>Ga0206131_10001341_pt1 | contig 31826 bp, 35 predicted proteins | sample Helgoland_Spring_FD_148636 | JGI IMG/M metagenome (GOLD analysis project Ga0206131, IMG submission 148636) | Pelagic subsurface seawater microbial communities from Kabeltonne, Helgoland, North Sea - Helgoland_Spring_Bloom_20160517_1 | ecosystem: Environmental > Aquatic > Marine > Epipelagic ...
ATATTGCTTTTTATTAGTCCATTTATAAGAACTGAATACGATATACCTAGAGCTCTTGAGCCTGCATTAATACGCGCAATCCACAGTGCTCTAAATTCTCTTTTTCTATTTTTTCTATCTCTGAAGGCATACTGAAGCGATTTTATATTAGACTGTTTTGCGGTTTTATAAAGCCTGCTTCTAGCTCCATAATGACCTTTAGTAGCACTTAAAACTTTCTTGTGCTTAGCTTTTGCAGTTACAGATTTTGTTACTCTTGGCATATTATCTATTAATTAGCTTAGAGGCCATCTTAAGAACGATGCCTGAAAGTTTATTTAATCCTCTGTTATGTCTTTTTCTTTTTGTAGACTGTTTAGTAAGAATATGGTTTCTATGAGCGCTTTTACTTTTTACAGATGAACCCGTTTTCTTAAAACGTTTGGCTGCTCCAGAATGTGTTTTTAATTTATATCCCATTTTCTTACTCTAAAAGTTTAATTATTTATTTATTCTTTTTTAAAGGGGACAAAACCATTAATAACTGTCTGCCTTCAAGTGATGGCTCTTGGTCTACTTGAGCTATCTCAACTAGCTCATCTTTGAGTCTTGTTAAAAGCTCAAGGCCAAGATTGCTATTAAGAATCTCCCTACCTCTAAAACGGACACTTATTTTAGTCTTATCTCCGTCAAGAATAAAGCTTTTTATTTTTTTTAATTTAATATTGTAATCGCCTATGTCAGTGGAAGGCCTGAACTTTATTTCTTTCACAGAAGTTCTTTTAACTTTAGCCTTTGAGGATGAGATGCTTTTTTTCTTAGCAAATACATGTTTGCCATAGTCCATAAGCTTGCAAACAATAGGATCTGATCCGGTAGGTGAAACTTGAACTAGATCTAACTCGGACTGTTGCGCTTGTTCCAGTGCATCACTGAAGTCAGTTAAACCATGCTTTTCTCCCTCTTGACCGATGAGCATAACTTTATCTGCTCTAATTTTTTGATTTATAGGAACTGTATTTTTTTTATTTATAGCTATGATTATTTACCGATGTAATTGATTAATTAAAAATAATTTTAATTGTAAGATTTCTCATGAGGTGTGATTCTATAACAAAAAATACCTTATTTAAACAAATTTATGGCTCTAAAATGAAATGATTCCAAGTGTCATTGTCTTTTCTATAAAAATTTCTTTTATTTAATCTAAATTCATTTCCTTCCCAAAATTCTATTTCATATGGTGTAAAGGAGAAACCGCCCCAATATTTTGGACATTTATTTAAATCATGATTTTTTAAGGATTTATTGAAGTTCTCTTTAACTATATCAAAAGAATCTACTATTTTTGACTGATTTGAAGAAATAGCCAATGCATTTTTTTCTTCAGATCTATGAAAAAAATATGCTTGATTGAATTCGTTTGAAGTTTTTTTTATTCTAGCCTTCATTCTAATTTGCACATTGATACTAGGCCAATATACTAATGCAGCTATTTGGTTGTGAGAATTAAAAGAAGATGCTTTGGGGGAGTTATAGTTACTAAAAAAAATAAACTGATTGCCATCAACAAATTTTAAATTTACATATCTAGAATCTACTTCTTTATTGTGTTTGAAATACGATGATATTGATATGGCTTCAATATTTTTTTGCCCTGCATCCAATGCCTCTTGGTACTTTTGTTTAAAAATTGAGTATGGAGTTTCGAGATATACTTTTTTAAATTCAATCATTTTTTCATTTACCTTTAAGTTTATTAATTATAAGTCAAAAATAAATTTAAAAAATCTAAAGGTATATAAACTTATTAAATACAGTCTTAAAGACTAAACTTAATGATTTAAGAATTGATGGCAACATTTATAACAGGTTGAGGTTTATACTATTTATACTAATAAAAAAAGGGCCCCGAAGGACCCTTTAAGATTAACCTAATTAAAGATTATGCACTAGCCATGATACCTTCTACTGGCTTTCTTTAATAATGATAGATAGGTATATATTATAAAAATGTCTTTGTGATTCAACTTATATCTTATCTCGCCAAGAAATTCTTTTTGCAGGATTCCCTACATAGACACCCCATTCTTTTGTGTTGCGCCTAAGCACTGACCCACCAGCCAGCACCGAACCCGCTTTCATTTCAGCTCCAGGAAAAACAAGTGTTAATGGTCCTGTGAAGGCATCTTTTCGAAATATTGTTTTACCCGAGATCACTCTTCGCTCTGAAATAGGAGCCATGGGACCAGAACCGCGATAACCTTTAACAGGTGAGTCTGAAGATGTAAGTACAACGCTTCTCATTCCTAGAGATGCATAATCTTCTAAAATTAACTTGCCGCCGCCGCTAATGAAACATCCAAAAGCAATATGACATCTTTTGCCAACTGAAGCTTTGCACATTATGCTTACATCCCTGTCTAGGTAAGAAAAATCATCAAGCGACAACTTAGATAAATTGCTAACAAGCACGTTTTGACCTATTAAAACATTTGAACCAATATAGTGAGCTTTCTGTCGGAAATATAATGAACGAAGATAGAACCCTAACGGACCAGATAACCGGTTAATAAAGCGTAAAATAAGTGATGAAATTATTGGAATTGGCAAATATAAAATCAAAGCTATTATACTTTCGGTTAACCTTATAAAAGACAATAGTCCCCTAATCCTGGCTGCAAAATGTATTAAAGAAATAAATTTATAGACAACCTTAGTTTCATCAAATCTCTCTTGTATTAATTCGATAATTTCGCCATCGAATGAAACTGTATTATGAAGTAGTCTCATAATTGAAAACCATTAAAGCTTAAAAACGTTATTTTTAGAATCATAATCCAAAGCTCACTACCCAATTCCAACAAAAACCACATAAATTGAATAAACATAAAATATTATAGAGTTAGCTATTTAAGCTTCTTCCTCCATCTAGCATTATATTTTGACCAGTTAACCAAATACTTCTATCCGATATTAAAAACTTAACTAAATTAGCAACGTCATTGGCCGTCCCTTCTCCTAATTTGTATTTAGCAATTTCCTTCTCAAGGAAGGCGGGAGTATATGCACGCTCCTTTTGAATCATAGGAGTTTGAATCATTCCTGATCTGATAGAGTTAACCCTAATACCTCTGTCAGCAAATTCTAAAGCAGCAACTTTAACGAAATTATCAATCGCAGCTTTTGTCATTGAATAATTAGAGAGGCCAGCATCAGGATTTTTAGATGAAATAGAAGACATCATGACTATAGATGCTCCATCATTAATCATACCCAAACGAAGTAAATTTTTTATTAGGATAACATTTGAAAAAACATTCAATTTAAAAAGATCATATAAATCGGACTCACGAATGCTAGTTATGGGAGCAATTTTCTGCATTCCTGAACAGCCAACAAAAGCTGAAAAAGGCTTTGAAAAACCTTTGAGTGTTTTGAGTGATTCCCTTATAGAAGATTCATTGTCTAGTAAATCTAGTTCAGTAGAGAATTCAAACAAACTGGATATACTGTTGTCTGGCTTTGATCGACTCAAATTAAATAATTGATAATCATTTGATAACTCTTCAGCAATGCTGAGTCCTAATCCGGATGTACCCCCAGTAATTAATACTGCTGGTTTTGACATACTACTCTAAGCCAGCCAATTCTAATAGCTCACCAATAGTCTTAAGAGCTATTAAGTCCTCAGACTCAATTTTTTTCCCGAATTCATCTTCAAAAATACCCAACAATGTCAAATGTGTCATAGAGTCATATGCTTCTAAAGTTTCAAGCTCAGTCGAAGATTCAAGCTGGTCTTCCAACATCATAATCTCCATCAATTCTTGTAAAAACTCTTCTTTATTCATCTTTTTTACTCCAGATAATTGGTTTGGGACAATATATCAAATTTAATTCACAAAATACACTAGCCCAAGAAAGTCCCACCCCAAAGCCAGACAAAACAACTGTTTTTTTCTTGCCGGCAGTCATGGCAGTATTTATGGCACAAGGTATAGATGCAGATGATTGATTCCCATAATTAGATATTACTGAATCGGGAACCTTAATATTTGGTATTTTTAATCTTTTTGCAATAGTTTTTAAAATATACTTATTAGCTTGATGAAAGAAAAAATAATCAACTTCACTAACAGATTTACTACAAAATTCTAGTAATTTTTTTATAGCTTTGGGTTCGGTACGAACAGCAAAATTAAAAACCTCCCCACCAACCATCTTTAAATCGTCAAGTGAGCGAATATTTCCTTCTTCATCCTCGATGTTTATGGCAGTTTGATTTGTATGAGGTTGTCGAGCACCTCCTGCTGGGACAATAATTGACTCATATCCAGCTCCATCTGAAGCTAAATCAAAATACATATTATTGCTAGGCTGAGATGATACCAAGCTAGCCGATGCAGCATCACCAAATAAGATAGATGAAGAGCGATCTAATAAATTAACTTCTTTGCTTAGGGTGTCTCCAACGACTAATAATACCTTTTTACCAAGAGATGATATTAAAGAAGATGCAACATATAACCCATAAACATATCCAGAACATCCTAGATTTATATCAAAAGCACCAACTGAATTATCTAAGTTTAAACGACCATGCAAAATAGCTGCATTACATGGCTGACGATGGTCTGCAGTTTGTGTAACAAATATAAGAAAACCTATATCTTGATCATTTTCATCAAGGCCTTTTAAAAGCTCCTTACATGCAACCTCACCAAGATCAAGGGAAGTAACATTTGAGGGAGCAGTATGTCTTTGCGATAATCCAATGTTATCTTTTATTCTATGTGCTTGACTCTTATTGATTCCAAGACGCTCCGCATCATCACTAAAGTAGTTTATATTTTCAGGGACTACTGTAACTATCCCATCTATACCAACATTTTTTACGATTACTTCAGCCATACTACCTTTCTTTTTTAAAGCGATCAGTGTGCTTAAGATCAGACTCAAACATAATTTTTACTGGCACTTTAAAGCTTTCTAACTGCTGCCGCGAAATTAATCTTATCTCTTTCTTTAATATCTTTAGGTCAACACCTATTTCAGGAACTATTCTTACACCGACTGCCTGACCAGTTATACCATTAGGTATTGAAAATGCTGTACAGTCAACGATCTGTTTTAAGGTCATAAGCAGATCTTCAATTTCAGCAGGCAAAACTTTTTCACCGCCAACGTTGATAATCTCCTTCTTTCGTCCAATAATTTTAAAGTAATTGGAATCTAACATTTCAACTAGGTCACCAGTTTTAAACCACCCATCATTTATTGCCTGCTCAACCACATTCATGTAACCTGAGATTTGTGTTTTGGTTTTTATCCAAAGCTCATTATTTACGACCTTCCAATCTACTGCTGGATCGTCGATTGTTAAAAACGTAGAAGATGAAGAAAGGCTTTTTGTTTTGACAATGCCAGTTTCTGAAGTTCCAAATGTTTGCAGAAATTTTGTTCTTGGTAAATATTCAGATAATCTGCTTAAAAGCCCCTCTGGCATTCTCTCTGTCCCATATGTTACTAGCCTGAGAGATCTAAAATTAAAATCCTCAAAGATTCCATCTAAGTACATCATGTTTAAAAAAGTAGGTGAGCATGGTAAAACCCTCACTGAATGCTTCTCAATTAACTCAGCCATTGTGCGTGGATTTCTTTCAATAGGTGCTACCAAATGAGCTGCTTTCTTCATACCGGAGATTAAGGTATTTAGTCCCCCAACATGATCAAATAATAAAAGAAGCCCCATATTTAAAGGTTTTTTATTGGTAATATCAGATTCTTCTAAATCAATATCAAAATTCTTACACATAGCCTTGGGTTGACCAGTGCTTCCGCTAGAAAAAAGGATAATACCTGATCTAGAATCTACATTGTGATTTTTAGACTGATCAGATTGATTGGGGATGGGTCTCAAACGCCAATTTGAATGTTCAGATACTTTATGTGTTGCAGCTGATATCTCGATACGAGTATTAATAATGTCTTCATTCTTTGAAACAACAGGAACCATTATCCAGTCACTAGAAAGGCCAGCAATTAGCCAAGCAACACCTTTAAGTGTGTAATCGCTCTCGACTAAACATATTCCAGGTTTTAAACCCTGAAGTTCAGCGCTACATTCTTGAGTAGCAATCAATAAGTCGCCATAGGTCCAAGACAACCTCTCATTCGATAAAAAAAAAGACTCCTTATTTTTATCAAATAAACTAACCCAGGCATCTAGAACTAAATTAGTCATGAATGCCACCTAAATATATAGTTTGACCGGTAATAAAGTTACTTTTATTAGAAATAAAAAAATCAATTACATTCAAAACATCTTCTTTTAGCCCAAGCCGCTTTATAGCTTGGGAATTAAGTAAAAGATCTATCTTATCTTTGGGAACAGCTTTAATTAAATCAGTTTTGATAGGTGTGGGGCCAATACAATTTACAGTTATGTTGAAAGGAGCAAATTCCTTTGCAGCTATTTGAGTAAACTTCTGGACAGCAGCCTTGCTTGATGCATATATAGCTTCTCCTTCGAGATTAAGGGGTGATGCTACAGTTGAAAAATTAATTATCCTGCCTTTAGTTTTTTTACGCATCATTAATTTTGAAACTTCTCTACAAAAAAGTACTGTACCTGTAAAGTTTGTATCCATTAACTTTTTTATGGTAGTTCCAGGTGTGGAGAGAATATGATTCATGGAAGCTATTCCTGCATTATTAATGAGTATATCAATACCACCGTGATTCTTGCCTATTAAGCGTATCATCTTTATTACTTCAGTTTCATTGGAAACATCACATTTATAGTGTTGATAAAATTCATGATCTAAATCAGAATCGCCTCGGCTACAACCCAAAACTTTATACCCACGTTCCAAGAAAGTTTCAGCAAGATATCTTCCAATACCTTTTCTAGAACCCGTTATCAAAATTCTCACTCTTTTGCTTCTTCCACACTAGCAACAATATAGTTAGCTAAAGACTTGATATTTCGAAAAGGAGATCTTGTTTTAGACATTGTAGAATCGCTTGCAAGAGAAATCATAATATCAAATTCATCATCAAGTTTATCTTCAAGATCAGATAATAAGATAACTACTCCCATGCTATCTAGTAACCCTTTTCCTCCAAACAGTCTTGTGTTTTCATTAGCTTTATTTATTGCCATTATTAACTCTTTATCTGAAGATGAGTCTAAGCCTTCTTTTAAAGACTCAATTATGAGTATTTCTGCTTCTTCATATTTCATTGTTATCTCCTATGGTTTGCTTAAAGTTAAGAATGATTATCCTAACAAAGTTTATAACATTTATTCCTATATTCTAAGTTGTTTGAAATCGAATTTAATAATTCATAACCATTTCTCCAATTCTTCAGGGTGAGGCGGCAATAGCTTAAAAACACTTAATAATAAATTAGACCTTGGAAATAAAATGATCCAAACGGTAATCCCTATAAGGCTTAAATAAGACAAAATATTTTGATTGGCAACATACCACGCTTCTAGTTCTCCTTTGTAAGGCATAATAATTTTGTCATAAAACTCTTCAGGTTTATTGTTGGAATGCATCATATCTTCCTCATTTCGAAATATTATAGATCCAATACCAGATAAGCCTGGTCGGACTTTGATTATTTCATTCTGCGATGATAGTGGAAATGCGTCAAAGCAACGCTGGGTTTGAGGGCGAGGTCCGATAATACTCATATCACCATTAAAAATGTTTATTAGCTGAGGTAACTCATTAATTTTGGTTTTGCGCAGCAACCCACCCAGCGGAAGTACCCTTGGATCATTTTTAACAGTAACCGTACCAGTACCTATGTTAGGACTGTCTTTGAGCATGGTTGCAAATTTATAGAGCTTAAAATGTTTACCTCCTCGCCCGACGCGGCTCTGTGGGAAAAAAATTTCGCCCTCTCCTGTCACTCGTAAAATAAACATCAGAGGCAGTAAAAGAGGTGAAAGCAAAACCAGCGCCATACCCGAAAAAACAATATCAAAGAACCGCTGCATACTTACATTCTCCCATCTAAATATTTACCTGTCTCTTTGTGATCAAAATCAGGGATCATCTCATTAAATAGATCAACTATTGGTGCCTTTTCCCAGACGGATTGCATACGAAGGTCATTAATCACTTCTAAGAAATTATCCAGCATATTCGAACTAAAGTTAGCTTCATTTTTAATAACTCCTAAATTTTGAAATCGATCCATGTCCAGAATTTCTTTATCTGTAAAGAATTCTTCAAAATCTTTTTCGCCGGAGGTATCTGATTTAAAGAAATAACAAGGCCAACGCTTGGATGCAATTAATTCATCAGATCGGTCTCTTGCTTCCTCCTCACTTGAACAATGATAAGGTTCATATCCAAAATTCTTTACGAAGCGCTCAGCAATATCAGAAAAAGTAGTCAAATGAAGCTGCTCACTTAATTTAGGGAAGAAGATGTCTCGGTTTTCACCAAGAAGGCATGACATTAGACATAGTTCTCCAGATTCCTGAGGAGTTACAAAATAACGTCTAACATCATTTGGGGCTGAAATAGGTTGACGTTTAGCAAAGCGTTGGTTAAACCCATGAAGCAATGAACCATCAGAGAAAGCTACATTTGCAAATCGTGCAGTCGAAATTTCCATAGATTCGCTTTCACGCATCAGAAACATTTCCATGATGCGCTTACTTGCGCCCATCATATTTACCGGATTTGCAGCTTTATCAGTTGACACGCAAAAATACTTCTTGGCGCCCTGCACTTTGGCCATTTGAACTGTCTTAATGGTATTAAGAATATTGACCTCAATAAGGCGCATCAATGTAAAAGGATCTTTTTCACTCCGCACATGCTTAAGCGCCGAAAGGTTTAGAACGTAATCATACTCTTCACTCGCATTCATAAGCGCTCGGTATTCATTACTACCACAATCAAGAGCAAAGGTACGAAAATCACCATCAATGTATCCAAGCGTGCTCCGAATATCCCTTACAAGTTCCACCATATTGTTTTCGCTTATATCAACAACATGAAGTGCAAGTGGATTCCTCTTAAATATTTCACGCGTAACAGCCTGACCGATAGAACCTGCTCCACCTATCACTAAAAAACGGCTATTTGAAATCAATGCCTTTAGCTCTTTTCTACGATTAGAAATATCGTCATCAAAAAGTGGCGCCGTTCGACCAATCAGTTTTAATATATCCATAGTAATTAATTACTTATCCAGTTTTTTTAAGGCTCCATCAGGAACACTTGAAGGTATATTTACCACTCGATCTTCTAACCAAAGAGAGTTTTCAAGACCGTCTGTTTACCGCATCCTAAATGAAGTTTTATAGGAGAGTTTTTTGAATTAGAGGCAAAAGCTATTAGCCTATATTTATCAACGACTCGAAGGATAATATGCGCATAATCAGCTAACTTAAGATAACTTAATCTAGCAATTTGGTATGAGTTTATATTTAGTTTTGTATCGACTCTTCTAAATAAATTCATAAGTAACTTTACGTTCATTTAAATTTTACTTTATATAAGAATTAGTATTTTTTGGACAGATTATCTTGATAATTTAACATGTCTGTTCTGCCAATACAATAGAAGTTAAATAGTTCAGTGGGCTGTTTAGCCTTTCACACAAGGGAATTTGGCTAATTCAAGACGGTATAATGGCAGGAAATCCCTTGGTATGAGTTATGGAAATTTTATGGGTTAACTTGATCCCTAAAATGACAAAAAAAGGAACACCAATATGTGTTGTAAAGAGTTGCGTTATATATTTTTTCTATAGATATTTTTAATAGATTCACTTATTACTGCTCAGTCAGTTCATTCATCATTGCTGATAATTGTTTGCGCCAATGGGTCATTGTTATACCTGAGATATTTTCTGCTGTCGATTTATCAAGCACAGAAAACACAGGTCTTTTAGCAGGTGTTGTGTATGCAGACGTTGGAATAGGTAATACTGGAATAGTATGCGTTAACAACCCCTTCTCTATCCCTAGCTCTTGAACAGCTATGGCAAAATCATACCACGATGCGATACCAGCATCTGTCCAATGATATGTCCCCATAACTTCTGATTTACTAGCGATTATCCATAACCACTGCGCAAGCCCTTTTGCCCACGTCGGTGTTCCAATTTGGTCATATATGATACGAAGCTGGGGTTTTTCTTGCATTAAATGCAGCATGCTCTTAACAAAATTATTACCATTTACCGAATACACCCAGGCAGTACGAACAATAACACTGGTTTCTGGTAATATTTTCCGCAGCGAAAGTTCACCTGCGAGTTTAGAAGCTCCATATACATTAACAGGGTTTGGGGTTGAGTCAGTTTGATAAGGAGATGTTTTTTTACCATCAAATATAAAGTCAGTAGATACGTGTAAAATCCGGGCATTAATTCGTTCACAAGCAGTCGCTACGTATTTTATGCCTAACTCATTTACTGCGTATGCTGTTTCTATATCTTCTTCTGCTTTATCTACAGCTGTATAGGCTGCAGCATTAATCACAACATCAGGTGCTGTATTCGCAATAAATTCATCCACTAACTGTTCATCACTTATATCTAATTCATTACGACCAACACAAATAACCTCGATGCCTGGTGGTGCTAGCTGTTCAAGCTCCCAAGCAAGTTGACCGCCCTTACCTGTAATAACAACTTTCATATTATCTTACCTATTAGTTAAATTTTGGGGCATCTTTAAAAGAAAAAGCTGCTGCATCTTTATCAGACAACTTAGGTGGTACACCATCAACTAATGGCCATTCAATGGCAAGTTCAACGTCATCCCAACGAACAGAGACCTCAGATGCTGGATTGTAATAATCAGTACACTTATAAATAAATTCAGCCGTTTCAGTCATCACATAAAAACCATGCGCAAAACCTTCAGGTACCCATAATTGCTGTTTATTTTCAGCAGAAAGTACTACACCAACAGTCTTGCCAAAAGTAGGTGATGAGATGCGCATATCTACAGCAACGTCATAAACACTACCTTCAGTAACCCTTACTAACTTACCTTGGGTTTGAGTTTGCTGATAATGTAACCCGCGCAATATACCTTTCATCGATTTACTATGATTGTCTTGAACAAAAGGTTTAGCACCTGTTTTTTCCATAAATTCATCAGCACGAAAGGTCTCCATAAAAAAACCTCGCTCATCGCCAAATACCTTCACTTCAACAATTTTAACGTCAGCTATATCAGTATCAATAAACTTCATTAAATCATCCCATTCGCAATATTAAATAAGTATTGGCCGTAACCGGTTTTCTTGAGTCTTTCAGCTTGTTCAAGTAATTCATCCTTACTTAACCAACCTTGTTCATAAGCAATTTCTTCTAAACACGCGACTTTAAACCCTTGGCGATGCTCAACAGTTTGAATAAAATGGCTCGCTTCTAATAATGAGTCATGTGTGCCGGTATCAAGCCAAGCAAAACCACGACCTAATACTTCAACATTTAAATCACCACGTTCTAGGTAAGCAATATTAACATCCGTAATTTCTAATTCACCACGATGTGATGGCTTAATCGACTTGGCAATATCTATAACATCGTTATCGTAAAAATATAAACCCGTTACTGCATAATGTGATTTAGGGTGCTCTGGTTTTTCTTCAATGCTTAATGCTTTCCCACTTTCATCAAATTCAACAACACCAAAGCGCTCAGGGACGCTTACATGATAGCCGAATACAGAAGCCCCGTTTTCAACTTTCGTGGCAGCAAGTAATTTTTCAGAAAAGTGATGTCCATAAAATATGTTATCCCCTAATACCAAAGCAACATTATCATCTCCAATGAAGTCTTCACCAATAATGAAGGCTTGAGCTAATCCATCAGGTGTTTGTTGTTCTTTATAGGTAATGTGAATACCAAACTGTTTCCCGTTACCTAGCATGCGTTCAAAATTGGGCAAATCATCAGGTGTAGAAATAATTAAAATATCCTTAATACCTGACAACATCAAAACAGATATCGGGTAAAAGATCATAGGCTTATCGTAAATCGGTAATAATTGTTTAGACGTCCCTAAAGTAATAGGGTGTAACCGACTGCCAGAACCACCAGCTAAAATTATACCTTTATAATTAACCATGCTTACTTATCTCCAATACGTTCTAGTTGATATTCGCCACTTAATACACTTTTCCACCAACTTTCATTACTTAAGTACCATTCAACCGTTTTGCGAATACCTGATTCAAAACTTTCTTCAGGCACCCAACCAAGATCTTTCTCAATTTTTGAGGCATCAATAGCATAACGCACATCATGCCCAGGACGATCTTTAACAAAAGTAATCAGCTCTTTGTACTGAGTCATATCAGAAGAAGAAAAAACTGGGTTTTCTGCAATCGGCTTTAACTCATCAAGAATGGTACAAATCATTTGTACAACTTCAAGATTTTTCTTCTCGTTATGCCCCCCAATATTGTAGGTCTCCCCAACAACACCTTCCGTTACAACGTTATAAAGCGCGCGAGCGTGATCTTCAACATATAACCAATCACGAATTTGACTACCATCACCATAAATAGGTAAAGACTTTGCGTCTAAAGCATTTAAAATCACGTGTGGTACCAGTTTTTCAGGAAAGTGATAAGGACCGTAATTGTTCGAACAGTTAGTCACAATAACAGGCAAACCATAAGTACGGTGCCAAGCGCGAACTAAATGATCGCTTGAAGCTTTAGAGGCTGAATAAGGTGAGCTTGGATCATAAGAGGTTTCTTCGGTGAACAGGTCATTTGTACCTTCTAAATCGCCGTAAACTTCATCTGTGCTAATATGATGAAAGCGAAAAGATTTTTTTTTATCTTCAGCCAGAGCTGACCAATAACTCCGTGCAGCTTCTAATAAAATGAACGTACCAATGATATTCGTTTGCATAAAATCAGCAGGTCCATCAATTGAACGGTCAACATGAGACTCGGCAGCCAAATGCATTACAGCTTTAGGTTGATACTGCTCAAAAACATCTGCCATTGCTTTAGCATCACAAATATCAGCTTGCACAAAATGATAGCGCTTGCTTTCAGAAGCAAGTGCAATAGACTCCACATTACCTGCATAAGTAAGGCAATCTACATTTATAAGTGAATCGTTAGTATTTTCGATGACATGGCGTACAACAGCACTTCCGATAAATCCAGCACCGCCGGTAATTAAAATCATATTATTCCTTTCATCGGTTCAATCCTCAGGCAGATCAGACAGCCATCCTTCTGGGACGCTAGAAGGAATATTAACTACACGATCCACAAGCCACTTAGAGTTTACAAGGCTATCTGCCTGACAATCCTTAAACATTGCAAGTTCAGACATTAATTGCCAAATAGGTCGTGTCATTACACCTTTCTTATTAGTAGTAGCTAGAAATTTATTTCTGTCTTCAATGGACTCAAGTATAATAGCATTAAGCCAATGATTTGCACGATTCGAACCTTCAGCACGCGCGAACTTAACACCATTAACGTCAAAAAACTTACCCCATTTGGACGCAACCTCTGCCTTTAAAGTTAGAAATTCTTCTAGGCGCTCCATTTGAGCACATCCTAAAGCGGCATTTAAATTCGGCATACGGTAATTGTACCCAGTCTCGTCATGGACGAATTCATATGGGTGAGGAACCTTAGCTGTAGTAGTAATATGTTTAGCACGTTTAGCTAGCTCTGGGTCGTCCGTAATAATCATGCCGCCGCCGCCCGTCGTAATAACTTTATTACCATTAAAACTAAGCGTTGCCATCTGTCCAAAAGTGCCCGTGTGCTTGCCAGCCACATAACTCCCAAGTGACTCAGCCGCATCCTCAATTACGGCAATACCCCATTCATCACAAATGCTAACTATTTCTTCTATTCGACATGGAAACCCAAATGTATGCATCGGTATGCATGCCGCTATTTTCCGGCCAGTTCCTTTATTCAAAGCCCCCGAACTTGTCTTTTCTGCATGTGCCTCTAGAAATTCTCGTAAAGCGTTAGGGCTCATTCCCATAGTTTCTAAATCAACATCGACAAATACTGGATGAGCCCCTGCATAGGTTATTGCATTGCAGGTTGCTATAAATGTCAGCGCCTGTGAGAGAACCTCGTCTCCAATATTCACTCCGGCTAACTCAATAGCCACATGTAAAGCTGATGTGCCATTTACAGTAGCCACAGCATACTTCGAACCAGTATATTCGGCAATTTTTTCTTCAAATTCAGCTACCTTTACACCAACAGAAGATACAAAATTTGAATCAATACAATCAACCAAATATTTGCGCTCATTTCCTTCAAAAATGGGGCGATGAAGCGGAATAAATTCGTCACCATATATATTTCGTGCCAAATCAAAAAATTTTTCAATCATTTCTTTTTCTCAACAGTAAAAAGATTAATAACGCAATACACTCTGGAAAACTCCTTCTAAATTCGAGACAGTTTCTTATCAAAAAAAGAATATTTTTTGATTTGAGTGCATTTAGTATCTTAACCTCATCGGGTGTATTTCTAATAAAATTACGATTAAACATGATTTGATCATAATACCAATTTTCCCATATGTTCATACCCCTATACAAAACTCCGCGCAACCCAAGCAGAGAACCTTGGACATTATTAGCGTGTTGGCGATAAAGTATATATGAATTTTTGTCATGATAGATAGTGAATTCATGAGATCTTGCTAGAGTATAAATCAACCAATCATGGGAAAAACCAGCCTCTAGAATCAATTTTTTTTCAACTATTTTTTTTTGAACAAACGTAAAAAAAGATGGGGACAAGACATATGTACAACCTGCTGAAAGGCCTTGGAAAAGATAATCAAATTTTTTAAAAACAACCTTTCCCTTAACAGTAGAAGTATCTTCTTTACCTTCACTAAATGCTGTGAGTGAAGAGGAGTAGAGATTATAACCTTCAGAAATTTTGCTCAACGCATTTCTAAGCTTATTAGGTAACCAAATGTCATCCTGATCGGCAAAACAAATGCAGCTTTTATTCTGAGCATCTATATGCAGTATCAATTCCATAAAGTTTAGCGCGGCTGAGCCACTATTTTTAGTACTTTCTAACATAACCAGCCGACCAGGCGGAGCAGGGTATGAATTTATTATTGAAACCGTTTTATCAGTTGAGCCATCATCTCTAACATAAACTGTAACAGAGACGTCTTTCTGCGAATAAATACTATCTAGCTGACGCTCTAAAAATTCCTCGCCATTAAAAGTTGCGAGAAGCACAACTACGTCAGAAACAACCTCAGACATACATTTTTTTCTCCTATAATTTGAGCCTGCACCTAAATAAGCTTGGAGCTTATACTCAGATCAAAAAAACTCACTAGATTTTGCATAACAAACGCAGGAATAAACTTATCGGAATGTCAAAGCACTTAATAAAGCCCTTCCTGAAACATTATGCAATGTCAAAATAGATAGCTTAAATAAATTCGTTTCGTTCTGATTCAAATTGCTATAGAGAAATTTAAACGAATTGATCTTGATAAGGTTCTTACGGTATACAGTCACAAAAGTTGAAAATTGTTTAATACGGGACATTGATCCGATGCCGCTATTTTTAGATAACATTGATAACTTGCGCCAAAAAGATTGAATCCCGACAACATTACCTTCATGCTGACGATACAGAATTGAAGGCTCTTGATCATAATGAAATTTACCTAAGTACATCGCAGTCAAGTAGAGCCACCAGTCATGCATCAAAATATCAGATAAATCTTCAGGGATTCGAACTAATTCCAAAAATTTATAATTCCAAGCAGAGGAGCATCCAGTAACTGAATTCATAAAAATTGGATCAAAAAGTGCGCCACTTTGCCGATGCTGGTAGGTGCCCAAAGCATCTAATTTTTTATCAACTATACTAAGCGAAGAGCTATACAGAGCAGGCCCATCGATTTTTTTAAGCGCTACATAGCTTTGCTTAATTTTTTTAGGTAGCCAAAGATCATCTTGATCTGAAAAAAGATAGATGTCAGCAGCTTTTAAAGTTTTTGCATGTTCCAAAAGCTGAAAAAAGCTTGCACATGGACCCATGTTGGAGCCGACATCAAGGAAAATATTCTTATGCCGCATCTGATAGCTCTTAATTATACTAATTGTATTATCAGTCGAGCCATCATCTCTGATATAAACAAATAACTCATCAATCCCTTCTTGGCTCAGAATACTTCGCAGCTGAGCATCAAGAAACGATTCTCCATTAAACGTCGACATTAAAATAACAGCTCGCATTAATAGCCTCCTAAATTAAAAATTCATCAAAACGCAAAATGAACTCAATTATTTCTTTCCTTTAATATCTATGCACGCCAACATACCTGTTAGTTGCAGCCATAATTAAGCAAATAAGCAAAATCAATCCATGAATAGTAAAAAGATATGGATTGGTGAAAGTAATCATAAAAAATAGTAAAAGGCCAATGTATACAGAACTGTTACTGCCGACTTCGATCACTTTGTGCCTAATTGAACTGTTGATAGAATAATGAATCAAGTAAAAAAGTCCAGCGACGTATATAACCCCTAGTAAACCAGTCTTCATTAGCAAAGCAATATAGGTCAATTCATAGCTAAAAGGAGCAGATTCACTTCTGACCACAGTAGCGGAAGCACCAAATCCGTTACCGAAAATTTCTGATCCCTCCCAACTTTCAAACAGGGATATGGTTTGTATATATCTTGCTGATTCAGGCTCTAATTCAGACTGGATATCAAAAATTCTGGAAGTTTCATTTCCCTCTAGTCCATAACCAATAGCCACGCCAAGAAGGACTGCACACGCACTTAAACTTACAAGCTTGGTCCTAACAGATGTATGCATATAAAAAAGTGCCGCAAAAGCTATAACAGCACAGAAAAAAATCGCCCTTGTGCCAGTTGCAAAAGCGGCTAAAACAAAGAATATAGCCACCAAGAACCATAACTTATCAGATTGCCTTAATAACAATATAGACCAAGGAAAAATTGCGCATGATATCCAAAAAACTCTAAAGCTACCATCTGGCATAGGGCCGATATAAAGTCCATCCGATGTCCCCCCTAAAAGAGAATAGAATAATTTGAGAGCTATCGCATAACTAGTATCCATAGAAAAGGTTGCCATGAACCATGCCACCACAACAATCATGCCTAGTATTAAAGACCACAATATTAAATCTTTCCTAATAATCTCTAATCTACTAGTGTTTCTAAGGCGAAGAGCGCTAAGTATGAAGAGAAAATAAATAGCAGGTTTGATTTCTTCCAGTGAACTACTCACATTACCCTGATTTAACAAAGGAATAATGAAACCCCAAAGTAAAAAATAAAATATAATCCCAATTAAAGCATATAAAGCCGTCAAACTATATGATTTTCGTTTCAATAAAAATATCACCGAAATAGTAAGGCTGAGGCCTAATAACAAGTGTCTCTCTGAGATGCTACCCCAAATCTTAAAACCCATTGGGCCCAGCAAAATTATATCAAAAATCAAAAACCGCACCAAAAAAAACTCTATCGTTTTAAGTGAAATGATCTTTGTAGGCTGAAATGCTAAACGCATAAGACTAGATACCAATAAATTTGATCAGCTCAGCAACCAAAAGTTCACGATCAAAATTTTGCTCAATAAATTTTTTATTACCATGTCCCACTGACCCATTTAAATCTTCCTTCAATAGCTCTTCTAGCTGGATGGCCAAAGATGCAATCTTGGTTTTCTCTGGAAGAACCCACTTATAATTCTCTGGTAACATTTCTTTGGTTCCAGCAATGTCTAAAGCTAGAACTGGAACGCCTATGGAACCAGCCTCGAGAACAACTCTTGGCAATGCCTCTTGACGAGAAAGCATTAAAATAACATTACACTCAGCAATTTCAGGAATTACATCTTTAATCAAGCCAGTCATGGTAACTTGTGTCTTATCTCTAAACTGACCTCTATAGTTAGACAAGCAAAATCTTTCATCGGATATATCACCGATAATTTTATATTGATAGAAAGTTTGATGCTTGTTAAGAAAATCAACTAATGCATAAAAACGATCAATTCCCTTTCTATAATCTAGCCGCCCAATTATACCTATCACCGGTATTTCACCCTTTATTCTTTGTCTTGGTAAGTCCAAAGAAGACCCTTCAAGCTTAATTCCGTTATGAAGAATTTTAATTTTATCTTCAGTTACATATTTAGAGACCCACTTTGCAGTTGAATGTGATACACAGATCAAGCCAGTCATAAATCTAAGTAAATATAATCGAAGAAAACCTAGCCTGTTCTCCATTACCATCTCCTCAGACTCTCGAACATACACAAATGATCTAAAGCCAAGTAGTTTACAAGCTACCATCGCGCGCAAATTTGTGGTGGAGTTGATCAAAACTCTTGTCGCTTTGTCATGCTTAACTAAAAAAACTATGAGCTTTAAAAAATTTACTATACTAGAAACCACCCCTGTAGAGCTGCTAGAACTAAGAATCTTTATTGAATTGCATAAAGGTCTAAAGCTCTCGACTTGAGACCCCCCACGCATAGCTACCACATGAGCCTCTATATCATGATTCTCCCTAATTTCTGAAAGGATATTTTTCAAAGAGGTGGGCGCCCCAGAGGAATCCATAGTGTGGCTTACAAAAATAAATGCTTTCATTACTGTTTTAGACATTCTTTGAAGCTTGGTAACCCGAAACTGAGTGTAATTATAAAACTAATCATGCCAAAAAACTCGGTTACTTATTTTTCCGTTTGGGAAAATCGTCTCCATAGGTCCAACATCCGAAGAAACCACCGCATTGGCAGCAACGATACTGTTCTCATGAATGATCGTACCTCCTATTATTCGACAACCAACACATAACATTACATTGTGCTTAATTTGAGGCATGTTATCTAAAGTCCCTGGCCTCATTTTTCCTAGAGTTACATCGTTGAAAATAATTGCACGTCCCGATAAAACCGCTCCCGCACCAAACACTAAGCCGAAAGGATGTGGGAAATACAATTCCTTGCCAAAAACTACTTGTCTGGCAATATCACTATTATAAAAGTGATTGATTAGTGTAAAATAAAAGGAGCTTATAAATGGAAGGTTAATAGATTTCGCCAATCTGAGGTGAAATGAAAATCTCCCAGATTTAGTGCGTAAAAAACGAATGTAATCACGAAAAGAAAGCGAAACCACATCAGTGGTAAATGGTCCATTCATTTTACAATAATTAACAAAAAATCTAACATCTGAATTAAAAGTCTCAAAGAAGTTATTTTTAGGAGTACTCACTCAAACTCCCCATCTAGCATTGAAGTTCTTAACGAATTGGGAATAAGAAAGCTCCAGAAGATTTTCTAGAGTCGCATCCCCCTTTAAAAACCCGGAATTAGACAAACATTTTGTTACTAAAAATTGTATGTGGGGGGGATGAGAGCCAAAGATAAGCTGATAATCTACAGCCTCCATTGATTTAGGCCTATATCCCTTCATCGAGCCACCACTAAGATTGAAATCTGTATTAAAAACCATGACCTCTCTGACATTACTTGCTAATAAATCTAAAGCCGCCGATTGAACAGCATTTAGATGGCCGAACGGAAACGCACTTTCAGCAGAAAGGCATAATTTTTTTAACATGTAGTTTACCTTGGACATGAATATCGGCAGCTTGAACACAATCCACTTTGCATCGAGCTGCTCAAAGTACTTTATCCCGAACTTCTCCAAAAGATAAAGACTTCTTTCACCCCTAAAATAAACTATATCTACTCTACTGCCAAGCAATGGAACCAAATCTTTTGAAATCTTATCTATATTGAGGCGAGCTACCAAGTCATAGCTGTCAATATCAGCACCCATACTAGCCTCAGAGGGAGCACCACCAACAATGGCTACATGCTTTTTTTCAACAAACTTATTGAAATCACGAGTAGAATTCCGCATTACAATCCAAGATAAAACTTTAATGTAGTTCAGGGTAGGAATTTGATTGTTCCTTGACTGTGACTTGAGCATTCCTCGCAATATTAATTTGCTTGCAATGAAGGTTCTGAATCCATGCCTTCTAAATATTGATATAAAAAGGAGGTTCCTTCTCAAAATTTCGATAAAAATGATCTGAGAAGTCTTAAAATGACGAACAGAATTGCAATAATTATGAAATAAGTGTAACTCATCAAGGTTAGATTTTTTTACTAATTTTTTAACTGCTTCACGATTTCGTGAACTCACAAGAACTAAGTTACGAGACAATCTACCAGGATGCTCTTGAATATATTTATCAAGATCACTAACTTTAAACGGATAAATCAACAAACGAGTAAAAGTTCTAATTTCAACTAAATATTTTTTTTTCGAAGCCGGCTGGATCGAATTCCAAAGTCTGCTGATTAAAAGGCTCAAAGCGCCTTTAGTGCGGCAACAAAGATAAAAAATAAATCTCAGCATATTCCACCTTTCAAGATCAAATTCAACACAACTAAAAATGATTCAATTAGGGAGTTTTGGTACAAGCCAAATACAAATCACAGAATTCTCTTACTGCCCCTTCACCGCCATTCTTAGTCAAGCACACATCAGCCGCCTCACGAACTTCGGCAACAGCATTGTTTACGGCAACATTTACATTGACGTGATCAAATATCTCAAGATCGGGCAAGTCATCACCAATGTGAGCAGAATTATAAACACTATCGCCAAATTCCTTAGCTATCTCCTCTAGCGCCCTCGCTTTATCATTTCTATTCATTACTATACAGTCGATTTCAAGCTCATTGAGTCTAAACTCCAATGCACTTGAGCCACGCCCTGAAACAACACCGATCTTGACACCCTTATCTTTTATCATCTTAATACCATGACCATCATAAACACTAAATATTTTGATTTCTTCACCTGCCTGCGAGTAAATGAGCATCCCATTAGTGAGAACTCCATCTACATCAAGAAAAAGCCATTCTATTTCTGCAATTCTATTTCTTAGTTTTGAATCCATTTTATTGAAGTCTCTCCATCCAAAATTCAAACTGAGATGGATTATAGGCATCTTTATCAACACCCTCTAATTTATTGAGAATTGCCTGAAAAAAATCAAACTTGAGATTGTGATGAAGGCCCAATTTGCGATAGTTATCAGTTACATTAGCGCGTCCACAAAGTATATTAAATGCTACCGGTTGCAAAAGCCTCATTTCTTTAGCGCTGAAATTAACCATATAATCTAGCAGTTTTGGTAAGTTTTCATTTGTTACAATTTCTTCTAACTTTAGATTACCACTACCTTTTCCTAGACCATTAACGGAACCATCCATATAGTCACATCCTTCAGCGCTAAGCACCCAATAGTTTAGTGCCGCGCGCCCGGTATGATTGTGCAGATGAAATCCCCATTCGAGACTATTATTTTTAAAGAGCTCTATCGCAGGACGATAATTATCCATATCATTTAATAAATTTAAATTGCCATGGCTATCAGCAAAAGCCGCTATATCTAGATTTGCCCCCACAATCATTCCAGCAACATCAGTGAGCTCATTTTTCGAGTAATTTGTGCAGTTTATGACTTGAAAGGAAATTTGTAACCCAGTATGAGACTTTAGTTTGGCTGCAAACAAAAGCGCCTCCTTAAAATCATTCTTCCGGGAAGTCATCCTGATAAGCTCTAGCCTAGTTTCACCTTTACATGGGTAATCTTCGAGATCTCGCGAACAGTATGAAAAATCAATCATAGCAGCCACAGTGACCGAATTAGGTAAATCTTTGCTCAAATACTGCAAAATATTTTCATCCATATTGTAAAATGGATTACTACTTTTTTCTGTCTGCTTCCAATATCCAAGTTCAATAATATGAATCCCTATTGATGCCATAGTATCGACATGAATTTTAGCTTTTTCGAGATCCCAATTAAAATCATTTACAAAACCACCATCTCTTAAAGTTACATCTAATAATCGCATTTTTTTCTCCTATATTAAAATAAATTAGTCCGCTAGACTCTTTGCAACACGTAAATCAAAATCAGTATCGATATCTACTGCCTCTAATTTAGAGATAGCAAAGTAATGGTGTTTGTCAGAAATACGGCGATAACCATTATTTAAGAAAATCTTCTTTTTAATAATGAAAAATGCACCATTTAGTACTTTTACAGGCTCTAAGCTCTGGGTCTTAATAATCTTTTTGTTGTCAAAATTTATAGGTTTTTCATTGCCGGTTTGACCAAATACACAAAACTCTTTAACATCTTCTACACTGCTCACTGAATCATAATTCTTACTATTCATTTCTTTGAGAGCCAAAGAAACTGTCGCATCATCTAAAAAAGGCGATGTAATATGAGACGTAACAACTGCCTCATTGTCATCTTTTACATGCTCATCTAAAAAACGTTTTATCATCAAAGGAGCGGGGCTGATATCACCAGTGCACTCTATATCAATATGCTCCTGATGTCTCATATAAACCACTATGTTAGGCCATCTATTAGAGCTATATTCTTCAAATATCCTTTCACTGTCGGTATCAATATAAATCTTAAAGTCTTGTCTACGATTCATAAAATACTGATGCAAAGGTACCCCCCCAATTTCTCTGAAGTTTTTATCTTTAACTCTCTCTGACTGATTCTTTATAATCAAAAACATTTTTACTTTAGACATTTAATCCTCCTTTTCCATCTAACTCTACAACCCTATCAAACAAAAAATTAATATTCGAATTATGGGAAATTGCAACAACCGTTAAACCTTTAAATTGATCAAAAATTGCTTTCAAAACTTTTACTTCAGTCTCTGCATCTAAAGCACTAGTAGCTTCATCGAGGAAAAGAATTTTTGGGTTTCTATACAAGGCTCTAGCAATGCCAATTCTTTGTTTTTGACCACCAGACACAAAGCTCCCATCTTCCCCTATTTTAACCAATCCGATATCAATATGTTTTTTAACAAGCACATCGATATCACAAACATTAGCAATTTTTTCCCAGTGGTTTTTAACAAACTTTTGCTCCATCACTACATTTTCTTGAACTGAAGCATCGAGCAGAAAAAGACTCTGCGGAACATAGGCAATCTGACTGTACCAGCTCAATGCATTACTAGCATCTAAAGCTATACCATCGATTAAAACCGAACCCTTTTGAGGCTGAAGAAGACCCATTAAAATTTCCATCAATGTTGATTTTCCAAAGCCACTTTGACCAGTTAAAACAACCTTTTCACCGACACGTAAATTTAGCTGGAGGTTATCAAATAATTTAGGCCCATCACTATGAGCATAACTTATCTGATTTAAACAGGCAGTTTGTTTGATTGATACTTCCTTATCACCATGACTTATAACGTCAGAGTTAAGACGGCCAACAAGTTCTGATGCGAGCGATACAGTAAACTGAATAGATGCTACATTTTGAAATATTCGATTTGCAGCAGGCAACAACCTAGTAACAAGGATCAATAAAAATGTTATTTGAGACAGCTCAAAACTTCCACTGGGAAGGTGTGACACATAAAACACACCATACAAAATTATAACAATCACCACAATCTCAATAACAATCGTAGGTATAGCTAGAAGACTAAGATAGCTACCTTGAGGATTGGTATATTGGCTCGTAATCTCGTCAAACTTTCCCGTATACTTTTCACGCAAATTACTGATATAGATTTCTGCTACATTAGCCATACTTTCAACTACAAATTTATATCTCTGCTTAGCAGCATTTTCTTTTAGTATAGAAAAATGCGCTATACGGGACTTCATAAAAAGATTTGCAGCTAGAAAAAATATAGCGAGCATAGCAATAACAGAAAGTGTTCCTAAGGGGTTAAATATCCCTCCTAACAAAAATACACCTAAAACTAGCAAAATATTTGATAGAAATGCCATAACGGGCAGAACCAATCCAGAAACAACCTGGCTAGAATCCTGAAGAAGGTTTTTAGCAATCTTTGAGCTATGATTATTTTTGTGCCAAGAATATTGATTGGATAGATATTTAGAATATAGACGCTTTCCGATATCCCTCTCAACATCCATACCAAATTTGAACTGACCACGCTGAGCTATAATTCGTAAGACTCCACTCAGCACGTAAAATACGGAAACAAGCACCATTAAATGTATCAAGTCAAAGTTTCCACCATCCAATGGCAAAACCCCAGATAGCTTTTCGAAGATAGCAATCCTGTCTACATCACTCATTAATATCAAACGGACTACACCAAACAAAAGCATGAGACCCAGCAACTCGAAGAACAAGGCAATTACTTGAAATCCCATTTGCGCAAAAAAACCTTTCTTTGACTGAGCTCCTAATAGTTCAGTTAAAATATTAGCAATCTTAATGATTGCCGAATGATTTTTTTTTATGATCATTACTAAAACCTCTCTTAAATCCCAGTAGTTGTATTTAAATACCAATCGACGAACTTTTTCATACCAATTTCAATCGATATTTGAGGCTTAAAGCCATATTTTTCTGCAAGTGGATCGATGTTAGCATAAGTAATAGGCACATCACCTGATTGCATCGGTTGATTTTTTCTGAGAGCTTTTTTCCCTAAAGCATCCTCAATAGAGCATATGAATTTGTTCAGAGTAACCGGCTGATTATTGCCTATATTTAGAATCTCAAAAGGAGCAATTGCATTGGACGTGGGTGGCGAATAAGCAACAGGAGGTCTCTCTATCACTAATAAAATCCCATCGATAATATCATCTATATATGTGAAGTCACGTTTCATATTACCGTTGTTATAAACATTAATTGGTATATCATTATTGATGGCATGGGTGAAACTGTAGTAGGCCATGTCCGGCCGACCATAAGGCCCATAAACGGTAAAAAATCTTAGGCCCGTGCATTGTATATTGAAAAGATGGCTATAAGAATGCGCTAACAATTCATTACACTTTTTGGTAGCAGCATACAAACTGACCGGATAATCTGTATTGTGTGAGGTGCTAAACGGTTGCTCTTTATTCATACCATACACAGAACTTGATGAGGCAAAAACAAAGTGCTCGAGCTCCACTTTTCGGCAGCATTCCAAGAGATTCATGAAGCCAACTAAATTTGAATCTACATAAACTTTTGGGTTTTCCAGTGAATAACGGACACCAGCTTGAGCGGCCAGATTAATTACTACATCGAAGTCATAAGTTGCAAATAATTCACTTAATCCTTCTTCATTATTAAGATCAAGTCTTACAAATGCATAGTGATTCAGCAGATCATTATCTCTAATAAATTTATCTAACGCGTCAAGCCTATTAAACTTTAACCGAGGATCGTAATAATCATTAAGATTATCAATACCTGTGACATGAAAACCTAACTTCAGCAAAGCCTTAGTTAGATGAAAACCAATAAAGCCAGCCGAGCCTGTAACGAGCACTTTCCTCATAAATTAATTTTTTCCAAATAAATCTCTAGTGAAAACTTTTTGTGAGACATCAGTTAGCTGATCCGAGCACCTATTTGCTATAATAATACTAGACATTGACTTAAATTCCTGAAGGTCAGTAGTAACTCGAGAACCAAAAAACTCAGCTTGGTGGAGAGATGGTTCATAAACAATCACCTTGATACCTTTAGCCTTAATTCTTTTCATAATGCCTTGAATAGCTGAAGACCTAAAATTGTCGCTACCTTCTTTCATGACCAAACGGTAGAAACCAACAATTGTTGGATTTTTCTTCATGATTTCATCGGCTACAAAATCCTTACGCGTCGCGTTGGAGGTAACGATGCCTTGAATGAGCGTTTGGGGGATTTGAGCATAGTTTGCCAAAAGCTGCTTAGTATCCTTAGGCAAGCAATAACCGCCGTATCCGAAGGATGGATTGTTATAACCATCACCAATTCTTTTGTCGAGACATACGCCACTAATAATACTTTTAGTATCTAGCTCATTGCATAACGCATAAGAATCCATTTCGTTAAAAAATGCCACTCTCATAGCTAGGTAAGTATTGGAAAACAACTTAACGGCCTCTGCTTCACTGGATTTCATATGAAGGACTTCTATATCTGGCTTGTAAGCAGACTGCTTTAATAAATCAGCAAATTCCACTCCAGCTTTACAGAAACTGCCCACTATTATTCGTGAAGGATGAAGGTTATCAGTAAGCGAATGGCCTTCTCTTAAAAACTCAGGCGAGAAAATAACACGATCAGATTTAAATTTTTCTTGAAGCAACCGCGTGTGACCAACTGGAATAGTTGATTTTATTACCACTAATGCCGTCTTATTTATACTAAGGGCATCTGCAACAACAGCATCTACCGAACTCGTATCAAAACTGTTTGTATCTGGATTATAATCGGTAGGAGTTGCAACTATAATAAAATTAGCATCTTGATAGGCTAAATATTTATCAAGTGTAGCGCTCAGGGATAGTGACTTTTCAGCTAAAAAAGTGTCGATCGAATCATCCACTATTGTGGATTTATTTTTATTTATTAGGTCAACTCGATCAGCATTAATATCCAGCACAACAACATCATTGTGCTGTGAAAGGAGTATCGAAAGCGAAACTCCAACGTAGCCAGATCCAACCACCGTTATTTTTCTACTATTAGCCAAAAGTATAAACCTCTTCAATTATTATCATTCATGTCTACTCAACCGATTTTATAGAGCTCGAAATTTTTCACACTTAAACCATTACAGGGTACTAAGCCAATGTTTGCAAATCTAAACTTATCACTATGCATTTTTCATCATAGATACTTTACTTCAATTTTTTGACCTAACTGTAATTGGAAAACTTCAGATATCCCTCCAGTAGCAATGTATATACTCATTTCGTCTATATTGGGATATATCCTAAACAGCATGCTAATGGCCTTGTTGACAATTTGCATTGGTGTATTCAGCAGGTTATTTGTATTAAAATTTATTGTTATATCCGTGCCTACTAAGCACAACTGTCCTTTTAAGTTCAACAACTTGGGTGCCTTTTGGATCAGCAATATTTCATAAGCACCGCAATTATCCTTTACAGCATCCATGATCACACCTTTCTCATAATTCATTCCAGGTAGCGGAAATTCAATGCCAAGATAACTATCGATATGGCTCCAAGATAATACCCCTACATTATTACGGTTAATTTTAACATGACTAATAATTTCCACTTCAGACAACTTGTAATCTTTTCTAGCAACCCCTTGATAAACACTGCCTGATGTTAAAAAGCCTAAAACTAACTCTTTATGACTAAAAACTCTACTACTCATCTGGTTTGAACCACCCACCTTAATCCCCTCAAGCTGAACACCCTTAAGATTATCGACATAAATGAGATCTAATGTTGTTTCATCTATATTTTCAGCACACATTAATTAATCATTCTCGTTTTTTTACCTAAGCCCTAATTAAATACTAATTAAATTTTGTCCTTTGCCCTTACCCAATTAATTGATCAGTAAATCACATCCTGCATTGCAATCCTCTAACAACTTAGACGAAACTCACAGCTTGCCTTGTTAAGACAAATATCATTGACATATCATTATGTTTGCAAAACTTGATTAATTATTTAAGAGCCCATAAGAACTCATATCTAGCCAAATCATTGTGATAATAGCCTTTATCGAAAGAGAGTTCTTTATTGCTTATATATAAAAAACTAAAAAAATTATTAAGTTTTTTTACTGAAAGCATAATGTCTTGTTAGAACAAATAAAACACTTAGCATCCCACCCAATAGTGCACTTAAGATACAAATTAAAGATCGTCTAGGACTTGATTTTTGTTCCATTACAGCAGGAGGATCAATGTAATCAAAAACGTAAAATTGATTGGCTTCAATTAGGGTTAGCTTTTTAGTTTCTTCTTCCAGTAGTTTGGCTAAGACTTGCTTGATTTCAGATAAACTAGTCATTGAAATTTGTTGATTAATGTAACTAACAGCCTTTTCTGATTCTGATTTATCTTTTTGTCTATAAAAACTATTTACTTCATTAACAACCAACTCAGCCCATTGCTTCGCAACAAATGGAGATTGATGTTTGATTGAAAGAGTGATAAATCCAGATTTTGTATCTACACTAACACTTAAGTGCTGTCCTCTAAAAACTTTATAACTTTCTTGAGCGCTAGGCATTGGTTGATTTGGATAAGAATAGTCTCTAATCCAAGTATTGCTTTTCGTATCGTAAATATTCTCATCAAAAGCCAAAGTATTTGTTTTAGAGTTCCAAGATTTAACAGCCATAAGATCTGGCAGGTAAATATTTGTCAGTATCTTATTTTCAAAGAAACTCAGTGAGATAATCTTTTGTATTGCTTTTGCAGAATTACCCTCATCACCATCAGAAGGTAGGGTTATCCCGGCAAGTCCTGCAAGGCCACTATAACTTCTAAGAGCTGCAGAAGTACCACTAGATGAATTAGCAGGAACTAGTAAAGCTTTAGATTCATATATATTAGGCAAGGATAAGCTATAAATAACTCCAACGATCGATACAAAAGCAGTTAGAGAAACAATAATCCATTTTCCTGCAAATAAAACATAAATAAGTTCTCGAAGATCTATTTCATCATCAAAATCATTGGAATGTTTATTGTTATGTGCTTCTTGCATAAAAAGTTATGTATTGATATATGAATTAAGTTTATCGTATTCTTGTCTCTTTTTGATAATAAATTGCTTTGTTATAGCTGTTTTTTGTTGAACACCCTTTGGTGTTAAAATATATACATAATTTATTTTTTGGGATGACTTATTAAAGTTACGTATTTTAATAAACCCAATATCAATCAATGCCTTAAGACAATAATTAACCTTTCCTATACTAAAGCCGGAGTTTTTAGATATTAGTCTTTGAGAAGCATTGCCATCTTTTTCAATGATATGCATAAGATCTAATTGATCTTCTGTGATACTTTGAGTTTTTGTCATGATATAGCTAATTTTTAGTAGTGATTTATGTATCTAAAAATAATTGGATTACATAGCTACCGCACGGATTAATAATTAAAAAAATTTTTTAATTAGTACCGTTCAACACTTGAACAATTGTATTATTATGTGTTTTTATAGTCAATATATTTTATAAAATGAGGTCTTTTTCTGGGATAGTAACTCTTCTCATAGAACCAAGAAAAGAAAGAAGGACGCCAACTCGCTTTTTAGAAGGAAGCGAGCAAACTTTTACGATGCTTCCTGTTAAAGAACCCTTTGAAATCGTAACATCTTGACCTATTTGTATTTGTGAAGCTACTGGATCCATTTTTGATGTTTCCTCTAACATTTGCATGGCTTCAATTTCTTCATCAGAAATGCAGGAGATATTATCTCCAAATTTTATAATATTTCTAATGCCCATCGTATATTTAAGAGCTGTGTAATTTTCAATATTAGTATTAACAAAAATGTAGCCGGGAAAGAGAACTTCTAGCTTGGGATTTGAATTAATCTTTCTTGTAGTTATTTTTGGTAAACAATAGTCAAATTTTTGATTTAATAAATTACTTTCTACTCTTCTGATTTCGTTAATTTTGTATGTTGCAACAAGCCAATTTTTTTTCATAATGTAAAGTGGTACCCGAGGCCGGACTTGAACCGGCACGATATTTCTATCGAGGGATTTTAAGTCCCTTGTGTCTACCAATTCCACCACTCGGGCATATTAATTGGTACCAAATATAGTCAATTATTATACTTCTATATAATAAAAAGTCTTTAAAAATTTGGAGGCTGAAGCCGGAATCGAACCGGCGTGAACGGCTTTGCAGGCCGCTGCATAACCACTCTGCCATCCAGCCTAATTAAGCCTGTGTATTGTATACAACTAATGGAATTTTAAAAAGTTATTTTTTAAAGGTATTAAGGCTATAAATATAGCCAGTATAGATGGTTACTATTAACGATAAAAAAAGCAGCATATCAGCTATTAATAACACCAACATGTTATTCATTCCAAGACCTAGAAGATAGGTGCTAATTGTAAAAAGCTGAATAGTTGTTTTTATTTTTGCTAAAAATGTAACCTTAGTAGCATCAGATTTATTTTGTCTTGCATTAAAATCTCTAAGAGCTCCAACCCATATTTCACGCGTAATAATTAATGCTGATGCAAATGCAATATAGTAACTAGTAAGATTTACAGATACTGCAAATAATAAAAACACTATAAGAATTTTATCAGCAATGGGGTCAAGAATTTCTCCAATTTGAGAGACATGATTGTACTTTCTTGCCAAATAACCATCAAAGTAATCTGTGATGCTCGCAATGAAAAACAATGCAAATGCTATCCAATACATCTCTGTTCGAGTTAACAGAATAAATATAAACGCTCCAAGAGCCATTCTTGATATGGTGAGTAAATTTATAAATATAGCCATTAAGTTTTATAAGAAATAATTTGTTGAGCTATTTTCTCATTAATGCCGCTAATAGTCATTAATTCATCTAATCCAGCATTTCTTATATTTTTGATGTTTTTAAATTTTTTGAGGAGATTTGATTTTGTTACAGGGCCAATTCCACTAATCTCGTCTAGAAAAGATTTCTTTATGCTAAGTTTTTTCTTTTTTCTTTGCGCTGTTATTGCAAACCTATGAGACTCATCTCTTATCTCTTGAAGAACAAGATATCCTTTTGAATACTTGTCCATCTCAATAACTCCTTCATTAGAAAGAATGGTTTCAGTAGCTCTTACCCTATTAGCGCCTTTAACTATTGAAATAACTTTAATATCCGAGTGTTTAGAGCGTTTAATTAATGCTTCAACAAATTTTAACTGCGTTTTACCACCATCTATTAATAATAAATCAGGTTTTATATCTTTATTCTCATAATACTTTAGTCTTCTTTCAAGAGCATGCTCTAGTGACCCAATATCATTACCTGCTAAATCTTTAGGAATATTAAATAGTCTATATTTATCTTTAATTGCTCCTTTTTTGGAATACACAATACAAGAGGCAACCGCATGATCCTGGTATAAATGGCTTATATCATAGGCCTCTATTTTATTTAAATCTTTCATACCCAGACTGCTTTTCAACTCACTTAAGGCATAGGTATATTTTTCCTCCTTGCTTAAATGATTTGCGATGACTTGCTTTGCGTTTGATTTGCATAGATTAAAAATGGGTTTTATATCTTTACTCGGAGTACTTATGATCTTAGTAACTGTCTTAGCTTTCTTAAAAATAGCTTCACTGATTATGGTGCTTGAGGAAACGATATCAGTGGTAAGAATTTTCTTGGGTATGTCAGGGTTAATATTATAAAAATTTATTAAAGCACTTTCATAAACCTCATTTAAAGAGTCGTAATATCCTTTTTTTACTAGCTGGGTTTTGGTCCCTCTTATCTTTCCTTTTCTTACAACTACCGTGCATATACCAAGATATCCGCTGTCTTCAGCTACTGAAAATATATCTATATCCTTTGCTTTTGTTGTTACAGATTGTTCTTCTTGGATTATATTTATTCTCTTTAGTTTATCCCTTGCAGTTGCAGCTTTTTCAAATTCAAGCCTATTAGAAAATAATTCTATTTCTCTCTCTAACCTCTTAATTGTTTGTGAGTCAGATGAGGTTAGGTAGTTCTTTGCCTCTATCAGATCTTCGGCATATTGATGTTTTGTGATGTGACCAACACATGGTGCGCTGCACCTTTTCATTTGATACTCAATACATGGCCTTGTTCTAGAAGAAAAAGTATTATCACTACAATTTCTTACCTTGAAAACTTTTTGTATTTCTTTAATTGATTTTTTAACTGCATATGAACTTACAAAAGGACCAAAGTACTTTTCATCTACTGCTTTTTTCGTTCTTTTCAAACCGATAGATGGGTAATTATGATTA
>Ga0206131_10001347_pt1 | contig 31781 bp, 47 predicted proteins | sample Helgoland_Spring_FD_148636 | JGI IMG/M metagenome (GOLD analysis project Ga0206131, IMG submission 148636) | Pelagic subsurface seawater microbial communities from Kabeltonne, Helgoland, North Sea - Helgoland_Spring_Bloom_20160517_1 | ecosystem: Environmental > Aquatic > Marine > Epipelagic ...
TGGTACCAACCAACGACTGCGTCGGATAATGGAAACTGTTGCACATGAAATGGTACATGTAAAGCAATATGCTCGAAATGAATTAAAGCCTGACTATCAATGGCAAGGCAAAACAATTAATCCAGAGCGTGTAGAATACTGGGATTTACCGTGGGAGATAGAAGCACACGGACGTGAAGTGGGCTTGTTTGTACGTTGGGTACAATCTACTGGACAAAGCGGCAAGTGGACAGAAGACTTATAATACGTGATCTTTATTGTTTAAATCGCCTCTGATTAACGTCAGGGGCTTTTTCTCGATTGTCTCATACAAGTCATTTACCCAATGCTGTGTTATATGGACAAACTCGCCACGTATTTCATAATTTTGCCCCAATAGTATTTCTTGGTCTTCCAGCTTGTCCATGCTATCAATCCAAAAGGCATCCATCATAGGATTTTCACTATTAATATTCTGATATATTGAAGTGGTAATAGAACTTAAATCTTTACGAGCTCTAACACAATGATCAAACTCTCCTAGATCTGGTTCACCGTAAGACACATATCCTGCTTTTTGGTAAGCTGGCAACGCAGCCAATCGGGGGTAACTCCACAGCCAACGACAACATTCGTTTTTAGCTTGATTTTCCATAACAGAAAATAATAGCTGTGCTACTCCTGTACCACGTGAGCGTTGACTAACCCATAGTCCACGAGTTCGATAATCTCTATTACCAGACTTGTGTCCTGCGTTAACGCCTAGTAGGCTGTTCCCCATGTAAGCACCAAAGGCACGCCACTTGTATTTTTCTTTAATTTGTGGATCATGTCCTCCACGCATTAGCATACTACTGTATGGGGTATTTTCTCGATGAGTCCAAAGGTGGTTATCCCATGGCTCCTTGATAGTGTTAAAATCAATTTGTTTAGTATAAATTTTCATATTTTTCACGAGTTAAATGGTTGTTTTCGCCATTCACAATATAGGCGGTTGCCCCAACGAATTGTATCATCTCCCTGGTGGTCCCAACCAAAGTCTACTACGTCACATTTTAGTAGTTTAGCCAATTCTCCAATTTTTTCTTCTGTCCAAGGATAAAAGTCAACCCAACGTGCATGTTCGTTGTCGTGTGTAATGCCAGGATTAAACCTCCAGAAGATTGTGCCTCCAGGTTTACACATTTTGACTACCTTCGCCACTTGTTGTTGGATAGTTTTTTCGTCACCAAAATTAATACTTCCCAATGCTAACACCACGTCGTGTTTTCCTGCATTGGTATTGTAATCCATGATGCTAATTTTAAAGTCACTATTACTATTGTATGGATCAATGCCAGTTAATTTACCACCCAAAATTTTCTTCCAGTGATTATCACCACACCCTACGTCCAGTGCTTTGAATTGGTCATTTCCTTGGCTCATTTTCAGTAAACGATCCGCTAACTCCTGCCCAGTGCGTCTTGTGTCGTATTCCAATTGCTGAGTCCAATAAGTGCCATCAGTTTCAGCATCATCATTATCTCCAAAGTATCTGTCTAATACAACTTGATCCATCCAATGTTGGAGACGTAAAAATGCTTTAAACATTTCTGGATGAGTATCAGTGTGATCTGACACATTGATGTTGTATCTCATTTTTATAAAATTGGCTAGGTCTTGTGTAATCTTATTGTTGACTGTAATCATCTTGGTTTCCATATTGTTGTAATAGAGCATTTAGTTCAGGAAAAACATCTTCAAATTTTTCCTGTCTTAGTTTATCCAATGCTCTTGTTTTAGTCCAAAATTCTGTTAGATTGGATATATCATCATCTTGTGCATCAAAAGAATTTAAAAAATCCATTGCATTGTTAATCCAAATACTGTTAGTGCCCTTGTACATTTCTGTAATATATTGTTTGATTTCTTGTGGCAATGCTGATGCATTATATTGCCCCCATTGTACATAGTGTCGATGGCGTGGCCCCAACTGAAAACCTAAATCGTTAGCCCAGGTTTCATATTGTTTCAAGTATAGTATGTTATGTATATTGATAGTTGGATCTAAAACAACAAACCATTTAGTATATTTAAACGGCAGTTGTTTAAATTTATGGATATTTTTGTTTACAATATCCCATGCCATTCCATGTCTTTGATATTCAAACCGCTCGTTAATGTCATCGATACTGATATTGATATCTACAAGTTTAAATTTGGAGAGAGTTTCCAATTGCTCATCGGATGGAAATACGGTGCCGTTAGTATTATATCTGATTATGATAGATGATTGATCAATATCATCACGTGCAATAATTTCATCCAATAGCTGAAAATGCTCGGGAACCATAAATGGTTCACCTCCCATAAAATGGATCATTTTTACTTCATTCAGACTATCAATTTTACCCCAAAAGTCTTCTTCATCAATCCATTCACACTGCTTGGTATATTTGTATTCTTTGCTTTCTTTGAAAGGAATTGGTTTCTGCTTTGGATGTAAAATCTTTTGAAATTCAAATTCATCCTTTGTCCACAGACTGCTGTTATGAATACCGCATATACGGCACTTTAAGTTGCACCTATTGCCAGGCTTTACTTCAAGCCATTCCAAGGCACGATATCTTTCTCCACCTTCTATAATTCTTTTAGTGTAATTTAAACTAACAGTATTAGTACTAAATTTTACTCTTGGAGAATTTTCACTTTGGTTTTTCCAACATTTAACACATGCTGGATGTTGTTCATTGCGATCAAAGGAATCTATGAAATTTTGTCTGTTAGGATCATTAAATACTTCTCCAATAGTTTTTCCACTGATATTTAATTTTGATCCGTCAGGGTGTTCAATTGGCTCACCCAGACAACATGGCCTGATATCACCATTTGCTTCAATAGCCATGTGCATATATGGTAACGCACAGAAGTTATTTCCAGGATTCATAAGCCAATCTTTTACTTCTTTATCCTTTTCCATCGTATGCCTCCCAATTTTTAGCTTCAATAGTACTGGGCAATGTCTCATCAGGTGAGCATTTTCTAAAGCACATCTTGGGTAAATTTCCGTTATATATACCTTCTTGGATCGCTTTCCAGGTAGCACTTTTTTTAATTTCTGGAATGGCGTTCTTATTAACGTCTAGATCGCCAATAGCATCTATGCCTCGGTCCTTAAAATATTCCACTAACTGTTCAAATTCTTCACTGGTGCTATAATAACAACAGGGTTTTAAATATCCTGTCGCACTTAAAACTTCTGGTAGTCTGCGTTCAGAATGCTTGCTACATCTCGGCATCAGTCCAGGTGCAAAGTTTTCATTATTTCCAGACAAATTTATCTCCATTACCTTGTTCGTAGTATGTAGCTGCGCTGCGTAAACTTTTTAGTGCTTCAAACTCAGTAAACCCTAGATCCATTGCCATAGTCCTCGCTTCATTAACTTGATGTTCATTGAATGGAAAAACTAGATATTTCCATGTAAGTTTTGCTGGAGCTCTGTCTTCTGGCAATGATGTCATCGTCTCTATTCCACGCATAATAGTATCCCATTTAGTATTGACACGATAATTATGGTTTGTATCTTTTAGTCCATCAATACTAAATGTAAACCAAGTTTTGCTCCAGTCCAGCTCAGCCATTTGGTCCCAAAACTTTTGTGGCTTTAAACTTCCATTAGTGTGGACTAATAATTTTTTGCCAGCATCTTGATAGTACTTGCATATTTCCACAAATCTAGGATGATAAATTACATCACCATAACAACCAACGAACAAATATCTTTTGTAATCAGTTTCGTCACATATCCGTTTAACAACATCAATATCCATGTCGCCACTATCCCAGACTCGATTAGTACTGGTCATTCTACTACATGCAGGACATTGCAATGTGCATTTTGAAGTTAACTCTATTTCTAAAGAATGTTTATATTGTTCCATGTCGCTATTTATTAAGTAAAATATCCCAGGTTTCTTCCCAATTTGAAACTGCATGTGATTCGCCAAGGCCGCGGGTTGTAATAGCATGTCCTAGTGGATAATCATTTCCGCCTTCAAAAAGCGCATCTCCAAAAAATATCAATGTGCTTTCTTTATCAAAATCTTTTAATATTTGGCTTTTGTCACTACCAAGCGGGCCAATATCCAATCCAGTTTCGCCTCCAACAGTTGCTTGTAAGTCCACAAACAGCTCATTAAATGCAGCAGCGATCTGCTTACGCTCATTCGTCTTCGTATCATGTTTTATGTATTTTTCACGTTGTTCTTGATTGGCATTGCGTCCTATGATGCTAAAGTTAACACAACCTGGACGGTGTTCTATGTGGCTTCCTGTTCTAATATCAAATGTGCTTTCTTCTAATTGTTTCTCTAACCAGTATTGAGCATCATCTTGGAGTACCCAGTCACTTGTGTATATCTTACGGTCACTCTGCCAACATTCAGCACCACTGCATTGATATACTCTCTTGCATTTGTGATATATGTACTCCCCTATTTGTTCGACAGTTTTGGGGCGATCACTGCCAGTAACCAAGTAGACATCATTCTTTTCAGCAAACTCACTAAACCATACAGCGAATTTTTTATCAATTCTTTGGCGACTGGGAGTCAGTGTCCCGTCGACGTCAAATAAAAATTTTGTTGATTTCATATTAAATTTCCAGGTCCTATATATATATGTATTATTATAGCATATGTAATTATTTATGTCAACTCTTTGCATAAATAGTTACAAGTTACGAGAAGTAGCTTATTTTAATTCCGGAGATTAAAAAATGGCAAAAAAATACGTAGTATACAATGGGGCTAGTACCTTTTCATCAACTGAAGAGTTTAAAGCATCACCATGGTTTATTAAATTTAGTTCAGTGGTTCTTGCTGAAGATCATAGCGATCTAGGCTTAACACCAAGTGTAGAAAAAATGAACAATCGTTGGGTTGCAGTAGTTAACGCAACCAGCGAAGAAGATATTGCTTACTTCAACGAGCATACACTAGTTACTCATGCATCAGTTGTTGCAGAACTATTAGGCGAAGCCCTAGTTCCAGATCAAGCGCATCGCGGCAATGATGAAAAATTAGCGTGGATTAATTCACTATAATATCTTTTCATTAAGTAAACAAAAGGATAGGGAGAGTTTTACTCTCCTTATTTTTTATCAGATCAGAGATAGTATAGCAGTCTGCATAAGACATTTCAATATCATTAAATGCCAGTTTTAAGGCTAATTGACAGCTAGAATTCCATCCAATATCAGATAAATCAGTATCCATTTTTACATCACAAACGTTTAGTAATACATTTGCAATACTTTCTATTGTATCTTTGTATTGCAATGGTATATCGATTGTGCCCAGTGCATTGATTCTTTTAAGTAGTAGACTTTTCCTAACCTCATCTAATGCTGACGGGTTAGGTTCAATACCAATCATTAAGCAAAATTTGTTGTATAATAGTTGAGCAGCATCGTCGTCTTTGCAATAGAACATATACATATCAAAAAAATGTATATTTTCTACATTTTTAAACTTTGATATTTTTTGTTGTGCTTTGGGGATGTATTCAATAGTACCATTGATAATATTATTCATCATACTTTCATGTAGATCAGTAAGAATAGTATAAATGTCTGTATCAGTATCCCTAAATGCCTTGTTTAAAATCCAAAATGGTTGGTCTTTGATACACTCTCTAACTTCATCAACAGTCCAACCAATACCTCTGTATTCTTTAAGTGCATCAGCAATATCTGTTAAGTTATCCTGGCCAGTGAAATAAACAATATTATCATCTGGTAAATGTCGATTGATGTGGTTGTCAAATTTTTTGTATTCTATGGTTTCAGTAACAGGTGTCAAATCAAAATCATCCTGCATGCGATGTATCATGTCTAAGTATATACGTCCAGTGAAGTTTGTCATATACATTTGGCATTCAGGAAAGATTTTATTTGCAGATCCCCAACTCATGGGCTGTGGTATTATGCAATGTTTAGATGTAAAGTCATAGTCAAGTGATGCTGATTCAATCAAATCATTCGCTATTTCACTAACCCTACGAAAAGATCTCTCATTTTGCCATTTAATTTTTGTGTGCAAATCAATATTGAAGCTTTCGGCGAGCTCTTTAATGTCAAAGAATTCCAAATTGAATACATCATCACTCGCATTAATTATAAAATCAGCTAAATGATTATTTGACTGACTGTTGCAAGTAATAATTTTATGTGACAGTGGATAACTAGGTCGGTCTAGAATCATGACAACGCACGTGAGATCTCAATCATTGTAGCTGATAAATTAATTTCAACATCAGCTACCTGTGTGTGTTTCACTAACCCATTTCGGATAGCCAATACGCATTCATCATATTGGTCATCGTTAGCTGTATACAAATCCAAGTTACGATATAGCCATGTATAAATGTCATTATATTCATCAGTTCTTGCACTGTTAACGATAAGTTTACGTGCTTCTTGAATTTTACCGGCCTTAAACATGTCCACCATTTTCATACGCCACTCACTGGTGCTACCGCCATCATCTGGCTTGCTCAACGCCCCGTCAACGATGCTCATCTGTGCTGTGTTGATAGTTTTACGCAAGTCTGGATAGTTAGCCCTTACAATAGCGTCTAGTGTGTCAATATCAAAGTTAACGGCATTGTCTGCTAGGATTTCAGCTACTCGAACTGTGAACTCTGTTTGATCCAGTTGCTCAATATGGAAGCCTTGGCATCTGCTGTGCAATGCTGGAATAATCATATTAGGATAATTGCATGTTAAGATAAATCGCACAGTATGATGATACTGTTCCATAACACCACGCAATGCCGCTTGACCTTCTGGCGAGATGTGATCAGCCTCATCGAGCAAAATAACTTTAAAGTCACCCCAAGGCATGGTTTCACTAAACGCTGTGATACGTTTTCGAATCATCTCCACGCCATTATCACGACTTGCGTTGATATACATTACATCTGCTTTTTCAACACCCAGCTCTGCAATTAGCACCTTTGCTAGTGTAGTTTTGCCTGTACCAGGACTTCCACTAAACAACAAATGCGGAATGCCTTTGTCACTAATCCAGTTTTGAACTTGCTTACGTTGCGAGTTATCTTTGAATACATATGTTGATACGTCAGTCGGGCGATACTTTTCTACCCATAATTCTTTAGCCATTTGTTTGCCTTTTTATAATAATTTATATCAGTATAACACATTAATGTTTACTTGTCTAGCTGTATTAACTCTTTTGGTTATTCCATCTAAAGATTATACTCTTTCTAGTAAGATTTTGTTGATTAACACTGTGCCACGAACCTTCTGTGTTTTTAAAATATGTCATACTATTAGAGAGCAATGGAAGTTCATATGACATTTTAGGAGGGTCGGTGTCATGTAATACTGTTCCTCCTAATGCATTGTTGTCCACTGATAAAAATATTTGAAGTGTTTTGTAATAATTGTCCTGGTGTGGGACTTGCAAAGTGTTGTCTGGGGTATCGAATTTATACAACATCTTGTCTGGCACTGATTCGAAATTTTCTGCAACTATGTCAAATAGTTCATGCTCATATACTTGATCCCAGTAACTTTCTTTTTGGTGGATATCGTGCCAGTTGATAGAATCAAATTCTTTTGTATATTTAGATAACATATCAGTATCAAACACATTTTGAAATACTGAAATAGTCCAAGGATACACAATATCAATTCTATCAACTGTATTCATTTTAGTATGTTTCAACAATCCGGTCTGCAATTTTGTACTTAACTGCTTCTTCAGCACTCATCCAAAAATCGCTTTCTGGCAATAGTACTTCACGAATAACTTTGTCTGATAATCCAGTACACTTCTTATAGTGTGCAAGCATACGTTCAGTTGACATTTCAAACTCTTTGACACGTGCAAACAGCTCGTGTTCTTTACCGCCTGAACCCCATGAATACTGGTGCGACATAATACTGGTGTTTGGTGTTAATACACGATGGCCTTTTTCGCCTGCCATGAATGTAAGTACACCACATGACGCAATCAAACCCAAGCCAACAGTATGGATAGGGATAGCACTGCCCTTCATAGTGTCGATAAGAGCAAATGCCGCATGCACACTACCACCAGGAGAGTTAATGATTAGTGTTAGCTTCTCTGGGCGCTCTGAATCTGGGAGCAGATTCTTTTCGATAATCCAGTTAACAATTGGCTTACAGCTTGCGTCCGTAAAGCCTTCGCTCATATAATAAATTCCAGCTTCCCACATACCCATGCCAGGTTGCTTCGGCGGGCCTACTGGTGCCTGCGCTTGTGGGTTGGCGCCTTCAAGGGCTTCGCCCATTTGCTGTACGGCGCCCATTAATTTTTCTAAATCCATTTTCTATCCTTCCAATGGGTTGGTGTCTTGTACCGCCAAACATTCATCGTTGTCTAGCAAAAATAATTTTGTTTCTTCGTCAACACTGACGCCATTGCTCCAGCGCCCATGTGAGACAAATACATACTGACCTTCTTTAATCCAATCGATATCGCTTCCAACAGAGTATACTTTAAACCAACGTGGACGAATGCCACTTGCTTCAGCGTCTTTGTCTGGCAAAAGAATACCACTTGCTAATTTACGATGCCCACCTGGTGCCTCCACCATTGTTCCCAAAATCTTGGTTGCTAATGCTGTTACCTTTGTCATAGTCGATTTCCTAACTCGTCAATATCATAGTCTTCCATACTTCCGTCACTGTATTCCACTTCCATATAAGCGGTACCATCGTCACGTCTACGCTCATTTTGAGAAACAATAGTAGGCTCATTTGACTTTGTTTTGCTTTTAGGTTCTTCTTGATTGAGGCTAACGTTTGTTTCGTCAGAACCTGGAACGTTATCTTTATAAAATTTATTTTTAATTTCTCCACGTGATACTTGTACGTCACCGCGACTGTCAATAATATCTCCACGTGCATTTATTGGAGCATTACTTACTGCACGTGTCTTTTCATTCTTGGAAGCAATAGCACTCATGTCAAGTACCTTACCCCGAGCAGTCTTAATTGTTTTCATTTTAAAAACTCCTTAATATCTAGTTCATATTTGACGCTGTCAATTTTGTGTATACCAAGTATAAAAAGTACATAACTTGCTACACTTGATCCACGCCCCACGCCGAGGACGATGTTGTTTTCTTTACATACATCTACAAGGTAGATAAGAAAGTTTAAAACCGGTAACATACCTCTTTTTTCATACTCTCTCAATTCTTCACATACCCTTGCACAATATTCTGCTTCGTCTGGGCACCTACCTAAAGTATATTTATATATGTCTATATCAGCGTATTCAGCAGGCATATTCCAGTTGCTGATGCATTTTTCTACATAATTATCACTCTCATCTGGCAAACTTGCCTTAATAGAGCTGTCAATGTCATAAGTATTGCACCATTGATTATAAATTCTAATAGGTTCAATGTCTTCGAAAATAGCATCATCAAAATCGTTGTTGCTTAACCAAGCACTAACCATATCAGATTCACTCATCACTATCTGGTGGTTCTGGTTGATCTTCACCAATCATTAATCCTCCTGAATGCTTGTTACTATCGCCGCCCTTGATTTCAGCAATTTCCTTGTTAATCATTTCAGCTTTGTGTTCACGAATAATTTCCAATACCAGGTTCATCTGATCAATGATACTTTGGCTCATACCTGCTCCAGATGCCGCTAATACTTTTCGAAGTACTGTTTTTTCGTACTCCATTGATTCATCCAAAGTAAGCTCTTTTAAAGGCTTGTTGTTAAAGTTTAATGACTCTGCAAACATTTATTCCACAAACTTTGCTAGTTCAGGTGCTTTCCAACCTTCTGGCTTCAACACTTTACCGTCTTCACGCTTGCGAACTTTGCCTGTATCTGGATCAATCTTAGCAAAGTTGGTGTTCATTACTTCACGCCAGGCCGCTTCTCCATCCCATCCAGCGGCACGAATAGCACCCACTGTTACGACTAAGATGTCCACTAGTGCGTCTAGCTGTTCTACCTTATCATCTTCTAAAACTGCCTCTTGTAGCTCGTCAAATTCTTCTGCAATTAGACCAAGATACATTTTATAGTTTGCTTCACTTGCTGGTTGGTCACACGCTGTGCCAAACTTGTTTACGTCTTCAAATACGTTTGTCATCGTCTATCCTTTAATGTAATTGCCTAATGGGCTTTTAAGTAGATACTCATTGTATAATACACTATTACCCAAAGAAGTCAAGTGGTTTGTGTCATCAATTAGATCTTCTATCGGGTGTCCTGAATTTAATATAAATTCAAATGCTAAATTGTCGTGTCCTAAATTATTGTGGTCGTCAAAGTTTGACGTAGTTGAAAAGTAAAATATTTTTTTAAAATATGGTTGATAAAAATCAAATAAAGTCTGCCTAAATAATTCTAAATAATAAGACGCCTGTGACATTCCAGTATCATTGTTATAATAATTTGACTTTTTTTCTTCTGAGATATAATTTCCATGTATATGCGGGCGTTCGACATTTTTTAAAGGCTGTAAATTACCAGTTAACACTTTTTTGGAAACATCGCTATACCAATCACTATAGTTGTCGTCATGCTTTTTCTCCACAAATCTATGATAACTGGGACCTGCAATAGGATAATGCCAACGATGCACGCCAGTGTACTGGATTATTAATGCATCATAACTTTTCTTTTCAGCTACTATATGCTTGAGTGCCGTGTCGTATTCTAACACACCATGTCCTGGCTGAGCATAATTGTCAACATGGCAAAGATCTTTTAATAACCAACTCCAACTTCTTGCACCACTCTTGTCATATCTTTCAGCACTATGGCTGCATCCGACTATTGCTATCTTCTTACGCATTTACTTTCCGGGAATTTTAAGTTCAGCGTAGTTTGCCATATTGGATTCAACTTTATCCATGTCAAAGTTAATTGATTCCCCACATCCACATGCACTTGTTGCCGCAGGTGTTGTTACTTCCAGAACTGTACCGAAAATATCACTCTTTAGATCAACTTGGCTACCTGCTAGATACATAATACTCATACTATCTACGACAAGTACTCCGTCGGGATATGTAACCTGTATATCTGATTGGTCAATATCTTCAGTTGCTAACAAGTCCCACGTGTATGCAAAGCCAGCGCAACCGCCACCTCTGACGCCGAGCTTAATAGTTTTGCCGTTGGCTCCGCTAATGTTTTTTAAATGTGCTGCCGCACTGTCAGTAATTGTGATCATGTTAATGCCTCATATGCTGATACTAGATGAAACTTTTCTAGCTCAGGTGGGTTAAGATATTTTAAGTTTACAATGGTTGCGCCGCCAACTACACGGGCACCTGTTTGCTCAATTAACCTTTTGGTAGCCATCATGCTACCACCTGTTGCTACTAAATCGTCTGCAATTAGCACACGGCTTGTGTGCCCCAGAATACCTTCTTGAAGTGTAAGTGTATCGCTGCCGTATTCAAGTTCGTATGTTTCTTCTAATAGCTTACCTGGATATTTAGCACCTTTTTTGCGAACCATTACCATGGGCTTTAGCATTTCACTTGCTAGTGCTTGACCAACAATAAACCCCCGGCTTTCAATGCCTACAATATGAGTAACATGTCCAAATACTGAACCATAGTCCATTTCTTTTGCGAGATCAGCTACTACACATCCCCACACCTCACTGGCAAATAAACTATTCATATCATAAAAGTTTACGCCTGGTACTGGATAGTCTGGCACCGTTCTAATATAGTCTTTTACATTAATTGTCATCTATTATCTCCGTTGTGTCTACGTGAATTCCTTTTACCCATTCGTACCATTCACGCCACTTGGCTTTGGCACTCATATGAGTTGGATCTTTTGCCCAGTCTGCAACATCTTCTCTACTGCGCCATGTGCTAATAGTAATTTCAATATCGCCAATTTCCTCACTTTCCAAACTAATAAAGCCTGGGTGCCGCTCTCCGAGATCGCGAACTCGTGTTACATAGTCGCGATACTCATCGTTAAACTCTTTGATCTTGGCAATAAAAAATACTTTAACTGGCATCGTCATCAAAATCCTGATAGTCCATGTCGATCATATCAATTGGTGAATATGATTGGTAATATGGATTGTTGTATTCCGGATCGTCCTCACCAGTTACTTCAGTAACTTCTTCAACGAAATGCATCAGTGTGCTTTGAATGCCCATTTTAAGCGTAGCTGTGCTACTGGCACACCCACTGCAACTGCCGCTTAATTGTGTATGTAGAACTCCTGTTTTCATGTCAAAGTCAATAATATTAACCTGACCGCCATGCTGTGCTACGTTTGGATCCACATACTCTTCCATGACTTGTTGAATTTGTGTCATAATTTCTTCTTTAGTTCTCATAATAACTCCTTAAAGCAATGAGGTAATTGCTTCTAAAATTGCTGGCATTTGGTAACCGTGATCGATTGCCTCGTAACCAAACCATACACCAAATACTAGGAACGCATAACGTGTTACTGTAAACAGTGTTGCTGGTTTTACGTGCTTCTTGATAATTGGAAAACAACCAAATACTAGTGCCGCCGCTAATGCTGCGCTTAACCAACTAGTTGGCGTATTATTTACTGACTGGAACATGAATACGAAGATTTCCATACTCTCACGTGCATAGATAAACCATACCGCAAAAAGTCCCATGAACACTCCTTTGGAGTTTTCAGCAATCGCATCCACATGCGATTTGATGTGAGATGCCATTCCTTTACTCGTAAAGAACAACCAAAACATTAGTGCTGATAGTAGTCCATACATTAGCACTTCATACGGATCTAGTGCCTCACCTGCATACCAGCCCACCACTACACCTGCTAGTAAGCCTAGCGCCGCAGCGCTGTACACTCGCCATGTAGTTGTGATAGCGCCTGCTACCATTAGTGTTAAAAACATCATTTCCAGAGCTTCACGCCCTACATATACAAAACTTGTAAGCATTTAATTACCTTTCCCTGGCTGTTCGCTTAATTCGCTTAATTTGCTTGGACCATCATATCCCTCTTTGGGATTGAAACTATCAGCATCAGGAAGCGGCGCTTTCATTTGCGTAATGTTTGGCCAAATATCTGAATACTTTTGATTCAGTGCAACCCAGTCAACTGGGTCATCTGGTTCCAGTTGGCTGTCACTGAGGATAGCGCCTGCCGGACATTCCGGTTCGCATACACCACAGTCAATACATTCCACTGGATTAATTACTAGAAAGTTCTCACCTTCATAAAAGCAGTCTACTGGACATACCTCTACACAATCTGTGTACTTGCATTTAATGCAAGAATCATTGACAATAAATGTCATGTTGTACTCCTAATTAAGTTGATTTTTCATATCCTAGTTTAACAAGTATGTCACTAAGATCATTATTTATTCTATAATTCTGTTCTTCACTAAAATATTTCTTCCACTGTTTATGGCTACCATCACGAATATGTTTAGTTTTTGGTTTATTTGGATTATATATGTTATTATCAATAATATTCTTCATTAACCAGTCAGTGTTGTTGACTTCCAAAAAACTAAGACATTTGCTCCACTCAGAAATATATGTGTCAGGATGAACTAATTTTTCATATTGCACAGTCATATATCTAGTATCATCATAGTCCCAATTTAATATATCCTGAAAAGAAAGATGATACATCATTTTATATGTGCAATCTATCTGCTTTTCCAGTGTATCGCAATCTTGTATCATCTCAGCATATGTCTTTCCATTGTAACATTCAAGTGGTTTGAATAGCATATATTCTGAAGGCGGCAATTCTCTATAAAAAAACGTTCCACTAATTACTTGATCTCGAAGGTCTCTTACAATATGAATTCCTTTAAAATCTGCCTTGAGTAACATTGTACTATTTCGATGAATTCCTTCATGATGAACAATATCAAAATCCGCAGTTAACTTATGATTTCTATCGTCATCAGTATTATAGAATTTTAATGAAAACTCTTTAGCATATGCTTCAAAAACTTCTCTGCACATAACCGTTCCACTTTTTGGGTGGGTAGCTATTACCGCAAATGTCATTCCCATACTCCTAAAATCATTTTAACATCTTCACTCATTTGATCCGGCCCAAAAGGTGGATCAAATGTGACTTTAACATCACACGTTTCTGCACCATCTGTCAAGCATACTGCACCATGCACATCTGCAATGATTTCATCTGCATGAGGACAAAATGCACTAGTTAATGTCATTATAATGTCTACATGACTGTTGTCAATGTTTATTTCATATATTAAACCCAGATCATATACATTAATACTTAAATCTGGATCAAATACCCCTCTCAAATTATTGATTATTTCTTGTTTCATACTAAATCTCTTATTTCATTTATAATTTTATTTGCGAGCCACTCATGTAATTGTGTTTTGTAGTGATAACATTTGCATTGCAGTGTACGTTCATCTACGTCAGGATTTTCTAATTTAAAAGTCTTGATCACATCGTGATCAAATGATGAGAATTGACTTTCAAATACATTGTTGGGCAACGAGCGTAGTGCATCATATAATGCATTGCGATATTTAATATCTATATTTTGTGATACTCTGGATACAAATGGAAACCATTTAAATGGTATGCCTTTAAACTTGCATAATTTGCTGCATATATTTATATAATTTAGATTTTGGTATATTTCCATAGTACTAAAGGCACTATTCCAAATAATAGCATCTGCAGATGACTCCCATCTCTGTGAAAAATCTTTATACCAACCAATTCCGTTTTCGCTATTCATTTTTTTGGTAAACGCAAGGATCCTACGATTTTCTGTGGGGTTACTGGTTACGGAAATCATATACTCATCGTGCCACGTTCGGCTTCGTTCATAGTGCCGAGTACTTGTAAAAATTGGATTATGATAATGAACCTTGGGGTGAATAGGTCTCTCAAACAAGTCACTTGATACCATCGCTCTTGCGTCCCATACTCTGGGTTCCATAATCACCATTTTACAATTTTTAATTCTTCTATCATCTATATCTAAAAATTCCATGAGCGCAGTAGTCAAGTTTATATTATGCACGCCGGGAATTCCGAAGTTGAGAACTGGCATATTCATAAGATTTGAAGTGTGTCCAGGCCAGGTTTCATTGTCAGGAAGCATGCCATCTGGATTATCTGAACAACTTCCAAAAGTATGACTGGTACCCAGTGCAACTATAAATGGCTCATCTGGGATCCTGTCTAAAATCTCATCAAGTGTCCAGTGATGATTTTTACCTTTCATGATTGATAGATAGCACTATTTGCCCCGTGTTCTGCACACTCTACTCGCACACAATAACAACGATTGTCTGTTGCTTCACGTACTAGTTTGTCTGCAAAATTAAATGCGTGTTCTGCGAACTTCTCTGCGCCTACTCCGTCCATAATTACAATCTCTGCTAAATCCAATTCTTGTAGTTCCATAAACTTGTCCAAGTGTGGATCATTTTTATCAATTGCTGTCTTGTGATCAAAGTGATCTTCTAACCATTTCTTCAACGGCTTTAGTCCGCCAAAGTCTACTGCCCAGTTTTTGTTGTCTAGATGATCACATCCAAATGTAAATGTAAATGCTAGACTGTAGCCGTGTAGCAAATGACAGTGTGAATGATCTGCGTTAGGTTGACGGAACACTGCTGATAGTCCGATATTATGTCCGTAGTGTTTTGTGCTGTAATGTTTTCCCATTATTATCTCCTGTTTTTAATAATTGTATGGGCGGCAGAGTTAGAAGGGTTGACGCCAAGTCCTGTATTAGTAATCAGTATACTATATGCTGTTGTAGAAGTCAAGCATTTCTGGAAAAGCATTTTCAAATGTGTTGCCTAATTTTCCGTGAAACAATTCATGCCCTAGTAATTCAGATTTTGCTTTCTTTAATCTCTCGTGGCGAGTTTGATCGTCCACTGGCGTTGTATTCTTCATAATATTGGCTACGTGTGGCCAGTCTTTCCAATATTCAACTAGGTCATCTAATATGTCCTGGGTTAACAAATCCAGTGCATAACATTCGGGTCCTATGATTGTTCCTGTGAAATGATTGGCTATTCTTCCATCGTATTTCTCATAGACATCACGTGCTGCATAACAATTGTGCCAACCCAAAGTAGTTCTAATACATATTTCAAATTGTTCAGTCTGGGCTGAAATCATTTCCTCTATATTGTTGTTTATGGTGTTCCAGGTATTTTTATGTCGCCAGTAATCATTGCCAACACCTATTGCATCTATACTCACTGTAATATGTGCTATTCTGAAATGGGATAACATTTCTATGATGCTGTCTTTCTTTCGATGCAATAAGCTACCATTAGTGATAATACCAACAGTTTGTTTTTCAGAAGTACCGGAATCGATTGCTTCCTGGATAATATCATATGTGCTATCTAGTAACAAGGGTTCACCACCAGCAAATTGCAGATGCTCTAAATCACTGATATTATCGTATAATTTTGCAGGTGCTGGCATTGTGATAATACCAGTTTTTCCAAACCGTCCTTCTTTAATTGCCAACGTGCTACTTAAATCGCCACTGCACATTTTACAACTAAAATTACACAAGTTACTACTTCTGTGATCCAACCACGTTACCTTGGGTTGGTTGATGTCGGCGATTTTGTACCGTCTATTCACAACCTGACGCATGCTACGCATTTCTAAATCTTCCTGCTTCTTGCATTGACTGCAAGTTTCTGGCCATTCATGTGCCAACATCATTTCTCGAAATTCTTGGTACTGTGTGCTATTGAGAATTTCATTATTAGACATTGTAGATTTTAATCCAGGGAATGCCTTGGTTGCCTCACAGCAACTACTCACAGATCCGTCTTGTTCACGATAAATGTGAGTCCATGGTATAGAACATAGTGGAGTTTTCATGGTTTTCCTTGACATTATAAATAATTGTATTATACTATATTTATGATTACTGTTTTTAATCCTCCAGTAAAGGACATAGAATTATTCTGCCATGATTGCGAAGTCTTGGGATACAATAATAATTCTAGCCTAAAAGCAATGAAGTACGAATGGTGCTTGAATGAAGGCGGAGGTTGGTGGGGGACATATAACCAAGGTAAAATTGTAAGTATTGCAGGATGCCATCCTTTTTGGGATGGGTATAGATTTTTGTTCCGTGGCGCACAAACTATGTCAGCGCAAACAGGCCTAAGTAAAACACACATGACTAGCATACCTTGGAGAATTATTATGCCAGAGCAAATTAGCTGGACAAGTGGAGTTATTACTGAGGAGAATCCTGCATACATAACTACTAATATAGAGCATGACGAAAGCGGCAAGATGAACAGAACACATCGTGTACTTAAACTATTAAGTACACAGTCTGTAGTAGAGTATGTCGCTGACGGCAATATATTTCATGTACAACAGAGTGTTTGGAGGTTGAATATTGGAAAATATTTTGAAACGCTGGATTAATTGGCAACATTTAAGAACGGCTGAGACATTAAACGGAAGCCAGAGAAAAGGTATAGTAAGACTATATTTGGTACACATGGGCATTGGACTCAAGGAAGCAGGCAGGCAATTTATTATGTGCATATTAAGCATTGTGCATGCTATTTTTCCTTGGCTTATCAACTTTAAACTACTGGAGATGGTGATATCCCAATCAATGACATTGCACCGCTTCTTACCACAGCATCCAGACTGGAAAAAACTACGTGATCAACTCAACAAAACTGAATGATATATTAACCAATGGTATCACTATATACTCCAGCGGTACAACCGGTGATCCCAAGCCTATATTTCAATCTCCAAAAAAATTAAACGCATGTAATAGTATTGCACGTGGAATACAAGCCATTAGACCAGAGAGTAAAATCTATACAGTGTGTACGTTGGATCATGCAGGAGGATTACTTGCGCAAACTCTGCCTGCTTTGGAGATTGGTGCAACTGTTGATTATGATAAATTTAATCCATATACGTGGGTTAAGAAAATTAAAAATTACACACATAGTCATTTAACGCCAGGCATGGCGCTGGCTATAACAAAGACAAAAGAGTTTAAAAATCTAAATTTGCGTGGAAAAATAATCATGTGCGGTAGTGATCGTGTAAGTGCAGATATTATCCAAGCATTTGTAGATCAGAATTGCAGATTTATTGTTAACTGGGGCATGAGTGAAGTTGGTCCTGTTGCAATTAATAAGAGTTATACTACCTATGGGCGACCTGTTGATCGACATGATCAATATACGATGATGGGAGATAGCGTTATGTGCGATACCAAAATTGTCGACGGAGAATTATATGTGCGTGGAGAAATATGTGTATATGATGACTGGTTTGCCACTGGAGATTTAGTGAAAAAAATAGAAGACGATTATTGGTATGTGGGAAGAAAATGAGTATACTTGAACACCCAAACTGGCTGTTTATTAGTTTTGAACAAGCAGCACGTGGACATAGACTTGCACGAGCATTGTGTGCATTGCCGGAATTATACTGGTATAGTCACACTGACAATGGAATACATCCATGGAATGTAGTAGGCGAAACAAGTATACAACAACGATGGGTAAGTAAGTTTCATTACAATCGGTATACGCCAGACGGACATCTCCCTCCACCACACGATTTTGTGCAGGATTATTTACCAGATGCTGAGTCATATTATCGAGATATATTTTTGCCTAAGTTTATTGAATGTAATGGTGAACGACTGTTGGACAATCATATTTTGCCGTATTGTACACATGCTATACCCAGAGACATTTACCGATATTTTCCAAATGCAAAAATTATAAATATTATTCATGACGTTGATAGATGTGTTAATCGCTATCGCACGGTGGGACTAAATTTTCCAGGACTAGTAAAGCATACTGGCACTGTTCCCGCTGATAATACATATTTAATGTGGCTAATGGAAATACAAAAAGGTACGCCTGATATTTTAAAAGTAAAAGATGTATGGGCACAAAAAAATTATAGTCAATATTGGAATGACTCAATGCTAGAACATTTCATGACAGACAAGCGACAATTCTTTGAAATGAGATATCATAGTCGTTCAACTACATATCATAAGAATGTACTGAATACGACTAACGTAAAAGATTATAAATTAATGAAGGAGTTTATACGTGGACACAAGCAAATTGATATTCCTGACTGGAGCACCAGGATCAAAATGGAGTGCGGTCAGTTGGGTTTTGAGTGAAGTACCCGAACTTAATATAGACAAGAGTGATAGAACTCCTGATCGTATGATGGTCCATAAGGGGATATATAATGGTGTACGCCACACTGGCGCTTACTTTGGTCCTGGTATGGACTTGGGCGAAAACTTCCATAATATTACTGATATGGACAAACAAGAAATTTGTGATGAGATCAAACGTGGCTGGCCAACATGGGATGATTCAAAGCATCACATTGTCAGGTGCCATCAGTTCATCTATAATTGGGATTGGTTAATGGAAACTTTTCCTGAAAGCAAATTTGTTGTGGTGACAAGGCGTCCTGAACAGTGTGTACTGGGCTGGACAAGTGTGGGCGGTGTTGATATTCCTTATCCACATTATAAAGAATTTTATATAAACAATGATGTCGCTGAACAAAAAATTAAGTATGAAGCACATTTAGCAAATTGTGCATTTTTTGATCATGAAATGGATACATACGTTGCTAGCAGTGGCCATTTTAAGCGAAAATTTGGATTAAGTGTCACTGACGAAGAAAGTGATCTGGCAAAATATATAAGAAATTTGGAAGGGTATATGTATAAACAAGATAACCCAAGAAAAAAATTAAAATATGACGTAACGGTTGGATATCATGGATTCTAAAGCGGTGGTAATTGTCAATAAGGGCAATGACTGGTATCATGACATCACTCTAAATTATACACAATTAAGTATTGATCACAGTGTGAGCAGTAGGTATAGCCAATCAGATTATTCATATTATGTCACACAAGACTTCGATCCTGATAAATTCAAACAACATGACTTGGTACTAGTAATTGATTCTGGAGAATTATTGTTGTGGGGGAGATACGAAAAAAATGTAATGCCCTATATAAAAAATAACGAATATACCATTATCAATGAACATGCATACGTATGGCAACCATACGGCGATGGTAAAGTATCTTTAGACTTACAAATTGAACATGTTTATAGCGACACTGTTGATGACTTCCTTTCAACGCATGCAGGTGCGGTTACCGGCTTAGTTGACGATAGTAATATTTCATATCTAATGCATTATGAACTGCCAGTGTATGGGGGTGTGAGTCATCAAATGGACTGGGCAATAACAGTGAGCAGTGGTTACTTCATCAATGGGCTGTTGCATCATCATGGATTTCACAGTAATACTGTAGTGCATCATATTGATATATCAAAGATCAGCTTGGCGACTCGACAGTATACTATTGAAAATTGGAACGGACAAGATATACAAGGATGGATACAGCATCTTCAATCTCTCTACCCAAGTATGGAATTATTTAATCGTAATAAGTTTACCCAGCATGATCACGAATATATGGATATATGGAATGACTTACAGCGACAATTTGGCGATGATTGGCAATCACATTGGGACAAGTATCAAGCTCTAAATCACAGATATCACAGACTGAACATCAGTAATCTAAATGATGTAAAAAATCTATTAGACAAAATGCCCAGTCAAAATGGTGTCATTTGGTGGAATGGTGCTTTGAAAAGAATGCCCAGTAATCTAATAAAAGACAGTGCCGCTAGCCACAAGTATGCAATATCATTTGTTAAAGAAATTGCAACAAGATACCCAGGTGCAGTATGTTATGGAAGTGATCATTGCTTGCAGCAATACAATGGATTGGACGCATCAGTTGCATTAAAATTAGTGCAACAGGAAAATAGCAGAGAAAAATTATGGCAGAAGATATAACTTTACCCGAAGGCGTAATTGGCGTATACCTAAGTGGTGGTAGAGCGTAAATGGGCATTTGGTGATTATTGATGTATAAAGGTGAAGATTTAATTATTGCAACTGGTGCACCAGGTAGCCGCTGGAGTGGTGCGATCCGGTGCTTGCAAAGTCAGACAGATATTAACATCACTGACGAAGCAACAAGCGGTTCATATTCCAATGGCAACTTTGGTTGGCATCGCGGTGTATACTGGGGGCCACATCATCAATATGGACACAACTTTGATCGTTTAGATCAAATGGATTATAGTGAAGTGTTACAAGAATTTAAAGCGCCATTTCAGGAATGGCAACCTGGAATTAAAGTGGTAAAGAGCCATTGGTTCAGCTATCATATACCACAGTTGTGTGAGTGGTTTCCTGAAGCTAAAATATTAACATTTTGGTTGGAAGATGATTTTTGTTTTGACTGGTGGCACAAAGTAGGTGGTTGGAATATTACATATCCACACTATGACTGGTACGTAAATGATGAAAGAATGAAACAACAAATTTCTATAGAAAACAGCAACATTAAAAAGTATTCAGTTGTAAGAAATCGCCCAGTAAAAGAATTATTAGAAATGTTAGAATTAAAAAGCACAATACATACTGATGATGTATTGTGCTCCAGAGATATTAAATTTTCTAGCTTATCAGAAAGAAAGCCATTAAATCTTGTAATTAATGATACTATACAGCGTGTTTATACCGGAGTTATTAATCCAGCTATTCTTCCGTAACATTCTCTGGATGAAATACTGATAGTGAATCAAAGTTTTCCATAGATGCTGTATGCTCATCACGTGACGCTTGGTCAACATAAACCAAAGTTCTTAGTACAGATGTACCGCCTTCTTCTAATTCCAATGAACTATCTAATAGATCTGGATATGTTGTTCCGCACATACCATGCTCTTCTTTCCATTGTTCAACTGATGAATATACCCTGCCGTCGTCTGTTGAAAGTCTTGTTACTAGTGTAAACGCCATTTTAAATCTCCTAAATTACTGTTTTGCTGATTAATTCTTTAATCCACGGATTATCTGAACTGCCAAACGCCTGATGTAATTCCATATCCTCTTCATTAGCATAGACTAATGTACGTTCAACTGATACTTGGTCTTCTCTTAATATAATATTTGAATCTAATACATATTCATTATTTTGACCAATTAAACCATGATGCTCAAGCCATTCTTGAACACTATCAAATGTTAATTCAGATGTTGACGTTAATATTGATATTACTTGTATTGACATTATTCTCTCCATGTTACTGTACTTATTTATCTATTTATTTAATAAATCCCACAATTCAATTGCACATGCCCGCCATTCTCTTTTATAATCCAAGAACTTTCTACCTTCACTCCACCTCACAAATTTCCAAGCAGTATTACTGTCATAATTCCACTCACGGTCCATTGCGTATGTTTTAGCACTGTTGGTAGCTGGATACATCTCATACTCAGGAACAGATTTACGTTGATATATGATGCTCTTTTGAAATTCCGTGGCATTAATAATACGTTGGCTGTGTGGAGGCACTTTGAACTCGTCTCCAAAATGTATATATACGGCTGGAAAATTAGTTATACCAGCTTTCCACATCGCTGATAGCCTGCCACTTCCTGGGTGAACTCGATAACGATTATGCCAGGGTTCATGTAACAGTTGAGGAACAAACGATAGTTTATTTTCCATTGCTAACCCAGTTAGCCAATATATTTTACTAGCGTCTTCAAGTATTTCTCTATTTTCCATACGATTGTCGGTGAGACGTGCTTCACTAAACCGAATTGTATCTATAATATCCAATTGCCTAAACTGTTCATATAGTTCAGTTACATACTCTTCAGGACTGTGTATCAGATCCCAATCAGCCTCAACAGTGTATACACTTCCTCCGAGTTCATGGTGCGTTTTCCACCATTCGTCAAGTATCCTAGGTACCATTTAAATCTTCCAAGATTTTAGCTGCCATATTTAGGTGCCATTCCGGGCCTGGATGCATGCCATCTCTTGCTTGCTTGTCGTTATCGAAAAAATCATAATCAAGTAGTTGTATTTTTTGTGATTCGCAATAATGTTTTAGAAACAATTTATTTTTCGTTAAATTATATTCGTCCCATTTATCGTTTTGTTGCTGTACAAAACAATCGTCATCCATACGTATCTTTACAAGCAGGCCGTCATTTCGCACATATTCACGCCTAACAGGAACAGTCCATAGTACGCATATAGTTCTGGGATTAAATTGTTCACAATATGTGTATGCCATCCTTGTTATAGCATCATTACTGAGTCCACTAATCCCGCAATTAGCGAAATTAATAATCTCGGCGTATGGGGTGTTTACACCATAGCCCATAGCGTGACTGCAACCAAAACTACCAGCCACATGTTGTCCGGGTTCAATAGATCCACGGTATCTCCATTCATTAAAGTTATAGGTGACGAGTTTTTCATCGCCACCTAGTTTGCGTTCTGCGTCATCCAACCAATGTCGGGTTCCCGGTGTTTCCTGTCCCAACGGAAATCTGTTAAACCATTCAGATTTTATATATTGAGTTTCTTTGTTCATTATTAATTCCAGCGATAATAGATATGAGCGCCAATACGTCCTACACGTGTGATGCTCCAACCCTTGCGAGATTTATTCCAACGTGGGTTTACATAAGTTGTATGATAATGAGTTGATCCTTCAGTGATACCACGGAATGTATTCCACTTTACAATATCCCATGCAACACTCTGCGCCCGCTTCCAAGAATCTTCATCTTGGGGCCTGTCATGTTTACCATCACAATACCAGCTAAACTGGCACTTGTTACGCTTCATGTTACCATTGGCATCTTTTTGTCCCTCTTTAACAACATCACATATGGTGTTAGGATAACGGGTATCTTCTACACGGTTCAATACAACATCTGCAACTGCATACTGATCTGCTAAATTGCTACTACGGGCTTCATAATAAACGTTCAGTGCCATACATTGAACTTGTGGAAAGTCGGTTGCTCTAAATGATAATGAATGTGTAATATTAAGGTTATCCACATCTACAAATGTTTCTGCCTCTGCCTTGCTCATAGTTGCAAATGCCAAAAGCATTAATGTTGCAAGTGACAATGTCGAGCTTAAAAAGTTTATTGCTAGTTTTTTCAAGGTTCATACTCTCTTTGTTTCTGCCTACCTAATTAATATAGCAGTAAGACGTCTTGATGTCAACAAAAAAGCGAAGGATTTTCTCCTTCGCTTTCAGTAGGTTATAAAATAATTCAAGTTATTTTAAATAAACTTGCAAAGGTACTCTTGCCTTCTGCTAACGTCAAGTCCCAGTCTAGCACACCTAGCAAGTTATCAATCTTTTTAGTGATAATAGCATTTTCCATAGCTTCAGTGTCAAACGGTAAGTCCTTAAACCAGTCTGGGATACGAGCTTCATCAATTGGATAACCAATACTGGTTAAGCCCAGTGGATTCTGCTTGAGTTTACATACAATAGTTTTCATGCCATCTGTAATTTCAACTGAGTATTTGTCACTGTTCATTTCACGTAGGCGATTCCAATTAATTGCCGCTAATGCATGTCCAACTCCGCACTTACCTGTCTTTTTAAACTTGGCAGTGTGATTAGTTAAGTTGTTAACACGCTTGGGTGTTCCTTTAAGCCAGTCGGGCTTTGCTCTGAACTCCTTGCGAAACTCAATAATCCTGCTAAAAATTTCTTGTTTATCAACCCCAGTGAGAGTCTTCAATAGCAACTCTTTTAGGAATTCCTGCATATAATCTGGTGTGTCACTGCGCTTGAGGTCCAATCCCATGGCTTTGATATAACCAGCCTTGCCGTCAGTATCTTCACGTTTGCCTTCATTATCAAATACCAACATAGCATAACGTTTCTTAGTAATAAAGATACCAGCACTGCCAACCATCTCACGCCCAGCAGCAATGATCTCACCAAGTTCGTTTGTGGTATGGAAAGCACCTTGCATAAATCCTGGGAATGTCTTGTTCACTTCTTCACATACTGCATCATAATATGCAATGACATTATCTCGGCTCCAGTCAACCTCTCCTGTTTCAATTTGCGTTTTTAGTATTGGATACGCACTAAAGTATGTAGAGTCAGTATCGCCATATACAATTGCTTTGCCTTTGTGGTCGTATGTTCCAGCAATAATCTGATTAAGTTGAGCTGCCATGTGCTTTGCAATGCACCGTCCTGTCAACGTAGTACTTTGTCCCATGCGAGCATCAAAGAACCGGCTACCAGGATTCAACAAAGCACCATACAAACTGTTCAAGTTAATCTTTTTAACCAACTGTCGTTTATCCCAATACGCAAACTTGTCACCACCTTCTGCACGGGCTTCTCGAGCTTTCGCCTGCAACTCCTTACGTTCTGCATACCAACGCTCCAGCAATCCAGGAATAACACCTTTTTTCTCATACGTGAAGATAGTACCATTTGCGCTGATAATCCAGGGCTGGCCACTTTCAAATAACAAGTCATAAATCTCACTGCCATGCGCAGCGAAACTCTCACCGTTCTCAAAGTCAACATACAGTGTAGTTTCAGTGTCTTTAGCCATAATGAGATCATATTCTAAACATGCAAACTTACCATCCCACGCACGTGGCACAAATCCATCTTTGCCGTTGTTAAAACTCTGGATCATCGGATCAGTTAAACTATGCCTCACTTGTCCGACGATAGTTTCTGTACTCATATTGCAACTGCGAATAATACTTGGATACAATGAGTTAAGGTCAATACTTCCAATCCACTCATGTACACCTTTGATTGGAGTCGCAACATATGCGCCCGCCGCAGGCAATGGTCGCTCACTACTTCTGTCCTTATCAGGAACAATTAAACCCATGCTATGAGCGTGATTAACAATTGCCATATCAGTTTGTGCAACCGCGCCCATTGTTGTCTGCAATTGCACTGTGTTAGAATGTGCTAACACGTTTGCCAAATCAATAAACTGTAGCTTTGCATCTAAACGTACCAACAAGTCAACGTCCTGAATAGAGTATGCGATAAACTTCTCAAAGTCTTGGTTGTACAGTGTGTCCAGTGTACCTTCATATTCAACTTTGCGCTCGCCTAGTTCATATTCACCAATTGCATCCAAACTATAGCTGTGCATTTCATGATATGTATACTTACGATATAGTTCTAGATAATCCAAATGTACACGCCCGAAAAGCTCATACGTTTGGCTTTCCTTGCCGTATTTGGTTATTGTTTTTTCCTTGGGAAACTTGTCCCATAGACAGAAGCGCCTAGTATCATGTCTACTTAATACACGCTTAACACGATTTACCAAGTATGGAATATCAAATCCCTCACTGTTCCAGCCGCTAAGGATATCTGCATCCTCAACCAAGTCTAGAAATGCATTAAGCAAATCTTTTTCATTTTCAAAAATATAAGCACTGTCGAACTTACTTGCAATAGCATTAGCTTCTGCCATACTCATATTTTTAGGAGGAATGGCCAATCCTACAGTCTTCCCCAACCAATTATTATGGAAACTGATTGCTGTGATAGAATTAAACGGATCTTCCGGAGGAGCAAAGCCTAGCTCTTTGTTGAAGTCCGTCTCAATATCAAAAAAGCAAATGTTTAATTCGGGAGACGTGTTTGGATCATAGTTCTCAGAAAAACAACGAAACAGAGGATTGATATCACTCTCAAACAAGTCGTTGTGGGCGTTCATCTTTTTCTCAGCGGCAAATTTTTTGCCGCTGTTTACTACCACACGTTGTAGTTTATCGCCAAAGATACTGGTATATTTACCACGTGCATCCTTGTAATACATTGTGTATTTTGCTGGATATTCTCGGTACACTCGCTCGCCGTTTACACGTTCTGCGATGTGTATAATATCCTTGTCTCTGTCTAAAAATCCGTCAATATAGCTCATGTATTCAGTATACGCTTTCTTGGTTAGTCTGTCAAGTATGACATTGTTATAGGCATAAAATCTTTAAAAAGTTCTTGTATTTCATCTTGTCTGTTTGATAGAAACCCAATGCACCTATGAGAGTCATGGTTTTCAAATGTGCAACTACCGCTAATATCATACAGTAACCATCCACGGTTAATAGCTTTGATTGCAGACTCTTTATTAAAACTACTATATTGGTCTCTGCCTAGCTTTTCCTGGACAAGTATTGCTCCAGATTCCAATTGATCATTCCATGCATCTAAAAATAGATTATGTATTGATGACGTTTGCTTTCCGTCATTGATAATTAAATCCAGATTGCCGTAGATCTCGACAACTTCTTGTGCAGTTTCTTTGGAATACCCATCCCGCCCCCAATATAAGTCAATATTCTTGATTGCATGAATTGGCCATCTGCTCAAATTATTCATGCCGTTTTTTGCGTTCAGAAGTTGATTTATCTGTAAGTCATTTCTTGCACATATATCTTCAGTTGGGCCTGCAATATCTAGTCCAATAATCGTTGCTTCAGGTGCTGATTGAGCCCAAACTAGATGACTGTGGCATGTTCCTATACCAATTTCCAATATAGATTTTGGATTACAATAATTTAATAGCAGATCATACAGGTCGCCGTATCCCCGTCTAGTTTTTCCGTTTCCCCCGTAGTTTTGCTGACCGTATAAGTCAGCTTCAGTATATCTTTTCATTTTAAATCCAATACTTTTCAAACTCAGGAATATATTTAAATATACTGGTGTTCCTGAGTTTGTCAGTATAGTCTGTCCATCGACAGAAGGCTTCCCATGCTTTGGGATCAGGAGTTGCAAGAATACTTTCTATAACTTGTGGAAATACTCTGTCATCTTTTTTCAATAAGGCTACTAGTTTTTCTTTTTCCTGTTGATCTGGATGATTGCATATCATTAGATGCTGTGGATTAACAAGGCTATTATTGTTAAATATATTAGGTACTCTAGTACGTTCTCTTACTTTTGTATAAAACTCTGTCCATTCAATTAAGTTGTAGAAGTTATATATTTGAACAGTGTATGCAAAATTTAACCCAAATCCCTTTTCAATACACAGTTCAATATTTTGTTCGATATCTTCCCAAGTATATTTTCCAATTACTGTTGCTGGTCTAATATATTCATATAACGGACCGCATGCATCAATACTTAATATAAGTCTAGTATTAAAGTTACTGAGCAATTCAGCAATTTCCGGTGTTAGCAATGTGAGATTGGTAATAACCTTCATCTCATTTTTCCATCCAGCTTCTTTTAGTTTCTCCAATAAGTAAATAAACTCTGGATGGAAGAACGGCTCGCCGCCACTAACTTCAATATGCTGTAGTGTAAGTAGAAAATCTAAATTGTCATCCACAAACTCTCTGGGAATATTACTGGTAATTTTTTTGAGTTGTTTGGGTTCAGTCAAAACCGAATTATGATGCCCATAATCATAATTTTGCAAATCCGCAAAATCTTTAACCATTGCATTTTTATCTTTAATCCATGCAGTACTACGATGTTCACTACACATATTACACCGTAAATTGCATCCATTACTAAAGTCAATCTTTAGTTTAAAGATATTTTTTGGGTTCATAGTAGTAAAGTTATCGGAGTTTGCTTCAATTAGTTTTTTATAGCCATGAAGTCTTCCAGTTCGGCTGCTTGCGCCAAACTTTTCTTCTTTAACTTTACAGTAGTGACACACCCGAGGCCATTTATCAGCCATCATAGTTTCCCTGGCATCACGGAATGTTTTGCTGTGAAAAATCTCTTCCATAGAGTTATAGTGAATGTTACCACTGGGTTCGTTGTAACTATCACTTTCACAACAAATATGTACATCTCCATTTGGTTCAATGTACATCTCAAACCAAGGACTAGGGCACCATGTTGGGGCTGATAAATTTTCCTCTAGTGTGCGCAATTATTCAGCACGTCCTACACTTTGTAGAATCTGTTCTAGTTCGTCGAATTCTTCACGGTTTTTAGCAAATTCAGCTTTGTGTGCAATTCTGATAGCTTTGTTAAGTACTGCTGGTTTAATGCCCATTTCCTCTGCAATTGCTTTTACCGTATCACGTAACCCTTCTTTGAGAGTATTAACTTCTTCTGTTACATGAATTCCTTCTTGAACAATCCGCTTTAGTTTGTCAATGTCAGTTTGTGAATACATTATATGCTCCTATGTATGTATTGATATAACGTTATTATAGCACGTGTATTAAAGATGTCAATGTAATTATTTTTTATTAATTTTATTTTCTAGTTCATCTATCTTTTTGGATAGTGATGGATTGAGTTTTCTCCAGGCATCTGGATCTTGTTTAAACCAAGTCCATCCCCATCTATTCACAAAATAATCTAATAATGCTGACCATTTTCCATAAGTCCATAATGCAATTCGAGTGTCAGTAACCCAGGCAATAAACAATGCACCAAAGATACTACCGGCAAGTGCAGTATAAATCCAAAGTCTATCGCTAGCCATGCGTTCAATTAAATCCCACATTAGTTTGCCGCTTCAATTTTTGCCAATATTTTAAGTAATGGACCCATCTCTACGATATTACGGACATAGCCTTTGCCTTCGCTTTTGAAGTTTGAGCGCATGCGTAGTAGCATAGCATCGCCACCTTGGTCGCCCTTGCCCCATACTTCGATTTTAGCAGGCTTACGTTGGCCCGGTGCATCATACTTTAAATAAAGGTCGACACCTGCCATTGCTTTTTGCAATTCTGGACCGAATTTAAGTTGCACATAACCTGGTGCGTTTGGAGTTGTTTTTAAGATAACCATGCTAGTGTTATCATCACCACCTGTTGCGTGTGATTTAACACCTTGGTATAAACGCTCTACAAATTTGGCTTCTTTTGGATCACTATCCCCAGCCAATTCAGACTCAATACGTTTAGCAACTTGGTTATAAATTTTATGTATTGCTTCAAAACTTGCTACTGGATCTCCGTCAACAAAGTCTTGTTCAGTTGCTTTATCAATGTTTACTCCAAATGTAGAGCTAAAGAATGTTTCCAATGCGTTAAAGTTATATCCACTTGCTTGTCCAAATTGCTTTACGTCACCAGCTTTCAAGCTCAATAGATTGACAGTCGAACCGTCTACATCCAAGAACAAATCAGCTTTGGTGCCTTTTTGGTCGCTTACACCGTCCGCTTTTACTGTGACTTTGTTGGCATTTTTATCATTCATAATTGTTTCTAGTGCTGCAGCAACACCGGAATTTTGATTGGCAAACTGCACACTGCTTCGAATAGCACCTTTGATGGCAGGATGTACTTCGCCACTAGTAGCGGCGCCTACTAATGCACTATAGCTGGCATTGTTTAACACCAATGTATAGTATATATCATCATTAGCACTCTTGTTAGTGGTCGTACCTTTGAGGTTGTTTTTGCCTTCTTTTTCTCCGCTGCCTAGTTTGGCAATGATTTCCATTACATCTTGCTCAGTAATATCTTTTCCACGTGCTAGAAATTTTGCTGTTACGGCAGCGCCCAATGCGCCCTCACCAATGTCTCCACTGTTGAAGTCTTTGCCTCCCTTGTACTCTGCTGTCTTATATAGCGCACTCATAGGGATGTCATCTCCCGATGTTGTTTGTAGCATTAAAGAAGCAATTTTATTATCTACAGGAATAATATCGTTATTGGGTGTCAGATTCATGTCTTCCATGTCTGGCCATTTGGTTGTACCAAACCATGCATTCATTAACTTGTTTGCATTGGATGCCTTTAAGACCACACTGTCACCAAATCGTGATTGCTTATCAGGAGTAATTTCCAGTGGTTCGCCATCTTGAATTTTGCGTATTAATGTTTTTAAATACTTACCAGCATGCTTACGGAGTTCACTTGGCTGTAATGTTGCTTCTGTTAAAATTTCTAATGCTCGCATATCATGCTTCCTTCTGTTTATTCCGACATTTTATGCAATTACAGGAATCACAAATCTTTACTTGTCTGTATTCTCCACCGTCACATGCATAGTCTTTAAATTCTACATACTTTGATGTTCCACAATGAGAACCATGGCCGCATGTCTGGCAACTAGTGCTTTCTCTAAGGCTCATTGGTTCTATTATTAATGTGGACATTAGCTTATCTTGTCTAATGCTTTGCGCATTTGTCGAATATTACTATCAGGACCATATATATGTCCGTCTAAGTCATCATCCTGGACTCGCTGTTCATCAGCAATCATCATTTGTAGTTCTCTAACTAAGTCTGCTTTGTCCTTGATACCATACTGATCAACATTTTTCCATGCACGGTCCGCCCACGCCGGGTTAGTTAACATTTCTGCTGTGCGAGACATTGCGAGTACTTGATCAGTGATTGCCTTACGCTCTGGTCCAAACGACATCTCAATTGACTTCAATGCTTTGTCCATTGCTGATTTTTGCTTTGGGTCTTGTGGTTTGGGTGTTGGCATCGGTGTTTCTGCTCTTGGCTTATACTGTGGTGCTGGGCCAGTTTTAACTTCAGCCTTTTTACCTCTTGCAGTAATTGTTGCTGCTGCCTTGTCAGCTGTTTCCTTTTTAGTAAATGATTTCCACTTTTTGCCGTTAATGTATACAGTGTGTACTTCGCCTTCAGCTTCTGACATTTTACGCTTTTCACGTCCGCCTGAATATGCTGCTAACATACGTCCTGGAATCTTTTCTTTTTCAATTTTCTTGGCGTATTGCAGGTCATCTTTATCTACTGGACCTTCAAAGCCGTAAGACTTATCAAAGATGTGTTCCCAACCGTTGCCATCATTCTTGATGTAAGAAATTGCTGTGTCTGGATAGCGTACAATACCATACTTTGTAGTGTCTGCTTCATTT
>Ga0206131_10001349_pt1 | contig 31730 bp, 26 predicted proteins | sample Helgoland_Spring_FD_148636 | JGI IMG/M metagenome (GOLD analysis project Ga0206131, IMG submission 148636) | Pelagic subsurface seawater microbial communities from Kabeltonne, Helgoland, North Sea - Helgoland_Spring_Bloom_20160517_1 | ecosystem: Environmental > Aquatic > Marine > Epipelagic ...
CGCTTGGCAGAACCCGTTGATGGCACCTGTTGACGGAACCCGTTGATGGCACCTGTTGACGGAACCCGTTGATGGCACTTGTTGACGGAACCCCTTGATGGCACCTGTTGATAGCACCTGCTGATAGCACCTGCTGATGGCATCTGTTGATAGCACCTGTTGACGGCTCCTGTTGATAGCACCTGTTGACGGCTCCTGTTGATAGCACCTGTTGATAGCACCTGTTGACAACACTCGTTCACAACAACAGTGGATAGAACTTATGGATACGTTTTCAGAAGCTCAGTCACTCTTACCTGGCATCATCGAACTACGGCGCAGGATTCATGCTAATCCAGAGCTGGGGAATGATCTTCCTAAAACCACTGCGGCAGTGTTGGAATCGATTAGTGACCTTGACCTTGAGATCCGCAAGAGCGAGCGGACAACCAGCATTGTTGCAACGCTACATGGTGCGAAACCAGGTGGGCGAATACTCCTTCGAGGGGATATGGATGCGCTTCCCATGCCCGAAGACAATGACCTCACCTTTGCGTCAAAAAACCCTGGGCTAATGCACGCGTGTGGACACGATTCTCACACGGCGATGCTCGTAGGAGCTGCGAAAGTACTAAAGCAACACCAGAATGAATTGGCTGGCAGCGTGGATTTCTTTTTCCAGACGGGCGAGGAAGGTTTTTTTGGGGCTCGTGAAGTGTTGGAAGAAGGGTTGTTTGATGACCCGAATTCCCCGGATGCCGTATTTGCGTTGCACATTACCCCGTTGCTGGAAGCGGGAGTCTTTACGGGGCGCCCTGGGCCCTTGCTAGCAGCAGCAGATACCTTTGAAATGACAGTTCGGGGTCGGGGTGGACACGCCTCTATGCCGCACGATTGTTTGGACCCGATTCCAGTTGCCTGCGAGATCGTTCAGGCGTTTCAGACGTTTGTCACCCGAAGGGTACCTGCGTTCGATCCCATCGTTCTTACCACGACTAAGATTGAGGCCGGAACGACTAGTAACGTGATTCCCGAAGTTGCCAATGTGCTTGGTACCCTTCGGTCGACATCAGAAAAATCAAGAGCTCTGGCCCATAAAGGGCTCTGCCGGCTTGCGACGAAGATCGGTGAAGCTCACGAGATGGAGGTCGAATTCAAGATCAAGCAGGGCTATCCGGTTACGGTAAACGAAGGTGCCTTCACAGCGTTCGCGGCACAAACCGTGCGCGATCTGTTTGGTGAAAAATCCTACAGGCCGATGCGATCACCGATGATGGGCGCCGAGGATTTTTCTTATCTATTACAGAGATTTCCGGGGGCTATGTTGTTTTTGGGCGTTAAACCAGAAGCCCCGGCGCTGGCGGCTCCCTGCCATTCTAATCGGATGATCCTGAATGAATCAGCGATGGCCTACGGGGCAGCGTTACACGCTCAGGTGGCGAGAAATTTTTTAGCTGTAGCGAAGCGCTGACAAAGACCTTGATCATAGGCGCTCAATTTTCCTGATGCTTGAGATCACTTCGTTGCTATTCATGGCTAGGGTGCCAATGACCTGAAGCCCCTGTTTCGAAGGGTTCGCGGTACTTTTCTCTATGGTAAAGCCGCCCGTGTCCGCCTGAACCAAAAACGGGTTCCCGTTAACGTTGACGAAACCCTTGATGCGCACGATTTCCGGTGGACGCGATTTTAAAAAGTGACAAAGCCGGTCCATCGATAGGTCTCCAAGTTCGACCCAGTGTTGCTGGTGGGTTAGGTGAACGTTGGATGCAGGTCTAAAGATTGCTCCAGGCGCGATAGATAGTGTCAGTTGCTCTTTTAGATTTGCCAGAAAAGCATCACGTTCCAGGCGCGGTGGAACGGCGCCGAGTTCACTAAGAATTTTTTCGAGAGGTAATTGCGGGTTGGCCAGGTCTCTTTTTGTCAGTATCAGTTGATCAGCCTCAATAATCTGGTCGCGAACGGTCGTGCTGACAAATTTGTCTTTTAATAAGCGGCCGATAGAAGAGGTATCTACCAGCGTAATACCTTGTGCAACGCTGAACCCTGGGTAGTTCGCGGGCGCCTGTTTAAGTCTTGCCAGGTTTGCGACGCCGCTGGCCTCTATGACAACAGCGTCAGGGGGTGTTGCCCGTTCCTCGATGGCCGCCAGTGCGCTAATAAGGTCGTCATTAATTGTGCAGCATGCGCATCCATTGGTTAAGGCAATGGCGTCATCGGAACGCTCCTTGATGAGCTCCATGTCTATATTGATATCACCAAACTCATTAACCAATACGACAAGCTTTAATCCTTTTGGGGCTTGCAGAATGTCGTTTAAAAGGGTGGTTTTACCCGCGCCAAGGTATCCGGAAAGCAGTGTGACAGGTATCACGATTCAAGAAACTCCGAATTTATATCTATTTCCTCAGGCCACCTCAGTCAGGTGGGCCTGATCTCCTACTTGGATCTTGCCTGACTTGACCACCTGGCCATAAATACCTAGCTTGTGATGATTCTCTTGCACCAGTGCTCTCATTATTTGTGGTGCCTTTTCCAGGTCCTGGAAGGCGATTGTTGTCATCACGCATCTGGGGCACGGCAGAGTGAGTTTAATAATAGTATCGCCAATCTCGAGAAAACGGTCTCTCCACTGCTCCTCAATAAAACCTGCTTCAAGTTCTTCAGCCTCTATCACTAGGTTTGGCCGGAAGCGTCGTTCATCGATAACGGCCCCTTGCGTGACTTGTTGCAGTCGGTTTAACGAGTTGGTCGTTAGCACGAGTATCGGGTAGGCATCGAAGAAGCTGCCAGGTGGTGTGCTGAACTCAAAGGATGAGTCCGGGAACTCTGAGAAATCAGGGAAAGGTTCTCCGTCTTCTAGACCGAGTACGTTCCTGATTTCTTCGATGGGTTGCTGTGCTGTCGAACGTCGATAATATTCGAGATTGTCATCGGGTTTTAACTTGTCGAGTGTGACGTTGGTGCCAAGTTCTCTAGTCAGCAGTTCTTCGAGGTTAGTGTCTTCCGAGTTCACGGCAGTATTGCCTATCTCCAGGGTAACGGGAGGAATATTGATGCCATCCGGTTCGGTGTCGTATCGGGCTGAGTAGCGCATTAGCTGAGCATACTTTTTTGCACTACAGATTGATTGACCGTCATGCAGAGCATAAAGGCGATCACCAACAACACCCTGTTCGCTAAGTAAACTCTGGGTGAGAGATTCTCCACCCATTGATTTGATGGGATATCTCCAGATTGATTTAATTTTCATCTATGGCTTCCATAAAGTCGATAAGGTCTGCTGCAGAGGTTTTCGGGACTTCTTCCATTGGCAGGTGTCCGACGTCGGCATAATAGGCCGTCGAGATATTTGGAACCAGTGCCTCGTATCCTGCTGTCAGCGTAAATGGGGCTATCGCATCTTCTTTCCCCCACATTAGGAGCGTTGGGAGGTCAAGCTCGGCAAAGTTGGCGAGGTCCCCATCCTGAAAGTTTTCGTCTGTCGTCTGAGAAAAACGCTTCATTGTGGCCTTTCGGGTACCTTTCCTCAAAGTAAGGTCGTGGTAGCGCATGACCATCGCTTCCGTAACGAAAGCCTGATCATGGAAAGCCCCTTTCAAACCTTGTGATACAAAATAATAAGGATCCATGACTTCGCCTATTGCTCGAAACCAGCGATGTTTGAGCAGGCTAAACGCTAAAATACCCTGGGACGTATCAGTTCCCCCTCCGTTCTTCGTGTAACCAGCCGCATCGATTAATACAAGACCTGTGATCTTCTCGGGGTGATCCAGAACGTACCGGAGTGCGACGCTGCCGCCCATGGCACTGCCGCCAATGACAAAGTGTTCCAACTCCAGCTTGTTGACCAACGCATTCACCACTTCGACCATGGTCTTGCTCGAGTAGTCGCCTGAGGGAACCTCGCCTGTTAGGCCATGACCCGGGAGGTCGATGGTGATAATCCTGAATTTGTCTTTCAGCCGAACCACCCAGGGCTCGAAAATATGCAACGAAGCGTTTGACCCATGTATCAGCAGGAGAGGTGGGGCTTGTCTACGGCCTTCATCCCGGTAGTGCAGACGACCAAGATCACCTAATCTTAAAAACTGTGAATCAGAGCTGGTATATCTTGCATCAACGACGTCCGCGGGGATGTCCCCCTCGTAAAAGACCATTGCTGAACATCCCAACAGAAAAATCAGGATCAGGATAAGATATTTAAATATTTTCATTGTGTTGTGCAGACGACGACGATTTCAAGGCTAGCATACCCGGTGGCCCTGTGGCGCTAAAGACAGTGATAAAGCTTGTAGTTCCAATGTCGAGGGTAGTATTTTTTGCCATTCTGGAGGAGTTGATTGTCGTGGCACCAGCGCTGGCAAAGGTCCAGGAAGAAGATGAAGCCGTTGAAAGTCTCATTAAGGTTTGATGGAGAAACTGCGGTAGCTGAAAAATAAAAAGAGATATCTGGAACACGCCGAAAGCCGCTAACTAGCTATTAAGGAAGCCTAATTAATGCAAGCAGTCCGACCTGACATTGCCCTTCTGGAACAAAACGGAATTACCGGTATAGCCATGCCGCGGTTAGGTGACCCCAGTGTCATTCCCTTGTGGTTTGGTGAAGGTGACCTTGTGACTCCAGCGTTTATTCGAGAGGCGGCTAAAAAAGCGTTGGACGATGGGCAGACTTTTTATGTGAATACGCGTGGCTTGCCGGAACTCAGAGCTTCGATCCGCGATTATTTAAATAACCTCTACGATGTGGCCATAGATGAAGAAAGGATATCGGTGCCTGGTTCATCAATGCTTTGCATCACCATTGCGGCCCAAATGGCTTTGTCACAGGGTGACGATGCACTGGTGGTCAGTCCGCACTGGCCAAACATAGAAACGACCTACGCCATCACCGGTGCAAATGTAAACACGGTCAGGCAAAGGGAAACCAAAACTGGCTGGCAATTATCGGCTGATGAGATTATTGATGCCGTCACGCCAGAGACAAAGAGTATTTTTGTCAACTCGCCCTGTAACCCTACCGGTTGGGTCATGCAGAGGCCTGATCAAGAGAAGCTGCTTGGGTACTGTCGTGATAACGATATTCTGCTGATAGCAGACGAGGTCTACCACCGGCATTACTATGGCGCGGATGCTGCACCTTCTTTTGTGCAGATTGCGGGTGGCGAAGATCCGATTGTCATTGTTAATGGTTTTTCCAAAGCGTGGGCAATGACCGGTTGGAGGGTAGGTTGGGTAGTCGCGCCTAAATCTCAGGGCGCTCACTGGGCTATTATGTCCGAGTGTTTTAATACTGGGGCGACCGTGTTTGCCCAACAGGCATGTATTACCGCGTTGAAACAGGGTGAGGACCACGTGCGGCAGTTGAAGGATCAGTATGAAGCGGGAAAACAGCTGCTAATCGACAAACTGGGCAATCACCCGGCCATTGATTTGTGCGTGCCGGATGGTGCTTTTTATGCGTTTCCGCGAATAAAAGGTCTTAAATCCAGTCGAAGGTTTGCTGAGATGCTGCTGGAGAAAGAGGATGTTGGGGTCGCGCCGGGCTATACCTTCGGAGAGGGTAACGATGAATACATTCGTATCTGTTTTGCGCTAGGTCCGGATCGTTTGGCGGAAGGCCTTGATCGAATCGTACGTTTTATTGACGATAACCATGACGATATTTAGTAAAATAGGCCTGCCTAGTCAGGCTTTTCAGTGATCGCCGTGCCGTCTATTTTTCTGGCGTCCGGTTGGGTAACTAAAACCCAGAGCAGGAACGCAACAAAAACTGTGGTGCTGACACTGATCCCAACCGATGGATTGCTTGCCTCGGCGATAGTCCCTGCCAGCAATGCGCCCATGGGGAACAGATTATAGGAAATACCGTGAAAACCCATGACGCGACCACGAATTTGATCGGGCACCTCCAGTTGCAGGATCGTCGTTGTTGTCACCATAAAAATCGAACTGAATATGGACGCTGAAAAAAGCATGGCTAGTGCGAAGTAGAATGCGCCGGAGATCCCCAGCCAACAGACCAGCGCGAACAGGTAAACAAACACACAAAAAGTAAGTGCCGACAGCAGCATCAAAAGGCCTAGTCGGGGCGATTTTTGCAACGAGCCTGATATCACCGTTCCGATGACCGCGCCGACGCCGGTGATGGACAAAAGATAACCATAGCCTTTGCCATCAACATTCAGCACTTCGGCGAAGGCGGGCATGAGTGGCATATAGGCGCTGGCAAAGAAGAAAACGGCATAAGACAGGCTTATCAGGATCAAGAAATTCCGGTTGTTAAGGATGAAACGGATACCTTCAACAATTTGGCTGACGGTTGATTGTTGGGTGGCAGTTACCGCGGGTGCTACCTTAAGGTTTAGCAGAATGAGGAACATTAGAAAGAAACCGGCGCTACAAAGGGTAAAAAGCAGCCATGTGTCACTGATGGCAATAATCAGTCCGCCGAATGCAGGCATGATCATACGCGTGGCCTGCCAGATCACCGTGGTCAGTGCGACTGCGCTCATCATATCCTGTCGGTCAATGAGGGAAGGAAAGATGGATTGTCTTGCCGGCCAATCAAACCCTGTGATGACGGATATAACGCCCGCAATCGCGATCACGTGCCAGACTTGAACGACGCCTGCCCAGTCCAGGTAGGCAAGTAAGGCCAACAGCGTTGCGGTTAACGCGGAGGTGACAATCAGCAGCCTGCGTTTATCGATTTGGTCAGCCAGTGCGCCGCCAAACAACGTGGTGACAATAGCGGGGAGACCCGCGGCTGCGCCCAGGTAGCCTAGTGCGAGGCTGCTGTTTGACAGTTCATAGACTAGCCATCCCAATCCCATCACCTGTAATTGAGTGGCACCCACGGAGGTAAATGAACCCAGCCAGAATTTAAGGAACTGTTTGTGCTGCAGGGCCGTAAATTGATGAGTTACCACGAAATCAACGCCAGCCTGGAACGGTCTGGGATTATAGCAGAATGCCTTGAATGCAGAATGCCATCGCTGCACACTGACTGCTTTTACTAGATGGAATAACAAGCATGACGATCAAAAACATCGTTAGAGATTCGGCGAAATTTCACTATGACAACTTCCATTTTTCTGAGGCAGTCGCAAGCGACGGGTTTCTGCTTTGCTCAGGCATCATCGGGACCGGGCCGCAAGGAAAGGTGCCCAAGGACATCAGCGAAGAGTTTGATAACGCGTGGTCCGATGTTATTTCTCTGCTAAAGGAAGCCGGCGCTGATGCCAGCCACATCGTTGAGTACACCAGCTACCATGTTGGCTTACGAGCCCATATGGCGGAATTTATGGCGGTTCGCGACAAATATCTCTCTGAACCATGGCCTGCATGGACCGCAATCGGGATTACCGAATTGGCGGTGCCGGGCGCGCATGTGGAGATTAGGGTCACGGCGAAACTTCCCTGATAGGGATTGCGCTTCCATACCGGCCGGACCTTCGCCCACCTGATCGAACGGTGTTCGCGGGATAGTGTCGGTTAACGGGATTGTGTCGGTTAACGGAACAGTGTCGGTTAATGGAACAGTGTTGGTTAACGGGACAGTGGCCGTTAACGGGCATCAGTCGCGGCGATCGGTCTTGATTGACAACCAGTTAATGGTCAAGGTGCAGCGTACAAATGGCGGCAATCATCTGCTGTGTGCCGACGGGTCGGATTCGCCAAAGCTTGATATTGCGGGACTGAGGCGTTTGATCGGAGACAATGCACTGAACAGGATTTCGCCGTTAAATCCTGGTAGCGCGAAAAGGCTTATTAGCGACAACCCGAGGAGCCGACGCTTATTGCAGGCGTTTGTCTTTTTGCGCCCAGCGATCATTAAGCCAGCTTCTGGCGTCAAGTATCGCTGCGGCATTGTGTTCTTCAATATGAATATCAATGTTTCTGTTTGCGCCATGCAGGCACTTCCAAAAATTTGTTTCACCGCCGTTGTAGTTGATAGTGATGTCTACCACCGGCGTATCGGGTGGCATGGTTGAAAGTGCTATTTTCAGGCCGCCAGGTCTTGGAATGAGTAACTTTTTATAAGGTGAGTTTTGGTTTCGATGCTTTTCTTCAGTGATGCGCGTTCCTTCAGCGAAGATCAATAGTGCGCCTCTTTCTTTTTGCATCGTTGAAGAGGCCGCCTTTATCGCATTAAAATCTTCCCGCTGGGCACTTCCGCCACCACTCCTATTCAGGCGAGGGAAGTTAAGGGCGTAGCAGATCCACCCGACTATCGGTACCCAAACTAACTGTCGCTTTATCAGGAACTTCAAAATGGGTCCCCGACCGGTGACGACATGTTGCAGGATGGGGATATCAAACCAGGTTTGGTGATTGACCACGATTACCTGGGTAGGATGATCTGGAAGGGTGCCATCGACCTTGAAATTCACACGTACCACATGAATCATCCAGGCGCTGTTGATAGCCGCGGCACTTTTGTAGCACAGCTCAATTAATTTTGTACACCCATTGTGAAGTGGCTCGAAACCGCCAATGAGTGACCGAATCACGGCGATGCCTATCAAAGGGAACATCCAGAATCCAAGGTTCAGAATGACAACCAGCGAGGAGGTCAGGCTAAAGAGTTGTTTGCCGATGAAAGATAAGTAGCGCATATCGCATCTTAGATAGGAACCACATTGTTACGCAAGCCGAAATGGTAAGGTCAGAAAAGCTCCGATTGAACAATTGCCGACTCCGAATCGTTCACAATACCAAGAAACTGCGTCATCCCGCTGACCCTGCGCGATGATTGACTGACTGCGCGTTCCCAGACCTGTGTACTGCAATGAATTGTGATGGATTTTTTTGCCCGCGTGATGGCGGTATACAAGAGTTCACGGGTTAGTAGACTTGCTGCGTCATCGGAGGCTTCTTCGCTGAGCGCCAAAGTGACGTGATCAAATTCAGACCCTTGAGCTTTATGAACAGTCATCGCAAAGCACGATTCATGTTTCGGTAAACGCGAAGCAAGCAGTGGCTCAGTGGCCCCCGGGAAACTGACGACGAATTGATCACTGTTTTCTATGGGCGTGCAGATCCCGATATCGCCATTGAATAACCCCAGGTTGTAATCGTTACGGCTGATCAGGACTGGGCGTCCAGCATAGAATTCACTGTCTGGTGATTTGATGCCCTGTGCTGCCAGCGCTGTTTCGATGCCCAGGTTAATTTGTTCCACACCTGCATCACCGCCTCGCCGGCTACAAAGAATACGGGTTTGTTCAAAAGTGCTCAGTAGTAACGCAGGGTCAAAATTTTCCCCTTCGAGCAGGTCAATGTAATCTTTCCAGTGTCCAAGCATCTGGTGTACTAAAGGTCCCCCGCTACCGGCGCTGAATACGACGCTGTTGTCCTGAAGGCTAGGCGCGGATTGGCCGGACTGAACCGCCTTTGACAATGCGGCGATACCGCTATCAGGATCGAACCGGTAGCTTTTATCTAATTCGCAGACGGCATCAGTCAGATGATGGGGGCTTTTGACAATTTGGACTTCACCCACAAAGTTCGAGGCGAGTTCGCCAAAGGTGTCGGAGAACCCCGTTTCTCCTGCGCAAAGGTCCGCAAGCACGTTACCGGTATCAACGCTGGGTAGCTGATTCGGGTCACCAAGAAGAATCAGGCGAGTGTGATCGGGCAGGGCGCCGAGCAAGCGGTGCATCATCGTGAGGTCAATCATGGATGCTTCATCAACAATCAGCAGGTCAACCTTAAGCTGGTTTTGAGGGCCATGACGCCAGGTTCTTCCATCCTTGCGCATACCCAGCAGTCGGTGCAGTGTTTGTACCTGAAACTTCTTCTCTCTGGTGGCTGCCCACTCGCTGATCGAGTCAGACAAACGCATGGCCGCCTTACCTGTTGGTGCAACCAGTTTAATGGTTAGGTCGGGTGATTCCTCTAGCAGAATATCGAGAATTTTGACGACGGTACTGGTTTTTCCGGTGCCGGGACCGCCCGTGATAACGGCAAGTTTGCGGGTGATCGCCAGGAAAGCGGCGAGCTTTTGGCGATTATGTTCTGCATCGCCAAAATGTTGTTCCAGTTTTGTGGCTAAAAGGTTAGCGTCGGGAATTCCCAGCGCTACGTTTCTTGCGCTGATCAGCGCTGCAACGTCGGACTCGTAATGATAAAACCTGTTCAGGTACAGCTTGTCGTGGCTCAGAATAAAGGGTTTTTCATCTTCAGGGCCCCCGACTGACGTTTCTGCTCGAAGCTGTTGTTTAAGCCCAGGGTCTACCCCCGTCAGGTCCAGGCAGGAATGCTGATTTATAGTGGCCGTGACGAGTTGCGCCATTAGCCTGCGAGCGCCCGGTTCAATCTGTCCGGTTTTACTGCCGATCAGGCGAAGAAAATGCTGTTCGAATAAAGCGCCATGTAACTCAGCCACTGACTCCTCCTAATAATTCATCAAGCCTGAGTACAGTCTCCAGGTCAGGTTTGGTGAAAAATATTCCCCGAGAATCCTGCGGGTTCATGCCGCGAAGGAAAAGGTAGTAAGCGCCTCCCATGTGTGTTTCATATTGGTAACCTGCCAGTTTCTGTTTAAGCATCCGGTGCACGGCAACGGTGTAAATCAGGTATTGCAGATGGTACTGATGACTTTGCATGGCGTGGGCAACGGATTCACCATTGTAATCCGCCAGGGAACTACCCAAAAAGTTCGATTTGTAGTCGGCGATGTAGTATTTGCCATCGTGCCGAAACAGAAGGTCGATTAGCCCTGTCATCTGTCCCTGCAGTAAAAGCGCCTTGTTAGCGGCGCCCTCCAGGTATCCTTTTTCGACCAGGAACTGCACCAGGTTAGTCGATGTCGCCAGTGGGAAGTGGAACTCCATTTCATCTAACCGGTCCGTTAAACCGACATTATTTAGGGCAAAGTCCCCGATTGGCGCTGTCACAATGTCCTGAATCCATTGCTCAAGGACAGGTAGCCATTCATCTTCTAAACCAAGTCTCCTGAGGGCTCGGTCGCACAGGACCGAGAAGTCATCAGTCTGGAAGTCAAGATCCTCCATTAGACTGTGCAAAATGACGCCGACACGAGCGCCTCGTGGAAAGCTGTGCCGAGTTAACAGGTTCTGGATGTTTGGGGGTTCTTCGTTTTGATCATCATCGGCATATCCCGTGACCATGACAGGCTCGTGGACGTTTAACCTGGCGGCCACCCCCGTGTAGCTGTGGACTCGCCAATGCTCATCAACGATGGGCTTTGCTGGTGGTGTTGTCAGTGGGCGACGAGGGGCGCTATCGGTGAATTTTGTATTGACTATCTTGTCTGCCTCAACGATCTCGAAGAGGTCTTGTGGCAAAACGCCGCGCACGCGATGCAGCAGTGATTCATCTTTTTTGAGTGTTTTAATGTCGAGCAGTCGTCCAATGGCGGAACCTGCAAACGAGCGCAGCTTTGGCACGCCAAGGTAACAACGATATTTTGCTCTGGTCATTGCAACGTAAAGCAGGCGCATGTCTTCTTCCTGCTCTTCTTTGACGCTTAGGCGCCGGTGGTGATCGTCATCACCCAGCTCAACCCCTGCGCTATAGATTCCTTCCTGTTCGATATGGAACAGTGCAGGATCTGCGTTGTTCTTACTGCGCGTCACGAACGCGGGCATGGGAATCATGACAATATCGTATTCAAGTCCTTTTGCTGCGTGCATGGTTACAATTTTGACAAGGTTTTCGTCACTTTCCAGTCGGAGCTGTCGGTCTTCGGCAGCTCCGGTTTCGGCATCACGCTGTTCGTGGCTAAACCATTTGATTAACTGGTGCATCCCCTTGACGCTGCCTGATTGCTTTTGCAGTATTTCTATCAGGTGCCGCAGGTTGGTTATTTGCCTTTCGCCGTTTGGGCGCTGTAACCATTTTTGAGCCAGGTGACGGCGTTTCATTAGGGCATTAAGCATTGGCGAAACCCCCTGCTCGAGCCACATATCATGGTAGGCATGAAATTCTGCAAGCACAGCCTGCTGCGCCTGAATGTCGTGATTCAGGCCGTCGATATCAATGGCAGTTGTCTGCATCAGGCGCGTTGTAAGCGCGGCTTTGATTGCCTGGTCGTTAGCAGGTTCGAGTATCGCCTCCAGGATCAGCTTAAGGTCGGCTGCGGTATCCTGCAGGAAGACACTCTCTAGCGTCAGGTACACACTTTGCACACCTCGAGAGGAAAGCGCTTGTTGGGCGGCGAGAGCATCGGCGCGCTTTCTCACCAGAAACGCAATTTTCCCGGCGTTGACAGGTTCGCCATCAAGGCTGCTATGGCGCTGGTCGTTGATCAGCGAAACTGTTTGTTCTGCCGCATAATTCATCGCCTGTTCTGTTAGTTCCGCGACGCTAGTGAACTGTTCGGGGTCTTCGAGTACAAAGAGTTGGTAAGGGAGACATTCGACGCCGCCAACCATCATCTTCATACCAGCATTTTTTGGTGCGGGTTTCACTGGAACAAAAGGCATATCTGAATCGTTACCAAAAATATTGTCCCGCTGGAAAAGAATGTTTGTCGCTTCAATGAGTGCCGGCGACGAACGCCAGTTCACATCAAGGTTGTGCAGCCTGCTCGATGATCGTCGGGCATTTATGTAGGTGTAAACGTCTGCGCCGCGAAAGCTATAGATGGCTTGTTTCGGGTCGCCAATCATCAGTAGCGATTGTCCCTTGTTACCATCCTGATAAACGCGAGAGAAAATACTGTTCTGGATGTTGTCCGTGTCCTGGAACTCATCGATCATAGCGATGGGCCAGCGGTCAGCCATGGATTCCGGCAATGATGCCCCTGGCCTGTTTACGGCTTGTGCAAGGGACGTCAGTAAATCGTCAAGGGTCATCTTGTTCCAGGTCTCTTTGTGATGTTGCATCAGCTTGGAGACGCTGGCGTATACCTGATGCCAGAGGTTGGTTGTGACTGTATTGATGCCTAGATGAACCTCTGTGATCAGTTCAAGGGCGGGGTGTATAGGTAAAACGCTGCCTTTTTTTACCGCGCCGGTCAGGGTGTCAGTGGAATAGATTTTCCAGAGTTCGTTGTCCAACTCGATGCCAGGTGAAAGACAAAATTCGGTCATCTGCCCGAGCCGTCGATAAGGCTTTAAATTTTTCTTGAGATTAGCGTTAAACAGTATTCGTTCCAGATCGTCATTTCCCCAGAGGGTCTGAGCTTGGCGGGCTTTGAGCACCAGTTCATTTGAATCTTCGGGTGTCTGAGCAGGAAGGACCAGTAGCTTGCCGCGAAAGAGAAAAGGTGACAGCTTACTCGCCAGTATTGCGGGGGTTGGCCAAAGTGTTAACGCCAGTTGCCGGATATCTTCCTGCATGGGCATGATCAAAGTGCGGTAGCAGTCCTCTGCGGCAAGCTTAAGCAGGTGGTCCCGTTCCGCGTTGAGGTCCTGGTCGAATAGAATGCCCGACTCAAAGGTTTGCTCGCCAAGAACGCTTGCGCAAAAACCGTGGATGGTGAAAATGCTCGCTTCATCGACTAACTGGCTCGCGGCGGTCAGCAATTTCAGGTCTGTTGAAGCGTCATTGGAGGTCTCAAGTAAATGTCGGATGAATTTGTCATCCTCACCGTCACCGGTTCTAAAGGCGAGCCGAGCCTCTTCAATTCGTTTTGAAATCCTGAATTTAAGCTCAGCGGTGGCAGCGATAGTAAAGGTCAGAATGAGGATTTCGTTGATTGCCAGTGGTCGTTGCCACGGCGAGTTGCGACCGAGTAATAGCCTCAGACACAGATTAGTGATCGTATAGGTCTTACCGGTACCGGCGCTTGCTTCAATCAGCTGACCATGATCCAGTGGCACGGTCATCGGGTCGAAACTGACGTCTATGCTATTCATCGACTTGCACCTCTAAAATGGGTTGCCAGACCGATACCGCGTCATTGATGAACCTGTCGTGAAATGCCTCAGGTAGTTGGAACAGCCTTGCCCAGTATCGGTCTTTGCCCTCAGCCCCGGGCTGATTCCTTTCCCAGCCTTGGCGAGCTTTCAGGATCGAGCTGTCTACCGATAAGCCGTCTCGCTGGCTTTTGGTAAAAGCTTTGCAAGCCTCCGGAGGCAACAGTAAGGGGCTGGCGACGCCTTCGTCGTACAGGTCTAGTAAATTGCACAGAATTGCTTCGGCCGTCGGCGGGTTAACTGGCGGTAGTCTGCTGACCTTCGCTTCATCTGTGTCGCCCCGGAAAATAAAAATCGTAGACGTGTTTGGCTTTGCAATGTTTGCCGCAAGATGCTGAACCCAGGTGTCTAGCAGTTGTCCCGCACCGAGTTTTCCCGCACGGTAGTTAACGATGTTGTCTCCGTAAAGGTTGTCTAGTTCAACGCTAAGCAGGCTCCCTGCGATCTCAATGTTGGTCTTGATGAAAGCCCTTGGGGCTTTAAGGTAATCTGCTGCGCGCGCCTGAATGGCCTGGGCCCTTGTGAGCTCTCGTGTTAACTGTTGTTGGCCGATATTACCCGGGAGTATGCCGCCGGACAGTGATACTTGTCGTTTGAATTGCTCAAGGTCATGGCCGTTCATCAAGATACCCAAAGCGTCATCGGCCAGTTGGAACCGTTCCAGTGGATCCAGTTCGAATGACTCAGTATCTTTAAGTTCGACTTCATTGACATCAAGGTAGGCGCCCAGCCTTTGCTGCAAAAAGTATTTTCCGGGGTGTCGCAGGAATTTGGAAAGTTGCGCAATACCGGTGCATGTCATCGATTCGTCCGGGGCTAGCGGGTTCTCCATAAAGGCCGGCGCGGGTTCTTTGGCAGACAGCGCCTCATGCCATAGGGTAGAGAACGACTGTAGACGACCGCCCTGATAGTATCTCCGGCTAAATGGCTGCAGGGCATGGCGGATGGAATAGTCTTCACCGAATACTGCTTTCAGGTAATGCAGCCATTCGCCAACGACAACAGAGGGGGGAAGATCCTTGTTGTCCCTAATGCCTTTGCCAACGAAGCTGACATAAAAAACTTCACCTGCGGACAGCAACGCTTCAAGAAACAGGTATCGATCATCCAGTTTTTTTGACCGGTCGCCTTTCCTGGCGGGACAACTGGCAATCAGGTCAAAAGAGTGTGGCCTGACGTCACGAGGATATTCACCGTCATTCATCCCCATTAGAGCAACCATACGAAACGGTATGCTTCTCATGGGTACGAGGGTCGCGAAGGTAATACCGCCGGAGATAAAACCGGCATTTGAGTCCTGGCTGGAAAGTGCCTGATTGATTGAGTAGGACATCATCTGGCGAGAAACCTTGTCCTCGTAGCGACCAGCGCTGGCATCAAGGCTAATTTCGTCGATGACTTGTAGCAATTGGTTAACTTCAAGGACCTCGTCGCCACGGGGGTCGTAAAATGTTGAGATTAATCGTGTCACCAGTTTTTGCCATGCATCGACCCCTTTGGGCTCGCTAAGTTCTGTTCTTACGTCCCCCAGTAAGTCTACAAAATAACAAAGCTTGCCAAGAAGGCCGGTGTCCGCCGGGGTAATCTCGAAGGGCAGAATGCCATCCCAGCTGCCTTGGTCGGGTGACATGGCGAACCCCAGTAAAAGGCGGTTTATCCCGAACTTCCAGCTGTTCTGGTCTTCGGGAGGCAGGTTCCAATAGTCCTGCTTGTCCTTGCCGCTCAATTCCCACCGGATACCCGATTCATTAACCCAGTAGGAAATCGTCTCGAGGTTTTCCTGAGTAAGATCAAAGTGCCTCATGATGGCGGGCACTTCCAGTAGGTCCAGGACGTCGGGACCCGACAACCTGAGTTCAGGCAGGTTAAGTAGATTCATGAAACTACTGAGCAGCGTGCTGTTTTCAGCGGAACTTCGGTCAGCAATCCGGTACGCCAGGTTGTTGGAAAATACTGACTGAATAAACGGTGCGTATTCTGCAATATTCGGAACCATCACCAGGATATCGTTAAGTCTAAGTGTAGGAGACTGTTTTATGGCGTGTAGTATCTGGTCGTGTAGCACCTCAACTTCACGAAGTCTGCTGTGACAGATATGGATCTGGATGGACGTGTCGTTGAACTGTCGCGGAGTTGGTTGGCATTCAGCGCCAAACTCACCGCCGAAGGTCAGGTTTAGGATGTCGTTTTTAACGACATCCAGCGACGTATTTTCTTGCCGATCAAGGAAAAGCTCTTCCGAGTGCACCTGGTTGGATTCCAGTAGCAGTTCAAGAAACTCCCGTCCCTGTTTGCCCAGTGATGACAGCAATGGATTGCCAACTTCCAGGTAGTCGTCGTCGACGAGTGGCTCTTGCGTTGCCAATAGGCTGCGGATTGAGCGCCGCGCTTTGTCTTTTTCGGAAACAATGTCCCCCCAATAATGGGCGCAGGGGTTTAAAAAATAGATATCGACCTCGGTCGATTTAGCCAGCGCTTCAAAGGTCTGCAATTGAAGCGGTGGTAAGGTAGACAGCCCAAAAATACTGATGCGTTCGCGCACTGCGTTGGGTTGATGGTTGTTTGACGGGTGAACCAGAGCTTGTAAAACCTGCTCGTGCAATGCCGCCCTGTGTAAGCCCCGGTTACCTGCCAAGTCGTCCTGGATGATTCGCCATAAATCAGCCTGCCAGGCCTCGTGCCCGGTCAGTGCTCGGCGTTCCTTTTGCCATTGCAGAATCCAGTCTGGTCGGTACATGAGGTATTCGTCGAACAGCAGCGCCAATTCCGCGGCGAGTTGATGTAACCGAAGGTCTTTATCGCCTGCGCCGGTCAGGTAAGTATCAATGTCACTGGCAAGCCCGGGGTTTTTTTTTAGCAGGCGCATAATCCGCCAGGTCAGGCGATGTCGGTCATACGGGGAATCATTGACGAGTAGCGTTTCGGGGATCAGCGACTGGTAGAGCTTCCACAAAAAAGTGGCTGGCAAAATGCAGTCGACATTGCTGCTAATACCGTGATGATCCGAGAGCTGAAGCTTTAGCCATTGACCCAGGCCAAAACTTTGAACAACCACGGTGAGTGGTTCAAAAGGGTCGTTGAATAATGTATTTCTCGCGCAGAACGCCCGGGCTAGTTCAGACATCTGGTTCGATTGGAACAGGTTCAGCATATCGACCAGTGTACGGATTCCGTCTTCGAATCCTATCCCCTGGCTTCTGATAGACTTCAATTTGTTCTGAAAGGATCTGCTAAATGAGCGACGACCTGTTCGATGGATTAAAAGTGCTGGATGTTGGAAGTTGGATAGCGGGTCCTGTGGCAGGAACCATCCTTGCGGATTATGGGGCGGATGTTATTAAAGTCGAGATGCCCGGGGTTGGAGATGCTTACCGAAATCTTTCGGAGACGGCGATCGTGCCGGATGCCGCCACTAATTATATGTGGGATATGGATGCCCGTAATAAGCGAAGCCTTTCGCTGAATCTGAAGACAAAAGAAGGCATCAAGATTCTTCACCGGTTAATAGAACAATGTGATGTTTACATCACGAATCAGCCGTTCCCGTTACGGGACAGGTTGAGGCTCAATTACGAAGAAATTAAGGTCCTTAATCCGTCGATGGTCTATGCGTCTCTAAGTGCTTATGGTGAAGCGGGGCCCGATAAAGACCGAGAGAGCTTTGACCTTGTGGCTTACTGGGCGCGGTCGGGGCTGGCTGATCTTGTTAGGGACAACAATGCGTTTCCTGCCCCGGCATTGCCCGGCATGGGTGACCATCCGTCAGCAGTGACACTTTACGCGTCGATCGTCACAGCACTGCTCAAAAGGGAGCGAACAGGTGAGGGCTCTATGGTGCACACCTCATTACTGGCTAATGGACTCTGGTCTGCCTCATGCATCGCTCAGGCCGCTTTTGTCGGCGGGGATTATTCGCAGTACCGCGAGCTTGCCAGCAAACGGCGCTTTCCCAGGACTATGCTAGGAACTGCTGACGAACGTCACTTCATCATGTCAATGGTGCGTACGCCGCAGGAAGTCGTCTCGTTGTTGGCTAGCCTGGGTTTATCCGTGTTGCTCCAGGATGAACGTTTTCAGACGCCAGAAACTCGGTTTACGCATAACGATCTTTTTTATGAGGTGTTGCAGGCCAGGATGCAGATGGAACCCGCAGTGTATTGGCAGCAGCAATTTGAGCATCACAAGGTGCCAGCCTATCTTGTTGGTCTGATAGAAGAGATGGTTGATGACCCTCAGGTTCTTGTCAATAAAATGGCCGTCGCGCCTAACGACGCCTCTATTGGCGGAAAAATTATTTCCCATCCTATTAATATTGACGGAATGCCGAAGCGTGGCCCGGAAAAAGCGCCATCCTTGGGCGAGCACAATGCGGAAATATTGTCAGCGCTGGGGTTTAGCCCGGACCAATTAGCGCAATGGTACCGTGACGGGGTTATTTAGGCCTGACGGGGTTGTTTAGGCCTTAAGTGGGTTGTTTAAGCCTGACGGGGTTGTTTAAGCATGGTGGGCGTTCAAGAGAGTAAGTCTGGAATCGTGCGAAACAGCCTATAACAGGCATCGTCATGTGACTTTTGTGGCCGACTAGTGCCGTAACCTGCTGATCGGTAAGTTTGCGCCCCTTAAACAGGGCCTTGACCCGCAATTACAGACCCCCTAGGCTCAAGGCTTAACCTAGGAGATTGATGATGGCTTACGACTACCAAACGCTTCAAATTAAAAACGAACTGGGGGTGCTTACAGCCACCATTAATAATCCGCCCGTAAATGTCATGACCCATTCGCTTTATATGGATCTGGTTGGTTTCACCAGCGAGGTTGAACAGGATGAATCCGTTAAAGTCGTGGTATTTCAGAGTGCCGATCCGGATTTCTTTATTGCCCATTTTGATGTCGAAGCCATCTTAGAATTTGAGGCTGATGCGCCTGCTGAGAAGAGTATGGAGTTCTCGGATTTTCACCTTATGTGTGAACGCGTTAGAACAATGCCAAAGGCGACCATTGTTAAAATGGCCGGCAGAGCCGGTGGTGGTGGAAACGAATTTGCATCGTCCTGTGATATGCGGTTTGGGCTAAAGGGGAAAACCATCATCAATCAGATGGAAGTGGCGCTTGGTATTTTGCCCGGAGGAACTGGCACGCAGCGCCTGCCAAGGCTGGTGGGTCGGGGTAGGGCAATGGAAATTTGTCTTGGTAGTGATGATATTGACGCAGAAACGGCCGCACAGTGGGGTTACCTAAATCGTGTTTTTGACTCGGCGAACGGGCTGGATGACTTTGTGGATTCTTTGGCAAAAAGAATTGCTTGCTGGCCTGCGGAGGCGATTGCCATGTGTAAGGCGTCTATTAATAATGCAGAGATGCCGCTGAGGGAAGGGTTGTTAGAAGAGGCATTTCTGTTTCAACAAACGCTTCGGACCAATGGCGCCCAGCAGAACATGCGTAAAGCCATGGCAATGGGTTTACAAACAAGAAGTGGTGAACTCCGGATGGGCGAGCTTTGTTACGAGTTTGCGCAGGCCGCTAACGACGAGGTCTAAAGCGATTCACCTTACAGCACAAGCACAGATAAACTGATGGAAGCGTTACCCGAAGATATTCTGGTGCTTCAAAAAGAGGCTGTCATTCACTGGGCCCCCTGTGGCGAAGGCAGGATTCCTATTCGCCACTGGGAAAATGCAGGTGCCGAGAAAGTGGTGCTGCTTCATGGCGGCTCAGGGTCTTGGCTGCATTGGACCAGAAACATTCCGGCCTTGCGCGAGCAATTTGATGTTTACGCGATTGACCTGCCTGGCCTTGGTGACGCTTCAATGTGCGAAGTTGAATCAGATGCTGTTAGCGCCGCTAGAGCAACAAGAGTCGCTCTGGAACAATTGTTCGATTCGGCCTTTCATGTAGTCGCCTTTTCGTGGGGCTGCACGGTTACCGCGATGCTGATGAAAGACATGGCGACGCTACTAAAATCTGTGATGCTGACCGGACCCGCGGCGGTGGGAGATTTACCCCGTAGGCTCACCATGAAACCGCTTATTAAACGAGTGTCTGGAATGAGCCGCGACGAGGTGCTTGCGGTTCAAAAGGAAAACCTGGCCAGGTTGATGATTTATCAGCGCTCGCGGATCGACGATACCGCGGTCGCCATTCAGCAGAGTAATACATCGCGGGCTCGATTTCGCAGCCCGCCATATGCCAGGGGTACGTTGGTTATTGATGGTGTTCGCGGCACAAAGACGCCTCTGTTTGTTATCTACGGTGATCATGATGCCCCGGCCTACCCTGATCTTGAGGCGCGACGAGAGGTCTTCCAAAGTGCCAGGCCTGATGTCAGGTTTGAACTGGTTGCCGATGCGGGCCATTGGTTGCAGTATGAAATGCCTGATGTGTTCAACCAAAAATGCATTGAATGGCTCAATAACCCGGTGTCGCAAAATCCGCGGCGCTAACAACAGCCGAACGGTTCCTGGCGGTATTGGCGTTAACCTGAGTGGCCGTCCAACAGTTCGAAGACGCCTTCTTCATGCAACACCCGCATGCCAAGTCGCTGGCTGGAAACGCCCGGGCGTAAAAGGTAGTTAAAGCGCAGTTTACCTTCGCCTTCTTCAGCCTCGAAGTAACGACAGTCGATCTTTCCAGTGTCGCTGATGTGCTCACTCAGCTCAATCAGGTGTGACGAAAACATAAACAGGCAAGCTTCTTTGGTCGAGAAGCGTTCCAGTATTGCTCTGGAAGCATCAAAGGCGTCTTTGACGTTTGTTCCTTTAAAAGGCTCATCCATGATGGCCACAACCCTGTGGCCTTTAGAGATAGCCAGTGCGATTGCCTTGACACGCAATGCTTCAGCGCGAAAGTAGCTGGTGCCTGTGCTCAGGTCGTCGCGGAGCGAAATAGAACTAAACAGTTGTTCGGCTGGCACAAAGCTGAAACGGCTTGCCGGTACACCCATGCCCAGGTGAGCCAGGTATAACGAGGTGGCAAAGGCGCGAAGGTAAGTCGTTTTGCCAGCCATATTGGGTCCGGTAAGAAAAAGCACCCGCTGTTCCTGATTGATGTTGACCGGGTTAGCAACGGCCTGCGCCAAGAAAGGGTGCACTAAATCTTCTGCGACCACGCGCATGGCCCCGTCTTCGACTTGCGGCATGACGTAGCCGTTGCTCTGAGTAACGTCTGCCATTGCCACAAGCGCATCGATTTCGAAAATGAGTGCCAGCAGTCTCGAGACGGTTTCTTTCTCGTGAATTCGAAAGTCCTGGTCCAGTCTCAATATCTTGAAAGCCCAGCCTGCTTGCTCCTGGGTGGGCACCTTTGCCAAACCGGGGGGGGCCAGAATTTTTTGAATTTCCTGAAAAATATCAACCAGCTCTCCCCCTGCCGATGGCAGTTCTCCCTGTGACATAAACTCACGTATGCCCTGAATGACCCTGCAGGTGATTTGAACGCCACGCACAATGCTTCTGTAGTGCGTCGCGTGATTTGCCCATAGTGAGAAAGCGTTGACCGCGAACTCAAGTGAATTGTGGTGGGTCACAATCGGCAATATATCTTGTAGATAGTGTCCTACCCGGGCCGTTGCATAGGCGGATGGCAGTTTGTTAAAAACCGATCGATATTCATGGATAAAGTGCAGGGAGTCCTGTGTTTTGCGTATCCGATCTGGGTTCGACCAGGGCGCTGACATTCGTTGTCGCAAAACCCTGGCGCCGCCTTCGGACCGTGATTGATTGCAAAAGTCGAAAAGGGTTTGACCGCCCGAATCTGACTCGAAAATTTCAAGGTCTTTTAGGGTGAGGCCATCCAGATTAAGGATATCTGGATTTAGAGGGTTGAGACTAAGTGCGTCTGACTTCATATGAATCCAATCAATACCTTGGGGCGGGTCGCGATATAACGCCATTGTCAGTCAGTGCAAGATGCGTCAGAGTTTGTTCGTCATGATTCATGCGCCAAGAAAGCATTTTTTGTGCGTATTCCAGAACCAGCGGTAAGTAGTCAGGGTTGTTTGCCTGGTTTACGAACTCGTGAGGGTCTTGTCGCAGGTCAAAGAACAGCGGTGGCAGGTTCGTAAAGTGTACGTACTTGTAGTGATTATCGCGAAGGACGTTCAGGTTGCACTGGTGTTGGGTGAGCCCGAGTGACTGCTCCAGGGTTTCGCCCGTTTCCACGTTGCGAAAATCGAACTCCCAGTGAGCGGCATCTCTCCAGTAATCAGGCGTTTTACCGGTGCAAAGCATAGGGATAAGAGACCTTCCGTCGCATTGGTGGGGAATGTCCAGGCCCAGCCAATCAAGCATGGTTGGCATAATGTCGACATTTTCGGTGAAGGCTTCGACCTCCAGGCCGCGTGTAGTGTGTGCCTCGGGGTCTCTAATAATCAGCGGTATGTGATAGCTGGCATCGAAGTAGCCCATTTTACCGATAAGCCAGTGATCACCGATTTGCTCGCCGTGATCAGATGTAAACACGATGAGTGTGTTGTCCCACTGTCCTGATTTTTTAAGGTAGTCAAACAGCCTGCCAAGGTTATGGTCGACTTCTGTCATCAGGCCAAAGTACGAAGCTTTAAGGCGGGCCGTTTTATTATCGTCCAGTGGTGCACCGACGCGGGGTTTGTTCAGGTAGGCTTCAAGAAATGGATGCTGAGCGCCTTCGGTTGCCATATCTTTCTGGCGTACAAAATCCTTCAATGTTTCCGGGGGATACATTTCATTATATGGTGCTGGCGCGACCCAGGGGGGGTGGGGCCTGAGCAGTGATAAATGCACACACCAGTTCCCGTCCTGTTGATCGATGTACTCCACCGTGCGGTCAATCATGAAATGGGTATCGTGAAGCTCTTTTGGAATGGCCAGTGGTGCAGGTACCGGCCCTCCGTCTTCATATTCCGCGACATCTGCCTTCTCTGTGTAGAATTTCCAGTTGGGGTCAGGAACATCAAGGCCCTGTTCACCAAGCCATGCCGCCCAGGCATCAGGAAAAGTTCCCATCATCAAGATCGGGGTAATCCCTGGCAATGGACCCTCGTAAGACGTCAGGTACTCGTGGTCTGCAGCAAACTCCCTGGGGTCGTTGGCCGTGTCCGTATAGCCAAACAATGCAGGGTCGTAACCTTTTTTTCTGGCTTCAAGCGCCCAGTTGGTATGCCTGGCATCAAGCGGTGTTCCGTTTGTGCCTGAGCGATGGTTCTGAAGGTACATGCCGGTGTGCAGGCTGGCTCGCGAGGGTCCGCAAGGCACCGCGTTAGCGTAATGTTGCTTGAACAATACGCCTTCCGCTGCCAATGCATCCAGGTTTGGGGTTTGCACCTGGTGGCCTAATGATGAAAGGCACTCCGCTCTCCATTGGTCAGCGGTAATAAACAAAATGTTCTTCATTTGGCGTCTCCAGTTTTGCGTTCAGAATTAACTGTCATCAATCTATTGTTACTTGCCGCGCGGGTCAATGATAGATGAGCATGGTATATTGCGCGGCCTTTGATATACGTCCGCTACCGCTAAGGAAGCCCCTTGATTTCTGTTACCTGGCCGTTTGACCCCAAGCGATCTCCTGTCTACTACGGCTGGGTCGTGTGGCTGTTTTCGACCCTTGGTTTTTTGTTGAGCATACCTGGCCAGACGATGGGTATGGCGGTATTTACGGAACCGTTCATCGAGGCGTTTGGGTTGACCCGAACCCAGTTATCAATGGCCTATCTCTTCGGAACGATAGGGTCGTCGTTATTCCTGACTCAGGCGGGACGCTGGTACGACAGGCTGGGCGGACGGGTCATGATTGCCGCATCATCCTTGGCATTAGGGCTGATGGTGATGTACATCAGTTTCGTTGATGTCCTGAGTAGTTGGCTGGGTGGTCATACCCTGATCACCTTTATTCTTATCCTGCTTGGATTCTTCGGTGTGAGGTTCTTTGGCCAGGGGGTACTGACGAGTTGTTCACGTAATGTCCTGATGCTCTGGTTTGTCAAAAGGCGGGGTCTTGTGAGCGGACTTCGTAGCGTCTTTGTATCTTTTGGTTTTTCACTGGCACCGCTTGTTCTGGCAATAATGATCGGTGGATTTGGCTGGCGCGGTGCCTTGTGGTTTATGGCGTTGCTAGTGGGGCTGGTCTTTGCCGTGTTGGCGTTTATCTTCGTGCGCGATAATCCGATTTCCTGTGGCTTGATTCCTGATGGCGAAAAACTCTCAGGTGACTACGTGGCGCCTGTGGAAGCCCCGTCGAGGTCTCTCGCCGAGGCGCGTCGATCTCCGGTCTTCTGGATCTATTCCATGAGTCTGGCGATGCACGCCATGTTCGGTACCGCACTGACCTTTCACGTTGTCGCCATTTTTGCTGAAGCGGGGTTGCCCAAGGATGTAGCCTTTGGATACTTTTTCCCCTCAGCTATTTGCGCAACCGCGGCTAACCTTGTGGGTAGCTACCTGGTGGATAGGGCGCCTTTGAAACCTTTTCTTATCGTCATGCTGATCGGTTTTGTTGTCGGTGGCGCTGGGCTGATCAACCTTGATCAGTCCTGGGGTTATTGGATGCTAGCGGTCGGATTTGGTGCGGGGGGCGGCTTGTGGGGCGTAACGTCTAACCTTGCGTTTATTCGTTTTTTTGGTCCGCTTCATCTTGGGGAGATCAGTGGATTCAATACCTCGATCTCCGTTTTCGCGAGTGCGGTGGGTCCGTTTGCCTTTAGTCTCGCGGTGGATCACTTAGGTAGTTATAACGTGGCCGCGCAAATCTGTCTGGCGATGCTGGTTGTTCTGTTAATCGTGGCAATTTTTGTTAAACAGGAGGAAGTCATCTACTGATTACTCGGCAGCGGTGTCGTAGTCGATGAGTGGTTGATCTAGGCCAATTTCCCAGTTCTTTCCCAAGGTTTTTTTTCAGGGTTTTTGCTGCGCCTGACTTGAACCAAGCCAGCACCTTATTTGCATATTTTTCTGTGCTGAACTCAAGCACGGTACCACGGCCGAAATAAGGGAGGGCGCGCTTGCTCTGGCGGTGACTAAGATGGTTTTGGACCAGTGTGCCATTGATCGTCAAGTGTTGGGCCAACAGTCGAGACCAGCGTCGATCTGCGGCATAAGGTCTTTCCGGGTCGCCTTGAGCGTGAATGAAAATATCATCGACAATATAGTCGAACTTATCATCACGGGATTCGAGCCACGTTCTTGCGTCGGCCTGGATGAGTTCCAGTTTAGGATAATCAAGCTGAAAATAATCCTTTGCCAGCTGAACGTGAGTTGAATCCAGCTCAATCCCGACGATTTTCTCCAGGCTGTGCATTTTGTACAATTGATGGATGACCGTACCACCGGCGACCCCCAGAACGAGCACTTTTTTTGGCGGTGTAGGCTGGCATAACGACGGAAGGCTTAACAGGTCCCACACGCCACGCGTAAAAAGGTGTCGTGGGTTGAACTGCGTATGAAAAGCACCATTGGTGTACAGGCGACGGGTATTTCCAGCGCTTCGGACCTCGTAGGTGACGCCATTACGCTTCTTTTTGAACAGAACAGCCAAACGTCAGTCCGACAAACCGGTTTTCTTCAGTAGCGCGGAAGTTGAAGGGTCATGGTCCATCGATCCGCTCAGAATCTTGTTGGTTAACTGCTTTCCAAGTTCCACGCCCCATTGGTCAAAGGAGTTAATAGACCAAATAGCGCCTTGTACGAAAACTTTTTGCTCGTAGAGCGCCAGCAGCATTCCCAAGGACCCAGGGTCTAGTTTATTCAGCAGCAACGTCGAGCTCGGCCTGTTACCCGGATACTGCTGGTGCGGATCAGCATTGACCTGTCCGGTCATTAACGCCTCTGATTGGGCGATCATATTGGCCAGTAGTACACGGTGATGTTCCGGCTTGCTGAGTTCGTCGTGCAGGGTGCCAATAAAATCGACGGGAACCAGCTTTGTGCCCTGGTGAAGAAGCTGAAAAAACGCATGCTGTCCGTTTGTGCCGGTTTGTCCCCAGACAATTGGTCCTGTCTCTAATTCAACCGGCTTCCCCTGCCGTGTCGACAACTTCCCATTGCTTTCCATGTCAACTTGCTGGAGGTGATCAACAAACAGCCCGAGCCGTTCACAGTAAGGGATTACGGCATGCGTCTGAGCGCCCAGGAAATTGTTGTACCAGATGCCGATCAAGGCCATTAACAAAGGTACGTTTTTTTCCGGGGGGGCGTTCAGGAAATGTTGGTCAAGCTGCGCACCACCCGCCAGAAAAGCTTTAAAACTGTCGAATCCCAAGGCAATGCAGATCGCGAACCCGATTGAAGACCAGACAGAGTATCTGCCGCCAACGGAGTCAGGGAAGGTCAGGATTTGTTGATCGGGTATGCCGAATGCTTTCGCTTTCTCACGATTATTGGTAATCGCAATGCACTGTGCCGGGCTCTGGGAGCTGTCCAGGTCGAGTTCGGTTTCAAACCAGGCAAGGGCTGTTTGTGTATTTAGTAGCGTTTCAGCCGTAGTGAAGGTCTTGCTGGAGACAACAACCAGCGTTGAAGCGGCATTCAATTTTTCCAGTAAAGACAGAATCTCGGCACCGTCCACATTGGAAATAAAGTGAACATTCGGTCCGGTGTGAAATTCCCTTAACGCCTGAACGACCATCTTTGGTCCCAGGTCAGATCCACCGATACCAATATTGATCACATCCGTAACGGGCTCTCCCGTGATCCCTCTCCAGGTCCCGTTCCGTATCTGCTGGCTTAACAAGTCAAGTTTTGCCCGTTCTTCCTTAACGTGTTCGATGAACTCGTCAGGCAGCGGCGGGGCCGGGTGTCTCAGCCCCGTATGGAGTACCGGGCGGTTTTCGCTGACGTTAATGGGGTCGCCGCAGACCATTGCGCGGGCATGGCCAAGTACTTGGGACTCGTCCGCAAGCTTCAGCAGGAGGTTTAGTATTTCCTCGGTTACAGCATGTTTTGACAGATCGACGTACAGTGGGCCAAGGTCAATAGTAAAACGGTCTAGCCTTCCAGGAATATCGAGTTGCTCTTTGATATTGATTTTTTTGGCATCAGCGGCGAGCGCCTGGAGCTTAACCCACGTGTCCGTAGTGGATATGCTGGTCGTTGATGTGTCTGAAGTTGATGTGTCTGCAGTTGATGTGTCTGCAGTTGAGGTGGCTGTAGTTGATGTGTCTGTAGTGGGTGACATAAACGGTCTTTTAGTTTCGTTAGGTCATGATACCCGTATTCCAGGACTTTGGATCACTTATAGACCGCCAGCAAAATAATTCAGGTCGATTTTTCATGTCGACAATACCTCAGTCATGTTGACTTATTATCGATGCACGCTGTCAAGATAGTTGCCGGCGAGCTCAGGATTGTAGTCGGTCATTATTATTTTCATCATCTGCGTTGCAATGCGGTAACAATTGTCCCGTCAATTCGTCAGACTAGGAGGCTACTGCTCGAATAAAAAACCAAGGGGTAACACAAATGGGTATTTCCAGATGGATCGCGCTGGCTGCTGTGGTGTGCTTACTAGGTGCGGTTTTTCAGTTCGATCTGGGTAGTTACCTGACGCTTGAGAATATCAAATCCGAACAGGAAGCCCTGCAGGCGCTTGTTAAGACGAATCCTGCACAATTTATTGTAGGTTACTTTCTTATTTACGTCGCCGTAACCGCGCTGTCGATTCCGGGTGCTGCGGTCATGACCCTGGTGGCTGGCGCCCTTTTTGGATTGTGGTGGGGTTTACTGATAGTTTCTTTTGCGTCAACGATTGGTGCCACGTTGGCGATGGTTATGGCGCGCTGGCTATTCAAGGAGCAGGTTGAAAGCCGTTTTAAAAACCAGATCAGCACGATCAACAAAGGTATCGAAAAAGACGGTGCCTTTTACCTGTTCACACTCAGACTGGTCCCTGCGTTTCCCTTCTTCGCGATTAATCTTGCCATGGCTCTCACGTCGATGAACGTGATTACGTTTTTTCTTGTTTCTCAGGTTGGCATGCTGGCGGGAACGTTCGTCTTTGTTAATGCCGGAACCGAGCTAGCGCAGGTGAACAGTCCATCGGACGTGCTGTCTGCAGGATTATTGATGTCGTTTGTACTGCTGGGTCTATTCCCGCTGTTTGCCAAGTGGTTTGTTGACTGGGTTAGGGCGCAGCGTGTTTATAGGGGATTCAAAAAGCCGAAGTCATTTGATACCGATATGGTCGTTATTGGTGCTGGATCGGGTGGCCTGGTGGCAGCCCTGATTGCCGCCACGGTGAAAGCCAAGGTGACGCTGATAGAAAAAAATAAAATGGGCGGTGATTGCCTGAACACCGGCTGTGTGCCCAGTAAGGCACTTATCCGCTCTGCTCGCCATGCTTATGATAATAGTCGTGGGGCGAGCCTGGGTTTTTCAGACTCCGTCATTGACGTGGACTTCAAAGCGATCATGGGGCGTGTTCAACGAACGATTGCAGAAATCGAGCCCCACGATTCGGTCGAAAGGTACCAGGGGTTAGGGGTCGACGTGGAAATAGGCGAGGGTGAGGTGGTCTCTCCGTGGCACGTTAGGGTTAATGGTAAGACTATTTCGACCAGAAACATTGTGATTGCATCGGGTGCAGAACCGTTTGTGCCGCCGATTGAAAATCTGAATTCGATTGATTATCTGACGTCGAATAACCTCTGGGAGTTGCAGGAAAGACCTGCCCGGGTCGTTGTCTTAGGCGGCGGACCCATTGGCACAGAGTTGACTCAGGCATTAGGTCGGCTAGGTAGCCAGGTCACGCAGGTGGAGCTGCTTCCGAATATTCTGCCACGTGAAGATAAAGAGTTTTCTATGATGGTTCAGCGGCAACTCGAGGCTGAAGGGGTTGATGTCCTGACCGGTCATAAAGCAGCGTCAGTCTTGGTCGATGGGTCAGGACATGCGCTGAAGGTTATCGACGGAGAGGGCGCAGAAAAGCTCATTCCTTTTGATCGACTTGTCGTTGCGGTGGGTCGTAAGGCAAACACTGCTGGTTTTGGGCTAGAGGAGCTTGGCGTGGCGTTAAACCCGAATGGCACTGTTTTAGTGGACGATTACCTAAGAACAAACTTTCCCAATATTTATGCGATTGGTGATGCCGCCGGCCCCTATCAATTTACCCATACTGCGTCGCACATGGCATGGTTTGCCAGCGTGAATGCACTTTTCGGTCTATTTAAAAAGTTCAAGGTAGACTACTCGGTTATTCCCTGGGCAACGTTTTGCTCGCCGGAAGTAGCGCGGGTGGGGCTTAATGAGCAGGATGCGCAGGCTCAGAGAATCCCTTACGAGGTTTCAACTTATGACGTTGCTGACCTGGATCGTGCGATTGTCGACCAAGAAGCGCAGGGGCTGGTTAAGGTGCTGACAGTGCCAGGTAAAGATAAAATACTCGGAGTTACCATCGCGGCGGATCATGCAGGTGAGTTAATTGGAGAATTTACGCTTGCCATGAAGCACGGCCTTGGGTTAAACAAGATTCTCGGGACGATCCACATTTATCCGACATTCATGGAGATGAACAAATTTGCAGCGAGTGAATGGCGCAAGAGCCATAAGCCCGATTGGGCGCTGGTGATCGCTGAGAAGTACCATCGCTGGCGCCGGGGCAATCCCGCGAAAGGTGCAGTACAAGAACGTTAGTGCCGCCTTGACGCCAATTGGGCTGCCAGCGTTTCAATTTCTTCATCGGTTGGCTGTTCCAGTTCGTTTAGCTCAGCGGATGCGGCAATTACCATCCTGAACTGTCGCATAAAGCGTCTGCATTCCTTGCAGGCGAGCAGGTGCAAGTGCAGGCCAACCCGTTCCCACAAACTTGTGGGGCAGTCTATGTGCCTGGTGGCGTTGTCACAAATATCTTTACACGTTAGCAAAAGAGCGATCCTGAAACGTTTCTGTTCTGTTAATCGGTGCAACAAACACCGGTGTCCTGAAAATGTTCTATACAACGGAATAACTTCACCCTGGCGCGATGCAAGAGCACTCGGACATTCGACTCACTGACGTCCAGAATGTTACAGATTTCACTAAGGGTATATCCCTGACGCTCCCGCAAGTTCAGGGTAGCTGCCTGCATATCCGGCAAGTTTTTGATCAGTTGGTCCATGCAGGATTTTAGCTCGTCACGGGTGAGTAAGTCCTCAGGCGAATCGGTACCCCAGGTCGTGGGGCCTGGATTCCAGTGGCCGGTGCCGTCGAACCGCGAGGCGAAGGCAGGGTCTGCCTCGGTTAGGGATTCAAGCGACGTCATTCTCTTCTCTTTTCTGAGTCTTGTTTTCCCTTCGTTGGCGACAATTCTAAGCAGCCATGTTTTCAGAGAGCTTCGCTTTTCAAACTTTTTGATCGCTTTCAGGGCGGAAAACCAAGCTTCCTGAACCACCTCATCAGCGATTTTCTGGCCAACCAGGCTGGTGGCGAGATACATCATGGATACCTGATATTGTGAAATAGCGATACGAAAAGCCGTGTCGCTTCCGTCTATCATGCCGGTAATTAGTTCGTCTTCTGACTCAAACATGTGGCGTTCGCTAGTACCCTTCGTCAATAAGCGGAAACGCGCTCAGCACATTTGAGTTGCTAACGACATCAGCTTCGCGGACGAATGACGGGTCGAGCATCGCGAGTGAATCAACGCCACACAGCGCCATTGTCATCGATACTTCTCGTTTCAATAGCGTGATACAGCGCACCAGTGCAGGTACGCCACCTGCGGCAAGCGCCCATCCTTCAAGTCGGCCTATGCCCACGGCATCAGCGCCCAGTGCATACGCCTTAACGATATCAGATCCTCGGTAGAATCCGCCGTCTACTGCCACCTCGGCTTTTTTACCCACGGCGTCTACAATAGCGGGCAGTGCTGTGATGCTGCCAATTGACTGATCAAGCTGCCGGCCACCGTGATTCGACACATAAATAACATCCACGCCATGATCGAGTGCCTTTATGGCGTCGTCTACCCTGCTAATGCCTTTGATGATGAGTGGAATATCAAATTTCTTCTTTATTCTCTTTACCGTGGTCCAGTTAAGGCTTGCTTGAAAACTCATGTCACCGATAGCCGCAGCTTTAGAAGTGGGCACAACGCGTTTCGCGATGTCCCTTTCCCTGCGGCTGACTACCGCTGTATCCACGGTCAGACAAAATCCCGCGTAGCCGCTGGCGACGACTCTTTCAACAATGGCGTCGACCCAGGCTTCATCTCCTCGAGCATAGAGCTGGTAAACCTTCGCTGCATTCGACGAGGTGGCGACTTCTTCGATGTCTGGTGCCGAGACTGAGCTGGCCATTGTCATGACGTTGGTTTCAGCGGCAGCTATGGCGGCGCTGGAGGCGCCGCCCGGGTCAAACATCTCGAGTGAGCCAATAGGCGCAAGAATCAATGGTAGGCTAAGTTGCTGGCCGAGGAATGTTCCGCTGGTATCGACGTTTGAGACATCGTTCAGAACCCGTGGAAGCAACCCGAGTTTGTCGATTGCGTGTCGGTTTCTTCGCAGGGTGGTTTCGGTCTCTGCGCCACCAACCAGGTAATCCCAGCGGGTGATGTCAAGATTCAGTTTGGCAGCCTTCACGATTTCGTGAATGGTTTTCAGGTCTTTAGGGTCCATGATCGCCTACTAATTGGTACCGATCCCGATGTTACCACAGACCGTTTGGCGGACCCGTTGTGGGCAAGGCGCTTGATAGATCTGCTCGAGAGGTTTAATAGTCTTGACTGGGACGACTGATCCAGTAGGCTATGCGGCTTTCATCCATCGGCGAGAAAAACCTGATGTCAGTATTTAGTGACGAAGATAGCAAAACGGTAAGAATTATAGGATTGGCGGGTGCAGGTTTTTTCGCATTGACCGTCTTTCTGATCATTCTGGCGATTTACATTACTTCTTAGGTTATCCCTACGCTGTAGCCGGCGTTG
>Ga0206131_10001350_pt1 | contig 31669 bp, 38 predicted proteins | sample Helgoland_Spring_FD_148636 | JGI IMG/M metagenome (GOLD analysis project Ga0206131, IMG submission 148636) | Pelagic subsurface seawater microbial communities from Kabeltonne, Helgoland, North Sea - Helgoland_Spring_Bloom_20160517_1 | ecosystem: Environmental > Aquatic > Marine > Epipelagic ...
AGCAATTCTTAAACGCCTCTTGTTCAATAGTGGTTAAATTACTACAACCGGATAAATCTACACTCGCTAAAGTGTAGCAATTCTTAAACGCCTCTTGTTCAACAGTGGTTAAACTAGAGCAGTCGGTGAAATCGACACTCGTTAATTTTTCGCAATTGTAAAACGCTTTTTTTTGAATTACTGTATAACCATTTTCTAAAATAATGCTAAATGTGAGCGGTGAATTGGATGATGATGATGGAAGTGTGGAAGTGGGGTAAATTTCGGGAAAATTTAAGTGTAATCCCTCGTACAGAAAATCAAAAAGACGATACTCAGGGTAATCCACGGTGGCGGATGTTTCATCGTCGGCAAACGCCTTAATAGAGCGATAAAATGAGTAATATTGTTGTGGTGTAAAATCGTCATTATAAACACTCAATACTTCGTTTTGAGTAGATTCGGCTACAAAAGGTATCGTAAATGTATAATTTACCATTATATATTTACGTTATAAAACATTTTTTACAAATATTTAAAATTTACAAACACTTGAAAACAGGTTTAAATATATTTATCCATTACAATTAAATGAGTTTATTGTATCGAAACAATATTAATATGCTTGTATGCGATATGACAGGAACTATTATCAAAGAAAACAATATTATTTATAAAGCCATGGCAAATTCTTTAAAAATCGTGGGTTATCCAGCGACAAAAGAACAACAGAAAAAATGGCCTGGATTAGAAAAGAAACAGGTTTTTTATAATCATATAAAAAATCATTATGGGAACGATGTTCGACCTATAACTATAATGCCAATAGCGGATAAAGCCGAAGATATTTTAAAAAAAGAATTAGAAAAAGAATATTTTGAAAAAAATAATATTAGCCTAGTTGATGATGAAGTTTTACACTTATTTGATAATTTACGAATAAACGGTATTAAAATATCTTTAAATACTGGTTATTCTAAACAATTACAACATCAAATTATCAATCATTTCGAGTTAGAACAACATGTTGACGATTTTATTTCTAGTGAAGAAGTTATATATGGAAGACCTTTTCCTTATATGATACACAGAATTATGGAAAGAAATTATATATTAAATGTAAAGAATGTTGCAAAGATTGGGGATACTTTAAACGATATGAAAGAAGGGAGAAATGCGGGATGCGGATTAAATATAGGTGTTCTATCAGGAAAAGAAGATAAAAAAACATTATTGAAATGCGGAGATGTCGTTATTAATAAAATAACAGATCTCAAAAATGATGATATGCCTGTGTTTTTGCTTTAAACTTTTGTTTTATTTTTAAATTTATCGTTTTCTCGTGCGCCTTTTTCTAGGGCGTCTTTTTCTAGAGCGTCTTTTTCTAGATCTATGTCTGTGTTTTCGTTTTTTCTTTTTATTTGTTTGACGTTTTCCTCCACGTCTTTTTTTTGATTGTCTATTTTTTGACCTTTTACTTCTTTTACCCATTTCAATCTCATTATATTCTTTACATATACCAGTTTCTCCTGTTTCAAATGTACAATATTTATTTTGACAAAACTTAGCAATAGTGCCCACCAAAGGGATATTATCAGTACAACTTTTTTTATAATCACACTGTGTCACACATGCTTTTGTATCATCATCAATTGAAACGGCTTTTATTGTTAAAGGAGTTATACTATCCATGTCTATTTCAAAATGTTGATAATCTACATTTTGAAGTAATCCCATCGCGCTTCTACCTGAAGCACCATAACCCTGTTGTCTAGCACTTCTTCTACTTGTCCCACTAGTTTTAATAAATTTTTTAAATATAGAACGATGGTTTTTTTGTAGAAGTTGTCGTTTTCTTATAAGATTATTCCATTGTATCCCTGTCCATGTACTAGGTTTATCTCCTCTAGGATCACAAGTAGCAATATACACTATTTTTGGATGATTTCCTCTTAACTTAGCTAAAATAGTTTTTCTAGAATATGTCATATAAGCCTCTTTTCCCTGTAGTTGTTTATTACTTTTATTAAATGATGCAGGCTGACCTGTTACTACATTAAAAATATCATAATTTTCATCATATTCCCCTGGTTGTCCAAACATCATTAACGGGTTAAAAATATCATCTCCGGGAAAATAAATTTGAGCTGTTCTTAATACTTCACTATCTCCTATCCATGGCCATGAAGGATTTCCATACATCATTCTGTCCTGGTGTTGAACATTATCTTCGCCTATTTTATTTTGACCAAAATCTGATATTAACACAACATAAATATTTCTAGGAACTTTTATAAAATATTCATTGTATTTTGGATCATCAGCATCTATAGACGCTCTTTCTATAGGACACGAATGTATATCGACTAAAATATTATTACGTGGATTATCTAACAATGTTTTAAATTCGCTAAAATCTCGTGTTGACATATATGTATATATATATATTATCAAATATTTTTACATTTCTTTTACATGTCTAAATTAAATAAGGTAAAATTATCTTTTATTTTTCTTATTTCGTTTCCTATAGAATGTGACCATTCGGCTATATTTTCACCCCAACTACTACGCGACGATCTTTCTACAATATCTATAATCTGCATTGAAGCTTCGCTGTCTTTTTCTCCAGGTACAAGACGTTCTATTACATGATTTTTTATCATTTCTTCATTGTATTTATAATAGTCTATAGATGGCACTGAAAAAACCAAATAAGTCAATAAAATATACCATAACGAACTACGTAACCTTATTTTTTTATAAGCTTCTTTACATTGTGTTTTAAATATATTAAATGTCTCTGATGCGGAACCACCTAACATATTAAGCATATCTTCTGTTATCTTCATCTCAATATTTAAACGCTTAGGATCATCACCTAATAAATATGAAAAATCAATATGTAATAATTTACCGTTTCCCGTCACCATAATATTTTCCATATGTCTATCCCCTACTCCTAATACATAACATAAAACACAACTAGATACGCATGTTTGTATGAAATTCTCTCTTATTCTTCCTACTGTTAAATTTGGATTTAAATCCATAATGTAATTTTGTATTGTTGTTTGATATTTATATTTTATATCGTATAACGTATTAGATTTCTCCACCATTTCAATCCACCCACACGAATCATCTATAGGAAATACATTATACGTTTTTATATTTATGATATTTTTACATACTCTCCTCAACATTTCCGAAACAATCATTGTTAATTTATCTTTTCTTACATCTTCTGATTTTACCAAAAGATTTAATATCTGTTCTTCGTTATCTTTTATAACTATTAAAGGGATTTTCCATGGTTTTGTAGCCGAATTAAAACACATAACGCCTTCTTCCATTAAACCGGTACACACTACATTTATATTCCATGGTAATAAAACATATTTATATTTATCAAAAAATACCCTTGATTCATATCTCCAGTCTTCGGGTGTTTTTAACACATTGATATTGGAATTTATAAACTTTATGAAACGTTTTGTTTTTTTTATTTCTTTTACATTTTTCTCTCCAAAACTTTTTAAAAAAAGTTCAGATGTATTTTTTAATTTCTGCCGATAAATGGAATCTTGTTCGTAAATTCTACATTCAAAATAAAAGGAATATCCTAATTGTAAATCATTCACTACAAATGGTATAATATAATCATTCATTGTTTTTGAATTTTGTAAGCCTAGTTTTAGTAACCATGGCATAATAATTTGTATTTCACTTTTATCAAAATTTTCTAACTTTTTAAATATCCAATCTTTAACTTCCGGTATTGCCATAACGGCATTATTGTTAAACAAAACTAATATTTCTTCTATTTTTGGATTTACAGAACAATTTCTTTTACAAACCAATTCTTTACACGAATGCGTTTTTTCTTTTTTTTTATAGTGATACATTAAATCTTTTAATTCTTCTATACTATCTCCTTCTTTGAAACTATTAATACACTTATACATTAATGAAAAATGCTGTGAAAATTCATATCTGTGATTCCAAAAAAATTGTTTTTCTAATTTAGAATATGATTGTATAGGCAATTTATACTGGGAGCTTTTATATGACGATAATATAGTATTTATAGCCTTACACCATTCATGGCTTACTTCTCTTAATTTATATAAAACCTTAATATCAATTGGTAAATAAGAAAATATATAAATAAACTTAGAACAATCCTTTATAAAATCTATTTTATCTTTACATTCTTCACACATCCTTAAATCTTCAGTCAACATTGATTGGAGAGAAAAAACTTTATATGGAGGCGTAGTTGTATTTACTAAACTAGGAATACGCCCCCAATTATTAGCACATCCCGCGCAAAAAACTCTCCCACATACTCTACAATGATGTTTTCGTCTAAATAAAGTAAAAGATTCCTTACAATCATAACATTTATTTATTTTACCACTAGGAATCCATATTGCGGGAGTCATTTTTTTTATAGCTATTTTTTTATTTTTTGGATTTTTGTTCAAATATACCGACATACTTAAATTATCTTCCATACTATTAATAAATAAGTATAAAAAATTTAAACATATAAACTAAATTAATCTACATGTTTATAGATGTTGTATTGTTCTTTATTTTAACTTTTTTAGCTGGTATTACTATGTATTTATGGTACAGGGTAGTAAGATATGATTATAAAGGTTATTAAACTATTACTTCTATTACTGCTTCATGTAACACTTCTCTTGTTTTTTTTACATTATTTTTTAAAAGAAATTTTTTCTTTATTCTATTAACTCTATTTAATTCATTCCATTCTCTATTAGATTTAATAGTATAATTTGTTCTAAGAGCGTAAGCCTGATCCGGATGTCTAAATCTAAAAATAATTTGTCCCATTAGCAAAACAATCATAGATGTTGTTTTTCCTGCGAAAACCGATATGTTATTTAAAAAAAACTCGTGAGGAGCAACCATAAGAGTAAACATCTTTCTTGGGTACATATCTGTAAAAAGACCAAATCTTAAAGATGCCAGCATAAATATTTTCCATGTGATGGCAATAACGACTTTAAATAAAATTAATTTTTTATTTTTTTTCTTAAAATAAACTGCGTCACTATTTATAATCATAAGCTGGTTTAATAGCATAGGCGGAGCAACCACACATATTCTTTTGTCCCATCCACATAAATCACAAAATGCCCATGTTTCAATAACAGAAACATATAATTGAATATATGGCATCATGGATTTACGCCATACTCTCCATAATATAGTTCTATTAGCTGTAAAAAATATTTGCAGTGGCAAAACAATCCAAAAAAGACCTATATAAGGACTAAACTCGTTAGAAACCTTACCGTATAAAATAGATAAACCAAAAATGCAGAAAAAGGCGTTGATAAAAACATTAATATACTTTAAACAATCGTTATGAGTAATATAAATTAACATTCTAGAACACGTTTTACCACAACACATTTCAGCCAAAGTTTCGTTTTGATCTATATTTATACATTCTCCTCGAGCATATAATCCGTCTTCTGATAAAATTCTAAAAGATGCTTTAGCCGTAAAAGCCCTTGTTGTACTTTCTGAATTTTTCCAATGACTTATTGTCTGAACATTATGTCCTGCGTTTTTCCACATTGACTGCGAATTACGTTTCTCCTCCATATTAAATACTTATTAGGTGAAAAGTTTATATCTATTTTATTAATAAATTATACCGAATATTGATTATGATATATTTATTAATATTTACTAAATATATATATGTCATCTCAAAAATCTAGTTCAAGTAGTTCGGCAGCTTCTCAATTAGTTGTTAATTCATATATAAACATGTCTTATTTTGATGAAGTGGAAAATCATGAAAGAATAACAGGAATATTAGAATCTTTAGGTTTTGCTGTATTATCACAATCTAAGTTAGAATCATTGGCTGGTAAAATAGGCAGTACTATGACAGCTAAAGCCGAAGGCATTGGTTCGCCGTGTGGTGGAGTAATAGACAGAGGATATTTAGATGTAGAACAAGTTCTTTCAAATGGAATAATTATTACAGTAGAATCAATGGAAAAACATAGTAATAGAGCTAGTGTTCGGGTAAGTCCTTATTTAAGAGGTTTTACAGTAATTAAATTTAAACAACAGAGAGACGGTCAATATTATTTATATATTGATGTTATATGCGCAAATGACCCTGAACGAGTAGGAATAGCAACCGCATTATGGCGTCAGGTATTTTTAGCCGCTGGAAATTTAAGAGACTCGGGATTAATTAATGGTATACAATTATCTTCGTTAACATATGTTGTTGCATACTACTTTAGAAAAGTAGGATTTAAATTTTATAATATAGATAATACGGGACAGCAAACATTAGACGACGAAACAAATGCGGCCGCATTAGAATTGTCAAAATGGCGTTTTACTGATGATGATAAAAACGAATTGTTAGTAGTTCAACAAAGCGACGAATCATGGTATGATTATGCGATGAGATTAGCTGGTTATGACGACGAGATTTCTAGCGGTTTTATTGATTCTAGAGACCAAGGTAAATTAAGACAACTATTATATACGTTAAATGAATTACAAAAGCATCCTAATAGAAGAGATTCTTTAGCATCAAGATATTCTGTGGCTTCACAAATTACAGATCTTTTAAATAAAATAAACCAAAAAGGCGGTGAATATGATGAAAATTCTAGTCCTACTATTCGTTTTATGGAAATAGCAGCCGCCGGAGGGCATAGTGCTGATCTCGGAAAAGGTGGTTTTCGCGCACCGGCTTCAAAAAGAAATGCAGGAGGCTCTGAAGATTATGATGATGTTTTAAACAGATTAGACCCGGGATCCCAAGGATGGACCATGTTTTTAATAGGAGAAGATTTTTCCAAACTTAGAGCATATTATGATTCTATGATGGGAGGTGCGCGTAGAAAAAAAGGAGGAAACGTTTGTTTTACAAAGAAATGTCGTACGAAAAGACGAGAAAAAAAAGAAGAAAAAGAATTAAAAGATTTTGAAAAAGACAAAGATGAACTTTTATATGATTTAGCATTTCAACTTTGCGATGTTAAAAATAAAAAAGAATGGGATAGTTGTGTTAATAATATCGTTCATAAAGAAGATAATACCCAAGAAATAATAGAAAATTTACTAAAAAATAAAAGAGAAAAAAAACCTAGAATAATATATCCTCCACCCGGGTTAAAAAAAAAGAATGTCACTAATAATTATAAACCCATGAGTCCGCCGGGATTAACTAAAAAAAATAGAAAGAGTTTTATAAATCAACAAGCAGGGAAACGTCGCCGTCGCAGAAAGACAAGAAAAAGATCAGCGGGAATGTATAGCGTAAATGAAAGAAACAGATTAAAAAATCTAGAAAAAAACATTCCTTTTAGTTTGCTTGTAAAAACAAAAAATATGTCCCCTAAACAAAAATTAGCAGCATTTAAAAAAATAGGAATAAAAAAAAAAGATTTACAGGGAATGGCACAAATGCGAAAAGAAGAAATGATTGAAAAAAATGCTTTAACTGCTCATAGACAAATGATGTTACAAGAATCTCAAAAAAATAAAAAACATATTCCTCAAACAGGTGGAAAAAGAAAAACCCACAAGAACCAACGCAGGCGAGAATCTAAAAAGAATCGTAGAAAACGCCGCACTAAAAAAAAGAGATAAATGTATATTTTACAAATTATTTTATATTAACATACTCTATAATGAATTCTGTTAATATGATCCAATCGTTGTTCGGTCCTTTAGACGCTTCTTATTGTAATTATTTTTATTACATGTCTATTTTCTTTTTCGCTATTTTATGTTTTACTGCGTTTAACTTAGCCAAGAAAGTTTTTTCTGGTAAAAAAGTAGCAGTTCAAGAAATGGTTATTGTATTATTACAACCATTTTTACTTTATTTTATTAATCGCTTATACTTTTCTATGTGTGTAGGCTCTCTTAGAAATTAATTGTCTTTTTAAAGTGACTTAAAAGAATCTTGTTTTAGTTACTTATATCATGAGCAACGATGCTAATGTAACTTCTACGCCCAACGCGGGTACTTCTGACGATGTTCGACTTACGGGTCGCGTTAAATGGTTCAACAACAGGGCCGGTTTTGGATTTGTTACTGTTCTAGAGGGTGACAAAAAAGACGAGGATATTTTTGTCCATCACTCTGGTATTGTAGTCGGATCTGAACAGTATAAATATTTGGTTCAAGGAGAGTATGTTTGGTTTTCTCTTCGCGAAAGCGATAATGAGGAACATCCATACCAGGCAGGGACAGTTCGTGGATGGGGTGACGGTATGCTAATGTGCGAGACTCGCCATGCAAACCGATCTCAGCGATCCAATGAGGACGGGGAGGACGATACTGGTGACAATCGTCGTCGTCCGCGAAACAACAACAACCGTCGCCGTGGTCCTCGTAGAGGACCTTCCCATGAGGGCGAAAATGAAGGTGGTTCTGAGGAGTGGGTTCTTCAACGGCGTTCTCGTAACAACAATCGAGGAGGCCGTCGTGTACCCGAACGCACCTAAATCAATTAGATAAATAATATAGTTTATTAAAAAATTTTATTTATCACTATTATTTTCAAATACTTATTAATGTAAATTAAATCATTAAAAATTGATTTAAAAACACTTTCATTATTGTAGAATATAAATGGAATCTACTGCTCCACCCTCAGAAGCTAAAACGCAATCTCAACTCCTTCACGAACAATTCGTAGAAGTTTTAAACACACTGTCTAGTTTCAAGTCACAGATAGGCATGCTTACTAGTCAGGTAAAACTTTTAGAAAAAAATGTTAAAAAACAAATGAAACAATTGGAACGTGAAGCGAAGAAAAACAGAAACAAAGGAAACCGAAAAGCATCTGGTTTCGCCGTACCTACCAAAATTTCAAAAGATCTATGTAAATTTATGGGACATCCTGAAGGCACAGCACTCGCACGAACAGAGGTGACCAAATATATTATCCAATATATCAAAGACAATAAACTCCCAGATAAACATAATAAAAAAATCATTAAGCCTAATAAACAATTGAAAAATTTATTACAAACAAACGATAAAGAAGAAGTTACATATTTCAATATTCAAAAATTCATGAACAAACACTTTGTTAAAAATTGATTAAAGATATTATGACCTAGTATTACTATAAACCAATTACAATATGACAACCCGTATAACAGGAAAAGAACGCCGTATCAGAAAAGAAATAGAAAAATCGTGGAATTCTGAACATTTAACAAACGCTTATTTGTATCCCTTACCAGTTATGTTTGTTGATTTTACACCGGATACTGAAGAATGTTGTTTTTTAATATCATTCTATAAAGAAAAATTTACATGTGTTGTGACTCTACAATTTAAAGATAAATGTTATCCTTTTAAACCCCCTGAAGTTATAATTAATGGTTCATTTAATTATAAAAGACTTTTAGCTTTTAGCACTGAATGGAATGATAAATTCGGTATAGAAAAATGTTTATGTTGTAGCAGTATTTTATGTCGTTGGGGGCCTAGTTATAACATGACAAATATTTTAAAAGAGGTTTATAAAAATCTATCTTATAAATTGCGTATAGTGGAAACAATAATTTGTAGGTCTCTTATTAGACAAAAATTTGGCCATTATTTGCCTGTAGAAGAATTTTTGTAACAATTTAAAATATAAACTAAATCATATATAAATGAAGTTTCAAATTATATCTGATTTACATCTAGAATATTATAATGTATTACCTGATATTTCCAAAATTTTTAAAAAAGCGGCTCCTAATTTAATATTAACAGGAGACGTATGTTATTTTAAACATCATAATTTTTTAAAATTTTTTATTGAAGTATCAAAAAATTATGATAAAATTTTTTACATACCCGGAAATCATGAATATTACGCATACTATGAAATCCCCGATATATCATATTCAGAAATAGATTATATTATAGAAGAAAAATTAAAATATTTAAAAAATGTATTTTTTTTACAAAAACGATATATTGAATTTGATAATATTATTATAGGAGGCACTACTATGTGGTGTAAAACAGATAAAGATCCTATTAATAGTCCTGACTGTAAATTACTAGAAAATTCCTATTTTATGAAAATTAGAAATAAATATATACCTATTATGTCAAAAATAAAAAAAATAAATAACGATCAAACAAATTGGTTAAAAGACTTTATTAAAATAGCAAACGAAAAAAATAAAAAAGTTATTGTCTTGACTCATTATTTACCTAGTATAAAATGTATTAATGAAAAATATAAAACATCGCATTTAAATGAATATTACTACACGCCATGTGACGATCTATTTAGATCTGTTGATTATTGGATTGCTGGACATACTCATACAGGAATAGATATAATAGAAGACGAGTGTCGTATCATTATTAATCCGGTAGGTATTCCACACGAATCTAATACATATAATAAAGCACTTGTAATTAATCTATAATTAATACAACGTCCAATCTTCCTCAACAAAATTTTTTCTAGAAAGAACAATTATACGATTACGATACAGGTGAATCATACCTAGTTGCCTTAATTTTAAATAAATAAGTAAGTTCCCTTTTTTCCGCATTTTATATAAAATACTTTTATATAAAAATCTATATTAACCTTGACACAGATGGTATTAGAATCCAAAATGTAATAGGGACTGTTATTGTAACGCGTATAAATGCCAGAGCGTGTTCTATATTTTTCTCTCCAATAAATTTTTCTAAATATGATTCCATTAAAGGGTTAATATAACTATTAAAACTAAATGTAAAAAATAAAATGATTAAATAAATCATAAAAAACCTTTTTAGATTATTATTGACCATGATATATTAAATTGATATTAAAATAATACTGAAAAAAGAGCAATATAATATATAATGAACAATGAATCTATAATCATATCAGGTATTATTAACGACAAATGGAGAGAAATTTATAAATGTGAAGAAATTATAAAAAATCTTAAAAACGAAATAGAAAAAAATAGAAAAAAATTATTTAAAACATGTAAGCACGAATGGGTATTTGATTTTGCCGAACCATTCGACAGTAGGTGTAAATACAAATGTAAGTTTTGTAATCTTCCCAAAAACCCACGTTATATATAAATTTACTCTGGTTGTTCTGGATTGTTCCACTTGTCAAACCCGTTTTTCGCAATATATTGAATTTGACGCATACAATAGCCAAAAGTTGCTCCTGAATGATCATTATTTTTTAAATTGTTGCTAATTTTATTTACATTTTCGTGACCCCAATAAGTATAACCGCTGTTTTCAGGAGGAGACTCCGTTTTAAACCATGACCAAAGACCTAGGTTTGTTGTTGTGTCGGCCATATCTTTAAGTGATGGTCTAAAATCAATTCCGTATACGTCAACGTAACGCCATTTAGACAAATCGTTAGGGTAAGTTACAGTGAAAGACATATTTGTATGTGTTTGTTGTATAGATTACGATATGTTATTGTGTGTAGTGTTATAAAACTACATCGTTAAATTAACTTCAATTTTCTATCAAATTAATCTAATATGGTTAAAATTGATTTATAAAATATAACCTTTTAAAGATTATAAAAATGTATGGAACAAACACCGAAACAAGGAATTCAAACCTGGATATACCAGAAACTTATAAAATTTGGCCGTTCGAGTTGTCCGATTTTCAAAAAGATGCTGTTTCTTCTATTTACAATAATAATGATACGTTGGTATGCGCGCCTACCGGTTCAGGTAAGACTCTCCCTGCCGAATTTGCTATTCATTTATTTCATGAACGAGACAGGAAAGTAATATATACCACTCCTGTCAAGGCTTTAAGTAATGAAAAATTCAATGATCTTTCTAAAAAATTCCCTAATATTTCATTTGGACTTTTAACGGGAGATAATAAATTTAATCCGGAAGCCGATGTTGTCGTAATGACTACCGAAATTTTATTGAATACCTTAAATAAAATGTCATCTCTAACCTTAAAACAGGGTAAAATAAAGGAAGCGCTGAAAGAAACTCTGGATTTTGATATTGATTTGACTAGACTAGGTGCTGTGATATTTGACGAAATTCATTACATTAATGATCCAGATAGAGGACCTGTCTGGGAAAAATCAATTATGAAATTACCTAAAAATACTATTTATGTTGGATTATCAGCGACCATATATGGTCCTGAAAAGTTATGCAAATGGTCGCAAACACCTCTTCCTCTGGGTGCGGGACGTGGAAAAATGACTCTATGCGAAACACACCATCGCAATGTTCCACTAGAGCATTATTCATTTATGTCTATCCCTGAATCAAATTTTAAAAAAATGAATACAGAAACCACCAGCATGATAAGTGAATTTGTAAATAAACCTATTTTACTTAAACAACAAGATCATCCTTTTCAGGAAAAAACATATGATCAAATTAAAAAGGTTCTTAAGTATGTTTGCGATAAAAGAATAGTCATTAAACCATCATTCATATTTAATAAAATGGTAGAATATCTTTATAATAATAGTATTTTGCCCGCTATTGCTTTTGTATTTTCAAGAAAGCAATGTTATATATGGGCTAATATAGTAAATAAAACATTATTCGAAGAGGGATCTCTCATTCCTTCTATTATAGAAAAAAAAGCAACGCAAATTCTTATCAGCAAACTACCTAACTGGAAAGAGTATGTTGAACTACCCGAATTTAAATCTATTGTTAAACTTCTAGAAAAAGGTATAGCAGTTCATCATTCCGGAGTTACGCCTGTATTTCGTGAAATGATAGAGCTTTTGTTTAAAGAAGGTCTAATCAGGCTTTTAGTTGCTACGGAAACATTTGCTATAGGAATTAATATGGGAATTAAATGTTGTATATTTACCAGCTTAACTAAATTTGATGGTCGACAATTTAGATTCTTACATTCGCATGAGTATGGACAAGCGGCAGGAAGAGCAGGAAGAAGAGGTAAAGATAAAAAAGGTGTTATATTTCATTTAAATATGTTGTATAATGCTAGAGATAATAACCCAGGAGCCGATGTATATAGAAGAATGTTGAGCGGAAACCCTCAAACACTGGTGTCAAAATTTAAGGTAGATTTTAATCTTATACTTTCAATGTTAAATGTAGGCACTACTAATTTGTCTGATTTTGTGAATTCTAGCATGTTGACCAACGAAATGAATGGGGAACTTGTAGAAGTTAAAAAACAATTAGAAAAACTAAAAGAAACATATATTCGAGTGGAAAATGGATTACAATATTTACAAACTCCAAAAGACGTAATGGAACATTACTTTGACCTGAAAACAGAGGAGTCTATTACAACAAACAAAAAAAAGAAAAAGAAAATAAAAAATCTCGTAGTATTCGAAGAACAAGAATACAAACATTTATTGAAAGATGTAGAACAATATAAAAAGTTAGACAATATTAAAGAACTTATTCAAAATAAAGAAAAAACTATTCATAATATTACAAGTTATGTTGATAGTGAAATAGAAATTCATTTAAAAATTTTAAAAGAAAATGGATTTATAGAAATAAAGGACGATATTTCTGTTTTAACATTAAAGGGTGAAATAGCTGCGAATATTCATGAAGTTCACTCATTAGCCATTGCTGATATATTGGTTGATGGAAAGTTAGACAAACTTAATATAGAAGAGATTGTAGCTGTATTAAGTGTTTTTCAAGATGTAAAACTAAGTGACGACGTTAAATATCACAATTACAATGGATGTAATGTAAATAAAACTATTAAACAGGGTATTCGTGATATTAAAAAATCCCTAGATCACTACTATGATATTGAAACGCATTATCAGACAAATTTCTCACAATCATATGGAATACAATATGATACGTGTGAATTTATGTATAACTGGTGTTTTACAGAAAACAATGTAGATTGTAGAAACATTTATGAAGAAGCTAAAAAATATAATATTTACACGGGCGAATTTGTAAAGGCTATTTTAAAACTAGTTAATATTAGTAACGAATTAGAAAAAGTTTGTTACATCACCGAGAATGTTGAACTTATGAACAAATTGAGCCATGTAAAAGACAGAGTTCTTAAAAGTATAGCTACTAATCAGAGTTTATATCTTTAACTACTATAGAAAATATTTATAATAGAAATTAGAAAATTGAATTTTTTTGTTAGAGACAGATTTTAGTATCCACAAATTTATACAACACTACACAAACTAAAGTCTAACATATATATAATGGGAAAAAACAAAAACGGACGCAGGTCTACCGGCAAAAACAAAAAACGCGAAACATTTAAAAAATATGGAAAAAACACCGCGCGCGGAGTGAGAATAAAGGAATCTGAAATGGAAAATAAGGATATCAAAAATAAATGGAAGAAACAAGATCATCGCCTTGTTTCTTTCCATAAATCGTGCTCGGCTAATAAAGGAAAACACGGTGCATCGACTGCGCGCGGTATATGCAAAATAACATGTAAAAACAAATAACACAAAAACAACTTTTAAAAAAAGTTGAACAAAATCAAAAAAAAAGAACATAAAAGTAAAAAAACATATTTTTTTATAATGGGACAACCTCTTACCGGTAGAGATATTGAAATTATTAATGAAAGTTTTGAAAATATGTCTAGGGACACATTTTTATACACACTTATAGGTTCTGTAGTATTTTTTTTATTCCTCTGTCTGTATTTCAATTCTCAACTTTTGTTTTAGCGAATTTTCATCTATAAATACATAAAGTCTAAACTTATGTGCAGACAGATTTATCTTATCATGTCTGCTAGTAAATCTATTTACCATTTTAAGCTCAGGTAAATAAACCATGTATTGATATAGAGCATCATTTCTTAAAATTTTATCAAATATATAACCATCATGTATTTGATTAAGTACATCTTCATTTTCCATACAAATTTGTAACAGAGAACAATCATTTTGAACCTTTCTTATAGATCTCATAGTAGTATTAATATACTCTAATGATTCATCAGAAGTCCAATAATTATAAAATTCGAGTGCTTTATCTGACATTGTATATAAACCCTGACAATGTTGAAGAATTATAATATTAAGGAGATCTGCCAAACGCCTAATAGGACTTGTAATATGAACATAAGCATCTACGTCCAACACTTCATGTGCTTGTATATTTTCAAAATTACAATAATTTCCTCCTGAACTGTTCCACATTTTCAAAAATTTCCTAATATTTTGAGGTACTTTTTCGGGACACTTAAATTGTCCCGAAAAAGTAGCACTTCTAAACGTTCCTTTTTCATGATCAATAAGTGTTTTTGCTGAAATACAATTCATAGTAATCATAAGATACGCAACAATATCATGACTAGTATCTAACGAATCCATATGACGCACCTTTCTATTCATTTGATTTACAACATTAAATAGTTGGATATATTTTAAGTCCATTTCTTGTTCTTCTGTGTCATATCTAAGATTTTTTGCCACTTTAATCACCGCATTATTATAATAATGAGTTTCTATTTCACCCGTATCGATATTTATAATAAGAGCCAATTCTAGTGCAAAACGTTCATCGTTTTGCGTTAAACTGCATAACGCATCTGACAATACAGTAGGCAACATTGGTCTTTTCCTATCTGGGAGATAAATAGAGGAAATGCGATTTTTAAAAGAGTCCCATAGATCCATAGCATCCATCCAGAAAGATACATTGGAAATATAAACACTAATTCTAACCTTTGAATCACTTATAGTTTCAATATCAAAAGCGTCATCAAAATCTTTACTTGTATCAGGGTCAATACTAAAGATGTATCTTCCCTTTCTATAATCTTGTAAAGTATGTTTCTTTTTTATAAGTTCGATATATTCATTGGAGGTTTTTTCTTTTAACTTTCTCATTGTTTTCTTAGTAAGATCCTGAATAGAAGCATACAAACTTTTACAATAAAGCTGATATTCATAAAAATTTACTAATTCACTTACATTTCCTATCGTTTGGACATTTATGGCAATAGGATGCTTTCCCTCCCATGATTTAAAATTAAATACCACATATTTATTTGTCATGTTTTTGGAAAAACTAACTTGTGGTTTATACGGCATAAGGAATATGGGCAATCGTCTATCATCAGGAATACATCTATAAAGATGTCGATCTTTTATCTTCCCATAAGTTTTTGATTCATTTAATACTAATACTCCTGGTATAACCGGCATACATCTAACACATGAATGTAAAATAGTAACACTGTTATTTTTATCGACTTTTATAATATCTTGATTACATAATTTTTCTTTAATTGGATTTAAATTTTTTGGGGTAGGGACAACTTTCAACGAATAAGCATTTACTACATGATATTTTGTGCATGTCCTGTCAGACACCATTAGCTTTAAAACGCTCATACTAAAAAGACGGAGTTAATTGAATTAATTATCTGTTTATTAATTCAATTTTACTATGAATTGGTGTTATTTTCATTTTCTTTTTTTTTTGTTTCATCACTTTTTATTTTTCTCTCCATCTTAGGAGCAACTTCGCGTTTTATATTTTGATTTTGTAACATACTCATAACTAATTCAGGACTTATTGCCATCATATTCATAAAAGTTCTATATTTAAAAGCGCATATACTAGATAGTTTCTCATATGTTATACTATACCACCAATAAGCTGGTATATATATAATTTCGCCTTTATTTAATTCAATATCTAATACCTTTACTTTATCAAAATCGGCTTTATACTCATGTTGTACATTCCATACATTGACGGGAGATCTAAATTCAAAATTATCATAATCCTTTACAGGATATAAATATTTACTACTATGAGGAGGGATAAGTTTCATTTTTATTTTACCAGATGTAACATAGTAATAATTTCTATAATTAAGGTTATATCTCAAAGGTGTTTTCGAGTTTATTGAACCAGAAAGAAAATCGTATATACATTTTGAGACCAGTGGTGGTCTCAAAAAAGCATCATTGTATCTATAATTCTTGACAACACCAGTTTCATTTAAAAAATCCTCATTATTTTCTGTAATATATTTTCCATTTTTATCGGCTCTAAAAATGTTTATAGCTTCTTTTAGTAAAAAAGGTAAATACATTTCTGAGCTTTCATCCTTATTAGTTTTATCTCTTAACTGAATATCAAATGCTCCATAATTATCGTCTAAAACAGATAAATTACAGCTTTCTATCAATCGCTCATTTTTAAAATCAAATATAACTGGTTGTCTAATATCACATATTTCTTCTAATTTGTCCTTGGAAGGCCTTTCGATAGTATAAACTTCTAAATCATTACTACATTTTAGATGATAATTAATATGTAGATACAAAAATAAGACTACACAAAAAATAAATATCGCTATAAAGTATTTTATCATTATTAATATTTTAGAAAGGAATATTTAATTTTTTCCGTAATAAATATATATATGGCAAAACACGAAGTAATTATGATTAATGATTTTAAGATTATTTTAAACCATTCAAAAACAGCAAAAACAACTATGGTAGAGTCTTATATTAGTAATGGATTTATTAATGAAAACATTGAAAATGCTGGCATTTCACATTTGCTAGAACATGTAGTTACAGAAGGATGGAATAAATGTGGAAAAGAAGGATGTTCTCATCATTGGAAGAAAAAAGGGGTATTGACTAATGCTTCTACAGGTCAAACAAATGTTCAGTATTATATACATGGGTTGGAAAAATACTCTAACGAAATGATTGACTATATAGCTTCCATAAGTGTCGATCCTATTATTACTAAATCTAGAATGGATAAAGAAAAAAAAGCGGTTCAAAATGAATTAATGATACATGCTGCCCATCCACAAATGGATTTATACAATATGTTAAATAGTATGTTATTTCGTATTGAAGGATTACAATATCAGGATGATATGAAACTTCAACTAAAGAATCTTAAAGATATTAACGTAGAACAATTAAAAGCATGGTCTAAAAGATTTTATGGTTCCGGAAATATTATTTTTGTTGTATCTGGTAATTTTTCAAAAAGAGCAGTTATTAAGCTATTTAAAACTAGACTAAGAAAAGCACACCCTATTAAAATTATTCCGAAATATACAGATATTTTTAAACAAGGTTTAGAAGTTTCTTTTCTTAAAAACAATAAAATAGATAATACCAATATTGTTTTTGCTTTTCATGCACCTATTTACCAAAAAGACAAAGAAATTTATTACATCGATTTTTTTAAAGAATTTATTGGAAGTGGAGTAACATCTATGCTTATGACAGAATTAAGAGAGAAAAAACAATGGATATATAATGTTCAATTAGACAATTACACAACTCCTTATGGGACATATCTTATGATTGAAATATCAACAAAAAATAAACACATAATAAATGTTGTGAATGGAACAATTAAGATTCTAAAAAATCTAGTTTATGGTAAATTTTCTAGGGAATATTTAGAATATGTAAAAAGAGCATATATGGTGGAACATTATTCTACATGTCAAAACAATCAGTTTTTAAGTGATTTTTATGGTCAACAATACATTAATCAGCTCTACAATATAAATGAAAACCCCACCATTCTTTCTTTTAAAGAAGTTGCCGATCAAATATTAAAAATAAAAAAAATTAATTTTGTAATGTTTATAAAACGATTGCTTATATTTTCAAATATGAAAATAGCTTATCAGGGTAAAAGAGAAATTAAGAATCTCCAATCTTTGGTGCTAAGTAAAATCTAACGTAATTCGTTGCTCTTGAAATATCTGATACGTCATCGTCGTCGTCATCTATCGCTTCATCCAAACTATATTCGACTTTCATTGGGACGTCTTCGCTCCAATGAATGTTAATTGCCTTATTTACTTTTGAAAATGTAGCAAAATTCTTCACAAAATTCATACCAAATAATAGTTCTATTGTAGTATTTTCTTCAATAGCATAAATCAATATATCTTCTTCCTTAATAAGTGCTGTCATTTTTCCCATTTCTCCTTGACCTGTCATTTGTATTTTTTCATCTGTACATTTAATAAGTAGTTCCTGTCCAAAAATACTCAACTGATCAACCAATTCTGAAAATTCACTAGAAACCATCTTAAGATCAACAGAGTAATCCGTATCAGGAATAGTAAGAATATCATTATCCATCAAGACAAGTGGAAGCTGAAATTCTTTAGTAATACTCTGTTCGCCATCTCTAGGATATAAAGTAATATATAGATGATCCTCATCACTATATTCAAGTTTTATATTTTGATTTTCATCCAAACAATTAAGGATCTTAAATACTAAATCGCAATTAATACCTAGACTATATTTCTTATCAACCTCATATTCGGAAAACCACGATTCCTTTAGATATATTTCAAATAGCGATACATGTGATCCGTCCATTCCCTGGACGTAAATATTTGTAGGATACACTATCATTTCGATATTACTACTAATATTCTTTAGATGCCTGAGAATACATGCAAATTGTTGAACCTTTTGCTTGTCTGTGAGAACGATCTTCATTGTTTAAATAATATTTTATTATTGTTAAATATTATTTTCAATTTTATTAACTTTCAATAACCTCCAATGTAATATTTTTTTTTATGTTTTCTGTTGAGGTTTCTTTAATAAGTTCATCTGATTTTTTTGCTATTTCTTCAGATGTTTCTTGTTCTATATTAATTACTTCTAATGTATTAGATGTCGTATTATCTGATTTTACAGAAACATCTAATTCATCAAGATCTTTCATTTTTTTATGTATTAATTTTATGTATTCTCTCATTTTTCTCATTTCTTCTTTGTAATCACCTGTCATTAAGTTAAATAATTTATCTTTTTCTTGAATTTTTTGCTCCATTTTAGATAAGTTTATCACATAATTACTTTCTAATTCTTGTAAGCGATCTTCTAATCGTTTAATTTTATCATCGTGATCTTTAAGAACCGCAACGCCGTTAATACTACGCTGAGATTGTTGTCTGGATATTTTTGTATTTTGTCTATTCGACATGTTATTTTGTATTGGTTGTCTATTATTTTGTATTGGTTGTCTATTATTTTGTATTGGTTGTCTATTATTTTGTCTAGACAAAAGTGTATTGTTATTATTATATAACATTCCTCCTAACATACTTCTAGAATGAAGTGACGAAGCAGGTAAGCTACAACTTGCTGTTCCTGGTCTTGGTCCGCCACTTTTCTTTTCTACTCCTTTTAATCTTCTATCAAAACGAGACATTTATATACTTCTAAATGAATATATTTTTTAATTATGCACGCATATTCATTTTTATAGGGTCATGTGATTTATAATTTAAAATTTCAAAATCACTAAATTTATAATCTTCTATATTTAAATATTTATTTTTTATGTTTATATTAGGAAACTCATAAGGTTCATTTTTTATTTGTTTTTTTAAAGCATCTAAATGGTCATCATAAATATGCATATTCCCTAAAAAATGAGTAAATTCATGTGCTTCTAAATCGCAATGTTTAGCTAATAGATGTGTCAAAAAAGCATAAGATGCTATATTAAAAGGAACGCCTAACCCCATATCAGCACTGCGTTGATATAAAGTGCAACTTAATTTATTGCCATTTGTAATATGAAATTGGGACAATACATGACATGGAGGTAATGCCATTTCGTCAATTTGTTCTGGATTCCATGCTGACATAATAAGCCGCCGTGAATTTTGTTTTGTTATTTGTCCTTTTTTTAGTTCATCAATAATATTTTGTAACTGGTCTATACCTTTATCTTTATAGTCAGTAAAACAATTATAATATTTAGCGTTCCAGTGTCGCCATTGATGACCGTATACAGGTCCTAGATCATTCTCAGAAAGATGTTGTAGGTCTCTACCATCTAGAAATTCTCTAGTAGCATTATCATTCCAGATTTTTACATTTTGATTTCGCAATGTTGTATTGTTAGTATCTCCATCAACGAACCATAACAGTTCCTTTAGGCAACTTTTCCACGCCATTTTTTTAGTAGTTATAAGTGGTATAGTATTATTAGCCAAAGAGAATTTCATAAACCCTCCTATAGATGTATAAGTTGTTCCATTTCGTCCTACTTCTTTCGAACCTCTATTTATTATATGTTTTATTAACGATAAATAATGTGTTTCTTGTAGAAATCTATTCATTTAATTATTAATAAGAGATATTTTTAATTTCTTTTTATAAATCATATGGACAGTGATGATTCCACAACGAAAAAAATCAATAATGGATTTGTAAATCATGTATTTAATTTTGACAACGATACAAAATGCGAATTGATGAATCTTTTACAGTATGTTGTTTTAGCAATAATTCCTATTAGTCTTTATAATTACGTAGTTGATTCTGTCATTCCGGAAGTTGATGAAAGTAAAAGTAATTTAGAAATACTTGCCGAGGTTGTAGGACAATTATCTTTATTAGTCGTAGGTCTTTTCTTTATTGATAGACTTATTACATACGTCCCTACATACAGTGGTAGAGCTTTTGGTAATATGAATTTATTTAGCGTAATTTTGGTAATGATTGTTTTGGCTTATGAAAGCAAAACAAAAGTCGGAGTGAAAACCAAAATTCTATTAAATAGATTAAAAGAATTATGGGACGGTAAAAAAACTCATGAAAAAGAAGGTAAAAAACAAAAAGACGCATCTGTTGTTAAAGTAACTCAGCCTATTTCTCGCGCAGGAATGCCTACTCATCAACCAAGCAGAGCAGACTATTTAAATTCGCATAACCAAATGGTTTCTCCCACTCAAATGATGCCTCCAGCTGATGAGGTTCAGACCGATAATGGAGCCAGTAATCAAATGTATAACAGTGGTGGATTTGGCGGACTCCAGGATGCCAATCAAGTAGGTATGAGCGAACCTATTGCCGCAAATGAAGGATTTGGTGCTTTTTCAAGCTTTTAATCTAATCTTAAATTCATAGATCTAGGATTTTTTGATGGATCAGAAAAAGGTATTTTAGTAATATCCGGATAAGTTTTAACAGATTCTATTGATAATTTATACTTTACCAATAGAGTTACCCCACAATCACTATTACCTGCTGATTTTTTTATATCTTCTTTAGCCATTGAAATAGCCTGTGCGTCATTTAATTGACCATTTGTATAAACATTTCTTAATCCCTCATAAGAACCCCACCATTGGCCGGGACACCGATACTTATACATGTAAGCCTCCATTTTTATTATAATAAAATTTATTATTTAAATTGAAAAATAATTTTATTAATTTATTTATAATATAATTATGTCATACAAATTAGCATTACTTGTAAGAAATGATTTAAATATGAGCAAAGGAAAAATAGTAGCACAATGTGGTCATGTGATGGTAGATGCTACTCTATTATCCCATAAAAATAATACTATTTTTAGGTGGAAAGACGAAGGAGAAACTATTATAGCATTAAAAGTTAAAAACGAAAAAACCTTATTGACAATCTTAAATATAGCCGATAGAAAAAATATTCCACATGGGTATGTTGTAGATGAAGGAAGAACACAAGTAGCACACGATACTATAACTGTAGGGTTTGTTGGACCCTATAATGAAGAAAAAATAGATAAATTAGTCGGACAATTAAAATTATTATAAATTCAATTAAATGTTAAAGAATAAATTAACATTTAAATAACTTTTTTTATATTATATCAATGACCGATAAAACATGCGATATATCGTATAAATATATGCCAGTTTCTGTATTTGATGTAGAAAAGTTAGGCAAAAGTACAATAAGAAAAAAACAAAATCACAATAAAAATTCTTCTAGAAGTTCATTTAGTCCTTTTCCTCGAGATGTAGCTGAATGGTGTTCTAATTATTTTTTAAGAGAAGCTACGTTTGTATTTGACCCTTTTGCAGGGTGGGGAGAACGAAACAAAGCCGTTAATGATGCCGGAAAGATTTATATAGGATATGATATTTCAGAAAAAGCTATTGAATATGCGAAAAAACATTTCAACGCCATAAATATATTAGCAGATTCCAGAAAAGAGGAAATACCTCAACATGATGGTTTATTGACGTGTCCGCCTTATTGGAATTTAGAAAAATATGATTCGGAAAATGGATTAGATAAAATTAAAAAATGGGGAGATTTTTTAACTGAATATGAAAATATTTGGAAACGTGTAATTAAAAAAGCGAAAATAGGAAGTAAATATTGCATTGTATTGGGCGATTGGAGAAAAAAAAATATTTATTATGATTTTGTTTTTCAAACAGAAAAAATAATGGATAAATTAGGTATGAAACCATTTGATAAAGTTATATTGTCTCATAAAAAACAGGCAAAAATAAAAATTATGCTTCCCCAAGTGAAAAGATTTGGATATACTGTAAAAGTCCACCAAATTTTATTAGTATATGAAAAAGTTTAATATTATATTAAAAACTAAAATTTAATTAATATAATGTTAAAAGGGTGGAAAAAAATAACAGACGAAGACATCGGGAATATATTAAAATATAATTTAACTCTTGATACCGTAGAATATTTTAATTCTATTATATATCAAATCTACAGCAAAATGATTTATAAATATGTAGACGACAAATTAATTATCGCAAAAGCTTCAGCTATTATGGGAACATATTCTATCATTAAATTTTTTGGAGACAATACATTAAATGACTATTTATTAGAAAATAAGTTTACCCTAAGAGGACACGATATAAAAGGAAAAAACGATAAATTTGGCGATGAATATATTTATGATACAACTGATTGTATTAATTTGATAGGTTCTAAATATAATACCTTCCGAAAAGCATTGTCCAAATACAAAAACAGAATTAAAATAGAAAACGGTTTTCATGATGATATTTATGAGATTTTAAAATTATATCCCAATCATCAATCTAAACTATTCAAACTTATAATAGAATGTCCTTATTTGGTCACTGTAACACGCGTTTATATAGATAATCAGATTTTAGGGTTTTCTATAGTTGAAAATATAAATGCATATAACGGAATTATTATACAAGAACTTTTCAATAAAGATATGGGCGTTCGATACGCATCCTATATTGTTCATTATTGTAATTGTTTAAATAATAAATCTAAAATGTTGAATGCTGGCGGTTCGCGAAACAAAAATATTAAATTTGCTAAGGACAAGTTACGACCATCTAAATTACTAAAAATTAAAAGATTAGTTAGCGGTAATAAACTTACACGAGATGAATGGTTTTATTTAAGAGATAATATGGTTTAACATTTAACATTTGTTTCGATCTAATTATTTATTATTATATAAATATATAATGGACGAATGGTGTTGTTATATAATAAAAAATAGAAAATATACATATGTTGGAGTTTCAAATAATGCTGAAAAAAGACTAAGAGCACATAACGGTGAAATTTCAGGGGGTGCCAAATATACAACAAGTAAAGGAAAGGGCTGGAAACATGTGTGTATAATCAAAGGCTTTCCTACAAAAATAGAATCGTTACAATTTGAATGGGCTCTTAAACATATTTCTCCAAAAAAAGCTGGAGGAATTGAAAATAGAATAAAAAAATTGGAAATACTATTAAATAAAAAAAGATGGACAAGTAGGTCACCTTTATCAGAGACGATGCCTTTAATAATAGAATGGGTAGATGAAAAATATAAAAAAGATATGGAGTTACCTATATTCATTAATCAAATTATTAGCCCACATTCTCAATAGATTCTTTAAATAACAACTCAAATGCGGAATATCCAACGATATATAACAAATAAAGTTCGCCCAAATGCCACGGAGCTCCATACATTCTTTTGCCATATAAATATCCTATCCCGCCAACTAATCTAAAAATCCAAACTATAGCACCAGCAATAGCTACTTTAGTTGGCTGAAAAATACCTGCTATTAAAAACAATGGCATGAATACAGACATAGCTTCTACATTATTTTGATGAACCCGTTGTGCTCTGTAATAATTCAAAACCTCGTCCTCGCTTAGATTTAACTTTTTTATTTCACTGTCCCTTGGATATAATGTGGGAGCTTTTATTTTTGTAGAACTTCTTTCTCTCATTACAGGAATAACCATTAAAACTTGTTGTGTAATATATAGAAGCAGTGCTATAATTAAAACATAACCGTACTCTTTTTTAATATCCATTATAAACAATAATATTATTTTTTATAAATAATATTAACTAATTCATAATATCCTTATAATAACCCAATCCTTTTGAACAGTTTTTAAAAACATAGCCTTTTTTAGAACCATTAAAATTATCGCTTGGTATAAAATTTTCATGTATTTCTAAAGATTGATTATAAAAATAAAAAATTATCAATAAAACTAATAACCCTGATATTATAATTATCATATTAAATAATACAAATATAATATTATTAAGATATAAATTTATAACATTTAGTTTAAATAATTAATATGAACCGCCATGTCTATTATTAAGAATTGACTAATTTATTCTTCTTCAAATTCACAAAAATATATTTCATCTGTTTTTTTATCATATATACCAATTGATTTTTTTTCCATATTTAATAATAGATTTTTAATATCAGCATATATACCCTTCTCGTCATAAATATATTTACAATTTTTTATTTCAATAATATCAAGTTCAACTTCTTTTCCATTTTCCACCCAAATTTTTGTATTTTCTACCCCATAATGTTTCGATATTTCAATTCTTTTTTTAAAATATGGAAAACTATAATGCCTATAACACCCATTGTTAAATTTTAGAATTACCTGTATTTCTATTTGTTGTTTTAACCATTTTTCATTAAAACGCATTTTTTGATACGTACAGTAGTCGCGATAATCATTACTATGATGGGCATACCCATATACATTATCTAATTTACAAGTACAAATATCACAATCTATCGTGTCATCTTCTTCCCATTTATGAGTAGTCCAATCTTTTCCTTTTCTTAATGCATTTATAGGTAAACGAAATTCCTGTCCATAATAATACTCTGTTAGGAATTGTCGCTTCAAATCTTTTTTACATTTTTCATATAATTTACAGGCTCTTATATGTTCATTTTTAATATGTAATTTCTTTTCTTTAATTTCATTTCTTCTTTTTAATGCTATTTTAAAATTTTTTTCTAATTCTTTTTTACTTAAATAAGTTGCGACTTCAGGATGTGTGTTTTCAAACTTTTCTATATTATGTAACCAATTAGTAACCTTTGATTTTCTTGAATGTCTATAATTTGCTGTTTTTATTGCTTGTTTTTTTTCATTTTTTATAAAGTTTTTAATATTATAATTTATTCTGTTAAAACCCCCTTTCAAAAATTGGTTTAATACTTTATCCATGTTTTGCCATTTATCATAGCAAAATTCATAAATATATCTTTGTATTTCTTGTGGTAAATTAAACATTGTGTTTAGTACTTATACTATAAAGTTTTTTTCGGTCAATTTTCCTTTTGATATAAAAGTATAGCCACAAATCAGAGCCTTTATATTTAATAGTAATTTTGATTTATTTCCATTCAAATGACTGAACATATGCAGAACCACCGCCAAAAGCCAAATAACATTCTGAACCATCAGCGTTGGGATGATTTTCATCTTGATAATTTGGACATCCGTAGTAAAAGTAATCATCAAAATATTCTCGGAAATGTTCTTCATCTTTAGAATTTAATTTAAATTCGCCTTTATAAAACCCCTCTTGACGAATACCACCATCATATCGATAAATATAATATTTTACCGGGTCGTCCTCCCAATTTTTTTCCACATATTCTCTCCATTCATTAAGATTACATTCAATCCATTCTAATTTCCCTTCTGTTAATAAATCTATTTGAAGACCTTTTCTCTCTGTTTTCAATATTTTCTCTTTTTTTTTACGTTCTTTTAATTCTTTTTTTAATTCGGTTATCATTTCTAATTCTTCCTCTATTTCTTCTATACGAAAATGATTTTTTCTCTCATCATCAAATACATCTTGAACGGTTCGTTCTTTTTTTTGTTCGGTCATTATATAAATCTAATTATTATTAGATAATTAGAATCAATTTTATAAACGTAGAGCTTCGTGCGAACAAAGAACGTAATCAATTACATACTTGATTATTTTGTTTGTCCAAATATGTCTCATAAAAAAATTCCGATCTCAAAATGTTAGTCAATAAAATTTCTATTGTAGTTTTAATTGCTAAATTTTCGTATTTAAATTACTCTTCAAATTACCGCCTTTTTGTTTTTCTTTTTCGAGTTTTTCTTTTTCTACGAGTTTTTCTTTTTCTACGAGTTTTTCTTTTACGATATTTCCTTCTTCCGCCTGCCATTTTTTGTGTAACATTACTCAGAGGACTAGGTTTATTTTTTAAAGTTTTATTAGCAGCTCGCGATATTCTATAAGCATGTTGTCCTTTTATAGGTTGTCCCATTTTATGTTTTTCTTGATATAATTTAACATAGTTTTTGCCACGTTTTGTGTATTGTTTTTCTTTTGCATGCTCTAATGTCGCGTTATATCCTAGTTCTCCAGCTTTATCTTGTTCCATAATTCTATTTTTAAAATGTTTATTTCTTATATCTTCCTTTCTTCCTTCTAAAATTCGTTTATCTAAATCCTCTTTATTTCTCTTTTTTGCGCGTTGGAAATTTCTTTGAAACGCACTTTCTAAAATGGGATTTATAACTGTTTTTCTTCTCAATGTGCCACGTCTAACAAAGATGCGTAAAGGAGGATTACTAGCTTTTGCTCTTTTTTCTAACCATTTCTTTTTAATACTATTTTGTTTTTTTAAGCGCTTATCTTTATCAACCCATATACCTGCTACTATATAATCATTCATAAGTTCTTCAAATGTTTTTGATGTATTTTTTTTTGTTTCCATATTATATTATATAATAAGAATATATTATTGAATAGGTGATATTTGATTTATTGTTCGTAAAACTTCTCCTTCGCGATGTAAATATATTTCATATTGTCCGCTGGGTAATATATCAAACACTTGTCCTTCTGATTGACTTACATCGTCCCATACCATATCGTCGATTTGCGGTTCAAATGTATGAACAGGAGCTTCATTAGGATTTTCAGCAGTTCCTCCGCGTTTTTTTCTACGGGACTTCCTTTTCTTTTTTAGTTTTTTGCCTGTTCTATAATTTTGTCGTGTTGAACTTTGACATATAGCTATAGCTGCTCCTATTTTATGTTTTTTCTTTAATTTGTAAACACATCGCCTAACTCTTGTTCTACGTTTTATTTTTTTCTTTATTTTTCTTCTTGTTTTTCTCTTTTTTCTAGGCATTATATACTATCTATTTATTTTTTTTCCATAGCTTCTTTTAACTCTATGTAATTTGCTATTTTTCTTTTCAACGATAATTTTTGTTTTAATACATTCCCTTCTGTATCTTCTGTAATGCCGGCCAACATGTTTTGCCATTCATCCAATAATTCCGGGTCTTCTCTATAATTTGGATGTAACTTTTCCCAATCACCTATTTTAATAGTTTGTTTCAACTTAATATTTGTAAGCGTTTCATCTATTTTTACGTTTCCTTTGTCTTTTTCCCATTTATTATCATCTTTTACATAAAATTCTAATCTCTTTTTATCGCTACAATGAATAGGACGATCCGTAGGTTTCATATCTTTTAATTGTTTTGTAAAAATATTCGTAACTCCTTCTACATAGCCATTATCTTTTGTAAATTTTAAATCGTCTAATGTGATTTGTAGGTTTTCAACAAAATCAGTTAAATTCATGGCATCTTTACATGATTCATTTAAAAACACATTTATAGTCATCTTATTATTATGACAATCATTATATACTGTTTGAGGTTTTGCTATTTCTTCTGCTATTTTTTTGTTAAATTCTGTTTGAGATTTCATGAAAGCCTTAAAAATTTCTTTTAAATCTGTACTTAATTCTTCAGATTTTTCTTCTAACACAATTTCTTGTTTTGGTTCTGACTGAACCACACTGACTTTTTCATTGTCTAAAGCAATTTTACACTTCTTACGGTGCTTACATAATCCACTTTTAAACTTATAAGTTTTTCCACAAACACATACATTTTTCGCAGAATTCCCATATTTTTGCGTATTTGGAACTTTTTTATTATCCATTGTTATCCGTTTGTGTTTTTCAGTAAGGATGTGTCTTTTCCATTGACTTTCTCGAGACGTCGAATAGTCACATGATACGCAAAAAAATTTTGGAACTTTTTTTTGGAACTTTTTTTTGTTATCCATATAATTGGATAACAAAAAAAGTTCCTAAATTATTTTTCTATAGACAAAAAAAATCTCAGTCACAACTTTATTTTCAAAAATTTAAAAAGTCTCTAGATTGTTGTAGAAGAAAAGTTTTTTACAGTTTTTTGCAGAAAAAGTTATTCTGAAAAATCGATTTTGGACATTTCAAAAATGTCCAAAATGCAAATATAAGAGAAAGTTTTTCCGAAAAATACGAAAAAACTTTTTAGTGCTTTTTTTTCAGCATGTATGATAAATTCTTTAGAGATATTTTCCAACAAATTAAAAATAATTTATATATAAAATAATTCCGTTATATATATTTAATGGCTGAACTAAATGTAAATAAGTTGCTCGGTGCTTTAGAAAATGAAACCAATAGCTCTATTATGAATATGACTTCCGCTAAGATAAAAGATATTAAAAACAATATGATTCAAAGGCTTCAATTAGACAGAACAACTCTTAAAACATTTCATAAAAAGTTGAAAGATTATCGTTATTGTTCAGATATGAATGACTTACAATATGGATTTTATATAAGATGGATTTCTCTTAAAAATCCCGATAATCTTAAACTCACAACAGGTGGAATTATTGTAGATATTGATATAATAAGCGATTGTGTTCAAATCAGAATAAAAAATAATATGAATCGTATATTTCAAATTAAACTAGATGAAAGCATGATATTTCAAAAAATAACACCACAAGAGTATGTTATACTAGGGGTATTAGACTATCTCGAAAAATAATATCACTAATATGTATCTATGGGTAAATCACAAGAAAATTTAGTATTTGTTTTTGATTTAGATAAAACAATAGGATATTTCACACAAATTGCTATATTTATGGAAGGGATAGAAGACTATATAGGTAGAAAAATGAAATTAAGAGAATTTTTTAAACTATTAGATCTCTACCCTGAAATATTTAGACCTGACATGTTTAAAGTTTTTCGATACTTAAAAAATTTAAAAAAGAAAAAGAAATCTATAAAAATTATGATTTACACTAACAATATAGGACCTAAAACATGGGTTCATAACATACGTAAATATATAGAGCATAAATTAGAATACAAGTTATTTGATAAAACAATAGCGGCATGGAAGGTAGGTAATAAAGTTTATGAAAAATGCCGCACAACGCATGAAAAAACGTATAAAGATCTTTTGAAATGCGGCAAATTAGATAAAAAAGACGATATATTATTTTTAGATGATCAGCGTCATCCTCATATGTTACATGAAAAAATCCGATACTTATATTTACATGAATGGCATAATGATATTATTTTTGAAAAAATGATTCAAACATTTTTAAAATCAAAGCAATCTTCTATTTTAGAAGATAAAAAAAATTTTAAAGATCATATTATGTCTTTTGCAAAAAATGATCCATTGGGATTCCGATATATAGAAAGACCCGGTGAAAATTTAGGACGTTATGATAATAAATCAATTATAAAAGAAATTAAGCGTTTTGTGAAATTAAGAAGATTCAATAAAATTACTCGAAAAAAACGTAAGAAAGTAAAAATTCAAAAACGCCAAACGCGTAGAAATAAAACTCCCGGAATATCTAGTTAGATTCCGTTATTTCTTTATATACTTTTAATGTTCTGGCTGAGGCATCTGTAGCTTCTACAAAATTAGGCATCCAAAAGTATGGCAAACATTTTTTCGAACAATTGTTTTTAAAATTTTTATAAAACAAATCTCTATAATATAATTGTTCTAATGTTTCAGGTTTATTATAATAATAAGGATTCATGTCTTTTATTATTTTACCTTCATCGTCTATCATATGAGAATATACTTTTTCTTTTATATGATCCTGAATAACTTCAAACCAAGCCTTTTTCTCGCCACTTACTCCGTCACTAAAAGCTTCTTTTGTTCTCCATAATACATCACTAGGCAAAAGTTCAGGAGAATACAAATTGATTGCCTCACGAATAATATATTTTTCTGGTTTATTTTGACCAGAATGATGACGCAACTTAGGATTAATTGAAAGGTAATACTGTACAAACTTTCGATCTAAAAATGGTGTTCTGGCTTCTAATCCGTGGGACGAAATACTTCTATCCGATCTCAAAACATCAAAAAAGTGAATGTTTGCCAATAGCTTTCTACATTCTTTATCAAAAGCAATACAGTCCGGAGCAGCATGGAAATATAAATACCCTCCCATAACTTCATCGCTTCCATCACCATTAAAAATAACTTTAGCATCGCTATTTTCTCGAATATATTTACAAATCAACCAATTACCTACACTGGCTCGAACAGTAGTAGTATCGTAACTTTCTATAGCTTTTACTACTTCAGGTATATAATCTAAAAATTCTTGTTCAGAAACTTGAATGGAATGATGAACGCTTCCTATATGGTCGGCAACCATTTTAGCGTATTTTAAATCTTCACTTCCCTCA
>Ga0206131_10001352_pt1 | contig 31629 bp, 21 predicted proteins | sample Helgoland_Spring_FD_148636 | JGI IMG/M metagenome (GOLD analysis project Ga0206131, IMG submission 148636) | Pelagic subsurface seawater microbial communities from Kabeltonne, Helgoland, North Sea - Helgoland_Spring_Bloom_20160517_1 | ecosystem: Environmental > Aquatic > Marine > Epipelagic ...
ACGTCGTCGAGGTCGGCGTCGCGGTCGTCGACGATGCGGAGCCACCGGTCGAGGTGGTCGTCGACGTCGTCGTCGCACTACCCGCGCCACCCATCGCGGCGTCGAGCTGCGCCTGCGTCATGCCGATGATCAGCTGACCCGTCGCATTGGCGGTGAAGCCCGTCGCGGGCAGGACGACATCGCCCTTGCCCGTCGTCATCGTCACCATGTCGCCGCTGGTCGACTTGATCGTGCCGACCGGCGCGCCGTTCAGACCGGCGACTGCGGCACCCGCGACCAGACGCGACTGGACCGCGGCCTTGGCGGCGGCCTGCTGCTGCGCCTGCGCGGCCTGCAGGTCGGCCTTGGTCATCGCCATCGCGAGGCCCTTGGCGGTCGCGCCGACCGACGTCGGCGGCACCGCGATCTTGGTGCCGTCCATGTCGAGGACGATCGCCTGCGGGGTGATGCTGGCGATCGTGCCGATCGAAACGCCCGCCGAATCGAGCACAGTCGCGCCGACGGTCGGGGTGGCGGTGGCCGCGGCGGGGGCAGGCGCGGGCATTGGTTCGCGCGATTGGGCGACCGCGGCGGCGGGGATCAACGACAGGCACGAACCTGCGATGAGAGCGAAACGCTTCATAAATTCTCTCCTGGATTGCCGGGCATAAACGTTGAGCCCCCGGAACGGGTTCCCCCGTTTCCGATTATCCGGCGACGGGCAGGCTCGGCTTGCCGTGGGAATCGCGTGTCAGCGGCCCATAGGCGATCAACGTGTCGAGCGGGAGCGGACCATAGAGATGCGGGAACAGATCGCCGCCGCGCGCCGCCTCCCATGTCAACGATTCGCCGAACGACCCCAGATCGACCGCCGCGATCCACAGCCCCGTCTGCCCGGCATAATGTTTGTCGAGCGTGCCGGGCAATTGCGCCTCGGTCGACAGGTGGATGAACCCATCGGCCAGGTCCGCGGGCGACCCCGCGAAACTGCCCGACAGCTCCATCTGCTCCATCTGGTCGCTCGTCAGCACCTTGTACGCGGTCAGCGGGCGGTCGGTCATTCGCCGCCCTCCGGCCCCTCGGCGGCATCCTCGCCGATCACCGCCCCGGTGTCGGGCGCGATCTCCTGGACGCCATCGGCCAGCACGACCTCGGCCTCGTCCTCGGTTTCCTCGATCCGCGCCGCCGACACGACATGTTCGTTCTTGGCGACGTCGAACAGCTTCACGCCCGCCGAATTGCGGCTGATGACGCGCAGGCTGGCCAGTGTCGTGCGGATCAGCTTCGCCTGGTCGGTGACCATCATCAGCTGATGCCCCTTCGACGCGGGGAAGCTGGCGACGACGGGGCCGTTGCGCGCGATATTGTCGATGTTGGTGATGCCCTGGCCGCCGCGATTGGTGCGGCGATAGTCATAGGCGCTCGACAATTTGCCATAGCCGTTGGCGCACACGGTCAGGATGAACTGTTCGCGCGCCTCGAACGCGGCCATCACGTCACCCGACAGCGTCGATTCGGCGTCATTGTCCTTCCACGGCGCCGCGCGCAGATAGGCGTCGCGGTTCTCGGTCGAATCATCGACATCGTCGCCCAGGTTCTTGAGCACCGACAGCGACATCACCTCATCACCGGCCTTCAGCGAAATCCCGCGCACACCGGTCGAATTGCGGCTCTGGAATTCGCGCACGTCCTCGGCGGCGAAGCGGATCGCCTTGCCCTGCCGCGTCGCGAGCAGCACGTCGTCGCTGGCATCGAGCAGCGCGACGCCGATCAGCCGGTCGTCCTCGTCATCGCCTTCGAACTTCATCGCGATCTTGCCGTTCGAGGGCACGTTGGTGAACGCATCCATCGAATTGCGGCGGACGCTGCCCTTCGCGGTCCCGAACATCACGTGGAGCGCGCCCCATTCGCTTTCGTCCTCGGGCAGCGGCAGCACGGTCGAAATCGTCTCGTTCGGCCCCAGCGGCAACAGGTTCACCATCGGGCGTCCGCGCGTGGTCGGCCCGCCCTCGGGCAGCTTCCACACCTTCATCCGATAGACCTTGCCCAGCGTCGAGAAGAACAGGACGGGCGTGTGCGTCGACGTCACGAAGAGTTCGGTGACGACGTCCTCTTCCTTCGTCGCCATCCCCGATCGGCCCTTGCCGCCCCGCGCCTGCGCGCGGAACGTGTCGAGCGGGGTGCGCTTGATATAGCCCTGCATCGTCACGGTGACGACCATGTCCTCGCGCTCGATCAGGTCCTCGTCGTCGATCCCGCTGACGAAATCGGCGATCTCGGTGCGCCGCGGCGTCGCGAAGATCGACCGCACGTCGATCAGTTCCTCGCGCATCACCTCGTACAGCCGCGCGCGATTGCCGAGGATCTCGAGCAGTTCGGCGATCGTCGTCGCCAGCTTGGTCAGCTCGTCGCCGATCTCGTCGCGCCCCAGCGCGGTCAGGCGATGGAGGCGCAGGTCCAGGATCGCGCGGACCTGGATATCGGACAATCGGTATCCCTCACCGGCCTGCGCGCCCTCGACCGCCTCGACGAGCCGCAGATAGGGCGCGATCTGGTCGATCGGCCATTCGCGCGCGGACAGTTTCGCGCGTGCCTCGGCGGGGCTCGCCGATCCGCGGATCATCCGCACGACCTCGTCGAGGTTCGTCACCGCGATGACCAGGCCGAGCAAGATGTGCGCCCGGTCGCGCGCCTTCGCCAGTTCGAACTTCGACCGGCGCGTGATGACCTGTTCGCGGAACTGGATGAACGCTTCGAGGAAATCCTTGAGGTTCAGCAATTCGGGGCGACCGCCGCGGATCGCGAGCATGTTCGCCGCGAACGACCCCTGCGCGGGCGTGTGCCGCCACAGCTGGTTCAGCACGACCTCGGGCGTCGCATCGCGCTTCAGCTCGATGACGATCCGGACGCCTTCGCGGTTCGATTCGTCGCGAATGTCGCTGACACCCTCGATCCGCTTGTCCTTCGCGGCCTCGGCGATCTTTTCGACGAGCGCGTTCTTGCCCTGTTGATAGGGGATTTCGGTCAGCACGATCGACTGGCGATCGCCGCGCCCGGTCTCCACCTTGTGCCGCGACCGCAGGATCACCGATCCGCGCCCGGTGTTATAGGCCGATCGCGCGCCCGCCCGGCCCAGGATGATCGCACCCGTTGGGAAATCGGGGCCGGGGACGATCTGGATCAGCTCCTCGGTCGTGATCATCGGATTGTCGAGATAGGCGAGACAGGCGTCGATGACCTCGCCCAGGTTATGCGGCGGGATGTTCGTCGCCATGCCGACCGCGATGCCGCCCGCACCGTTGACGAGCAGGTTCGGGAACCGCGCGGGCAGGACGGTCGGTTCGCGTTCCGACCCGTCGTAGTTCGGCTGGAAATCGACCGTATCCTTGTCGAGATCCTCCATCAGATAATTGGCGGATCGCGCCAGCCGCGCCTCGGTATAGCGCATCGCGGCGGCGGGGTCGGGATCCATCGATCCGAAATTGCCCTGACCATCGATCAGCGGCAGCCGCATCGCCCAGTCCTGCGTCATCCGCGCGAGCGCTTCGTAGATCGAACTGTCGCCGTGCGGGTGATATTTACCGATCACGTCACCGACGATACGCGCCGATTTGCGATAGGGCCGGTTGAACAGGAATCCCGATTCCTGCGCCGAAAACAGGATGCGGCGGTGGACCGGCTTCAGCCCGTCGCGAACGTCGGGCAGCGCGCGCGCGACGATGACGGACATCGCATAGTCGAGATAGCTCGACTTCATTTCATCGACGATCGAGATCGTCGCGATGTCGGAGGGTTCGGCGAGGGCGGTCTCGTCGGCCAAGATGCAAGCTTTCGGATTGTTACAAGGGAGTCATAACCTCCTAGAGCGGACACCCGGAAATGTCACGCGCGCGTACGGGTGTACGCGCGCGTGATGCGGGAGAGACAGGCGCCCGGCGATCGGCGCGATCCGGGGGATCAGCCGCGGGTCTTGCACGCCGTCTTGGTGGCGTTGCCCGCCTTGGCGCAGTCATAGGTGATCGTCTTGCCGGTCGCGGTCCTGGTCGTCACCATCCGGCTGGATGCCATCGTCGTGCGATGGGGGGCGGCCATCGCGGGCTTCGTCACGACGGGCTTGGCGGCCATCATCGGCGCCGTCGTCCGGGTCGTGCCGACCGCGGTCCTGTGCGTCGCCGATGTTGCCCGTGCAGCCATGGGGGCGGCAGGTTTGGCGGTCATCGTCTGGGCCGAGGCGGTGGCGAAGGCGGCGGTGCCGGACAACAGGGCGGCGGCGGCGAGCGCGAGTGCGGGAACGTTGGTCTTCATGACGACATCCTCTGATTAAGGCCCGGCGTCGGTCGTGCGCCGTGATGTCGCTTATGCGGGGTCGACGCTGACGCCACCGTGGCACGTGGATGACGAATGGTTCACGCGCGCCGACCCCCGGGGCTTCGGGAACGGGGTCAGGGCGTGACCTCCTTGCCCTCCCAGTCGAAGATGCGCCCGCTGTCGGGGGCCTTCAGCGCGTCGATCGCGTCGAGCAACTGCACCGCGGCGCGCGACGGGGTGAACAGCGACCCCGCGCGGACATTGCCCTGGAACGGCTTCGACAATGCGGTGTCGACGGTGCCGGGGTGGAGCGCGACGACGATGCTGCGGTCGTTGCGGCGCTTTTCCTCGATCGCCAGCGTCCGGACCAGCTGGTTGAGCGCGGCCTTGGCGGCGCGATAGCCGTACCAGCCGCCCAGCCGGTTGTCGCCGATGCTCCCCACCCGCGCCGACAGCGCGGCGAACACCGTCCGCCCGGTCTTCGGCATCAGCGGCAGAAAATGTTTCGCGACCAGCGCCGGGCCGATCGCATTGATCGCGAACGCCCGCGCCAGGGTCGCGGCCTCCAGATCGCGATACGCCTTTTCAGGCGTGTTCCCGCCGACCGCCAGCACCCCCGTCGCGACGATGACCAGATCGGGCGCATCGTCGATCCGCGCGGCGGCGGCGGCGATACTGTCCTCCGATTCCAGATCGATCTGCGCATCGCCCGACAATGATCGCGCCAGCGCGGTGACGCGGATATCCTCCTCGCGCAACGCCTCGACCAGCGCCGCGCCGATCCCGCCCGATGCCCCGATCACGACGGCGTGGCGCGGCGTCGTCATCGCACGAACCGCCAGCGGTCGTCGCTGCTCGCAGCGGAGTCGAAGGCATAGCCGTCGGTGTCGAACCCCTTCATCGCATCGGTGTCCGCGATCCGGTGTTCGACCAGATACCGCGCCATCATGCCCCGCGCCTTCTTGGCGTAGAAGCTGACGAACTTGCCGCCGTCGTGAAACTCGACGTCGACGACGCGCACCGATGCGGGCAATTGCCCCGCCACCGCCGCCCAATATTCCTGGCTGGCGAGGTTCAGGATCGTACCCGATCCCTCCGCCTCGACATCGGCGGCCAGCATCGTCGCGATCCGGTCGCCCCACCAATCGGTCAGCGCCTTGCGTCGCGGTGCCCAGCGCGTCCCCATCTCAAGCCGATACGGCTTCATCGCATCGAGCGGGCGAAGCAATCCGTACAGCCCCGACAGCATCCGCACATGGTCCTGCGCGAAATCGATTCCGGGCGCGTCGAGCGTTTTGGCCTCCAGCCCGGTATAGACATCGCCCGCGAAGGCGAACAGCGCGGGGCGTTCGGGCGCGTCGGGGAAATCGGCGAACCGATCCGCATTCAGCTTCGCGAGCGCTGCCGAGATATGCATCAGCTCGCGAAGTCGTTTCTGCGTCAGGTTCGCCGCCGACGCCGCCAGGCTCGCGGCCTCGTCGGTGAAGCGCGGCACCGTCGCGGCGACATCGGGCAGGGGGGTGTCGTAATCGAGCGTCTTGGCGGGGGAGAGGGTGGCGATCATGTCGCCCGGTTAGCCGCGCCGCGGCCCCCATTCAATCGGCGTTCGATCGGCGTTCAATCAGCGTTCACCGGCATTTGGGCAGGATCGGCCCGATCATTTCCCTCGTCGCCCGTGCTTGTACGCCCGGTGACGGACCATTACAGCGCCTCGGTAGTTTGAGGCGGATGCCCCTCTAGGAGAGAATTGCGCATGATGAAGTTTTCGAAGCTCGCGCTGGCGACCCTGCTGGCCTCCAGCGCCGCGAGCCTGGTCGTCGCCGCGCCCGCCACCGCGCAGAAGGACAAGAAGGCCGAGGCCCCCGGGTTCAAGCTCAGTAAGCCCGTGATGGCAGTCGCCGCGCCCGCGCAGACCGCGATCCGCGCCGCCTCGACCTCGGTCATCGCCGCGCAGGGCGCGACCGATCCCGCCGCGAAGCAGGCCGCGATCGCGACCGCGCAACAGAATATCGCGACCGCCGAACCGCTGCTCGGACAGGTCGAGGCCGCCGCGACGACCGAAGACGACAAATATGTCTCCGCCGCGCTGCGCTATGATTTCGAAAACCTGAAGCTGGCGCTGTCGCAGGCCGCCAATCCCAAGGCGCCGGTCAACGAATTGCAGCTGGCCAAGCCGCTCGACGCGCTGATCGCCTCGCCCAGCACCCCGGCGGCGGACAAGGCGAAATACATCTACCGTCGCGGTGTCCTGGCGTTCAACGGCGGCCAATATCCGGTCGCCGCGCAATATTTCGCGCAGGCGAAGGCGGCGGGCTATACCGATCCCAATCTCGACGCGCTGATCGTCAAGGCGAAGCTGCAGGGGTCGAACCCGGCAGAGGGCCTCGCCGACCTCAACGCGACGCTGAAATCGCAGGAGGCCGCGGGCCAGAAGCCGACCGAGGAATATTATCGGTTCGCGATCGCACAGGCGAACAAGCTGAAGAACCCGGCGATGACGACCGACCTGCTGCGTCGCTACGTCGCCGCCTATCCGACGCCCAAGAACTGGCGCGAAGTGCTGTTCACCTATGGCCTCCAGCGCGATTCGGCGACCCAGCTCGACCAGAACCAGCGGCTCGACGTGTTCCGCCTGATGCGCCAGACCAACGCGCTGGCCGATCAGTATGACTACGAGGAATATGGCAACCTGGCCTACACCCGTGGTCTGCCGACCGAGGCGCAGTCGGTCGTCAAGGCCGGGCTGGCATCGGGCAAGATCCCGGCGAGCAGCACGACGTCGAAGCAGTTGTTGACCGATTCGGCCACCGCGATCCGCAACGAAGGATCGCTGGCGTCGAGCGAGACCAAGGCGAAGGCGTCGAAGGACGGCAAGCTCGCCTCGCAGACCGGCGATGCCTATCTGGGCGACGGCAACAACGCCAAGGCGATCGAGATGTATAATCTCGCGCTGACCAAGGGCGGCGTCGCCGCGGACGAGGTCAACCTCCACCTCGGCATCGCGCAGGCGCGCAGCGGTGACAAGGCGGCGGCGACCGCCTCGTTCGACAAGGTGCAGGCGCAACCGCGCGCCGCGATCGCCTCGTTCTGGAAGGTCGCGCTGGGCACGACCACGGGTTGATCCCGGGCCCGCCCACCGGGCGGTCGGCAAAAAAAGGGGGCGGTCGCAGCGATGCGACCGCCCCCTTTCTTCATAGGGTTATCCTGGAAATATCAGGTCGCGCTGACCGGGATCCCCGACAGCGATTTGGCGGTGCGGATCGTCAGCGATGTCTTGACGCTGGCCACATTGGGCGCGGGCGTCAGCTGGGTCGTCAGGATTTCCTGAAACCCTTTGAGGTCGCCCGCGACGATCTTCAGGATGAAATCGATCTCGCCGTTCAGCATATGGCATTCGCGCACTTCGGGGATCGTCGCGACATGCGCCTCGAACGCGGCGAGGTCGTGTTCGGCCTGGCTGCGCAGCGATACCATCGCGAACACCGTGATCGGAAAGCCCAGGCTGGCCGGGTCGAGATCGGCGTGATAGCCGCGGATCACGCCCGCCTCCTCCAGCGCGCGGACGCGCCGGAGGCAGGGCGGGGCGGTCAGCCCGACCCGATCCGCCAGTTCGACGTTCGTCATTCGCCCGTCCTGTTGCAGGTGCGCCAGAATTTGCCGGTCGATCCGGTCGAACGCCATTGCGTGATATCCTCGCCTCAGGCCCCCAAACGGCGCCTCATCTGGGTTTCATGATAATAAAATTGCGGGCAAACGCAATTGTCCCACATTGCGACGCACGAAATTCTTCGGTTCCCGCGAGTCGTCGTTAGCGTTAAGGAATCGTTGCGACGCCCTCCCGCGACGCGCCCGGAGACTGATGCGCGTGCGGTTCGACGACAGCCTTTCCACGATCCTGTCGGCGGACATGCAGCCGGGCGTCGGGGCGCAGTCGGCGTGGCGGCAGCTGGTCGACCTGATGAGCCGCGGGCGGATACCCACCGACGAACCGACGATCGCGCGGCTCCGGCTGCTGCGCCAGGCGGTGCCCGATACGGTGCGCGCCGCCAGCGCGCGGGCGGTGGCGTTCGCGACCCCCGGCGCCGCGCTGGTCGGATTCTTCGCCGAGGACAGCCTGGCCGTCGCGGCGCCCGTGCTGCGCACCGCGATCCTGCCCGCCGCCGACTGGGTCGCGATCCTGCCGCGGCTGATGCCGGCGGGGCGGTCGGTCCTGCGCCACCGCCGCGATCTGCCCGCCGATGTCGTCCGCGGGCTGGAAAGCTTCGGCAGCACCGATTTCGTCCTGCACGACGATAGCGCGCCGGTCACGACCGCGCCTGTCGCCGATGAGCTCGCCGTGGACGCGCCCGCAACCATCACCGCGACCGAGCCCGCCGCGACGCCGATCGCGGCTGTCGTTGAGGCGTCACCCGCACCGCCCGCGCCCGACACGCCGCGCAGTGCGACCCCGTTCGTCTCGCTCGGCGATGTCGCGCGCGGACTTCCCGTGATCGCGGAGGCGCTGCGCCGGGACGGCGAGCGGCGTGATGCCGCGCCCGATGCCCCCGATACGACACCCGCCGGCGACGCCCCGAATTTCCGGATCGCCGATCTGGTCGCGCGGATCGACGCTTTCCAGCGCTCGCGCGATCCCGGCGACCCGCCCGCCGCGCTCGCGCTGCCACCGGCGACTGCCTTCCACTATGAAACCGATCGCGACGGCATGATCCGCTGGGTCGGCGGGGTCGCGCGCGGCCCGTTGATCGGTGTCTCGCTGGCGCAGGCGGTGCGTCAGGGCGACGTCCACGTCGATGCCGCCGCCAGCGGCGCGATCCGTCAGCGGACACGCTTCGCGCAGGCGCGGCTCGACATCGGCGGCCTGTCCGATGCCGCGGGATCATGGCGGATCGCGGGCGAACCGATCTTCGACCATGCGACGGGCCGCTTCACCGGCTATCGCGGGGTGGCCCGCCGCCCCCGGGCCGACGAAGCCGCGACGCCGGTGGCGCCGCCGCACAATGATCGCGCCGATTCGCTCCGCCAGCTGGTCCATGAACTGCGTACCCCGACCAACGCGATCGCGGGTTTTGCCGAACTGATCGAAACCCAATTGCTCGGTCCCGTCGCGCCGCGTTACCGCGATCACGCGATCACGATCCGCGAACAGGCCACCGCGCTGATCGCGGCGATCGACGATCTCGACACGCTCGCCCGGATCGATGGCAGCGCGCTCGACCAGCGGCCCGCGACGCTGCTGCTGCATCCGCTCGTGACGCGGATCGTCGCCGATCTCGCGCCGCTCGTCGCGGTGCGACACGCGTCGATCGCGGTCGAGGGGGATCAGACGATTGCCGCGCGGGTCGACGACCGGCTCGGCGAACGCCTGATCGCGCGGTTGCTCGGCACGGTCGTCGGCGCGGCGGCGGCGGGGGAGGCGATCGTCGTCCACACCGGTTCCGCGGGCGAAACCACGGGGCGCGTCGCGCTCAGCGTGACCCGCCCCACCGCGTTCGGCGACCGCGATCTCGACGCGCTGATGCGGATCGATGTCGATGCGGCGGACACCGGCGGGGTGGCTGGATCAGCGCCTGCGCCGGGCGCCGCGCCCGACACCGCGCCCGACGCCGGGGTATCGCTGCTGGGCGTCGGCTTCGCGATGCGGCTGATCCGCAACCTCGCCCGCGAACTCGGGGGCGAGATGCTGGCCGAAGCGGATCGCTTGACTTTGCGGCTGCCCGCCGCCGTAGATGCCGGGGTGGGGCAAGCGATCAACTGACGTGGCGGAACGCGCCGTGAAGTCCTATCGGGCGCCCGCACCCGCCGCCGCCGATCGGATCGTCTGGCCTGCCGCGTTCGGGACGCGGTTCATGGTGCATGTCGATGTCGAGGAGGAATTCGACTGGTCGCGCCCGCTCGATCCCGCCAACCGCGCGACGACCGCGATGCGCGCCTATCCCGACGCGCACCGTCGGTTCGCCGATCGCGGGGTGCCGCTGACCTCGTTCGTCGATTATCCGATCGTGCGCGATCCCGCCGCGGTCGACATCCTCGCCGCAACGCTCGGCGACGGGCGCTCCGCGATCGGGGCACAGCTCCACAGCTGGGTCACCCCGCCGCTCGTGCCCCGCACCCCCGGCGACAGCTATGCGGGCAATGTGCCCCCCGCGCTGGAGGCAGCGAAGATCGGCCAGCTCACCGATGCGCTGACCACCGCCTTCGGCAGTGCGCCGCTGATCTTCCGCTCGGGCCGCTACGGGATCGGCCCGGCGACGATGTCGACGCTGGCCGCGGCGGGGTATCGGATCGATAGCTCGGTGCGCGCCCGCTACGATTATCGCGCCGACGGCGGTCCCGATTTCCGTGCGGTCGGCAATCATGCCTATCGCACCGGCGGTCTCGTCGAATTGCCGTTCACGACGGTGTTCGCGGGCGCGCTGCGGCGCTGGGGCGCGACACGCTTGTACGACGCCGCCAGCCACATCCCGCACGGCCCCGGGCTGCTCGCGCGCACCGGGCTGCTCCAGCGCGTCTCGCTGACACCCGAAGCCATGCCCGCCGCCGATGCGCTTCAGGCGGTCGATGCGGCGCTGGCGGACGGGTTGCGGCTGCTCATCCTGTCATTCCATTCGCCCTCGCTCGTGCCCGGCCACACGCCGTTCGTGCGCGACGCCGCGGACCTCGCGCGCTTCTGGCACTGGTGGGATGTCGTCCTCGACCGGCTGGCCGCGCACGGCGTGATGCCCGCCGACCTGGCCGACGTGCTCGGCGCCAGCGCCGCGTCATAGGTCGCGCGTCTCGATCGGGGCGCGCCCCGATCCGGGGATCAGGTCGACCCGCGCACGATCAGCCGTCCGGGCAGCATAGCGGTGTCGACGGGCCGCCCCGCGATCTGCGCGATCAGCGTTTCGACCAGCTTTTCGCCCGCCAGCCGGTAATCCTGCGCGATCGTCGTCAGCGTCGGCTGCGACAGCGCGGCGGCGGGGATGTCGTCGAACCCGATCACCGCGACATCGTCCGGCACCGATCGTCCCGCCTCGGCCAGCGCATGCATCGCGCCGATCGCGATCAGGTCGGATGCGGCGAAGATCGCATCGAAGTCCGCCCCGCGCGCGATCAGCGTCTGGATCGCGTCATGCCCGTCCTCGCCCCGCGACAGCGCATCGACCTGCAGCCCATCGACCGGGGGCACATCCGCCTCGGCCAGCGCCGCCGCCAGCCCGCGGTAGCGCGCCAGGAATTCGGGGTAATGATCGCTCGCATCGCCGATGAAGGCGATCCGCCGCCGACCCGCCGCGATCAGGTGCCGCCCCGCCTCGTACCCGCCCCGGAAATTGTCGATCCCGACCGTCCGCCCCGCGCTGTCGGGGGCGACCGCGCCCCAGCGCACGAAATGCGTCCCCTGGCGCAGCAATTGCTCCTCGCGCCCGCGATACAGCGCATAATCGCCATAGCCGAGCAGGATCAGCCCGTCGGCCTTGCGACTATCCTCGAAATCGACATGCCAGTCGGATGAAAGCTGCTGGAACGATGTCAGCAGGTCATACCCTCGCGCCGCACACGCGCGCAGGATCGACCCCAGCATCGCCAGGAAGAACGGATTGATCGATCCTCCATCGGGCACCGCATCCTCGAAGAACAACAGCGCCAGCGTCTTCGACTGGCCGCGGCGCAACGCGGAGGCGTTCTTGTCGACGGTATAGTTGAGTTGCCGGGCGATCGCCTCGATCCGCAACCGGGTCGACATCGATACGCTGGGGTCACCGCGCAGCGCGCGGCTGACGGTCGGCTGCGACACCCCCGCCAGCGCGGCGATGTCGAACGACGTCGGCTTGTCGTTGGCCGCCATCCTGTCCGTCCGATCCCCTCTGGTTGGCCGCATCCTAGCCTTGGACCGGGACGATAGACCCCTTCGCGGTCAGCGAGAAGCCTCGGCGGTGAATACGTATGCCGGTTGCTGGCATCGGCGGCGGACTGGTTCCACTAGGCGGTCATTATCACGACCGCCCGCGCGTCAGAACGTCGGGAGGGTTCAGGAGGGGATTTTCATGAGCGTTTCCAACCGCGCGTCCGCGACGCGTACCCGTTTCATCATCGGCACCAGCGTCCGCGCGATCGGCGCGACGATGCTCCTGCTCGCCGCCGATGCCGCCTTTGCGCAGGCCGGGACGAAGGTGCCCGATCCCGCCGCCAGCTCGTCGAGCGTCGCCAACCCCAACGAAGCCGTCGATGCGCAGGGCGACAAGGCCGCCACCGCCGCGGTGACGGGGGACGTCACCCCGGCGCGCAACGAAGCCGCCGCCCGCACGGTCGGCGCCGCGGTGACCGCCGCGACCGGCGACCCGCAGGCGGGCGACATCGTCGTCACCGGTTTCCGCCGCAGCCTGGAAACCGCGGTCGCCGAAAAGAAGAACCGCGACCAGATCGTCGAATCGATCTCGGCGGAGGATATCGGCAAGCTGCCCGACGCCTCGATCGCCGAATCGATTGCGCGTCTGCCCGGGCTCGCGGCGCAGCGCGTCGCCGGACGCGCGCAATCGGTGTCGATCCGCGGCCTGTCGCCCGATTTCTCCTCGACGCTGCTCAACGGGCGCGAACAGACCTCGACCGGCGACAATCGCTCGGTCGAATATGATCAATATCCCTCCGAAGTCATCAACCAGGTGCTGATCTACAAATCGCCGATGGCATCGCTGGTGGGGCAGGGGCTGTCGGGCACGGTCGACCTGCGCACGATCCGCCCGCTCGAATATGGCAAGCGCGTCGTCTCGGTCGGCGGGCGCGGCACCTTCACCGATCTCCAGAAGCTCAACCCAGATTCGACCCGCTACGGCTATCGCGCGACGGGCACCTATGTCGATCAGTTCGCGAACGACACGATCGGTGTCGCGCTGTCGGCGAGCTACATCGACGAGCCGTACCAGATCCGCGAATTCAACGCCTGGGGCTATAATGGCGTCGGCCCGAACGGCGCGGCGGTGATCGGCGGCGAGAAATCCTACGCCACCTCGACCAAGCTCAAGCGGTTCGGCACCACCGGCACGCTCGAATTCCGGCCCGTCCCCGAATTCACCTCGACGATCGATGCCTTTTATTCGCACTTCAAGGACGAACAGACGAAGCGCGGCATCGAGCTGCCGCTGGCATCCGGGATCGGCGATTTCTTCGGCACGACCTACAACCCCGCCTCCTCGACCGTCCAGAACGGCGTCGCGGTGACGGGCACCTTCGGCGGCGTCCAGGCGATCGTCCGTAACGATGCGACCCGTAACGAGGCGGACCTGTATTCGTTCGGGTGGAACAACGCGTACAAGGGCGACGACGGCTGGAACGCGCAGCTCGACCTCAGCTTCAACAAGACCGACCGCAGCGAATTGTCGGTCGAAAGCTATGCCGGCACGGGCCGCGGCAAGGCCCGCGGCGTGACCGACACGATCGGCTTCACGACCACCCCCACCGGGTCGGTCTTCACCCACGGGCTCAACTATGCCGATCCCAATCTGATCCTGCTGACCGATCCTGCGGGCTATGGCGGCACCGACGTCAATCAGGCGGGCTATTACAACGACCGTCGCGTCAAGGACCGGATCTTCCAGATCCGCACCGAGGTGCAAAAGGAAATCCCCGATTTCTTCCTGTCGAGCATCCAGGTCGGGCTGAACTATACCAACCACAAGAAATCGCTGACGCCGAACGAGGCGTTCGTGTCGTTGCCCAACGGTCAGCAGGAAGCCGCCGTGCCGTCGCAATATCTCGTCGGCACCGCCAACTTCGATTATACGGGGCTGGGGTCGGTCATCGCCTATAACCCGTTCAAGCTGATCGACGCAGGCGTCCTGACGCTGCTGCCGCGCCCGACCGCGGTCGATGTCCTGTCGAAGGGCTATTCGGTGCAGGAAGACCTGATGACCGCCTATGCCCAGGCGAACATCCGCCAGTCGCTCGGCGCGTCCGAACTGACCGGCAACTTCGGGGTCCAGTTCGTCGAGACCGAACAAAAGACCAGCGGCCTCGTCTTCACCCCCACCGGCTTCCTCAGCCAGACCTACGGCGCCGATTATCTCGACGTGCTGCCCAGCGGCAACCTGTCGCTGCGCCTGCCAAACGACATCGTGTTCCGCGCCGCGATCGCGCGCGAAACGGTGCGCCCGCGGATGGACGACCTGAAACTCGCGCTGACCTATGGCGTCGATACGGCGGGGCCGGTCGGGGTGATCCGCGGCAGCGCGGGCAACCCGACGCTGCGCCCGTATCGCGCGACCGCCTATGACGCGACGGTCGAGAAATATTTCGGTACCCGCGGCTATATCGCGGTGCAGGGCTTCTACAAATCGCTCGACAGCTTCATCATCCGCAACGTCGAACAGCCCTATAACTATACCGGCCTGCCACTCGCGCCCGGCGGGATCGTCCCGCCGACGTCGATCGGCACGATCATCCGTCCGCTCAACGTGTCGGGTGGCAAGCTGTACGGTGTCGAGGTCGCGGGCACGCTGCAACTCGGTTCGATCGTGCGGGCGCTCGACGGCTTCGGCGTGACCGGTGGCGGCTCCTATACGAAGAGCGAGATCCAGCCGACCCCGACCAGCGTCGCCGACGATATCCCCGGCTATTCGCGCTGGGTCGCCAACGGCACCGCCTTCTTCGAAAAATGGGGATTCTCGACCCGCGGTTCGGTGCGATATCGCTCGTCGTTCATCGGCGAAATCGTCGGCTTCGGCGGGGACCGCGCGCCACGCCGGGCGCTCAACGAACTGCTCGTCGATGGTCAGATCGGCTATGATTTCACCGATGGCGCGTTCAAGGGTCTGTCGCTGTACATCCAGGGGCAGAATTTGACCGACGAACGCTTCGCGACCGTCACGAGCGACCAGAACCCGCTCCAGGTGATCGATTACCAGACCTATGGCCGCCGGTTCCAGGCGGGCTTCACGTACAAGTTCTGATCGTCGGGGGCCGCCGCCACGTGGGCGCGGCCCCCTGTTTGACGACGCTCGACCGCGACAGGAATCCGATCGATGCTGACTGCCCTATTGCTCGCCACCGCGCTCGCCACGGCGATGCCCGCTGCTCCCACCGAGGCGCCGCCGCCCCCCGCCACCAGCTTTCGCGACCGGTTGCCGCAGGATGAGGTGATCTATTTCGTCCTGCCCGATCGCTTCGACAATGGCGATCCCGCCAATGATCGCGGCGGGCTGTCGGGGGACCGGTTGCGCACGGGCTATGACCCGACCGCCAAGGGCTTCTACCACGGCGGCGACCTCAAGGGGCTGACCCGGCGGCTGGACTATATCCAGGATCTGGGCGCGACCGCGATCTGGGTCGGGCCGGTGTTCAAGAACAAACCCGTCCAGGGCGCGACGGGGCAGGAAAGCGCGGGCTATCACGGGTATTGGATCACCGATTTCACCCAGGTCGATCCGCATCTGGGCACCAACGCCGATTTCGCCGCCTTCGTCGCTGCCGCGCATGCGCGGGGCATGAAGGTGTATATGGACATCATCGCCAACCACACCGCCGACGTGATCCACTATCGCGAATGCGCGCCCGCGGCGCCATGCCCCTATCGGTCGATCGCCGATTATCCTTTCCAGCGTCGCGGTGGCCCGTCGGGCACGCCGATCAATCCCGGCTTCGCGGGCGAAGGCGTGATGACCGCGGCCAATTTCGCGAAACTGACCGACCCGACCTACGCCTATACGCCCTATGTCCCGGCGAACGAGACGACGGTGAAGGTCCCCGCGTGGCTCAACGACATCCGCTATTATCATAACCGCGGCGACACGACGTATGAGAATGAAAGCGCCACGATGGGCGATTTCTCGGGGCTCGACGATCTCGATACCGAAAATCCACGCGTCGTGGCGGGGATGATCGACATCTTCGGCGGCTGGATCGATCGCTATGGGATCGACGGGTTCCGCATCGACACCGCGCGCCACGTGAACCCCGAATTCTGGGCGCAGTTCGTCCCCGCGATGCTCGCGCGCGCCAAGGCGAAGGGCATCCCCAACTTCCACATCTTCGGCGAAGTGTCCGATCACGAAATCCGCCCCGCGAAGCTCGCGCAGCACACGCTCGTCGACAAACTGCCCGCGGTGCTCGATTTCTCGTTCCGCCAGGCGGTGATCGACACTGTCGCGGGAACGCGGGGGACCGATGCGTTCGAAAAGCTGTTCGATGGCGATGTGCTCTATGCAAAGGGCTTCGACACCGCGGTCATACTGCCGACCTTCACCGGCAACCACGACGATGGGCGTTTCGCCACCTTCGTACGGCGCGCCTTCCCGCAGGCGGGGCAGGCGGAGGTGACGAACCGCGTCATCCTGTCGAACGCGATGCTGCTGACGCTGCGCGGGGTCCCGACGATCTATTCGGGCGACGAACAGGGTTTCGTCAGCGACGGCAACGACCAGGACGCGCGCGAGGATATGTTCGCGAGCAAGGTCGCGGTCTATAACGACAACCGCCTGCTCGGCACCGACACGACGACCGCCACCGCCCATTTCGGCACCGCCAATCCGCTGTATAAAGAGATTGCGGCGCTCGCCCGGATCCGCCGCGCGACCCCGGCGCTCACCCGCGGTCGCCAGCAGCTGCGCGCCCGCAGCGAAAAGCCGGGTCTGCTCGCGATCTCGCGCTTCGACCCCGTCTCGGGGCGGGAGGTGCTGCTGGCCTTCAACACCGCGACCACCCCGGTCACGGCGCAGGTGCAGGTCGAGACCGGCTCGACCCGGTTCGCGGCGCTCGCGGGTCGATGCGCCGCGACCGTCGCCGCCCCGGCCAGCCTTACCGTCACGCTGCCGCCACTGGGCTATGCGATCTGTGCCGCGGAGGCTCCATGACCGATACGACCGGCACGACACCCTGGTGGAAGGGCGCGACGATCTATCAGATCTATCCGCGCAGCTTCGCCGATTCGAACGATGACGGGATCGGCGATCTGCCGGGCATTACCGCGCACCTCGATTACGTCGCCAGTCTGGGGGTCGACGCGATCTGGCTGTCGCCCTTCTTCACCAGCCCGCAGGCCGATTTCGGCTATGACGTGTCCGACTATCGCGACGTCGACCCGATCTTCGGCACGTTGGGCGATTGCGACGCGCTGATCGCCCGCGCGCACGCGCTGGGGTTGCGCGTCATCGTCGACATGGTCTGGTCGCACACCTCGGATGCGCATCCGTGGTTTGCCGACAGCCGCGCCAGCCGCACCAACGATCGCGCCGACTGGTATGTCTGGGCCGATGCGAAGCCCGCCGGATCGCCGCCGAACAACTGGCAATCGGTCTTCGGCGGCCCCGCCTGGACCTGGGATGCGCGCCGCGGCCAATATTATCTGCATAATTTCCTCAGCGGCCAGCCCCAGCTCAACGGGCATCACCCCGCGGTGCAGGCCGAACTGCTCGACATCGCGCGCTTCTGGCTCGATCGCGGGGTCGATGGCTTCCGGCTCGATGCGATCAATTTCATGATGCACGATCCCGCGCTGACCGATAATCCGCCCGCGCCCGACGACGGCACGCCGCGCACCCGCCCGTTCGATTTCCAGCTGCACCAATATAACCAGAGCCACGCCGATATCCCCGCGTTCCTCGAACGCGTCCGCGCGCTGCTCGACGGCTATGACGGCGACCGGTTCACCGTCGCCGAAATCGGCGGCGCGGACAGCGATCGCGAAATGAAGCTGTTCACCGCGCACGATCGGCGGCTCAACACCGCCTATGGCTTCGATTTCCTCTATGCCCCGCGGCTGACCGCCCGCGCCGTCCGCGACGCGCTCGACAAATGGCCGGTCGATCAGAGCTGGCCGAGCTGGGCGTTCGAAAACCACGACGCCCCGCGCGCGGTATCGCGCTGGGCGAACGAGGCGGATCGGGATGCGTTCGCGCGCGTCAAGATGCTGCTGCTCGCGGCGCTGCGCGGTAATATCTTCCTTTATTATGGCGAGGAACTGGGCCTGCCGCAGGTCGATGTCGCGTTCGAGGATCTGCAGGATCCCGAAGCGATCGCGAACTGGCCGCAGACCCTGTCGCGCGACGGTGCGCGCACCCCGATGCCGTGGCGCGCCGATGCCCCGAACCTCGGCTTCGGCACCGCGCCTCCGTGGTTGCCCGTCGGCCCCGCGCATCGACCGATGGCGGTCGATCGTCAGGCGGCGGATCCGGAATCGCTGCTCGCCTGGACCCGCCGCGTGCTGGCGCTGCGGCGCGACCACCCCGCGCTGCTGACCGGCGACTTGCGCTTCATCGACACCAATCACGACATCCTCGCCTTCGAACGCATCACCGGCGACGAACGGCTGCTGTGCGTCTTCAACCTCGGCGATGCCGCCGTCGATTTCCTCCCCCCGGTCCCCATCGTCGATCGCCTGATCGAGACCGGCGATGTCGGCGCCACCGCGCTCGGCCCCTATGCCGCCTATATCGCCGTCCTCGACGGCGCCTATATCGCCGTCCTCGACGGCCAGGAGCCTTCATGATGTTCACCCGCCCGCTGCTCCGCGCCGGTCTCTCGCTCGCTGCGCTCGTCGTCGCCACCCCGGCGCTCGCCGATGTCGTCGCCAAACAATCCTCCCCGGACGGCAGCCTGGTCGTCACCGTCAGCATCGATGGCGATGGCCGGGCGAGCTATGCGGTCGCGCGCAAGGGCACCGCGATCCTGAACGACAGCCACCTGGGCTTCCTGTTCACCGACGCGCCGAAGATCGACCGCCACCTGACGCTCGCGACCACGGCAAAGGCGCATGCCGACACCAGCTGGACCCAGCCGTTCGGCGAATGGCACAGCATCCGCGACAATCACAACGACCTGACGCTGACGCTGCGCGAAGCGACCGACCTGAAGCGCACGATGATCGTGACGTTCCGGATTTTCGACGACGGCGTCGGCTTTCGCTACACGCTGCCCGACCAGCCGAACCTCCACCATGCGAACATCGCGGACGAGCTGACCGAATTCGCCTTCGCCCAGCCCGGCACGGCGTGGTGGAAACCCGCCTATCTGTGGAATCGGGAGGAATATCTCTACGACAAGACCCCGCTCGATGCGGTCGGCACCGCCCAGACGGTGATGACGGTGAAGCTCGCGGACGGCACCCACGTCGCCCTCCACGAAGCCGCGCTGCTCGATTACGCCGCGATGAACCTGCAACGCGAAAGCGGGACGACGTTCAAGGCCAACCTGACCCCCGGCGCGGGCGCGCCCAAGGTCAGCCGCGATGCGGGCTTCTCGACGCCGTGGCGCACGATCGCGATCGCCGACGATGCCCCCGGTCTCTACGCCGCCAGCCGGATCGGGCTGAACCTCAACGAACCTAACAAGCTCGGCGATGTCAGCTGGATCAAACCCGGCAAGTTCGCGGGCGTGTGGTGGAACATGATCAAGGGCGACTGGACCTGGGCGACCGGGCCGAAACACGGCGCGACCACCGCCAACGTCGAACGCTATATCGACTTCGCCGCCGCCAACGGGATCGAGGGCGTGCTGGTCGAAGGGTGGAACGTCGGCTGGAACGGTGACTGGTTCGGCAACGGCAACGGCATGGAATTCGACCGCCCGACCCCCGATTTCGATGCCACCGCGATCCAGCGCTATGCCGCGGCGAAGGGCGTCTACATCGTCGGCCATAACGAAACCGGCGGATCGTCGAGCCATTACGACACGCAACTCGACCGCGCGTTCGGCTATGCGCAGGCGCATGGCATCCCGGTCGTCAAGACCGGCTATGTCACCGATGCGGGCCAGATCGAACGCGTCGATGCCGATGGTTCAAGGCATCGCGAATGGCATGAAGGCCAGTGGAACGTGAACCACTATACCCGCGTCGTGCAGACCGCCGCGAAATACCATGTGTCGATCGACAGCCACGAACCCGTCAAGGACACCGGGTTGCGCCGCACCTATCCCAACTGGCTGGCGCGCGAGGGCGGGCGGGGCATGGAATATAACGCCTGGCCCGGCAAGAATCCGCCCGAGCATGAGGCGAATCTGGTCTTTACCCAATTGTTGGGCGGTCCGATGGATTTCACCCCCGGCATCGTCAGCCTGAAGGGATCGGACGACAGCGACCTGAAATCGACGCTGGCGAAACAGCTCGCGCTCTACGTCGTCCTCTATTCGCCGGTCGTGATGGTCGCGGACACGCCCGAAAACTATGCGAAATATCCCGCGGTCATGCCCTTCATCCGCGCCGTGCCGACCGACTGGACCGACACCCGCGTCCTGAACGGAGAGGTCGGCGATTACGTCACGATCGCGCGCAAGGATCGCCGGGGCGACGACTGGTATCTCGGCGCGATCGGCGATGAAGAGGCGCGCCAGTCGACGGTGACGCTCGATTTCCTCGACGCGGGCAAGACCTATACCGCGCACATCTATCGCGACGGCCCCGGGGCCGATTACCGCACCACCGCGCGCCATGCGATCGCGGTCGAACAGCGCCAAGTGAAGCGCGGCGACACGCTGACGATCGCGCTGGCGCCGGGCGGGGGCGAGGCGATCCGCTTCGTCGCGCCCGTAACCCGGCGGCGGCGCTGATCCTGCGCGCCGCGGTCGCCCTGCGCCGCCGGTGCGCGCGCGCGCTTGCGCTGGTGGTCGCGTCGGCCGCAGGGCTCGTCGCGCTACCCGCGGCGGGGGCGCCTGCGGCGGCGGATCGCGGGCGGTTCGTCGACTGGCCCGCGGTCGCGACCGCCGCGATCGTGCCGCCGCACGTGACGATCTGGCTGCCCCCCGGCTATGCGCGCGGGCGGCAGCGCTATGGCGTCGTCTACATGAACGATGGCCAGAACGTCTTCTTCCCCGACCGGTCGGGCTATGCGAAGGTGTGGGCGGCGGACAGGGCGGTGCTGGCGCTGGTCGCCGCGCGGCGGATCGATCCGGTCATCATCGTCGCGGTCGATCATCCCGGTGACGCGCGCTACCGCCAATATTTCCCGCAGCGTCTCTACGACATGGCGACGCCCGCGCGCCGGGCGCAGATCGACCGGCTGGCGAAGGGGCCGCTGACCGGCGATGCCTATCTGCGCTTCCTGACCCAGGATCTGAAGCCGCGCGTCGATCGGACGTTCCGCACCCGCCCCGATCCCGCGCACACCGCGATCATCGGGTCGAGCATGGGCGGGCTGATCGCCTGCTACGCGTTCGTCGAACGGCCAGACGTCTTCGGGCGCGCGGCCTGTGTCTCGACCCACTGGCCGCTCGCCGATCCGACCGATGTCGGCCCGTTCGCGCCGGATGTCGCCGCGCTCTGGTCGACCTATCTGACGCAGCATCTGGGCCGCCCCGCGGGGCGACGGCTGTGGATGGACCATGGCACCGCGACGCTCGATGCCGAATATCCCCCGTGGCAACGCGCGATCGACGCCGATCTGGTGCGGCTGGGCTGGCGGCGCGAGCGCGATTTCGCCAGCCACAGCTATGCCGGTGCCGCGCATGAGGAAAACGCCTGGGCCGCGCGGCTGCCCGCGATGCTCGCCTGGCTGCTGGCATGACGCCGCCGCGCGTCGTCATCCTGGGCGGGGGCACCGCGGGCTGGATGGCGGCGTGCCTGATCGCCCGCGCCTGGCCGCAGGCGCACGTCACCGTCGTCGAAAGCGCGGCCATCGGGATCGTCGGGGTAGGGGAGGGGTCGACCCCGCAACTGCGCCATTTCTTCGCGACGCTGGGGATCGCTGAACGCGACTGGATGCCCGCCTGCGATGCGACGTACAAGGCGGGGATCGTGTTCCGCGGCTGGTCCGCGGCGCCGGGCTTCGCCGCTTATACCCATCCCTTCGCCAGCGACGTCGACCTGCATAGCGAACCCGCCTTCCACGCCGCCGCGCGGGCCCGCCGCACCGGGCATGACGTTGCCGCCCACCCCGACCGGTTCTTCCTCAACAGCCGCCTGATCGCCGATGGCCGCGCCCCGATCGCGGCGGAGAATTTTCCCTTCGATGCCGCCTATGGCTATCATTTCGACGCGCATAAGGTCGGCGCGTTTCTCGCCCGCCATGCCGCAACGCTCGGCGTCGTCCATCGCGAAGGCCATGTCGACGATGTCGTCGTCGGGGAGGATGGCGATGTCCGGTATCTGCTCCTGTCCGGCGGCGACCGGGTCGAGGGCGATGTCTTCATCGACGCCAGCGGCTTTCGCGCGCGGATCATCCAGCAGGCGCTCGGCGCGCCGTTCGTGCCGTTCGCGGACAATCTGTTCAACGACGCCGCGGTCGTCATGCCGACGCCCGCGCTCGACACGCCGCCGGTCCATACCACCGCGACCGCGCTGCCGAACGGCTGGGCGTGGCACATCCCGCTGACAACGCGGGTCGGCAACGGCTATGTCTATTCGACCCGCTATTGTTCGCCCGATCAGGCGGAGGCGGAATTGCGCGCGCATCTGGGGGTCGGCGATCACGGCAGCGCGCGCCATCTACGGATGAAGGTCGGGCGGGTCGCCGACAGCTGGCGCGGCAATTGCCTCGCGATCGGCCTGGCGCAGGGGTTCATCGAACCGCTCGAGGCGACCGCGCTCCACATCGTCCAGGCGACGGTCGAGGGGTTCATCCAGGCCTATCGCGACGGCGGCTTCACCCCCCGCCACCGCGCGACGTTCAACGCGACGATCGCGCGTCGCTATGACGGCATCCGCGATTACATCGTCGCGCATTACCGACTGAACCGGCGCCCCGACACGCCCTATTGGCGCGACGCGGCGGGGCACGACCGATTGTCCGATTCGCTCAAGGCGATCATGACCTGCTGGTTCACCGGCGGCGATCTGGTCGCCGAGATCGCCCGACAGGATATCGCGCGCTATTACGCCCCGCTGTCATGGGGCTGCCTGTTCGCGGGCTATGGCCTCTTCCCCGATCGATTGATCCCGGCGCCTGCCCCCGACGATCGGATCGACGATCTTCTGCGCCGCTGCGCCCTCAACTATCCGCCGCATCGCGACGCGCTCGAAAGGCTGACGAGATGACCCAGACCCGCCGCCCTACGCTGGGTTTCGCGCAATTGTTCAACATCAGCTTCGGTTTCTTCGGGATCCAGATCGGCTTCGCGCTCCAGAATGCGAACATGAGCCGCATCTTCCAGTCGCTGGGCGAAAGCCTCGACGATCTGGCGGTGCTGTGGATCGCCGCGCCGCTGACCGGGCTGCTCGTCCAGCCGATCATCGGCCATTATTCCGATCGCACCTGGGGCCGGTTCGGGCGGCGGCGCCCCTATTTCTTCGCTGGCGCCGTGCTCGCCGCGCTGGCGCTGGTGGGGATGCCCAACGCCCCCGGGCTGCTCGCGGCGGCGATGCTGCTGTGGATGCTCGACGCCTCGCTCAATATCTCGATGGAGCCGTTCCGCGCCTTCGTCGGCGACATGCTCGATGCCGACCAGCATACCGCGGGCTATGCGGTGCAGACCGCGTTCATCGGCGCGGGTGCGGTGATCGGATCGGCGACCCCGTTCGTGCTCGATCATCTGGGCATCGCCAATGCGGTCGCGGGCGGGGGCATCCCCGACACCGTCCGCTACAGTTTCTATATCGGCGCGGCCGCGCTGTTCGCCTCGGTGTTGTGGACCGTGCTCACCACCCGCGAATATTCGCCCGCCGAACTCGCCGGTTTCGCAGGGTCGGCGGCGGGGCAGGGCGCCACGCCCGGCGTTCCCCCTGCCTCCCCGGTCGGCGGCGTCATGTGGATCGCGGCGGGCCTCGCGGTCACCACGCTGGTCTGGGCGGCGAGCCTCGAAAAGGAGCTCTATCTGCTCGGCGGGCTGCTCGCCGCCTATGGCGCGGCGCGGCTGGTCGCGGGCGCGCTCTATGCGCGCGGGCGCACCGATACGCTGCTGACCAATATCGTCGGCGATTTTTCGGGCATGCCCCCGATCATGAAGAAACTGGCGTTGACCCAATTCTTCACCTGGTCCGCGCTGTTCATCATGTGGATCTATACCACCCCGGTCGTCGCCCAATATGTCTTCGGATCGGCCGATCCCGCCAGCGCCGCCTACAACCAGGCGGGCAATTGGGTCGGCATCCTGTTCGCGGTCTATAACGGCGTCGCCGCGGTCGCCGCGCTGTTCGTCCTGCGCCCGCTCGCTCGCCGGATCGGCAAGGTGCGCACCCATGCGCTGGCGCTGGGTATCGGCGCGCTGGGCTATGCATCGTTCTTCGTCATCCGCGATCCCTGGACGCTGATGGTGGCGGAGGTCGCGATCGGCATCGCCTGGGCCTCGATCCTCGCGATGCCCTATGCCATCCTCGCGTCTGCGTTGCCGCAGGCGAAGCTCGGCATCTACATGGGGCTGTTCAACATCTTCGTCGTCGTGCCCCAATTGCTCGTCGCGACGGTGATGGGCACGATCGTCCGCCACCTGTTCCCGACCGAACCGATCTGGACGATGGCGTTCGCCGCCGGGGTGATGGCGATCGCCGCGCTGACGATGCTGCGCGTGGCGGAACCGGTCGGCGGCCCCCGCATCGACTGACCGGCCTTTGCAAGCGCGGCGCGAATCGGACATGGCGATATCGTCAGATCGGACCCGGAACGCCCATGAACGTCGTCGCTGCCCTTGCCTCGCTCGCCCTCGTCGCCACCGCGCTGCCCGCCAGGGCGGATGCCGCCGCCGTGCCCACCCGCCGCACCGTGTTGTTCGTCGGCAACAGCTTCACCTACGGCGCCTATTCCCCCGTCTGGCGCTATCGCGCGGAAACGGTCACCGATCTCAATGGCGACGGGGTGGGGGGCGTGCCCGCGCTGTTCAAGCTGCTCGCGAGCGAGATGGGGCTCGATTACGATGTCTATCTCGAAACCGCGGGGGGCAAATCGCTGCAATGGCATTGGGATAACAAGGCCGCGGTGCTCGACCGGCGCTGGGACCATGTCGTGCTCCAGGATTACAGCACGCTCGATCCCGCGCGGCCCGGCAATCCATCGCTGCTGGTCGAGTACGCGCGCCGGTTCGCGGGCCTGTTCGCCAAGCGCAATCCCGGCGTCGACATCAGCCTGACCGCGACCTGGTCGCGTCCCGACCTGACGTATCAGCCCGACAAGCCATGGTCCGGCCAGTCGATCTACCGGATGGCGACCGATATCCGCCGCGGCTACGACCGGGCGCAGCGGTCGGTCAAGCAGGTCCGCCGCGTCAACCCGGTCGGCGAAGCGTTCAATTGCGCGATCGCGGCAGGCGTCGCGGATGCCGATCCCTATGACGGGGTGTCGGCGGGGCAGGTCGGGCTGTGGGCCTATGACAATTACCACGCCAGCGCCGCGGGCTATTATCTCGAAGCGCTGACCGTGCTGGCGACGCTGACCGGTCAGGATCCGCGCCGGTTCGGCCCGACCGAACGCGCCGCGAGCGAACTGGGCCTGTCGCCCGAACAGGCGGTCGCGCTCCAGCATATCGCCGCGCGCCAGGTCTATGGCGAACCCTGCGCCGCGCCGATCCCCGCGCGCCCCTGATCGCGTCAGTCGAGCCCGTCGATCGCGAGCAGCGCGAACGACGCCAGCCAGTGCGTGCCCATATAATCCTCGTCGATATGCGGCAGCGCGGAGTCGAGATGCCGCGTCGCCGCCGCCAGCGCGACCGGGGTGACCGCATGGTCCGCCCCCAGCGCCGCGGCGATCCCGCGCCAGCACCACGCCCGGCTGAGGTTCAACCCGTCGAGATGCGCGATCTTCCCATCGCTGCGGTCGGAGACATGCACCGGCATGAACAGCGTGGCGGGTCGCTGCGCCGCCGCGTCGGGCAGAAACGCGTCGAACCATGCGGCGAACCCCGGCGCGTCGAGCACGTCGCGCATCAACATCGCCTCGCACAGCGCCGACGACAGGAACTCGTCGCCCCCCGGCTCCCACGCCTGACACCCGCGATCCCCCCCGAACCAGTCGCGCGCGCGGGCGTCGATCAGCGTCGCCAGCGCCGGGTCGAACCGCGTCGCCCAACGCCGCGCCTGCACCAGCGCGAAGCTCGTGTTATAGTGCGTCCCCACCCGGATCGGATAGGTCAGTTGGGGCAGATGATCGGCCAGCATCGCGGCGAACCGATGCGCCAGCGGCGCGATCGCCGCTGCCCAATGCTGCACCTCATGCTGCGCCAGTTCGCGGTGGAGCGACAGCATCCACGCCCAGCCATAGGGCCGTTCGAACCCCGTCGCATCGGGCCGATCGAGCCGCACCATCTCGCCCGCGACCAGGTCGGGGCGGAGCATCGCATCGGCCCGCGCGCGCACTTTCGCGGCGACGGCGGAATCGGGAAACCGCCGCGCGATCCGCATCACCTGCCACCAGCCATGGACGCAGCTATGCCAGTCGAAACTGCCGTGAAAGATCGGATGGATCGCGCGCGGGACGCGAAGGTCGTCGGCGCCGGTCAGCACCTGATCGAGCTTATAGGGATATTCCTGCCCCAGATGGCTCATCGTCAGCGTGGCGAACCGCGTCGCGGTATCGAGATCGAGCATCACCGAAATCCCAGGAAATAGAGCAGCGCGATATTGACGACCAGCAACGGGATCGCGGTCGGCACCTGCGCCTTGATCACCGCGCCCTTGTCCTTCAGGTCGAGCAGCGCGGCGGGCACCAGGTTGAAATTGGCGGCCATCGGCGTCATCAGCGTCCCGCAAAATCCCGCGAGCATCCCGATCGCCGCGACCACCGCGGGGTCGCCGTGGAATTGCCGGATCAGCAACGGCATCCCGATCCCGCCGAGCATCACCGGGAACGCGGCGAAGGCATTGCCCATCACCATCGTGAACCCCGCCATGCCAAGGCCATAGACCAGCACCGCGCCGATCAGGCTGCCCGACGGCAGGGCCATCCCCGCGAGCTGTCCGACCGCCTCGCCCACGCCCGCCAGCGCGAACACCGCCCCCAGGCTCGCGAGCATCTGCGGCAGCACCGCGGCCCAGCCGACGCTGTCCATCAGCCTGACCCCCTCCGCAAAGGGCGTCGCGGGCGCGGGGCGAAGCCAAGCATAGCCGACCGCCAGCGCGATCAGCACCCCGCACGTCAGCGCCACCAACGTCACCTGCTTGGGATCGACCAGCGTCGGCACCTGCCAGAACAACAACGTGCCGATCAGCGCGGTGGCGGGGATCACCAGCGCGGGCACGAAAATCCGGTTGCCCCGCGCCTCCGCCTCCGCGACGCGTGCGGCTGGCGCCGTCGTCGCCCGACCGCCGCGCCCCATCAGCCCGAACCCCGCGATCCCGACCAGCCCCAGCACCAGCACGCCGTTGCCGACATCGCCGATCGCATCGCCGAACCAGAAACTGGCGGTCAGCAACGCGTAAAAGGCGGCATTGCCGAACCGTTTCGGGTTGGTCCGGTCGGTCGCGCTCAGCGCGGCGAATAGCGCGAATGCTGCGCCTGCCACCGCATAGATGAACCCGGCGCCGATCATCGCTCGACCCTGCGGGATCGCGCCAGCCGCCGGTCGATCCACCACAGCCGCGTCCCATGGATCAGCGCCGCCGCGATCGCGGTCGGGATCGCCCATAGCGACAGATGCAGCGGCTGGATGTCGATCCCATAGCCGTCGAGCACCCCCTTCATCAGCAGGATCGATCCGATCGCGATGAAGATATCCTCGCCGAAGAACAGCCCGATGTTATCGGTCGCCGCCGCCATCGCGGGGATATGGTCGGTGCCCGCGGGTTCGCCCTGGGCCTCGGCGGCGGCGCTCGCCATCGGTGCGACCAGCGGGCGGACGCTCTGCGCCGGGCCCGCGATCGACGTCAGCCCCAGCGCGGCGGTCAGCTGGCGGAAGAGCATGTACCCGATCAGCAACCGCCCCACCGTCGCGCCGCGCAATCCCGCGATCAGCCCGCGCGCGCGCTCCTGCAACCCGTGCCGTTCGAGCAGCCCGATGACCGGCAGGACGATGTAGATGACGCTGACGTAACGGCTGGTGTTGAACGCCTTGCCGAACGCGGCCAGGATCGCGACCGGATCGATCCCCGCCGCCAGCCCGGTCACCAGCGCCGACACCGCGACGACCAGCAACGGGTTGAACCGCAGCACGAATCCCGCGACGATCACCGCGATCCCGATCAGGACGATCATCTCGACCCCCGTTCATACCGGTCGCAACGTACCCGTCCGCGTCGCGAAACGTCGAGCAACCGTTTCGACCCAAACAGTCGACCCGAACCGCTCCTCACCCCGCGGCCCCGTAACCGCCGCCGCCGGGCGTCTCGATCACGAACACGTCGCCCGCCGCCATGTCGACGCCCGCGGTCGATCCCAGCATCTCGACCGTCCCGTCGCGCCGCTCGACCCGGTTCGCGCCCAATCCGCCCGGCGCGCCGCCCGCCAGCCCGAACGGCGGCACGATCCGCCGGTTCGACAGGATGTTGGCGCGCATCGGCGCCAGGAACCGTACCCGCCGCGTCGCGCCTGCTCCCCCGGGGAAGGCGCCATCGCCCCCCGATCCGGCCCGGATCGAAAATTCCTCGACCAGCACGGGGAACCGCTGCTCCAAAATCTCGGGATCGGTCAGGCGGCTGTTGGTCATATGCGTCTGGACGACATTGGTCCCGGCATAGCCCGGCCCCGCGCCGCTGCCGCCCGCGATCGTCTCGTAATATTGGCGGGTCGCATCGCCAAAGGTGAAATTGTTCATCGTCCCCTGGCTCGCCGCCATCGCGCCGAACGCGCCGAACAGGGCGTCGGTGACGACCTGGCTCGTCTCGACATTTCCGGCGACGACCGCGGCGGGATAGCGTGGGCGCAGCATCGATCCGTCGGGCACCCGGATCGTCACCGGGCGCAGGCAGCCGTCGTTCATCGGCACCGCCGCATCCAGCATCGTGCGCATCACGTACAGGCACGCCGCGCGGACGATCGGCAGCGGCGCGTTGACATTGTCGGGCTGCTGGTCGCTCGTGCCCGCGAAATCGATCGTCACGCCATCGCCCGCGATCCGGACGCTCACCGCCACCTGCGCCCCCGTGTCGGTGCGATAGGTGAAATCGCCATCGGCCAATCCCGCGATCAGCCCGCGCACCGCGCGTTCGGCATGGTCCTGGACATGCCCCATATAGGCGGTGACGACATCCGCGCCGTAGGTCTCGACCAGCGCCAGCAACCCGTCCGCACCGCGTCGACACGCCGCGACCTGCGCGGCCAGATCGGCGATATTCTGGTCGATCGTGCGCGCCGGGTGCGGCCCGCTCGCCAGCAGGTCGCGGATCGCGTCGTCGCGCTGCCGCCCATGCTCGACGATCAGCATATTGTCGAAGATCACGCCCTCATCCGCGATCGTCCGGCTGTCGGACGGCATCGATCCGGGGCTGGTCCCGCCGACATCGGCATGATGCCCGCGCGCCGCGACGAAATAGGCAGGCGCGCTATCGTCGCCGACGAAGACGGGCTGGATGACGGTGATGTCGGGCAGGTGGGTGCCGCCGTCATAGGGGGCGTTGAGCGCATAGATCTCGCCCCGCGCGATCGTCGCGCCGCGCTTGTCCCGGATCGCGCGGATGCTGTCGCCCATCGACCCCAGATGGACCGGGATATGCGGCGCGTTCGCGATCAGGTTGCCCTCAGCATCGAAGAGCGCGCAGGAAAAATCGAGCCGTTCGCGGATGTTCACCGACGCCGCCGAATGCTGCAGCGCCGCCCCCATCTCCTCCGCGATCGCCATGAACAGCCCGGCGAAAATCGCCAGCCGCACCGGATCGACCGCGGTCCCGACCGTTTCATGCTGCGCAGCATCGTCGCGGGCGAGGATCAGCACGCCCTCCCGATCCATCCGCGCGGTCCAGCCCGGTTCGACGACCAAGGTCGCGACCGGATCGACGATCAGCGCGGGGCCGGGGATCGCGCCATCGGGGCTCAACGTCGCGCGCCGATACAGCGGCGTCGCGCGCGTCTCGGCGGCCAGGTGGACGTCGACCATCACCGGTTCGACCCCGGGCTGCGCCACCGGCGCGGGGCGGGCGGGGGCCTCGGTCGCGCTGATCGCCTCGACCCGGATCGTATCGACGACCAGCGGCGCGTCGGTGTCGTAACCGAAGCGGCGGCGATGTCCCGCGGCGAAACCCGCGCGCATCGTTGCCGCATCGGCCAGCGGCACCTCGATCACGCTGTCGCTCGCGCCCGCGCGGATATGCGCCTGCGTCTCGGTGCGGATCGCGGCATCGTCGATGCCCTGCGCCGCCAGCGCCGCGATCGCCGCGGTGCCCAGCCGCGCGGCGGCGTCGTCGATCGCCGCGGCGTCGTCGATGCCCAGCGCCACCGTCGCCTCGCGCACCTCGCGCCGGTCGGCCAGCCCCATGCCATAGGCGGACAGCACCCCCGACAGCGGATGGACGATGATCCGCGTGATCCCCAACGCATCGGCGACCCGGCACGCATGCTGCCCGCCCGCACCCCCGAAACAGGCGAGCGCGAACCGCGTCACGTCATGCCCGCGCGCGACCGATACGGTGCGGATCGCATTGGCCATATCCGCCACCGCGATCCGGATCAGCCCCGCTGCGGCGTCTTCGGCGGACATCGCCCGCCCGGTTTCGCGCGCGACCTGGTCGAGCAGCGCGGCCATCCGCGCCTGCGCCGCCGCGACATCGAGTGGTTCGTCGCCCCCCGGCCCGAACACGCTCGGGAACGCATCGGGCTGGATCGTGCCCAGAATGACGTTGCAATCGGTAACGGTCAGCGGCCCGCCGCGCCGGTAACAGGCGGGGCCGGGCACCGCGCCCGCCGATTCCGGCCCGACGACGAACCGCCCCGCGTCGAACCGGCACACCGATCCGCCGCCCGCCGCGACGGTGTGGATGCGCAGCATCGGCGTGCGGATGCGCGTCCCCGCGACGATCGTCTCGCTGTCGCGCTCATAGGCGCCGGCATAGAGCGACACGTCGGTCGACGTGCCCCCCATGTCGAACCCGATGACCCGGTCGAACCCGGCGCGGATGCTGGTTTCGGCCATCCCGACGATCCCGCCCGCGGGGCCGGACAGGATCGCATCCTTGCCGCGAAACGCCGCGGCTGCGGTCAGTCCGCCGGTCGATTGCATGAACAACGGCGCCTGTTCGCCCCCCAGCATCGCGGTCAGCCGCTCGACATAGGTGCGCAGGATCGGCGACAGATACGCATCGACCAACGTCGTGTCGCCGCGCCCGATCAGCTTGACCAGCGCCGCGACGCGGTGGCTGACCGCGATCTCGTCGAACCCCGCCTCGCTGGCGAGTTCGGCCAGCCGCCGCTCGTGTGCGGGATAGCGATAGCCATGCATCAGCACGATGCCGACGGCGCGAAGCCCCCGCGCCCGCGCCGCGCGGAATCCCGCCAGCGCCGCCGCCTCGTCCAGCGCGCGCACGACCGTGCCGTCCGCGGCGACGCGTTCGTCGATCTCCAGCGTCGCGCTGTGCAGCGGGGCGGGGCGGTC
>Ga0206131_10001361_pt1 | contig 31555 bp, 25 predicted proteins | sample Helgoland_Spring_FD_148636 | JGI IMG/M metagenome (GOLD analysis project Ga0206131, IMG submission 148636) | Pelagic subsurface seawater microbial communities from Kabeltonne, Helgoland, North Sea - Helgoland_Spring_Bloom_20160517_1 | ecosystem: Environmental > Aquatic > Marine > Epipelagic ...
ATTTCTTCCGTATTTTTACTTTTAATATTTAAATTTTGATTTTTTTTACTTGCGATATTAACACCTTTCCATAAATAATATTCACTTGGTATTATAAAAAAATCAAAACCATCTGTTGAACAACTGCATAAATCTTCTTTTTTAAAGAAAGAATATAAATATTCTTTTTTTATTGCTAAAACTCTGTTAGAATTAAACAAGGATGAAAGTTTTGTTTTAATATAAGTTTTTACATTACGTAATGATTCCATTTATATATATAAAATAAAAAACTAAATTTTACTTATGATTTAAAAAATGATAACTTATTATAATTACATAAAATGTCATTAGCCGTAGAACAATTTAATATTGTAAAAAAGATCTTAAATAAATCGATATTTGATGATAATGTTATACAGGTGATCTTAAAATATTATTGGCAATTACTAGATAATAAAAAACAGGTTTTATTAGATTGGATTGACTATAGTAAATTACATTTTGATGCATTATCTGATAATCCAAATGCTATTAACATACTAAAATCAAGAATTAAATATGAAAATAAATTATCAAATAAAAAATATAATAATTTAATGTATTATAAAAAAATTAATTGGTGTAAATTATGTTTAAATCCAAATGCTATTGAGATTTTAAAAAATAATAAAGATAAAATTAATTGGAATAACTTATCTTCAAATCCAAATGCTATTGAGATTTTGAACAATAATAAAGATAAAATAAATTGGACTAAATTATCTTCAAACCCGAATGCTATTGAAATTTTAAACAATAATAAAGATAAAATAAATTGGAATAAATTATCAAAAAACCCTAATGCTATTGAAATTTTAAACAATAATAAAGATAAGATAAATTGGACTAAATTATCAAAAAATCCAAATGCTATTGAGATTTTAAAGAATAATAAAGATAAAATAGATTGGACTAAATTATCAAAAAATCCAAATGCAATTCAATTATTAGAAAAAAATAAAGATAAAATAGATTGGTATAGTTTATCATCAAATCCAAATGCTATAGAGCTATTGAAAAATAATCTAGATAAAATAGATTGGTATAGTTTATCATATAATCCAAATGCTATAGAAATATTAAAGAATAATCTAGACCTTATTTGTTGGTATAGATTATCATTAAATCCAAATGCTATAGAGTTATTAGATAAAAAAATACAATATGAAAATAAATTATTAAAAAATGATTATGAAGATTTAAATTATTATGATAGGGTATATTATTTTTGGTTATCTCAAAATCCAAGTGCCTTAGGATTATTAAAACAAAATCAAAATAAAATTAATTGGAATACATTATCATACAATGAATCTATATTTAAAAATGAAAAAATGCCTTTTATATAAACTATTTTATATATTACAATAAATGAATAATTCAAATAAAATATTAAATCCTAAAACAGGTAGGTATGTATTAAAAACAGGCAAAATTGGTAAAGAATTATTAGCAGAACCTAAAGAACCAATAAAAACTATAGAATCCAAAAAAATTGATATTAATACATTAAAAAAAGAATGGTTATCAATTTATAATAAAGAAACTAAAAATCAAATAACAGGAACATTACTAATAACTATTAAAGAAAATGATTTTTTAGATATTAAATTATCTAAAGCTGAAAAAATAATAGGAATTACGGGAAAAGGAACATTAATATTACGAAAACTGTCTGATATAGCTTTAGCAAATAATGAAAATACTTTAATTTATTTGCCCAAAAATTATACAGGTAAATCATATTCCAAACCATTATGGAATATTAAGCACGGTTATATGTATTATAAGAATGATACAAACTTTAAAAACTTAAAGATATTATCAATAATAATAAATAATATTAATACAAAATACAATAATTATAAATTAACCGATAGTCCAACTAAAGAACAAAAAACAAATGGTATTATTGGTATTGACATACCATTTAATGAACCAGAATGGTTATCTAAATTAATTCCAGGTAATAAATTATCAAATCCAATTGTTAATAAATCTGGGCAATTTATATTTAGTAAATGTGCTATTTCAACTAAAACGATTGAATTATCAACAAAGTTTTTAAATAGTAAATTCAAAAATATTTATCCTAAATATCTTAATATTACAAATACCAATGTAATATCCAAAGATCTTAATAATTTCATTGATTCTCATTACACTATAGCATTAATTGCTTATAATCGACACGCAAGAATTATTTTCAAAAATAATAACAATCTACATATAATAGATCCTTGGAAACAAACAGCAGATGTTGGAACTAAAAATCTTATAAAAATAATACCTAATTTAACTTTTATTAAACGAAAAGCTGAACAAACAAATGAAGGATCTTGTGTAGCAATATCATATGCGCGAGCTTTATATTTGTCTGTAAAAGATTATGATAGTATATTTGAACCAATATCATTAGAATATATTGTATTAGCAAGTAGATTAATTTCAAAATTTAGAAATAAAAAATGATAACATAATTAAATAATATTATAATGCAATCTAACATTTATCCGCTTGGCAAACTTACAGTTAATCAAATTAAAAAAGGACAAAAAGTTCTTAAAAAACTTGAGAGAGTAATAAAAACAAATAAAGATCAACAAAAAATGCTATCATTGTCTAATGAATTCTATTCAACTATTCCTCATACCAAAATTGCACTTATATCATCAATGAAGGAAATTAATAATAAAAAGAAACTACTTGAATATATGTTGATTTAAATGTATAAGATTGTATTATTTTTCTGTATATTTTATTATTTTATATAAACAATATTATATTTTTATAATTATGTTATGCGAACATAATCGTCGTAAATCTGACTGTAAATATTGCGGACTTAGTTTTTGCCAACATAATAGAAAAAGAATAAGATGTTATGAATGTGGTTTTCAACCTAAAAGATGTCCACATAATCGGCAAAAACAATATTGTTATGATTGTAAAGGTAGTCAAATATGCAAACATAATCGTAGAAAAGCAATATGTAAAGAATGTGGTTATAGACCTAAACTTTGCCCACATAATAAACAAAAATCTAAATGTTATGAATGTGATGGTTCTTCAATTTGTTCTCATAAACGTATAAAATCATTTCGTAAAGAATGTGGAGGTTCTCAAATATGTTCTCATAATCGTGAAAAATCTAAATGTTATGAATGCGGTGGATCACAAATTTGCCCCCATAATCATATTAAATCAAGATGTAAGGAATGTTATAATGCTGAAATATGTAATCATAATCGTAGAAGATCAAGATGTAAGGAATGTAAAGGTGTTGAAATATGTCCTCATAATAAACAAAAATGTAAATGTAAGGAATGCAAAATAAATAAGTATATAAATAGTTTTTTATTATAAAGCAATAATTTATACAATGTCTAAATGTATTCATAATCGTAGAAAAACACAATGCTATGAATGTAATGGTAGTCAAATATGTCCTCATAATCGTAGAAAATCAAGATGTTATGAATGCGGTGGAACACAAATTTGCGAACATAATCGTAGAAAAGATCAATGTATAGAATGCCACGGTAGTCAAATATGTATTCATAAACGTAGAAAAACACAATGTAAGGAATGTAAGGGTGTAAGTATTTGTCCTCATAATAAACAAAAATCACAATGTTATGAATGTTATGGTTCTTCAATATGTCCTCATAATCGTCAAAAACAAAATTTCAAAGAATGTGGTGGAACAAATATATGTATTCATAAACGTATTAAATCACAATGTTATGAATGTTATGGTTCTTCAATATGTGAACATAATCGTCAGAAAATAAGATGCAAACAATGTGGTGGTAAATATATTTGCCAGCATAATCGTAGAAAATCACAATGCAAAGAATGCGGTGGTAGTGAAATTTGCCAACATCTTAAAATTAGATCAAAATGTAATGAATGTTATACAAACAATTATATAAATAGTTTTTTATTATAAAATGATAATATAAAAAAAAATATACAATGGCTAAATGTATTCATAATCGTTCTAAATCACAATGTTATAAATGTGGTGGATCAAATATATGTATTCATAAACGTGTTAAATCACAATGTAAGGACTGTGGTGGATCAAATATATGTATTCATAAACGTATTAAATCAAGATGTAAGGAATGTTATGGTAAAGGTATATGCGAACATAATCGTAGAAAAAATCAATGCATAGAATGTCGTGGTAGTCAAATATGTCCTCATAATCGTAGAAAATCTCAATGCATAGAATGCTATGGTAGTCAAATATGTATTCACAAATATCAAAAACAAAATTGTAAAGAATGTTATGGTAAAGGTATTTGCGAACATAATCGTAGAAGAACTATGTGTTATGAATGTGGTTATAGACCTAAACTTTGCGAACATAATCGTAGAAAATATAATTGTGTTGATTGTAAAAACATAATATGTCCCCATAATAAAGATAAATCAAAATGCAAAGAATGTTATACAGACAATTATATAAATAGTTTTTTAGTGTAAACTTAAATCGTTTTATGTAAAGAATTTATACGGTAGTCAAATATCAATACAATATGTGTTAGATACACAAGTTTTTAATTGATATATTTTTTTTATAAATATATTAGTGCAACCTAAATCACTATAAAACATACTTTTTTTGTTTTTGGTGTAAAGATTTAATAATATATTTACATTATAAATGATAATCTTAAAAATTAATTAACTTCACAACTATGTTTAGTCGTTTAAAAACTTAGCAAAAAATAATATAATAAGTAAATATTAATAAAATATGTCTTCATAATCGTAGAAAATCAAATTGTAAAGTTCTTAAATTATGTATTCATAATTTAAAAAAGAATTCTTGTATTGAATGTAAAATTAATATATATTTCATATAAATATGAATATTAAATATAAATGTCTTAAGACAAAAGTAATTAACAATATAGAAACTAAAATATATTTTACTACAGGATCAAAAAAGGAATATGTTTATTATAAAAAAAAATATATATCAATTAGTGATTACAGAAAAATAAAATCATTTGAAGGAGGTGGAACTAAAGAACAACTTGAAAAAGAATTAAAACAAGCAGAACGTAAAAAATTTTTAAAACAAGTAGAACTATTTAATAAAATTATGGAGAATAAACAAATTTCACCTGAAGAATTAACTGTTAGTCCAACTGTTTCAGCAACTCTTGGTTATCAAGGTATAGGTTCACCAATAGGTTTAATTAAACAAACTGCTGATGACTCGTTAAAGTCAATTTTAGAAACAGCTTTAAAAAAAAAAGAAAGAAAAGAAAATTTACAATTAGCTAGAGTACAAAATGATAAAACATCTAATTTAACCTCAAGAGTTATTTCAGCTCGAACAGTTAATTTCGCAAATAGTACCTACAGAATAAAATTAATGGAAAAATTTAATTTAATTTATACTGAATTTATAGTTCCATATTTACAAATTAAGACATTTATTACTTTGTTAGAAAATTTTAACAAATTTCTTCCTGTTGATGTTGATATTAATACTCAATATAATAATGCAATTGAAAATCTTCACTCATTACAACAAAAATTTGAATCTATAAGTGACATTAATCGGCGATTAAATAATTTACGAACAAAACTTATAATAGAATTAGAATCACTACAAATTACTACACCGATTCCAAATATACAAACCGCTTATAATAATTTTTTATTAATTATTGCAAAATCTACGTTAACAAAAGAACCTTTGTTAGATTTAAATCTTACTAAAATTTTAACGAATATTGAAAAATCAATATCAAAAATCGATGAAATTGATAAAACTCTAAAAAAAACTCTAGCAAAATATTTGTCAGATTTGTTACTAACTTTTAGTATAAATCGTGATAATTTATTGAAAATTGTTAGTATAGCCGTTAAATGTGACATAAAATTTAAATTGCAATTAAATATGAATTATCATACTTATGAGACTTATATTAGTCGCATAATTAATAATTTAGAAACTACACGTATACAGACATTTATAGATATTAAAAATTTAATTAATCGGTCTTCAAAAGTAGAAAAAGAACGTTCTGATTTACTTTACATACTAAATTTAAGAATTAAAAAAATTATAATTGAAGAAGATACTACAAATTATACTAGATTATTAAGTTTTTACAAATTATTAATTGAAACTGAAACTGAAACTGAAACTGAAACTGAAACTACTAGTAATATTACTAATAAAATTATAGCAGTATATTTAGATAATATTATTACTATTGAACGTGATGATATTAATTTAGGAATTATTAAAAACTTTAATACAAAATATAAAAATCATTTGCAAGATAGTATAATAAAACAAATAAATCCTACCGCAGATGATTTAAAAATATTTAATGATTTAAAAATATTTAAATTAATATTATTATTACGTCATTTAGATCCTGATTCTATTAATGAACATTTAATCAAGTTAATTAATTATATTATTTCGAATATTCAAACTACTACTGCGCTATTAGATAATATATTTAAATTATTTAAATTATTTAAATATAATAGTATTAAAATCAATCTTAAAACTAAAATACAATCACAAATAACGCAATTAATTATTGATAAAATTAAATTAGAAAGAACTACAGATCAAATAATAAATCAAAATATAAATACTTTATTATTACTATTATATATATTTAATCCTATTGAAGTAGGTAATCAAATTACATTGATAATTTCTAAGCATTTACAAGAACAAATGCTTAGAAATTATCAAGAATCTACGCAATTACAATCTAAAAGTAAATTTTATGATTATCTACATTATCAGTTTACGCTATTAAAATCTAGAGATAAATTTTATAATAAATTTTATGATAATAATATTATTGATATATTTGATAAAGATTTAATTAATTATATTAAAGTTTTAAGATATACTGAATACAAAAAAGATATTTGTGATACTACACAAAACAAAAGTATAAAAGATAAATGTAATAAGAATCAATTAGAAAAAATATCAACAATAGAAGAAATAGAAGATTATTCAGATAAAGTAATCGATATAACTAATGTTATAAATATATTAGTTAAAGAACTTAAAATAATATTAAAAGAATTAGAAGAATTAGAAGCATCAAAATCAGGATCACCAAAATCAGGATCACCAAAATCAGGATCACCAAAATCAGGATCATCAAAATCAGGATCATCAAAATCAGGATCACCAAAATCAGGATCATCAAAATCAGGATCACCAAAATCAGGATCATCAAAATCAGGATCATCAAAATCAGGATCATCAAAATCTGAATTGCCAAAATATGATAATACTATTATTGAAGATCTAATAATATTATTATGTAATAGTAATCTTGAAGGTGAAAATACTATTAATATTTCAGAAATACCTGAACAAATTCCTACAAATGACTTTGATAAAAAAAATATCTTGAGTTATATAACGCAATTAAATACAATACAATATTTGAAATGTAAACAACAACAAGAACAACAACAAGAACAACAACAAGAACAACAACAAGAACAACAACAAGAACAACAACAAGAACAAAATTTATTAGACTATATCTTAACAAAATTACAACTTATAGATTTAATAACACACACACCTTTTAATTTAAATGAAACAGAAGGTATACCATTTATGATAGGAATACAAAAATCAAAATCACTAAAAACACATACATATAGAAGGAAAACAATAGACGAAATAAAACAAAGTAATAACAGGCATCCAGCATTAGGGGATAAAATAGAATATGAGGAAAAAAATGAAACATTAATAGATATTATTACAATGATTAATAACGAAATTTCTAATAGCTATCCATTGCTAGAAATAATTAATAATATTAATAAATTAAAAGAAGATACTATAAAACGTTTATGGGTCATTGCTATTTCTTATGATGTTAATAAATCATTATATGATAATCTAAAAAAATTAAGTAGTTTTATAACTATGTTTGATGTTTCTACTCATTTAAATATTGCAGATAGTACAAGTCATTCAGGTGGTAAAAGGCATTCAAGTCATTCAAGTCATTCAAGACATTCAAAGCATTCAAAGCATACAAGTGCTTTAAAACTTAACAAAACATAATATAACATAATATAATAAGTACATATGAATAAAATATGTTTTCATAATCGTAGAAAATCAATATGTAAAGAATGCAAGGGTAGTCAAATATGTCGTCATAATCGTAGAAAATCAAATTGCATAGAATGTAATGGATCAAATATTTGTATTCATAAACGTCAAAAAAGAAATTGTCGTGATTGTTATGGATCTAATATTTGTCCTCATAATCGTAGAAAAGATATGTGTTATGAATGTGGATATAAACCTAAAAAATGTATTCATAACAAAGAAAAATCAAGGTGTATTGATTGTAAAATAAATAGTTTTTTAATTGTATAGAAAAACTAATATGACAAGAAAACATATAAAATGTTTACATAACAAACGCAAAACATTATGTAAAGATTGTGGTGGTGGTTCTTTTTGTATTCATAATATTAAACGCACAGTATGTTATGAATGCAAAGGTAATAGTATTTGTATTCATAATCGTAGAAAAAGTGCTTGTAAAGAATGTGGATATATTATGAAACTGTGTCCTCATAATCGTCAAAAATCAAGATGCTTTGAATGCGGTGGTAGTGAAGCTTGTGTTCATAATAAAAGAAAATCAAGATGTTATCAATGTAATATTATGTGTATTCATAATCATATAAAACATTCTTGTGAAGAATGTTTTATATCTTCTATACTTAAATAATGTTAGTTAATATTCCATTGACTTGTTGTAATCAATTTGCTTATAATAACAAACTAGTATCGCTTATTGATATAGGACCTCCTTCAATTCAATTATGTTCAGTAAATACATTATTAGATAAAATAGATGTATTAAATAATGACATTACTCAATCAAATATTCTTTTATTTTGTATTTGGTTTATAAATGTTTTAATGTTTATAGATTTGTCAAGTAAAAAATAAACAAAGTGTACCAATGTGTAACACATATAATATACTATAATATGTAATATACTATAATGATCTACTGAATAACAGCAAATCCAAAAAGCAATACAATATGTTTATTTTTATTATTTTTAATTAATGCTTTTTTTCCATAATATAAAAATGGAAATAATACTGGTAACATATATATTTTTTTTGTTAGTATTAATGTTAAAATACTAAATATTTTATCAATATTACGTAATGTATCTGTATAATATTTCCAATATAAACAAGAAAAAATCATATTACAAAATAATATTGTTCTAAATAATATATCATTTGAATGATATAAAGGAATTATCATCCAAGTAGTTGTATATAAAAATATTTTACTCATTTTAAAAATGATTTATATTATTAATAAATAATAATGACTGATATTCAAAAATTAGTTGATAAACTTACTAAATACGATTACCATTATACATTAGGTAATCCAATCATAACTGATAAAGAATATGATACCTTAAGAGAACAATTACAGAAATTAGATCCTAAAAATAAATATTTTAAATTAATAGGTTGTGAAGCAAAAGATAATTGTGTAAAACTTCCATATCATTTAGGATCACAAACTAAAATTAAAGAAGATAAAGATTTACAAAAATGGATTAAAAAATATAAATCCAATAATTACGTAATATCTGAAAAACTTGATGGAATATCTGCATTTTACAATAAAACTGAAAATAAATTATATACTAGAGGTAATGGTAAAATTGGAAGCGATATAAGCCATATATTACCACACATTAATTTACCCAAAATAGATACTGAAAATGTTAGAGGTGAATTAATAATACCTAAACATAAATGGAAAACTGAATATGGTTCTAATGCTAGAAATGTAGTAGCAGGTCTAGTAAATGCTAAAACCCCAAATATTCCTTTATTATCTTTGGTTGATTTAGTAATTTACAATGTTCTTGATAAACCTATAACAATAGAAGAACAATTAAAATTAGTTAAAACCAATTGTGTTAAATATCAATTATTAAAAGAACCTTTAACCATTAAAGATCTTAAATTAATATTAAATACATTTAAAACTGAATCAAATTATGAAATTGATGGTATTGTTATAACCGACAATTCACAACATTATTCTAATATTAAATCAGGTAATCCGGATTTTTCATTTGCTTTTAAAAATGCGGAATTAGATGAAACTGCTATTACAACAGTAATAGATGTAGAATATAAATTATCCAAAGACAATAGATATAAACCTAGAGTTATCTTTAATAAAGTTAATATTGATCAAGTTAATATTGAATGTGCTTCTGGATATAACGCAAAGTTTATACAAGAAAATGGTATAGGTAAAGATGCTAAAATTAAAATAGTGCGTTCAGGACAAGTAATACCTAAGATTATTGAAGTTATTAAGAAAGTTAAGCCTAAAATGCCGGATGGTAATTGGGAATGGGATGAAACAAATACGGATGCAATATTTGTTAAAAAAGCAGATGAAGAATCACCACAAGAACAAAGAACTGGAAGAACAACGCATTTCTTTAAAACATTGGGAATTAAGAATTTAGCAGAAGGAACTGTAGTTAAATTGTATAACAAAGGATTTAAATCTTTAGAAAGTATTTTAGATATTAAAGATCCTAATGATCTTAAAGGTATTGAAGGTATTGGAGTTAAAAAGATTGAAATAATTATGAATTGTATTAAAGAAGCTTTAGAATATACTGGGGGTATGGAAGATATTATGGCTGGTTCAAATATATTTGATAGGTCCTTAGGATCTAAAAAACTTAAACTTATTATTAGTAATTATACAAATATTTTAACTGATAATGTAATATTGGATGATCTTATTAAAATAAAAGGTATTGGTAAAATTAATGCTGAACAATTCTTAAAAGGTTTTGATAACTTTAAAGTATTTTACAATAAATATTATTCTAATGTTAATGTTAACGTAGATGTAGCACCTGTAGCACTACCATATTTAGATCCTAGATTAGTAGGTAAAAAGGTTTCTTTTACTGGTGTTAGAGATAAAGATCTTGAAAAATTAATAGAACAATATAATGGTAAAGTAGTTTCTACTGTTTCAAAAACTGTAGATGTTTTAATAACTAAAGATCTTAATAGCACTTCAACTAGTATGAAAAAAGCGAAAGAATTTAACATTTTAATAATAAAAAATGATGACATAATTAAATAATTAATTATAATGACATCTACTGTTGATATCCGCAAAATCTTTATTAAAAGTGAGACTGATAGTAATAAACAATACGAAATGTATTATATGATTTGGAAAAATGAAAATACACCTAAAGAAATTATTTGTTCTTGCCCTGGTTATCAGTATAGGGGTAAGTGCAAACATATTGAAAAATATGATCCTGAAAACTCTAATTTGTGGAAAAGTGCTAAAAGTGTTAATTAGAAATATCTATTACGTGGGTTTGTTTTAACCCTTATTAAATATCTATAAGAATATATTACTATTCCTAATATAAATAAAAATATATATAATCCCAAAACTCTTTTATCACTATAATTAAAACCAAATTCTATAAAAATTACATTTAATAAAATACTTATAATTGTTAAATAAATTAACAAATATACAATATCTCTATAATACAATGTAGTTAAGTATAAATTATTATAATGATTTTTAGTATTTTTAACTGATCTTTTTACTAATGCATTTATATGCTGATATTTATCTACTTCTGTTTTAAGATTTTTATTTATTTCATTGATATACTGTTTGTTTTTTTTGTTTTTAAACCTATACATAAAATCTAATATAGCATAGCTAGTAATTAATTTATTTAAATCATTATCTACATCATCAACATATATATCATTATCAGTTAAATATTTATAAACATCATAATAATTATTAACATCAGTAGGAATTGTAGATTTTTTATTATTATAATCATCGTTATCTGTTATGTATGGTTCACTTCTAAACTCACTAAATCCAAATAAGTTTGGACCTGAATTAAAAGGTTCTATTTGAATATATAAATTATTAAATAAATGTATTATAACAAATAATAAAATCAATATTGGTATTAAATATTTTACATATTGCTTTTTATTATTTAAATTAAAAACTATTGTTATAGCTATAAATATTATTAATATTATAAATACTATTACTGATTCATAATATTGTAAATCAATATTATTGGTAGTTTTAGTAATATCATTTCTAATTAATTTTTCATTATTTTTATTATCATTTATTGTTTTGTTTATTGATGATAAATTACTATAACTTGTATCAATATCGGTATTAATACTATAATCTAATTTTGGTATGGTTGTAATTGGAGGTTGATCATCTACTAAATATTTTTCAAATAAATTTACTAATCCTGTAATATCGTGATTACAAAGAGTAGTAGTTAAACTATGAGTATATTCTAATTTTAATAAATTACTTCCACTACTATCATCATATACTGATCTTATTTTTTTTTCCCCACTACCAGTTGTTATATTGGTTTTAATCGTGTCTCTTAACCCACTTAATTCGCTATTAAATCTACTGTCAATTTGTGTAAATAAATCATCAATTGGCATTATTTTATAAATATTATTTTACTTAGAATACATATATTTATGATTCCAATTCTTACTACTATAATTAGTTCTATTTATATGTTTTAAGGTATAAAAATATACCATTAAAATTAAACAAAATAATACTATTCCTAATATTACAATAATATAATTATAACCAAATATATTATATAATATTAACAATAATACTGCTAATATTACTATACGCATAAATAGATTTGTATAAGCCTTACGACGATAAAAAGAAAATGTATCTATATTTATTTTATCTTCCATATTTATGTTAAGATTTTTAGTTTTAGCATATAATTCTTTATACAATTTATTTTCTCCAATTAATTTAGTTGCTACACCTTCAATAATTGGTAACTCATTACTTTTAAAACGTTCATATGCTACATTTAAAGCTTGACATAAATGAAATTTTATTGTATCGCCATATGGACAATTACTAGTTGCAAGATCTATATTATTAAATCCTTCAATTAATACAACATATTTTGAAAAATACGCATTTATTAATATTAATAAAACTAATACAGCTACTAAATAATTATTTTTATTTTTAAATAATATACAAAATAATATTATTACTACTAATAAGGTAATAATAAAATAAATGTATAGATACAAATAATCTAAGTGTCTTTCATTATCTTCAATTTCATTGATGATCTTTTTATTATGTGTTTTTTGTTCTACAAAAGAACTACTTGAATTAAAAACTTTGCTTTTATTACTAACGTAATTTTGTATTGGTTGTCCTGTATCTATATCTCTAACATTGGTTATATAATTTGTTATATATGTTTTGTATGATGTGTATAGTTCTCCAGATTGACTAGTAATTTTAATAGCAACCGCTGATAAAATTATAAGCTGAATATAATGATATATTAAATGTGATAAATATTCTCTATGCGTTGATCTTACATTAAGATCACTACCAACCGCTATTGTTATATTTTGCAGTGTATATTTAGCATAAGGTATATAAGTTGTATTTAGAGAAGTACCATTAATTTTAATACTAGTATAGGTAATCGCATTAATTTTATCTGGTTCATTAGAATCGTATATAGAAGTCTCTGCAGTTAGACTAGCTTCTGTTGCAATGTTATTTGAATCAGGTGGTATTTTTATTCCACTACCAAGATTAAATTCGGTATTATCAAAACTAGCTGAATTAATAAAACAAGGTTTCATTAAAGCACGAAAAGTATTTAAAGCATTTTCAACATTACCACTAGTTATTGACATTTATTATTTTAATTTTATTTTATTTCATAACCATTCTATGATTCCAATATTTTGTATCAGCTTTTGTTCGTGTCATTAGATTAATATTATAAAAATAGATTGCTAAAATAATTACAAATAATATTATAAATATTATACTGGTAGTTGTAGGATCTTCGGTATTTGTATAAACAATATAACTAATTATACAAATAGCAGTAAATAATATTAAAAACTTAACTAATTCTTTGCTTTTAATAGCATTGATAAACTCATCGTTTAATACTAATTCTAAACTATTAAGCTTGGAATTACTTGATTTTGCAAATCCAGTGTATTTATTCTTTTCTTTTTTTAATGCTGAATAAATATACTGATTATCAACATTATTTTTAACAGATTCTAAATAACCTATAACTTTTAATATTAATTTATTTAATAATTCTTTATTATTTTGAGAATCAAATGATTCTGTGATATTAACAGTCATATTAGTATAAACAATATAATATAATATTAAAAATGCTATAATCATTATAGCATATTGAGATTTTAATGATGCTTTATGATTATTAATATAAATAATACCTAAACATATTAAAATTAACACTACTATTGTAATATACAAAAATATATTATTATAATTATTTGTATTTAAAATATTATTTAATTCATTATTTTTAGTTTTATATTTATCTACGTTTGCTTTATATAAGTTATTTTTGTCTTTTATACTATCTTTAAGAACTTTATTACCATCCATATTAAAACTATTTAATTTACTGATTGTGCTTTGTAATTTTCTTTCAAATTGAGTTTCAATATTGATATAAGGTTGATAATCTGTAAATTTTGCTGTTAATTTACTAATAACATAATGAGTTATAACAAGTAATATAACATAATAATAATATTTTAATGCTGTTACATATATACGTAAGCTTTTAAGATCTTTTTCTTTATTTGCTATTACTATTTCATCTATTTTAGTATTAATAATCCCTAAATTAACTGAAGCACTAACATCATTAATTAATGTTGTACTAAAAGCTGTTGTTATATTATAATCGGCTGATTCTATTGCATTCTCAAAATTGCTAAAATATGTATATCTATTATAATAATCATAATAAGTATCATTACTTAATCCCCACGTAGGGTGTGTAGAAAGAGATATAATATTACAATTATTACTATTCATAGATAATATATATTTATCGTTAATTTGTAATAATCCCTCTTCATCCAGTGTAAAATTACATTCCGTATTATCTGATAAGGAATGTTGATTACTAAAATGACTTATATAAGGTTCATTACAATATATATTATGTATATTACTAATATTATCTACCATATTATTAACATCATATTCTAATATATCAAGAAAACTATTATTACCATTACTAATATCAACAACAAATTCATTAGAAGTGTTATAAACTAAATTACTTAAATTAGACATACCATCAATATTACATTGTATACTATATTCGGATACATTTAAAAATTGATCAACAATATAATCATTAAAAAACTTAATATCAATGTTAGAAGAACTCATTTTATTTAAATATATAAATTAATTTTATACACTCATCTTTGTCCAATACCTGTGTTTATATTCAGTTCTTACAACCCTATGAAGATTTCTAAAATAATAAAAAATCAGTATCATAGAAGCAATTATTGTTATAAATAATAAATAAATATTCATATCAGGCATTATAGTTGATAACCATAAATAGGTTAAAACTAATATTAAAAACAAGAAAGTTGTATGAATAAATAAAGTTCTTTGGAATAATCTATGCCATTCTGCATTTGTTGTAGCATCATTGCGATTAGTTGAAGATTCTAATACTTTATTATTATTTCTAACATTTTCTGCTTCTTTATTACTAGCATCTGTTAATGTATCATATAAACGGGTCATACCATAATTAGACGATTCCATATAAATCATTTCTAAATATCTTGTAAAATTAGTATTAAGAATACCTGTTTTGCTTGAAATTTCAGTAGTTGTAGAAAAGTTTTCAGTAAATCTTTTAGCAACCTCAATAAACGAAAAGATCATACCATATGTTAAAAGAACTATTATTAAAATAATAAATACTCTAGTTTTTCTTGATTGCTCTGAATTTGTAGCTACAATAGCTATTAATGATATTATCACAATAATAATAGTTAAATAATAAATATAATCAATATTATTGAATGAACCTTGGATAGCATTATAATTACCAATACTTTTTTGATACTCTGATTTATTTTTATTAAATGTTTCATTAGCACTACTTAATTTACTTATTGCCCCATCATATGTATATGAAGCATAATCTGATTTTTTTGATAATATTACACATTTATCACCATCGGTAAAATTACTAGATATAGGTCCGTTAATATTGCCTGTTGCTAAAGTATATGAATTAGTTGCTTTAGTAATAGTATTAACAATATCAATATATTTATTTTTATTTATATTGTAAATAACGTGTTTATCTTCAGTTAATGTATTAAAAAAAGTAGATGATGTTGCTCCGGGATCATCTAATGTTAATGCCCTAGAATTATAAGTAACCTTTAAGTTATAAGTTGTGAATAAAATTATTTTGTCAATAGAATCAAGTAAAAAATTAGTAATAAGCGTATTAATATTAGCAATTGCAGAATCAGAACAATCTCTAGTTGTGCCATCAATCAGAGTCATTCTAGTATCACATTGTTCGTAATAACTAATATAAACATCTGCAATATTTTTATATAATAAAACTAAATAAATACCTCTACAAGTATATAGGAGATTTGGTGTTAGTTTGTCTTTAATACTAGTAGCATTAGATCCTATAATATAATCATAATGTGAAAGAGAATTATCTGGATATATTGTTTCAGCAAGATTAGTAGAAGCCAATGTAGTAGGACTTTGATCTATAAAATTATAAACATTTATAGAAGCAGATCCATTTGCAACATCATTTGGATTATTAATAACGTGATCATACAACTGATATATATTAAATATTTTATTAAGTTTGGTTTTATGAGTTGTATTAATTTTAGCTATTAAATCATCTGGAAAATGTGGTATATAATGCATAGCATCACTGCTATCAAATTGTTGTAAAACAAAAGCAGGAGGACTACCAGAATTTTTAACTATATTTGATAAATATACAGATAAATGTAATTCATCTTTAATATTACAATCATAATCACTACTACCAACATCTAAAAAATCATTAATAGTGCTTAATTCATTTACAAAATCACTAATAACAAATTCATCAGGTCCTGGTTCAATCATCCAACTATATAAATTACTTAAATCTGGAGTTTGTTCAAAATAGTCAGCAAATATGCGTTTTTGAATAGATTCATAACCCATTTTTATTATAAGAATAAGTTTTTAATTTTGGTAATGAAATAGGTATATAAACTTTTATAAATACAAGTTTTAGCAAAATGATCATTAGCACCACAACATAAACATAGGTTATTTGCCATTCTTAATTCACTTGTTATAAACCTTTTAGCATTATTTGATAATTTTTCTTGAATATAAGTTCCACCTCTAACATTATCTATGCCGTATTTATTCATATATATTTTAACCATTTTATCTTCATCATAATCATCGCAATCTTCAATTAATTCATCAATATAAAGTGGTTTATATTTTTTAGTCCAAAAAGATCCATTACCATTTAAATGTTGTTTATATCTAATAAAAATATTATGAGTTTTACCTACATAAAATTTGTTATCAGTTAAACGTAAAATATAAATAGATATACGATCTCGCATAAACATTTTAGATAATTCGCATAATTGTTTATCAACTAAAGCATTCCTAACTAAATTAGAAATTAAAATAGTTTTATCATAACCTTTTTCTAAATCATCATAGTAATTCATAATAATAATAAAAATAACAAATAATGTTTATACGCACGCACGATAATAATATGTTAGACCGCTATTAGGATTATAACGATCAATCTTAACAATATCACCAGGGCGAATACCTAACCATTTTGAAATAGGATCACTTTTCAATATGATAGGTAATTGAGTTTTAAATTTAATATTGTAATGTGTCATAAGATCTTTAATTTCATCTTTAGTAAGTTTAGTATGCTTATCAACTAAATGATGTCTTGTAGGATTAAAATGTAAATCTGAAAACATAAATACAGATAATAAACCATCCATTTTATTTAAAGTTTTATCAAAAGTAACAAGTAACTTATTATCCGCAGTAGTTAATTCATCAAAAACAGCAATATAATTAATATATTTATTATGTTCTAAAACAAATTCTTTAAAAACATCAATTTCTTCTGTTGTTTTATTAACTTTTTTATCAGGTTTAAGTTTAGCTATAACATTTTTTTTAGATTCTTGATTTAAAGCTATAATAACACAAATATTTGTAGAATATACTATAACAGGTTCATTACCATAAAAATCGTCAGTTGTAATATTCTTTAAAGTTTCAATAGGAAAATCATTGCGATCTTCTAACATTTCAGCAAGATTATTTAACATTAAAGGTATTATAGATGCCATTATTTATTAATAATGATATATTCATTTTTATACTTCTTTAATTCTTATATTAATCCATTTACCTTCAGCTATTTTATTACGAGTAAATATTTCAGTTCTTCCTAATTGTATTTGCAATTGAGATCTAGATAATGGTTGTTTTGTTGAAATAGTATTTGATCTAAACCAATTTTTATAATGTGGAAAGATATGTTCAATTAATAATTTATCATCATTATCATCAGTTTCTTCAATTTTATCTGAAATAAATTGAGCAATCAAATCTTGTTCAGCGTAGAATCTTTTAGTAGCATCGTTAATTATTTTTGGTTCGTGAATATTAGTTACATCTAAATGAATACGAATATGTAATAACATTGAAATGAAGGTTTCTTTCCATTTATTAATTTTATTTGGCATATCGCGATCAATTAGATATTCATTTGGTTTATTTGGATCTGGATTATCAGCGAATCTTGAAGTAAATTCAATTAATCTAATACGTCGCCAAGTTCCTTCATCATTAGAATTAACTTCAGGTACATAATTACAAGTTAAGAATACTGAAAATTGTGGTTTAAACTCCATTTGATCTTTATATAATCCACGACAAGTCATAGTATCATTACCAGTCATTTCTTTCAATTTACCAACATTCAATTTATCATTTTCGTTTGGTTCAGCCATTACGACCATACGAACGCCTTTAGATTTATAAATATCAGGTGTAGCATTACTAGATCCGCTACGGTTTTGAGTAATATAAGATACATTCATAGTATAGAAATAATCACCAAATGATTTTTCAACTAAATTGATTAATGTTGATTTACCATTACTACCACTACCAGCCTTACCTGCTAAAATAAAGAATCTTTCCTGTCTAAAGTTTCCATCTAAAGCTAAAGCAAATTGTATCATTAAATAATTACGAACTTCTTTATCAGGTAGAACCTTAGATAAGAAATCATTAATTTCAGCAACAATAGGATCGTTTTTATCATAAGGTTTATAATTACAATTGGTGCTAAATCTAATACAATCTGCGGGACTACCTTCACGAAAACCAATATCAGTTATATCATTCTTAAATTCAATACCTTTTGTAATATCAAAAACACCATTTTTAAAACCTATTAAATTACCTTTTTCATTTAGATCATATTCAAAAGATCTTGCTTGAAAGAAAGTTTTACATTCATTAATAACATTCTTCTTAAAAGGTGATAATCTACAATTATTAATTAATTTTTCTGCTTTTTCAGCTTTTTTCAACCATCTTTGTCTAATATCTTGATCTAATTCAGGATTCATAGCCTGAATAGTCCATTCTTTTGATCTAGATTTAATACATTCTACAATATCAGTAGATATTTTAGTAGATAGATCAATACCTTCCATCATCGTAACATACCGATGTTCTTCTTTACTATACATATACCAAACATCTCTTGCTATAAACTTAAATTCATCATTAAATTTTTTATAAATTAACAATGCTACATCATAATGTGTAAGACTTTCAATAGCTTGTTCAGTATATTTAAACAAAGAATTATTAATAATCTCAGTATATTTTTCAGGATTATCTTGTTTAGCCCAATAAATCAAAGTCCCTAAGCCTAAGTTATCATCTTTCATACTATTCCATTTCTTCATACATTCTCGTGATTTATACTTTGTGCTATTTTTTGAAAAATCATCCCATAATTCTAATAAACGCATATCAATATTTCTTAAAACCATTCCAAGTTGTATCCATAATGTATAATCATCAGCTCTACTTGGATTCAAACAAATATTTACAATGTTTTTAACCAATTCAATTTTTTCATCATCTACTTTATTATTTAATGTATTGCGAATATCAGTTAAAAACATATTATCAACATATTTACGCACTTTTTCTTTATTTGGAAATAATTGTGTAATATATTCATTAATTTCTTTTTGATGCGCTTCTTTAATTGGTCTTTCAACATATTCAATTTGACGCATAGAAAATAACTTAACATTTGCTTTTACTTGATCTAATTCATCTGTGGTGCTTTCATTATCATCATCATCTTCATTATCTGTAGTAGAATATTCTATTTCAATTAAATCTGTATGTTCATATGAATAAATATAATGAATATCATATGGTTTTTGATTTAATTTAGAACTCTTAAACATTTGCCAACAGTTTGAATCTATTATAGCTTTATCAACAATATCATCATAATCATTATTAGCAAAAATACCTGAAAAAATTAGGTTAGCTTTTTCTAATATTTTAGTTCTTATAAAATGTTGGATTTTATGATCTATTATAAAATCATTAAAAATTAGATGAATGCCATCTTTTACAAAATCTTTAGTATCATCTTTAATATGCATAGGTGCTTCTTTCAACATTACAGTGCAATGAATACCATCTGCAACATCTATTAAATCGTAAATAATTTGAAAATATGAAAAAACAATATTTTCAATATGAGATTTTGTAAAATATTTATTACGATCCAAAGAAACTACACCATTTGTATGAAAAATAGGAGTAAATCTAAAATCAAGATCTACTCGTAATAAACTAGGATTTAATGGTTTTTCTACAAAGTGTAATGGTATCTCTTTAGCAACTACCTGACTATAAAGACTTATAAACTTTTTATATTTGTCATCAGGAATATTATAAGAAACTTTAGGATTACCAATACTAATATGCGTGTAAGATTGTCCTTTTTGTTTTATTGCATATTTATCTATGAATTTATTAAACTTATCTAAAACACGCATTTATTTCTATTATATTTCTTTTTTTATATATCATTTTTCCATATTCAATTTTAAGATTGTTATATAACGTTCTATTATTACAGTAATCGTGGTGAAAATATTTTATCTCTATTTTCAATCATTGTTTTATCAGTCATTATTGTATTATCAAGAACATCTTGTTCTTTAGTATTTTTATTTTTAAACAATTTAGATAACCATCTTATTTGATATGTTATAGCAAACATTCCACATTCTGTTGAAGTTTTTTGAAATTGCTTTTTATTTACTCTTATTTTACATTGTTTTGTTGGATATAATTCTTTTAATTGTTTTTTAACTTCATTTATGTATAACATTATTAATTTAGGTATTCCATTTCCACCACTATCATAATAATATATACCATATGATGGTAATGTAGGATCTATTACAATAAAAATACTTGTCCAATGACTACCACCTTGATCGAAAGTATCTAGATTAGTAACTATACCTAAATATTTTTTATTATGTTTAATATTATTGCGAATATTTGGTGTGCATTTATTATCATAATATTTACATTTACCATTCGTTTCTTTAACTGCAAAATCAACTGTAAATACACCTATAAATTCGTAATTATATTTTTTACATTTATGATAATGGGTTAGAACATCTTCTATATCGAAATTAGATAACCACGCTGTTTTATTTTTATACCATTCTGCGGGTTTCTTAGGTAATAATCGTGTATCTGATATATTATTTAATTTAAAGCATTCATCAAAAGTAGAATATTGACACAAGTAATCAAACCAAAGATAATGTTTTTTATCTCCTACAGTATTTTTTAGTTTATCATTAATTGCTCTATATGTTGGTTTTTTAATTTTTATTTTAAAATATTTATTATAAATTTCTATAAAAATTGATAAATCTTTTATATCAAAACATTGTTTTTGATCTTTTGCTAAAGGACTACAAAAACTCATTTTTACTTTGTTAAAATATAATAAATGACATTATGGGTTAAATTTATTCTTGCTGTAACATTCATAAATGTTTTTGGTTTTTTTATTATGAAAAATTTAACTAATAGTAATAATTGCTTTGTTGTTGCTGGATATTTATTTTTATTTTCAGGAATAATTGCTTTAATATCTTTAATTTATATGCATTATTTTACTACTATTTCAGTTCTTAACCCTAACAATATATACGGTATAATTTTATTAGCTATTATGAACTTTGCTAGTTATACATTATTATTAAATGCTGTCAATTATGCTGAAAATCCTAGTTATGTTAGAGCATTTGTTGCTTTAGAAATATCAATACTTACTATTGCTTTCGCTTACTTTTACAAACTCAATATTAATATTTATAAAATATTCGGGATCTTTAGTATTATTGTAGGTATTATAACATTATCATTATCATAGTGCGTTAAGTTTTATCTAAATATTATATACATTATATTTAGATAATGAATAATCTTGTAGAACCTTGTAAAAAATACATTAAAGATAAACTTGGAATTGAATTACAGAATGAAGATGTTAATAAATATATTAGAACTGCTTCCAATTCTTTAAACCTTAGTAATTTAAACGCACTTAATAAAGAAAATAAAAAAGTTATACTTACAACAGTATTAGAATTAGTTAATAAAGAAAACAATTTAGAATCTGTTTTAGAAACATTAGAAACTGAAAGAAATACGCCTGTTGTAGCAATACCCTATGATTTTGAAGATACTTATACACAACCTACATATCATTATAAAACATTATTAATTCAATCTACTAAAACGGATTTTCAATATACTTTTAATAATGTTTCTAGATTATTACCATATAAGATATTTATTAAAAATAATAATCCTATAATCCCTTTGTGGATTAATGATAATCTTTTTCATTTTTATAAAAAAAACGAGAATGATATTATTTATCATACTATTAATGATGTTGAAAATATACCAGTTGATAATAGCGTTAATATTAAATTAGAGAATATACAAAATACTAAAAATTATAGTATTTATAGTTATCGTAAAATAGATGAAAACCATTATAAAATTATAATTTTAAATAATGATAATAAAGAACAAAGTGATATTAAGATCTATTCAAATAACAAAATATATAATTTTTATTATGTTGATAATGATATATATTTAGCTGAAGATCCTAACATTAATATTAATATTAGTAATTCTATTGTAGTTTTAACTACAAATATAATTTACATTTTATGTAAGGTTATAAAAGCATAACGAATACTCCTGAAAATATAAATATTATACTTGAAATTACTTCAATTCTATAAAGTATTTGCAATTTATCGTCTTCTTCTTTGGCTACAAATATATCAATATGTTGTGATAAAATTAATACTATTATATAAAACATAAATACTATAAATAAATGCATTGTTATTAATTGCATATTAAAATCAGTATTCAAATAATTTAAAACACTTTTCATTCTATAATTTACATATTTGTTTAAGATCAATATTAAAATAAACATTATTAGGAAATATACACCAACATAGACTGCCATAATATATACTATATCTGTTAAATAATCATTCATTATTAAACTTTCTACTATGGAATATACAACAATATGTAAAATTAAAATAAAAAAGATAAATGCAAGTTTATCTTCAAAGTTAATTTTAAAAATATCGGATAAGTTTAAACCTAAATTATCTAATATATCTACGAACTTCGTATCTAACTTTATTTTATCTTCAATTGTATTAACAGCAGATCTTTCTTTTTCATAATTTTCAATTATACTTGAAATTATACTATTTGTTATTTTATTATCTTCATCGTCTTGTTGTGTATCAACACCAAACATTGTTTTAGCTGATTTTACAATATCATTTTGTTTTGGTTGGTTTGTTTTAGGTTGGTTTTGGTTTTGTTTAACTCTATCTTCTTTATCAATATTTTCATTAATATTTGTTTTTATTTTTTTTAATGTTAATTTTAATTGTTCTATTTGATCTGAACCTCCTTTTAGTTGTTGTTTTTCCTCAGTTACTTTCTTAATTATACTAGTGAATTTACTTAATCCTATTAGTTCTCTAAGATTGTTGTATGCTTTAGAATTTTCTGGTAAATTTCTATTATACAGCTTTAGAGCCTTTTTAATACCTTCAGGTAGTTGAGAGTTGTGTATATTTTCATCTATTTCTCCATAATAATGATCATCCATTTGTTCCCCCAATTTGTTGTAGCGGGTTGCGTCTTCAAGCTCATTTAAGTAATATTTATGCAAAATATCTATATGTGTTGTACTCGATAGTTTATGTATTAATGCAATTATGTCTTCTTCTGATTTTGTAGCATCATATTGTGTTTTATTATATATAGCTTGCATTAATAATACTAATTCACGATTATAGTCTATTGTCTTAAATAGTAGCTTGTTTAAGTTATTTATCATTTCAGGTTGTTTCTCTAAAAACGTATCCATACCCTTAATATCAAAGTAATAGGTTAACGAAGTAATATCGTTTCTCTTTATTGCCTTACTTTCAAATACTGCATAAAGAGTTGGTAAGTTTGTATTTACTAACTTAACTTTTTTTACCTGAAGTGGGAATAGCGTATCAAAAGTTCCTGAAATATTATTTATTAGTGTTGTATGTACAAATGTGCTTTCTATATACTGTTCATAGGTTACTTCATATTCATTTGTTTTCCTATCTTGTTTAACAAATAGCATACCTGTTTGACCAGCATTCATTTTAAATACTAAATTCCTTCTATCTGCATCATATGCTTGTAATATTCTACGTTCAATATCTAATTTAGGATCTTCATCATCTTTTTCAGCTTGTATAGATCTTGTGTCACCTTCTTTAATAATATTTTTATATTTATCTAATTTTAGTTTTTGATTTTTTCTAAATGTATCTGCTTGTTTTTTAAGCTCTATAATTCCTTTTTTAATAACCTCAATAAACTCTCTTGATAATTTATAATCTTTAATATATTGTACTATAGGATCTTTAATCTTTTCAATTTTTTCTAATGCCTTATCAATCTTAATATTATCACTATTAAATAGAGTTGCTAAAGCGCTTAATTCTTCTTTAGCTTCTTTAAAATAAGAACGATGACTTGCTTTAACTTGATTACCATTTATATCTGGTAATATGTCATCCTTATTTTTTTTAGGTTTTAAAACATTCTGATCTTCCAAAGTTGTAATTTTAGCTGCTAAATTAGTAAAAGATTCAAACTCTTGTAGTTTTTCCAATGTTTCAATAGTTTCTATAGTTTCAGTAGCATCTTCAACATTTTTTAATAAATCATCTAAAGATTTACCACCACCACCAAATATAGCAGTTGTATAATTTCTATCTAAATTTTGTATTTTATTATGATGATATTTTATGGTATTTAATACATCTTTTATTTTATCATATCTTTTTTGAACCATATCTTCATAAGTCATTAGTTCTGTATAAAAATTATCCATTTTTTTACCTGTTGAAACATTTAAGGAATTTGTAGTATCTCTTACAGTTTGAAATATTTTATTACGGTTCAACATTTATAGATTTAACAGAAAAAATCATTTGAAAAAGAATGCGATTATTGATAATATAACCCAAACAATTGTTGACATATTTGTTATGAAAGTGTATAGATATCTCTTTTCAGTATCTGAAATATGTTTATAAGAAGCTGATTCTTTATCAATTGTGCGAATAACAAATGGGATAATTATTAATAACAATAATAATCCTAAATGCACTATAAATCTCGTATAACTAAAATTAACTCTACTATAAAAATAATATAAAAAGCTTTTACTACTATCTAATTGATTATCACTTAGATTAACAAAAGTATATATTAAAATAAATAATAAAATATATGTTAGAATATATGATACTATAACACTTTCTACATCTTTAACTATTTCTATTTGAATAAACCACATCGTTATATATAGTGAAATTACACGTAAAACATAAGTTGTTGCTATAAATGTATAAATATCTTCATTTGTTATTTTAATATCTTCAAAATATTCATTGTTTTTAATACGATATAAGTTTTTACGTAAGTCTTTATAAGACTGTGTTTTAACATCATTAATATTAAACTTTTTTAACTCTTCTAAATATTCTTCATCTAAAACTTTTGGAATGTCTTCTTCTACGTTTTCTTTAGTATTAAAAAATTGTTTTATATTATTTTTAACTTTATTTAATTTTCTTTTAGCATTATCTGTTATTGACTCTGTTATATCATCATCAACTGTTGGATTTTCTAGTTTTGCTTTTAGTTCTTCTTTTTTTATTTTAATTTTTTCATAATCTTCATCCAAACCTCCACCAAGTTGTTCAGTTATTCTAGTCATAGGTTCTACTATTAAATGATCACATTTCTTTTCATTTTGTTTTGGTTCTGGTTCTTCATATCCTGAAACTGGTGTTTTTATGTTTATAGATTTTATAGTTCCTCCCATTTTTTTATTTTGTTCTATATACTTGCTAAATAATTTTGAAAATTTATCTTTGGTTTTTGTTAAGTCTTCTGGAGATAGTTCTAGTATTGCCGCTATTACTTTATATAGATCATCATCCGTTTTATTTACATCACTAGGTTTATTAGCAATAGCGCCAGCACCATCAGCATCTGTATTACCATCAACAGAAGAACTACTCTTTTTTTTTGAATTACCTATTATTTCTTTTGCTGTTGTTTTTAATGTATTTAGTTGTGTTTCTAACTCTTTTAGTTTTGATTCTAATTGGTTTAGGTCTAGTGGTTGTTTTAATTTATTTAGTGCTGGTGTTAAATTTTTTAGTTCTGGTGTTAAATTTTTTAGTTCTGGTGTTAAATTTTCTAGTTCTGGTGTTAATTTTTCAATGGCTTTTAATGCTTTATCTACTTGTGTTTGTAATTCTTTTTTTTTTTCGTTAACTACCTCATCATAATTAGCGTCTTTTAATACTTTTATTTCCTTACCTAAATTATAAATATTAGTTACTTCGTGTAAGAATTTATACAAGTCTTGATATTCATTATGTTTATACATAATATTTAAAAGTTTTTGAAATTCTTTAATATCAACAGCACCATTATTAATTTTTAATATTACTAAATCTCTTAAATTATATTCGTTCTCTTCAGTAAAACTACCCTTTTCGGTTTTATTAGGTTCTTTTCTTGTGAATACATCATTATATAATGAATCAATTCTAAATATATTACGAAATCCAGGATATTTTTTATTATATAATTGTTTTAAAGTTCTATAAGTTTGATCATATATAATATCATTAATTATGCTATATACCTGACTAAGGTTTTCAACACGTTCTATAATATACTTGTTTTCTTCTTTTAATCTAAGATCATAATTTAATAATGTCCCGTATATAATACCATAAAAAACTTCTAATACATAAAAATTAACTTTATTATCCAAGTTCTTAGATATAAACGTCTGTGTTAGTATTAAATTAATAATTGCTTCTTTAGCCTTGTTTTCATTTATTTCTTTATCTTTTGTTAATACTAATATTGCATTTTCACCAGCTCTTCTAATATATTCAAATAAATTAGATTCTGTGGTTTTTTCTGGCGATCCACCTCCTCCTTTTAGTTCTTTTTTAGTTAATCCTAATTTATATAATATAAGCATTATCAGTTTTACACCATTTTTTATATAAAATTTTGCTGAAGGATTTTTAATCCTGTCTAATTTGGGTTTATAATTTTCAAAAAGTGTATCAACTATTTTATCAAAAGGGTCTTCTGGAGGACCTATAATACTAGCATCTACTGAATCTATGTTTATAGAACCTTTAGATGGAAGACCTATAATACTAACATCTACTGGATCTATGTTTATAGAACTTTTTCCTCCATAAACACTTTTAGAATCACCACCTTCTTGTTTATCCCCAGTAATTAGTCCAATAAGTTTGCTAACACCAGTATTATTATCAATATCAGTTTTTAATAAATTATTAACCTCTTTACTAATTTTAGTATAGTCTTGTGGCATAGATGATTCAGGTATTCTTTTAATTTTGTTTATTACATCTTCAAAATCATATTTTTCATATTCTTTAGTAAAATTTCTAAAATATTCAATGTTAAATATTATTCTTCCTAATATACGATTTTTTACATATTCATCTACATCATTAATTGACCCATCATAATTACCTAGTTTTTTTCTAATAATTAATTCGCTTTTATACGATTTAAATAAAATATTATATAATGTTTCGATCTTTTTTAAAAAACTATCATTATCTAAGCTTAAATTATTAACAATACTTTTAAATACTGTGTTTTCGTGTTCTGTTTTTTTATTTTCATTTTCTTGTCCTTTTTTATAGTCTGTAGCTACCTCTTCAAAAATATCTAATTTAAACAAACTTTCTTCAATAGCATTTAAACTATCTCGTCGTTGCTTAGCTATATTATTAGCATTTGTTTCCTTTTGCAATTGAATTAATTTATTAACATCTTTTCTAGGGGCACTATCGAGTTTATCAAATACTTCATCATTTCTTAAGTTTAAAGAACCACCATCCATTTATTTTATTCTGGAGAATATAACTTTTTATTTTATTCTTGCGAATATAACTTCACCAAATATAAATATTGTTAGGAATACTCCTAATATTCCTAAAACATACATTTGAGGTGTATATACATCACCCGTAAAATATTTTTTAATTATATTAAATAAAAACATTAAAAGTATAATTGCTAAAATTACTAAAAATACTAATAAAAATTGGAACTTTTCAGGTGCTAATTGTATTTTAGTTTCTTTAGCATTAGCATTATAACTTTTTGCTATTCTATCTATAATAGTGTTTTTAGCATTTAAAGGATTATAATTATCTTCTTTTATATTCTTCGCAAACTTAACTTTACTCATTGAACCATCTTCATTTGGAAAATAATTTAAATACGAACAAGCATAATATCTAGCTGGTATTGAATATGCAGTGTCTTTATTCATTTGTTGGTGGTCCTCCTCCTTATAAGTATAATTTTCATAATCATATCCAATTGTATAGAATGCAGGGTTTAATTTCTCGTATTCTATAGGAGTGATATTGTCATATCTTATATTTTGATATTTTTTACTACCTAATTTAATAATAATATCATTACTTTTAGTATGTTCGTTTTTATAATGATCAAAAATATCTTGATTTAATTTATATATTGTTTTATCATCAATATTTGCATCAGTATGTTTAGTAGTTGTTACAGTAGCTATATTTGTTATTGTTAGTTTGTTTAAATCAGTTATATTTTTTATAGCTTTAATTGATTCTTCTAATTTTGGTTTATTTTCACCAGTAGTTACTTCTTTATAATATAAACAATCCAGTTCTTTATCGGATAATACATTATATTTTTGTATTTCACCTTCTTCACCAGTAACATATTTATAATTCTTTTTAATTACATATTCAATATTATTTGCTTTTGGAATATTTAATTGCAAATTACTTAAATAAGCTGTATCTATATTTGTATATTTAACATCAATATCATAGCCAATATCAATAAGTGTATTAGGAATATTTAAAATTATTTGATTATATAAGTCTTTATTGGTGGGTGCTATTAATGAAGGGACTTCGTAAAAAGAATCATCTTTGTTTTTTTCAACTAATAAATTTGAATAATAATCATAATTATACTGATTAATAGCATTAGAATTATTATCATTATTAAATAATAAATATATATATTCTTCATATTGCATTTGGTCAGTTGATTGCGATCTATAGTCCTCATAGCTACTACCTTTAGGTGATATTTCGCTAAATATATCTCTTATGTTTTTCATATGCTTTTCTTTACTATTGGTTGTTCCATCACCTCTAATTCTTTCCTGTATATTTTGAAGCTCATTAGGATCATTAGCAATTTTAAAAACTCTTATTTTATTTTTATCAATAGTATGTTCTACTTCTTCTACTTTAATATGTTGTGATATTTCATTATTAATATCTACAAGATTTTTCTTATATTTGAAAGATGCTTGTTGTATAGGAAATACTGTATTATATAATAAATATACAATACCTGTAATATAAGATGCTAGTATAAATACTATAATTCCGTATATTATATTATCTAAATTAGGATCTTCATTTAATCCACCAATACCAATTAGAATTATTAATAATATAAATACAAATCCTGTATTAGCTTTATTTACTTCCTTTTTATAATTTTGTTCATTATTTGAACCTTTTATACCTTCATTTTTTGCTTCACTTGCCCAGTTATATAATTGAAAAGATTCTAAAGATAAAATACCGATTTCATTACTATGATTTAGAAAATAAACGTAAAATAGATATATAATAAATAAAATAACATAATACAATACTATTAATTTTATAGCATTAGCAGATATATTTAATTTAAATGTAGATGGATCTAGTGATATTAATAAAGGAGCAAGTAATACAAAATATTGCATACTCGAAGTACTATGTTTTATATTCTTTAACCACTTGGTATAATTGGTATGCTTAAAATCTAAACTAGCTAACAATATAAATATAAATAATGTAAATAATATAAAAGCTAAAAATACAAGACCCCAAATATGCAATGATTTAATATTTTTATTAAAACCTAATCCTAATACAACACCAAAAAATATAATATAAAAAACTAGAAAAATTATATGTAATGCTGTATGTGCTTTAAACTTTGGATTAATTAAGTTAAAATCATCATCACCACTAAACCCTTTAAATAAATCATTTTTTGAACCTCTAGCTAATAAACCAATTTCTACTCCAATTGTTAAGAATGCCATAATACCCGTTGAAATTGTAATAAAAGCATCGTATAATGCAACTTCGTTGTTTCTATTAAAAAATATAATACCAATAGCTAATAAATATAACATAAATAAAACACTACTTACTACATTTATATCCGCTGGTGCTGTATCGTTTGTATCGTTTGATTTAGCATGACCTCTAATACCACCTATAGTTCCTACAATAAAAATAAAATATCCACATAATACAAATATAGGAACTCCAATATTATTATCATCATCAAACTTAATAACATCTTCACTATAACTTTTAAATATTTCGGAAAGTAAATAAATTGAAAATATAACTACAATAATTATATAAATATCTCTTGCTTTATCATTACCATTATCTTCTAAGAATAAATGTCTATGTGTTTCTGCTTCACATAAACTAGCACCACCACAATTAGATCTATTAGCTGTTGCCTGTATTGAAGTTGTAAAATAGAAATAAGTAGTTATAAATAAATTTAAAAATATTAAAAATATTATAATTATTATTACAGTATTTAAATACTCTAGTCCTTTTGAT
>Ga0206131_10001367_pt1 | contig 31529 bp, 38 predicted proteins | sample Helgoland_Spring_FD_148636 | JGI IMG/M metagenome (GOLD analysis project Ga0206131, IMG submission 148636) | Pelagic subsurface seawater microbial communities from Kabeltonne, Helgoland, North Sea - Helgoland_Spring_Bloom_20160517_1 | ecosystem: Environmental > Aquatic > Marine > Epipelagic ...
TTATCCCTTTTTAGCCTACTAAAATACAAGTTGATTCTTCGAGACATTCACAGTATGATATCATGTTTCTTTACCATCTTATGAACAAGTAGTTCTCTCGAAAACAAAAGATAATTTCCTCCACCAGTTTACTAATATTTATTATTTTAACAATAAAAATCCGTTACTTTATTGTTTTGAACAGTATTTTTGGAAAATTTAATTTTTCTTGTACCATTTTCTAGACAAGACATATAGTTTTCCCGAGTAGTGTTGTGTTTTGTTTGATTGATTGTACCTTGGATTATATCTACTTTTCTGACAAAGGCGATATTAATATAATAATTGTTATCATTTGGTCGTGAAAATCCGCATTGCCATTCAGATGCATTTGGAACCGACCATTCGCTTAATGAATTACTAGGTATATCTGGACTAGTATTTAATAACATAGATAATAAACCAAAATCACCAATGTTCATTAAATTCACATACACCTCAAATAGTCCATATATACCAGGGTTTGTTTTCTGGTTGTAAAAATCGACATATATATTATTTAGCTCCAAAGTTCCAACGCAACACAAACTATTAACAATACCACTGGCTATCGTAATATTGGAACCTGTTCCACTAATGCCTGTCAGAAGAAATTTGTTACCAACTACCAAATTGTAAGACGGGTCATTGCAAGAACCTGGTAGCATATATGGTTCATCATATGTCAAAGGAACTGCCATTGTAAAAACTAAATAAGTCTTCAAATAACTATGTTTTAAATATTTAAATGTATCACATGGTCCATCGGGGAAAAGCATATTCGAAGGATCAATAATGATATTGGTGCCGTCAAAATTCCTAGGTATCTTTATTAGATTGTTAATATAACCGAAATGCATATTTAACGACGGATCCGACCCTGGTAACTGAGCGTTATATAAATCTGCCTTTGGTACATCAGTAAGAGAACCACCCCAAACACCGCTAATATCAGAATTAATAACAGGATAGCTTATTTTCTGTTTGAATTCACCGTCAAAAAATGAGCCGCCCCAATATTCAGACACAACATTATTACCCATGTGAATGGAGGATAGTTCCTTTTTATTTGCAACCCCCTTACACAAATTACAATCACAGTCTTTGCATAAAACATTGCCTCTTGACAAACTTTTTTGAATGGTGTAGCTTTTCATGCTTTTAATGGAACCATTTGTGTAATATTTAACATTTTTATTACCGTATTTTTTTGAAGATTGGAATAATTGTTTTTCTGATTTATATATTACTGCATCTCGTTTATTATGAATTTTTTCACTGGAACTTAAATTTGGAGTATTATTACTAAACGGATTCATATACTAAATAATTAGAATATAAATTATATAAGATTATCATAAATGATGGTATATAATTACCCGTACAAACACACAAATTTCAGAGACAATGATAAATCCATATTATTTAAATTAATAACTCTACCAAATTCATCTGTGACAGTTAGATGTATTTTTTCAATATCAACAGGACCGAAATAATGACGGACATGATGTCCAGGATTAAATTGGTCCGCTAAAGATGTTCCTCTTGCAATACTACTTAATAATGGTGCTAATGGAATGCGCGCTAAAATGTTATCTCTACCTAAAGACGAGTTATAGATGGGTTCTACCAAATTTGTAAAATTTTTATTATAATCATTAATACCCACATATATATATTTTGTACCCCATGAATCATATACTCCTTCGGAAACATATGCTGTGGAAGCCTTATATTCTGCCATTCGAAATCCCAATATCCAACCGAAATTTTGGGCAATATTTGTATTATTAATATCTATATCAGCTGGATTTATGTTGTTTTGAGAGACATCAGTTACAGTATATGTTTTCGAAGCACCAGATGCATCTAGAGCGGGACCTCGAGTTCTATTAAATGCCAATTGAAGGAATGCTGAAATATTGGATGTTGTGATAGGCAATGCGAAGATTGTTCGTAGAGAGTGGATATCGATACTACATTGGGGACATTCCGTGGAATCTTTACCGGTTGCTTTTTGAATTTGAGAATTGACCATATTTTGCATTGTTTCTCTTGTATAAGTACCGTCTGGTATAGAAATATAATACCAATCCAATACTTCCTCTTTTTGCCACCCTAACCAGAAAAAATTATTTTGCAGTGATTTTGATATTTGAAAGTAGGTGTTTGGGATCTCAAACCCAACTAATTCCATGCTAATTACCTTTTTAATTTTCGTTGGAAGCGTTGTCAAATAATCAGTACCCAGTGTTCCGTAATAATCGTCTCTGAATTTAGAATTAATGGCGATTACTTTTTTGTATACCGATTTAGGAAGTCCCTTCGTATCCAAGGGTACAGAAGTACCCCTAATGAAATTATTTTCCAATTGTCTTTTTTGCACCATATGTCCATCACCAACATGAATCTGCGTTTTTACCAAGTGAGCTATCTCCTTTTTATGTGATTGGATTAATTTTTCTCTTGCCTTTGATAAAAATCTCAAAATTTGGATTTTTTTATTTTCGTCAATGCTCCCATCAACAGTAATTTTTTCGGTAAGATCATTGTCAGCATTAACAATATGTTCTAATGTATATGGAGATTTAAGATTAAACAAATTATTAAGCTCATTTGTTGTATAATCATCAATGTCTAATTTCCAATAATCACTCATATATATATAAACTGTGTCAAAATATTTAAACAATAATTATTTTAAATATTGATTTAATCTCTCCATTACTAGAAATTGGATACCAATTGTGGGAAATAATTTTATATAACTCGCGGTTAAACCTCTGTACAATCCTGCTATACCATCCAATTTTACTATTTTTTTAATACAATCAATTATACCGTTATATGTTGGAACACTTTTATCGAAATTTTGCAACTGCAATCTGCGTCGAATTAAATCGGTAGGATATGTTATCGATACAGCAGTTGTACCAGCAAATCCGCCACCCACTACTTTAATAATATCGTTATTCCACTTTGTATTAGACTCCAAATACTCTTTATAAGTAAAATATGTTGAAAAACTTAAGGCAGTAAATGGAGCGAATCCTATGATGCTCATTCTTAAACCCTTGAATAAATCCATTGTTGGAATAGTACGACAAGCATCGATAATCCCCGTATAATGAGAATGACAAGTCTGTAGTGTCAGTCTGGACCTAATTGTCTCTAAAGGATAAGTACAAGTTATAGAGACACTACCACCAATGCTTCCAGCCATAAAATTTTTAAGTTTATCATTTTTAATATCATTAAAAATGTGTTGTTTGCAAAATTCAAATGTACCATAATTAATGGCTGTTTGTGGAAAAACTCTAATACAATTCGCACCATTGCCTTTCCATAAATAACGAATACCTTCTTTTTTTAGAACATCCCTTATTGTTGAGTTGGGGATAAAAGAATTTTGCCTTTGGAATTTATACAACTCTAACGGCGCTGTCATTGTTCGTGATACAACCCCTGATAAACCACCTATTATTAAATCAATTAACATTTATTAAAACTGCACCATTATCTTTATATTGTAACTAACAATAAGCTACCGAACAAGCAATGTCATCGTGATTGTTGTCAGGAATCCTGGTCTTATCCTGGAAAACACCTTCGTCCCAATAATCCCAATATTGACACCACAGTTCTTTAATTTCTAGACAAACCTTTTCCGCAGCAAGGGTTTTTTTTTCAACAATCCATTCCATGATTTTTTTATCCGTATCTGGCGCTGTTACATCCCAAACACCATCCGTCGCTGCAATTACAGCATAGTTAATATCGACTTTTCTTTCCACAATTACTTTAGTAAGAGAGTATTCGGTACAGGAAAGAACATGTGCATGTTTCCGAGCATCGCTCACAACCACTTCTGTCGGATAGTGACCCAAGGACCTAGTCATATTTAGAACACTACCATCATCAAAATAGAAGTACGCACTTTGCTCCATCGCCATTTTAGTAGACGATAAAGCTTTTAGTCGTCGAACACCCGTGGTTCGTATACCGTTATTCATTATAACACCCTGGTTTTGCCAGTGATTTCGACAAAATGGAGCATACCCCCTTTTTCTTCTCTTAAGACACTCCATATCATCATGATTAATATCATGATCTTCTGATACAAATACGGATGACCAGATATTTTTTTCAGACCTTTCCCATATTTTTATAGTCGAGTCTCCGATAGTAAAACACTCAAATCTCTCAGGATAAATTAAAACTACCGACAATGTACATCCTTGAAAACTTGTTGTATGTGGAGAGAATGCCCCAGTATCACCATGCAATATCGCGAACAAAGGACTAAGATACTTTCCTTCCGTAGTTATATCATTTTTATACCAATTTTCATTTTGCAGAATGGTAGACCAATCCAGCGAATTAAATAAATCTCTAAGAATATGTTTTCGAAATCCCGAACCATGACCATCACTAACTATAATATAATCGAAATCATCAGTCGAACCATTTAAAGCGACATCTTGTTTATTCAAGTTCTGAATAATGTGACTGCTCATTTTTGCCGCATAACGACTTGTTGATACTGAATTGTTAGTGTTCATAGTAAGCGATGCCATTGTGTATAATAATTAAAGATGTCTATACCGATAATTCATCAATCAAGTTCAATTTTATCGACGACGTACTTTTAGTGCCCTTTTTTTAGTGCTCTTTTTTTAGTGCTCTTTTTTAAGTAGTGTTTTTATTTAAAAAAAAAATACCATAACTAAATAAATGGAACTAGATACCGAAAATAAAATGATGGAATTTGTAAGGTCATTAAAATACCTGGTTGTATTTCCAGATAAAAAAACGCAAATATACAGGTCTTTGCGAGATATAAGTGTAGATATTTGTGTTGATTATTCTACTATATCAAAAAAATTAAAGAATGAAAATGGAGATATTTTTATTTCAAAAGGAACCGATTTTATTTTTTGGATTCAGAAAATTTAGATGAGAATCTGATTTATATCTTATTTACGCAGATACTGTTGTGGAATTGCATCAATTTGCTTAACTTGTTCAACGCGAGTTGAATGTTTCCCTTTTTCATCCAACAACATAATTGCCATCGCTGAATAGTTATGCAAATCAAACAATACATCTCTTACAGATTTGGTATCTCTTACCCCATTTTGCATAGCAGATGATAAGCTATTACTAGTCCGAATAATTACTCCCAATGGTCCATAATTTACAAATGAATCGTAGTAGTCAGCATTTTTTTTCTCAAAAATCGATACTCCCTCAGTATGAATTTTCTTCATTTTTTGAACACCAGTTGGAGATGATACAAACATTATATTCTATGATAATATAATGTTTGTCTCATTTTTACTTGCAACGACAACTTTCCGCTACACAAGTTCTCTGTGCACTAGGAGATAAATAACAAGTGAGGGGAGACGTTGGTGGAATTCTGTTATCACAGCATTTATCCTTGGTTACATCAATGCATTTCTTTTTAGTTATTTTTTTATCGCAGTGACAATGGGTACCTGCGCGCGACCGTGGTTGTCCTATATAGGCTGTTTTATTTCTCACATGAGGCTGTTTCTCTTGTCTTAATACTCCTCCTACTCTCCGTGCTAAATAACGCTGATAAGAACCGTGTTTTCTATCTACCCCACGGTTATTATTATATGCCTTTCTGTTTCTGATGCGTCCCATATTATAACAAGCCGCTCTACCCACCGCTTTTGGATAATTGCTCCCCTGCATAGATGCTTCCAAATCACCAGGACCTCCAGCTGCAAGTAAATGCGTCGGTATAGCGCATTGTCCAACTTGCTTACTCACTATCAACGACCTCTTTTTTAAAAGACCCATAGAAGAACTCATTCTACTTTGTTTATTAATTCTTTGTTGTGTCATGGCATTGATTGTGCAATCGGATATACTATTACCATTTGGACACACATAACAATTATCTAAATAAGCATTATTATAACAATTTGGATCACCCATTTATATATAATACACAATAAAAATTGATATTAAATAATTGTTATTTAATCCAATTAACCATGCCAAAGTGTCCTTATTGCTCTAAAGCATTTGGTCGAATATCGTCTCTACAAAGTCACACGGCCTTCTGTGCTATCCAACATCAAGGTACATATGCCAAAAGAAACAGTATGGAGGATTTAGATGTACCACCTATTAGGGATATGTATATTGTTTTACAAAAGCTTATCATGGACAATGAAAAGTTGAAGAAAAAAATAGTCCAATTAGAGAAGATTGCCAGCAAGGAAAAAAAGAAAATATGTTTAATTGATTGGTTAAATGCACGTAAGAAACCTCCGTCAGATTTTGTAGAATGGGTAAAAAATATTACAGTGACGCAGAACGATTTTGATAGAATTTTGAACAGTAATATTGTTAATTTAATCATGGACATTATTAAAAACAATATTGACGATGATAATGTTCCATTATGTAGTTTTGATCAAAAGCTCAAAACTATATTTATTTATACTAAGAAAGAGTGGAGGATAGTTGAAAAGGACGAGTTTTATAGATTCATAGACAATATTATTAGAAAACTAACAGGACAATTAAATAATTGGATTCAGAGAAACAATTTGGAATTCCAAAATAATGAGGAAAAATTTCACACATATACTAAAAAAATTTATTCTATAGATTCCGAAGAAGCATCTAGGAGAATCCATCTCAGATTATATAATCACATAAAATACAATTTGAGAAATATATTTGAATACGAGTTTAGTTTTTAGAACGCTTTGCCGTGTTGCGCTTTGTTGTGTTGCGCTTTGCCGTGTTGCGCTTTGCCGTGTTGCGCTTTGTTGTGTTGCGCTTTGCCGTGTTGCGCTTTGCCGTGTTGCGCTTTGTTGTGTTGCGCTTTACTTTTCTTTTCTTTTTATGTATTGGTCTTAGAGATTTTTTACCAGTGTCCAAATACAAAACTTCTGTTTTTAATTTATTTACAGGCAATACAAATTTATAGTCATTCTGTTTATATCCAATGTCACTGGCTGTAAATAGTAAAGCTGGTCCTCGCAGAGTTTTGTGATATGTAAAAGGTCCTCTGAAAACAACAGAACCCCTGTCATAATATAATTCGGAACCTTTATTGAGTTTTTTATAATTTTGTTTTGTCAGTCGTTCTACGACAGGCCCATAATTTATTTTGGGATAACTTCCAGCAGGAGACCCTCTGGCACTTCTTTTGTATGCAAGTTTATTGTTTTCAACGGTGTTCCACTGTTGTCCACTTTTGTTATTAACAGATATATTTTTAGTCGTGAATGAGTTTAATACATTAGGTTCCTTATCTTGTAATTGAGGACTTCTTTCAGGAAAAATAGAAAGAGATGTAGGCGACCTGAATTTTGATTTTGTTAAAATAATTTTTTTTTGTTTTCTTGTTCTCGTCATATATATATTACAAATATTTTTTGACAAACGCATCAGGTGTCATCAATATTAAATTTTTTTTACGGGCATTCTCTGCCTTACTTGTATCTATGTCCAGTGTGGGAACTAAGACGACTAATAGTTTACTACTCACACTATTAGCAATTTTTCCCCCGAAAGCTTTGATTCGTGCTTCGAGGTATTTATCCCTAAATCCGGTAAGCAATATCTTTTTACCATATAACTGGTGAGATGTATCTATCTTTGCGCGTTTTAGCTTTGACTGCAATTTGGTTTCCCTGATAAAATCCATAAATAACGGAATATTTGTTACAAACAGATTAGCCGTTTTAACCGCGAAACCTTCGATGTCACGAATCAAAGATTCCTTTTCTTCTGCAGTTGCATCCATTGTTAAAATATCCGGATATGATTCGAGTACAGCGGAAATTCTATTCTCCCCCATACCTCTACCAAATATATTTGTAGCATTCATTAGTACCGGTAATGTTATACTGTTCATTTTATCCTGAAGACTATTGTATATTTTGTTAGCGGTTTTCTCCTTAAAACCTTTCACATTTAGTAAATCAGCTTTTGATATAGTAAGAATTTTTGGAACGCTGTCAAATCCGGATTTAATTACCTTTAAAATGTTCCCTTCTGCAAAAGAACTAATACTCAGGTCTTCAAAGAATGCAATTATATTTTTATTTCGCACAGCTTCGTTTGTCTCCGAATCTTTTAAAACAGCGTCAACTCTGGTATCATTCCACTTCCACAGAACATCAGGCAATTTAGGTTCTTCCGCTGGAACAATAACTTTTTCAATCTTAGGAATAACATCACCGCTACGAATTAATTGTACAATTGCTCCAATACCAATCTTATTATCAATAACATTTTTTATATTGTGAGCTGTGGCAAATTCAATGTCCGCACCGCGGATACGAACCGGTTCTATTCGAATAACCGGTTTAAGATAACCATATTTACTGACAGAATAATTTACATCGATAACCTTTACTTCTACTACTTGGTCTGATAATACCATCTTAAATGCGAAAGCATGCGACGGATTCTTATTCTCCCGTGGATAAATTTCGTCGTTTATTACAATTATACCATCAATCTCGTATTTATAGGAGGTGCGCCAATCTACTAACACTTCTGATAATGATTCGTTGGAAATTTTATCGGTGGTGTCATTTTTTACTGTAATAGCACCATTCTTTTCTAACCAACTCATTTGAGAACTGGGTTTTAATATGGGTTTGATAACTTCGTATGCCACCATATTCATATCTTTCCACTTACTAATTTCTCTACCTTTTGAATTCATCATACCACCGACAAAGTTTCTGGCACTTTTGTAGCCTTTTCCTTTATATTTTTTATTAAATACCGCTATCGGAATTATAAGCTCCCCACGAATAGTGATATTCTCAAATTCAGGTAATTGGAGATACGGAATCATGTGACTAAGGTCGAGTCCATTAGTAGAACCTCCACGAGAATAAAGTCGTTTTTCTCCATTTTCAGTACTATACATCACTGACATACCATCAAGTTTTGCCGATATCACATAAGGTCCTTTATATTTTTTCTTCCAACGGGTTAGTGCTCCAGTATCTGGTTTAATTTTTTCCATTGACCCCATATAATATGGAAGAGCAACTTTATTCTTCTCAATCGGAGCACCGACTTCGGTAATAGCAATATTGTCTGGGAAGTTTCTCTCAATATATTCTTTTAAAATATCATAGACAGTGTCGGTGACAACCGGATTTTTATTGTAATACGCGTCATTTCCATATCGAATCATATTCGATAATTGCGTCTCTGACAGCGATTTTAAAGCAGAAATACCTTCTTTACCTAGAGATATTAATGCTTTCCTCGGCGTAAACGCGTCAGATGCTTTTTTTTTTGAAAGTTTCCTGTTTTTTTTAAGACTCTTAACTTGTGGTTTTTTCTTATTGATTTTTCCTTCTTTCAACTCGGTTGATGTTACTACCATTCCTGCTTCAGAGACTATTGACTTTACCTCAATGCGACCATCCGTACGCTCAACGGGTGTTTTATATTCGAGTCCTAAGAATTTGAAAATAGATTGTTCGGTTGGAAACAGTGTGTTTAACTTCTCACCCTTTTTCGAACCTTCCATTTTATACAGTCCATGTTCATTCATACTATAACCCAACTCTAACGCTCTTTGTCTCATTACCACATTCAATTCTTTGCTTCCAGTAAAGTACAGTATGGCGAAAGCATATTCTGAAGGAGATGCATACATGAAATCCACTCGTCGCGGTGTTTGGTCTTGTAATTTTCCTATGACCATGCTTTTAGTTTTACCCTTTGTAAGTATTTCAATAATGATTTCTCTGTCTTGCAAGGCTTTAATAAATGTATCAAATATTGAATTGTCATCTTGGGTATTTGTAATAATAATATCAATATCTCCGGAAGTTGCATTTCCGCGCCGGTAAGACCCTACAATCTCGAAGCGAGACCCTTTGTGTTTTAATTTACTGAAAACATCTGCTAAAATATCACGGAATTCATTGATTTCTGCTCGCGGTATGCGTTTTTCGATGTCTTCAAAGTATTTTAATCCCAATTTTTGATTCTTATTAAGAAGTTGCTCTTGTCGAACTCGCAATTCTTTCAGAGTTAAAACACCGGCTTCTACCAATTGTTTTGCTTTTTTTGGACCAATACCATAAATTTTAGGGAATATATACAGTGGGTCACCTTTTGCTCGCTCAAGAGTTTTTAGTTTCCCAGTAGTGACATATTCATTGAATTTTTCCATTATAGTTTTACCAATACCAGGTTTTCCTTTTAATTCTTCAATATTCTCAATTGGTTTTTGATACAACATAACTGATTCTGCAGCATTATGATATGCTCTTGCTCTAAACAGTTCACCCTTTAATTTCATGAGTTCTTCCAATTCCTCCAAAATTCCCAATAAAGATTTATTTAATCCTTTGGATTTGGGAGTCATTTTTTTGATACCGGTTTTAATTTTCGGCATTTTAATCTTCATATTGTGTTTTGATTTAGTACCTTTACTTTTTGACTTATCAATTTTTTTAAGCGTAACACGACTTCCTTTTATTTTTCTTAATATTTTCATAGTAGATTTCTTAAGAATTATCTTTGTTTTAGGTTTCTTACAGTATCCATATGTTTTTAAGGTTCGGCGTTTAGGTACTTTAGTATGAAGTGATGTTGCGCATATACTCCCTTTATCAGTAAGATAGCATTTATCGTGCGATTTCCATTTGTATGTGAATGGAAACAGACAAGGACCTTCCTTTACCTTTTTATTCTTTTCGACATTACCTTTGTTATTTACAGTAGAACCAAACATTATATATTATTTTTATTTTTTTTTCTTAAAGTATGATTTTAAAAATGTTGGACTAACTATACTATCCAAATATTGTTTTCGATCGTTCTGTTTTTCCGCTCTCTGAACAGGTCGGAATGATAAAGGCTTGACTATTTTAGGTTGTGGAAGTTCTGCGGAAGGAGTATTCATTCTATAAATAAATAATATAAAATTAATATAAGAGAATGTTTGCACAAGGATTCGCAATTAAAAAAGAGTTAATAAATGGAAAACCAGTAAAGGAAACTGGTATTATGGGCGAGTTTAATAAGCAAGGTGCTAGAATAGTAGAAATGAATAATGGCAAAGCCAAATACACAGAATTATCTCATGACGACATCAAAAAACTTATTGGTATGCGGTCTAACACCGATAATCTGATACAGAGATTAACTCCTTTGCTAAAACCTCACACCAGACATTATGTACACCATCATCGCAAAAATACTAGACGCCACAGGCGCACTCCACACCACAGGCGCACTCCATGCCACAGGCGAACTCCACGCCACAGGCGCACTCCACACCACAGGAGCACTCCACACCACAGGAGCACTCCACACCACAGGAGCACTCCACGCCACAGGCGCACTCCACGCCACAGGCGCACTCCACGCCACAGGCGAACTCCACGCCACAGGCGAACTCCACGCCACAGGCGCACTCCACGCCACAGACACAAGAGCCATTACAGACATAAAAGAACAATGCGAAAATAGATTTAATAAACCAACTCAATAATTTTATCAACAAGAACTAGTGGAATTCGCGTTAGTTTGAACAGTTCTATAAAAGCAAGTTTTTTTTTGCGTCTCTTAACAACACGATTTATATTATTTTGAAATTTACTAATCTGACGCTGACGTTCGGTTCCAAAAATAGACCTGAAAATATCAGGATTATTTCTTAATCTATAACCTGTACATAATGTATTATAATTTATCCAATATGCTTTTCCCGAATTTACTAACGGATGCTGTAGTAAATCTTTGGAGTGTGGTGGATGGTCAATCCTATGATAGAAACTCCAATGATTTGGGACAGACAATATAACTTGTTCCCAAGGTTCACCGTTTATATTGTCACTATCATATGGACAGTTTACAACAATTTTTCGATAATTTATGATATCCATGATTTATATTTATTTACTAAATTAAATATAAATTCAATTTTTAAATTTATATATCAATTGTTTATTAACAGTGTTAAATATTTATACTCAGCAACACATCAAATATTAACGTGTTTGCATTTCATAAAGAAAATTATTACTATAAAAATAATTCATTAACTGTAGGACATTCATGATAATATTTAGATGAAACTATTTATTTCTAAGATAGTATATAATGGCTAATAAAAATTTAAATACATTAAATGTAAAGACATTAAATTATACGGATAATATTTATCATCGCGGTATTCCTGTTGATTTTAATCAGGGTACTAGAGGTGTACAAGGATATGTAGGAGCACAAGGAGTACAAGGATATATAGGAGAAGAAGGACCTTGTGGGGTTCAAGGACACACTGGTACCCAAGGAGCAGTCGGTGTTCAAGGTGCAAAAGGGGCTCAAGGCGAACAGGGGATAAAAGCCGAGACGGGGGCTCAAGGCGACCAGGGGATAAAAGGAGACACTGGGGCGAAAGGCGACCAGGGGATAAAAGGAGAGAAAGGCGACAAGGGGGCGAAAGGAGACACGGGGGCGAAAGGCGACCAGGGGGCGAAAGGCGACAAGGGGGATATAGGACCATCGGCTATCGCTACATCTCTTTGGTCAACGGATGGTGCGAGTATTTATCGTAATGGATTGGTGAGGGTGGAACCTTCTCCATCACTAATTTTTTTGCCTAAAACTGTTATTGGGTCATCAGGTTCCAACAACTCCATAATTTCATCATACAACGGAGATAATATGTTTGTAGCTGTAAACGGAGGATATATTTGGAGGTCCATTAACTTTGGAGTTACCTGGGTTAGGGTCACACATGATCAACAAAGAAACTGGACAGACATTACATGTGATGCTAATGGAATAAAGCTTGCTGCAACCGTAAACGATGGGAATATTTGGTTGTCGACCGACAGTGGCTCTGTCTGGGAACAAGTAACAGCATATCAGATCGAACCGTATAGTATCGCATCATCGAGCGATGGAGTATACCTGACTGCGTGTGAAAGAGAAAAATATATTTATAAATCAGAAGATTCAGGTGTCAACTGGCAGCTTGAAAGTAACAGTGGGAATTGGTCTCGACTCATTTCATCAGCAGAAGGAGAAATTCGACTTGTTTTTACAACGGATGGAAGTACTGGTGAGATTGGAACAAAACTTTGGAAATCCGTAAATTATCAGACCTGGACTCAATGTGACTATGCAAAACTAACAAGTATGTCTGATATGGCTTTATCATCCAATGGAACGAAGATTTTTATAGTGACGGTAACTGGGTTTATTTATATGTCATCTGACTTTGGATCAAACTGGTACACCAGCTTCTCCAGTCAAGACTACATCTTTAATAATATAACTTCGTCTCTTAACGGTGAGAGGCTAGTTGTTCATGCATATAATAAGGTTACTAACACTTACGAATTTTTGATTTCTAACAATTCTGGAACAGATTGGTCTACACATGAGACCAATATAACTAATCCCAACAGAATCTCAATGTCAGGTGATGGGAAAAATACTGCAATTATAACTAAAACAGCTGACATTTGGGTTACAAATTGGGCCGAAATTCATGTTACCGGTAATATTATGGCTACAGGTAATATTATGGCTACAGGTAATATTATGGCTACCGGTGATATTTTATCTTCATACACATCTGACGCCAGATTTAAAAAAAATATTACCAAAATAACAAATCCTTTGGGAAAATTAAGCAAAATAAACGGATATACTTACGATTGGGTTAAATCTGATTTACATCCTTATAGTGGTAAAGATACTGGGATTATTGCGCAAGAAATAGAAACCATCGATTTACCAGGAACCACTGTTACACGAAGTAATGGGTATAAGGGGGTTAAATATGAAAGAATCATTCCACTATTATTGGAATCCATTAAGTCTTTGAAAGAAATAGTTGATGGTCAACAGGAACAGATAAATATATTAAAAGATAAAATTGAATAAACTTTAATGATGTTTAAAATCATTAAAGAAATGGAATCTCATACTTATCTCGCAAAGAAATTTCCACATGAGCGCGATTCCCACATTCATTTTGACGAGGGTCCGCATATTTATACTATTGATGGTGATTCCGATTTCATGTCCGTGACAACTTGGAATCATTCTCATTTTGGCAAGTTCGATGCAGACGCAATCATTACAAAAATGATGTCTTCGCGCAACTGGTCTAACAGTAAGTATTTTGGTCAAACCAAGGAAGAAATTAAAGCTGGTTGGGTCAAAAATGGAAAAGATGCCTCAGAAGCGGGCACTGCTATGCACTATGACATCGAATGTTTTTATAATAACCAGGGTGTCGAAATTGAAGATGGTTGTTTGGAATGGCAGTATTTTATGGAATTTGAAAATGATATTGGTTCGAAGCTGGAGGCTTACCGTACAGAATGGACCATCTGGGACAGGGAACTTAAAATGGCAGGATCTATAGACATGATATTTCGAAACACAAATGGTTCATTATTGATATATGATTGGAAACGCTGTAAAACCATTAAGAAAAATAATAGTTATCAATCTTCCATAACACCGTGTATTGAGCATTTACCAGATGCGAATTTCTGGCATTATTCACTCCAATTAAACACTTATAAATATATTTTGGAGAAGAATTATGGCGAAAAGGTGGAGGGAATGTATCTTGTTTGCCTGCATCCAAATAATGAGAACAAATCATATATTCGATTAGAAGTACAACACTTGCCTTCGGAAATGGCAGATTTGATGGCCTTAAGAAAAAAAATGCTCGAAAAAAATTGAAGAAATACCAGATACTGAAAACCCAACATGTCGCTAAATCATGTCTCAATCATATTCAAACAGTCTTTCACATCAGACCACTCATTTTCTTGTCTTTCTCGCTTTAGTATATTATGTTTTGGGTAGATTCATGGGCGAATTATACGGATCTTATTGTTTTGGTTGTTCAATAGGTATTGTACAGTGTATTATTATTTATGATATGGGTCTTTGTTTTCCGGAAACCCCTGTTTACAGAAATGTATTCAATAATGTTCATTTCGCTCCTTACACGCCACAAGAAATTAGCGATTTTGACTACTAAGAGGATTGGTAAAGGAAAATTGAAAAAAAGATTAAATGATTTAAAAATGTCTGGGTTAATTATAATATAATGGAGATTCAAGATTTTAATTACGGACAATTATTTTTTATGACATTAGGATTTTTACCCGTGATGACATGCTTACCGTGTTGGGTTGTTGCAAAATTTTTATACGAGCCTTATGTTAAAAAATTGGAGGAGACCAACAGAAATACAGTAGATGAACCAGTTCCGTTTGAATATCAGTATCCTTTAGACGACTCGCAAAACGACGGAGACCCGGATAGAGATTACTATAATTGCATTGTATTGTCTAATACTCCAAAAGGACTTGTGTACATGCGTTATAGTAAAGAAGAGGAAGGGTTTGAATACTGGACAGATAATGCGGTTGATTATAAATATTTAGAGGCGGTGGCGAGAAAATATGTTACTATTTTCTCGTGTCGAAATATTTATATAGACAGATTTACTTTATTGAAAGAAAAGATTCAAATTATTAAAAAAAGAATAGATAAAAACAAATTGGAAGAAGAATCGACTGAGAATACGACGGAAACAGAAGTTGGTGTATTTGCTAGTTTAAAATCATATAATAAGAGCGCTAATAAAACTGAACAAACAAAAATTACACGAAACGATGTTGTTTGTGATAAAGCCAATAAATATTTAAATCGCGGAAAGATAAAAGAAGCTAAGTTTGGGAAAGACAAAAATATAGTAGAAACACCGACCAGCACAATGTCGTTTAGTTCCTGGAAATTGTGGAAAAGCAAGGACATTTAATGTCTTACATTTCTTTTGAGTGCCTTTTTAGTGTGTTTTTTAATGTGTTTTTTTCGGAATTTTCTTCTAGTTCTCCCACCTTTTTGCGACACATGATCTTTTTTAATAGAGGCAGCTACATCATTAATCGCAACTGCCAATTTTTGTAACTGGTCATTTGTCTCACTTACAACATTTGCGTTTCGTTCAGCACTCATTGCGATTTCTCCTCCAACAGCAGCTACTTCCGGAAGAGATTTATATCCTGTCAATAAAGCGTGCCAACCACCCCTGTTCATGGTGCCAAAAATTTGTCCAGCCAACGATGCGGCATCGCCAAATATAGGAATTACTCCAAGTGCAGCCATTGGAATATCAAAACTTAGACCGTTTACAACATCACTAGCGGCAAACATATATTGTTTAAAAGCGGGACCAAATTTTTCTACTATTGTAGCTGTAACGTCACTTGAATTTTCGACAATAATAGCCAGTGCATCGGCTAATTTTATTATGGTATTTTTGAATTCTTCTCGGACAGCTTTGTTATCAGAAAGTATTGCAATAGCTTTTCCGCCGACACGAAGTGCATCAGCTGTTTCTTGGACGGCTTTATCTAGAGTATTATTGGCGATTTGTTCATCTAGTATTAATGCTTGTTGAGATGATTGAATTAAAGGATCCTCTGACATGTCACCACCAATTTGTCGTTTTTTATTTCTTCCGCACATTGTTTTTCTTGTTTTTCTTGTTTTTCTTGTTTTTCTTGTTTTTTTTACCATCTTATATACTACTGGGAATTTTTTTTTATCCAATTCTGGAAACCAATGCTTTTCACTAGACTGAACGAAGAACCTAAATGTTCTCGGGCAATTTTAAGAGCGCATTTTTCTTTAGGGTTCAGTTGGGCAATATATTTCGTTTTGAGTTCGTTCGAATAAGGCATGGTTTATTGAATAATAGTGATTATTATTATTATTCAATTTTTATTTATAAAACATATTAAATTTTTAAGTTTAACATCTGAGTCTTGCATAATTTTAGTGAGATCTGTATTTATGGTATAGCCATTCGCGGTTAAAAATCCAAATAAAATAGCTATATTATCCACGCATAATAACTCGCATTTTTTGGGATGTACGAAAGCATACACGCATTTGGGGTAACACGGCGATAATTCTTGAAAAGGGGATAATTTTTCCCGAGTTATTGATTTTGTAATCGAATTTAAAGATGCATCCTGGGGTCTAGGCGATATAACAATTATATTTTTATAACATTCATTAAATCTATCTAAATATACTTCGCTGCTAATTCGATACATACTATATTATAAGAGATAAAATTGAATACCTATATTCAATAATTATTGGTATTATTAACAAATGGAGGAATTAAACACAGGAAATATTTTCAGATATAAATTTGACTCATCGATAGTGAGTTTAATTGATAGTTTCTCAACAACGCATAAATATGATGACACCTGTCAATTTAGAGATGAATGGGATGAGTTTATTAAAGAAAACAAATCAGAAATTGAAAGAGAAAAACACAGATTGATTGTTTTAGGATATACGGGTAATATTCATAGTAAAATGTATAAAAGCGCAAGGTACTACTATAAAAATAAATCAACAGAAAAGAAAAAAACCAAGCCGCGGCGAAAATATGTAACATTGAATAAAGGGTTTCTAATAGATATGGACAGACATATTATCAATGTTGCTTTTAATCAAGACCTAAAACCCGCTCATGCATATAATAATTTTGTATCGGACCCTTCATATTCTGGAAAGTACGATGATGCTATCCAAAAACTTCTTGAAGAAAGTCGTGATGAACACGCAGCAGAAACAAAGTTGAAAAAGACCTATAAAAATCGATATTTTATAAAACAGAAAAGTTCAATTGCAAATTAAATTATATATATATAATTTAATAATGAACGGAGGAGGTTTCTTAGCTCAAGGTGGATACGGTTGTGTATTTTATCCTGAAGTTGATTGCAAAGGTAAAGATACGAACAATAAAAAATTTTTATCTAAAATTGTAGAACGAGATTATAGTGCTGATAATGAAATAAATATCGGGAAAATATTAACAATCAAATTAAAATCGTGGATTGAAAACCCGTTACAAAATCACTTCGCACCGGTATTATCTAGTTGCAATATTGATGTTAGTAAATTTACAATGAGTGAAAAAGAACAATGTACATTGTTTGAAAAAAATCCATACGATGATTTCATTTTAATGAAAATTCGATACATTGATAATAAAGTATTGGATAGTTTTATTACAGAGAATAGCAATAGTTCTTTAATAATGTTGCTTTTTACTTCTAGTTATAGCCACTTATTAAAATCCTTGCAATTATTAGAAAAAGTAAAAATATGCCACCTTGATATAAAATCCCAAAATATAGTGTATGATACCGAAAAATCTCTACCCATTATCATAGATTTTGGATTGTCGATTAATTTCGATAAATTAAATAGAAAAGAATTGTATAACAATTTTTACATTTATGAACCAATGTATTATTTATGGCCCATTGAGGTTCATTTAATAAATTATATACTGCATGTTAGTACTGAAATTGACGAAGGTGGTATGAGGTCGCTTGCAAAAACCTATACGCAACATAATGTAGTATTAAGAGCCTTTTCGCCTAGTTTTCAGAAAAAATATCAGACCGAGTGTTATTATGAATTAAGTAAGTATATTGGAAAAGACAGTGATGCTGTTATTAACAGAATTTTGAAATATTGGTCTACCTGGGATAATTATGCGTTGTCATTATTATACACAAAACTAATTTATTATTTGATTCGCAATGATGCTGGTAAAATAATAAAAAACGAATTTGTCAGTTTTTTCATAGAGTTATGTTTGCAAAACATACATCCAAATCCTAAGAAAAGACTGAGTCTTGATTTGACATTAAGATCATTTAACATATTTTTATACAACGACCAAGTTGATAAGGAATCTGTTTTTGAGGATATTATTAAACAAATTGGAGAGAATAAGAGTTATGTTGATGAAATTGTCAACGCTGATAGAAAGTACATGAGTATGTTATCAAGAAAAACAAGAAGATTAAATGATTAAATATTATTGGTTATTACTCAATATTATTTAAAGGTTTTTGCGCGACTTTCTCTTAGTTTTGGTGTGCTTTTTTTTATGTTTCATCACTCCCGTAGTGCGTTTCTTGTGAGTTTTCCTGCGAGTTTTCATGTGTTTTTTCTTGTGAGTTTTCCTGCGAGTTTTCATGTGTTTTTTCTTGTGTACCTTCTTCTGAATTCCAGGGCTCCTTTTATAAGTCTTCTTCGCCATTTTTAAGATTTCCTTAAAACTTTTGCCTTTGTTAGCTTTGCTAACGGTTTTAACATGCGCAATCCAAGGGTTTCCCATTATAATATATTGTGAGATAATAAAATTGAATATTATTATTATGGCTAAATATAACGCAGTAATAATATGTCACCACAACTAACAAGATATTTATATTTTCGTGACGAATGTTTCCACAGTTTGATGTTTTGTACAATTAAAGCCCATAAAACTTCTTTTGAGGAAGTTGTGTTCTGGGCCGGAGAAATTTATTACAGCGGGTTCATAGATTCATTATGGGAACATGTCTGGAAAATATATTACGACTTCTACGCAATAACATATCCAAAATATGAAAAAAAAATTAATAAATTGTCAAAAAACCCCGATAGTTTTAAAAATATTGTTTATACATTGAACTTGTTTTATTATTCAAAACCAACATATGAAGTCTTTGCCTTACGCATGTTAAAACCAAAAGCTCCAACACATATTTACATGGGACGAACACCCAAATGGTTGAAATCATTGGATTTGGCCAAAGCAGAGAGTAAATTAATTCGGTCTCTTCATAACCGCAAGAAAGCTAATGTTGTATTTTATATAAATCAAATTACTGATAATCAAAAATGTTATAATTCTATCAAAAAATACTATACTGAAATCCACGGTCTTACATTAAAACCAAAAACACTACATTCAATAACATATAAAAACAAAACTCATATTCTACTTGCTTTAATTTGCCATTTGTCGTTAGACATTGATGATATACAAACCAAAACAATATTTAAAAAATTAAACGAAACTATTGTAGTAGAGCAATTTAAATTTAATAGTGATACGACTGAACCATTATACAAAAGATTATCTTGTAAACGGTTGTATAAGATTTCGCCGTTGGTAGGAGCATTTAAATTAGATAGATTTAGTATGGACAAAATTAATCATAAAGATATGTTAAGATTATATTGGGATTATTTCACCTTTCATACCCCCTTGTGGTATGAAAGGATTAAGAATTGTAGTGGGGTTATTAATGATACAACATATGAACTTATATTTAGAAATGATATTGATCATGAGACATTTTACGAAAGTTATAATTATGAACCAGATGAACAATCAATCGAAGTTCAGAACAAAAGCATTTGTGATATTGACATAGATGTGGGAAAGAAATGGTTAATTACAGTTATACCTATTTATGGAAATAAACAACATTTATTGAGCGATAATTATTAAATTGAAAACAGTTATAAAATTTTTATTAACTAATAAACATAATGGTAAAGAATAAAACAGGAGGAAACCGAAATAAAAAGCAGGCGAGGAAGAATCTCACTGCACCAGTATCAACAAGATTGAGAATACCAAAGGAACAGGGTGAAATTCTTGCAAAAGTCATTAAAATTAACGGTGGTGGTGTATATGATGTATTATGCGAGGACAAAGTTACAAGACTACTTGTTCTCAGAAAAAAGTTTAAAGGGAGAAATAAAAGAGATAACTCCATACAATTAAACAAGTTATTGCTTGTTGGTCAGCGAATGTGGGAAGTTGTACATCCAAAGAAAAAACAGAAAGTAGATTTGCTTTATGTTTATTCAAATTCGCAAATTAGCGATCTTCGTCAAAAGGTTAGTGTTAGTGGTGATATTTTACCAGAAGGTGTTGAAGAAGAAGATGATGATGCATTCGAAATATCAAGTAAAAACGCATGGGAGGATAATAACGATAGAACTATTATTGGTTCTTTGAAAGAAAAATCTGATGAAAATAATAAACTGATGCCGGAAATTAGCAAAACAGTTGATTTTGATTTTGATGATATTTAATCCATTTCATCATCGGGTACAAATACTCTTAATTAATCATTGTTCTCCCAAGCTTGCTAGTAAAACTGTCTGTAATTCTTCCTCTTCTTGTCTTGCTTGTCTTGATGCCATCAACCGTAGCAGATGATTATTATGTCTTTGTCTCGGCATTCTTGGTGGTCCAAAACCATTTAATTCTACATTATTTTGCGGAATACTCATCCTATGCACTATATTATTCGATACATCAACTACATTTTTTTCTGTTTTTTTCTCTGCAGATGGTAATTTACATCTGCAGATTGGACACTCTGCTTTTTCTTCCTTCAACCACTTCGAGATTGCTTCCGAATTAAATAGATGGTTGCACGGCAATTTTGATATAGTTTCACCGATGATAAAATCTTTCATGGTAATGGGACAACAATCAATGTCCGGATATGTTTCCGAGTTATATTTCACTGACATTATTGTTTTAGCCCCATCTTCTGATAACACATATTTTATTGGATTTTTATCTTCTTCCAAAGTTTGATACAACAACCTTGTTACATCATTATTTGCAACTGTTAGAGGCGGTAATTGTAATATATCTTCCAAAAATCTCATGTATATATTGGTATAGTGTATGTCATTCGTTAATGTCGTTGGAGGCAAAGTATCATTTGACTGTTCATTGTAATCAGCGTGTGTCACATTTTCTATGTCAGTTGAATTATCATAATCATTTAAAAAGGCATCAACCATATTTAGACTAGAGATATTATTTTGAAATTGTCCATCACTAACATATTCACCACTCATTATGTATTGCAAAAAATTAGATGTTCTCATCGAGTGTGTTTCAGACGAGACTGTTGTATTATTAGATTGGTCCATTGATTACATTATTATATTATTTTATTTTTATTTACATTTTCTAAAATATATTTTCAACATATTAATTAAAGTAAGTAATAAGGTCTTCTTCCATATCCGAGTAACGCGGGTTATTTAAAAGACCCTCTAGCATCAAACGCGGTGTAAATTTATTTAAAGCACCTACTCCTTTTTCACAAAACACATTTAACAGAGTACTATTGTAACCAGCAAGCATTGTACAATTGTTTTTGCTTGATACTGTAGGGAAACCTTCGGTATTTCTAAGATTCCAGAAAAGCAAATGTGGCGTTGAGTATCCGTGTAATGAATACATTCTGTCAATTTGATCAGCCAAAACTGCGTCATCCCATGGACTGTTTTTGATATAAGGAGAGTCGATCTGCATATCTGAAAATATTGCCATTACCATACCCTCCACCTCAACTGGTGGTACTTTATTTTTAATACAGGCATCCAATATCATCTGAAATGCCTTGTATATTCTAGTACTTGTACCCCAACTAGCACGCTTAATTTTTTGTACTTTGGACCAGAAGTCTGGACAATCATTTAAATCGCACCACTGAGGGTCGTGATCAAATATAAGCACTTGGTTTTTAAATGCGGCATGTGTAAGTTCAGAGCACCGAATACCCAATCCTATCGAGTTGAATAAAGGGGTATTCCCATTTAACTCCATTGATTCAGAAGTGTCGATCATTGCAACAATGGGCAAATTCCCCAACCCTTTATTATTTTTCAAATTATCGTCCCACTGTAAATTTATTGTATCAATATCAGTTTCTGACTCAGATGTACGAGAACCATATTGTAACGCATCTTTCACCAATTCATATGTATTACATCTCTTACCATGAACTTTATAATTGATGGAGTCAACTTTCGAGGCAGCAATATGATTTTTAAAATTTAAAGAACAAGCAATCCTATCATTTTTGTCGGATTTTTGTACATTTATTTTTGTTAAATTTTGAAACGACCGTTTCTGTTTGCGCATAGTTTGGGTAGTAACTGTGTTAAAATCAATATTGTCCCAGTTGTCACCGCATTGTTTTACCTGTGTAGTATCCAAATATTTATTCATGGCAGACAGTCGTTTTCTAAGATGAATTTTGCATTTTACTTTCGCCTTCTTCCATGAAGCGTCTCTGTCAATCGAAGTTGATGCCAGGAATTCAGGAAACATTTCATTCGCAATCATTTGAAACATGAATCCAAACTTTACATTTTTTTTCTTATTATAATTTGGTTCTCTAGGACACCATCTAGCCGCTAAACTAATTACAGGTTTGTCTTTTCTCGCGGTTGATTTATAAGTTTGGTATGCAATCCAGTCGTCTTTTAGTTGTCCACAAATAAGGTTACATGCATGAACGATAAGAGGGTGTTCTTCGTCGGATGTTTTATCTTTAAAGTATTTTGCACCATACTTCACATCTTTCCATGACCCGTATGGATGATGGTCGGTCATTTTTACAAAATGAATAAATGCATTTTCGGCAAGAACTGGGAAATATTGCCACCAGATGAAGACCTGCATGAAGGCTAATTGTTGTTCTCCTTTTCCAGAGACAATATCTCGTGTTTGTCCGATGAGTTTATACATGGTAGTTAAATTTTCAAATGTTTTTTTGTCTTGTAAAACCTCCATATCATGTTTTAATTTTCCTAGAATATCGTGTAAATGCCTCTCTAATCCAGAATGATCAGTTGACCTGACTAATTGAAAGAAGAATTGGGTTATTTTTTCATCAATATCAAAAGACCAAGTCTTTTCAAGATGACCCCTCTCCCCTTTCTGAGTCATAGTATAATTTTGGAGAGCGTTAACAAAGGTAGACATGGATGTATAATTACGATGTAGTATCTTTAAGCCTTTTCTTACGGGTTTTTGCTCGCTTCGATTTATGAGTTTTAATATAAATTTTCTTTGTGTCGATGCTTTTTGATTTCCATTTTTCTCTTAAAATAACATATAAACTGTTTATTTCCTGCAAAAACACGATTGAATCGTGCCATTTAATAGCATCTATACTTGATTCGGATTTAACATAATCAAAATTTTCAGGACTGTTTATATATTCCTGAATATATTGCGGATTGAGAGTAATGTTGTATTTTAAAATAGACAAGGGTGTGTATTTTTTATTTTGATACTCCATGTGTTTTTTAAGTAATTGAACCAATGACTCTTTATTTAATTCTGAATTATGTAATTTTATTCTATCTTTCTTGACATGAAATAATTCTTGGTTTTTATTCACATACAAACAGTACAACTTTATTTTATTAACGGGTTCTTTATAAAAATGTTTGTAATCTTTATCTGTAATTTCAAAATCATTAATCCAGTCTATAGAAAGTTCCATTATATTATGAATAAATTATATTATGTATAATATAACTTATTAGCCTAAAGTAGGAAAGTCGTCGTCTTTATAATCAAAAATCTTCGGAGGTGGTGTTTTAGGTCTTGTTGTTCGTCTAAAAGTTGGTTTTCTATAATTTCCATATTTGTCTTTATCCGGTCCGAAATTACTTTTATCTTTTCTGAATGTATTTCTAGGAGACCCATCGCCTCTGTAACTGTCACCTCTGTCACCTCTGTAACTGTCACCTCTGTCTCTGTCACCTCTGTAACTGTCACCTCTGTCACCTCTGTCACCTCTGTCACCTCTGTCACCTCTGTCACCTCTGTAACTGTCACCTCTGTAACTGTCACCTCTGTCACCTCTGTCACCTCTGTAACTGTCCACGGGATCATCATCTGGGGAACTTAAATTGGACCATCTGCTAGACACGGGTGGTGTCGTCGGTTCTGTATTTTTACTTATGAAGGGGTTTTTTGTTTGGGAATCATCAAAATTGTTAAAGCGGTTTGTAGAGCAATCTGTAACTGACATATATAATATAACAATGTTATTCTTTTAAGTGATTTATAATATTATTAAGGCTTAAAGATACATTACTATCTATTATTGTGACTTCTCCTCACAGCGAACATTTTTAAAAAAAAATACCATAATCTTAATTGATATCATATATATTTACAGGAGAATGCAAATAAATTGAAGTTTAGAAAACTTTTATTAATAGTAATAAAAGTCTTCTACTATGTTAGCCCCAAGTCTTTGCATTCCTCGTATTCTCGATAGTTCAATAACTAAAAATGATATCTACAAAGTTTTCAACAAATATAACTGGGGTCCAATATCCAGGATCGATATGGTGAATAAAAATAATTCTATCAAGGCGTTTATACATTTTAAATTCTGGTTTGATAATCAAAACAATTCCGATATTAAAAATAAGATTGAAAACGGAGAATCAATTAACATTATCTATTCAAAGCCGTGGTTTTGGAAGTGTAGTCTCAGTAAATTTTCAAAACCATGATTATCACGAATGATTCTGGTAATAGTCGAGTAATTTGATTCTCGCTATTTTTTATCTCTACAATCAAGCAACCATAAGAACTCTTTAACATCCTCGTACTCTTTTTTGCGTTTATAAGATGCTATCCCCTGTAACTTATGATATGTCTTATGCTCTACTGGTATCTTCATTAATTTACCGTATTTCCCCAAAATCGATTCTAACTCAGACAAAGGTATGATCCCTCCGTTGTTATAAGAAAGCAAAATAAACTTTGACCGAGTGTGTTTTATTAAATCTTCGAAAGCCTTTTTTGCATTAGTAAAACTGTTGTACGGTGATTTAAACCAAGTCTTGGGTTGTCCTCTATTTGTATCGGGGATGTTTTGTTCAGTTTTCCAGTCGTTAATAATATCCAGCATAAAGAAGTAGATGGAATATGGGTGTTTATTGTATGGAGGATCATAATAAACCATATCTACCTCTGGTATTTTCCTTACCCACTGGTTTGTATCCATTCTTGAGACATTAACATTACAATTGCTTGGAGAGAAAAGAGGCATAGGTAATTTAATGGGGGTTGTTATTCTCTTTACATCTATTTCCTTCTTTCCACCATATTTTCCTACGCCAGATTCATCTTTGTAAAACGCTGAAAATTGTCCGTTCGTATTGTTATGAATAGAAGCTTCTACTAATAATGGTGCTAATATGAATGGTTTATCTTTCTCCGACAATGAATTAATAAACGTTCTGTATCTATCTATTAATTTACCATTTTGTTCGGTATAATATACTCGCTGTCCCTTTGTTATTTTTCCGGATGGAGCCCAATGTAGTTGAATCCATTTCTTATATTTACAAGAACTCTTACTGTGGGCAAAATTGTTGGCTTCTTCTATTAATGTATTGATTTTTTTTTGTCTTTGAGGTGACGGACTGGATAAATAACACTTGTTTAAAGTCTCAGAATAACCTGCTATATCGTTTACATAGAGAGAATCGCCTTTGACCTTAAGCAATCTAGAAATAATTCCAGAACCAGAAAACCCATCTGCTAAAACTAAATTATCCGCATTTAATTCTGTTTTAATGTCATCAATAATTTGACCTATGATTGATATAAATTTCCGCTTATTTCCCATGTAAGTTATAATTTGTTTTCTTAGATACACATCATTCATTAAATTATAAAAGAATAAAAAATATTGCGAATAAACACAAATATCAAAATTTCATTATCCTTTTAACTAGCAATTATAAGTTTAGGAATCGTGATACATCTTTGATTATTAGTACTGGCATGCAACTGACATTTAGAAAGTGTAATAAAACCTTTTAGAGCATCATAATGTATATCGTGTTTTTTTATATATACTCCAGGTAGATATTCATGTACCATATTATTAATATCAACGGTGTTAATAACGCTGTTATCAACATAATATTGTCTCCTGGCTTTTGTCTTGGTAGAGCGAGGCATCTTGTCGGTCGTTTCAATAATATAGCTGACTGAAATCACTTTGAGAGTTGGTTGAGATATGTCATGTTCTATTTGCAAATGACTGGATAAATGTGCTTTCTGAGCAAAACCTCTATCACAATGTTCGCACTGATATGGTCTATCTTTTTCCAAAACATGTTTGGCGTTTACATGATTAATTAGTTGGATTCGCGTATTTGTTGTTGAATAGTCACAATGGGAACAACAGTGTATCACTTTTTTTGTAGTGCGATTGTTGCGATAGTATTTTGTACTTGGGTTCACCATTATAAATTTGTATGAAGTAATATATCTTTGATATAATGGATTCAATTTTTATAACATAAAGGTTTTAATGAAAAAATTGAAAACTTTTTTCTCTTATTTGTGGTAGATATTAAAACTCATATAATCTTCTTAACTTTCTCAACTAAAACATGTCTTCTACTACCCAAGTATCCAATAATCTTACCATTGCCAAGATGTCCGGCGATCCTGCAAAAGGTGTGAGTATCTGTATTCCTCGCGTCTTTGCTAATATTTCTTGGTATCGCATCAAGCAGGCATTCATTGCTCTCAACTGGGGTTATGTCGAGCGCGTTGATGTGGTTCCAAGTGGTGGAACCAAACGTGCTTTTGTTCACTTTGCTCCTGGCAGATTTACTGCTACAAAAGTTCTTGAGGCGCTTTGCAATGGCGAGCAAGTCAAAATTGTCTATGATGAACCTTGGTTCTGGAAAATTTCACTGAGTCGCTCAGAAAAACCAGCAGAAGCCCCGGAACGCAAGCAGCAGCGTCCTACCATTGAGTTCTCTACCAACACTCAGAGACCCAAGCGTGGTCCCGGTGGCCGCAAGCTGACAATTGATATTACTCCTATCAATTGTCCAATCGCGGCTCGAAAACAAGAGCATCTCGTTGGTGCGACTGTGGGAAGCGGTGAGGTCACGGAAGAATAAATAATTCGAAAAAACCCTGTGATGACAACACAGTCGAAAAAAAACCTTTTTTTTCATGATATAATCGTTAACCATTGGTAATTAAACTATTTAAAATTAATATCAAATTATGATATAATGGTATTAATTTATAAAGACACTCAAGTTGAAATAACGAAAAACAAAATGGAAGCGGTAATTAGTATTCAGAACTGGGATGGTAAATACAAAAAGTTTTGGGTTAACTTCCCATTGTCTCTGTTAAAACTAACTAAAAAAGAAACGGAAAGTAACACCAAAACATATACAATTAAAGTAGATAAAATAGAAATGCTTGATGAACTAATCAAAAGGAAAAAGGCATTAGATTACAATGGATGCATATCATTACTGTATGACATTGGAAACCAAATACAATCTTTAGAAATGTTTAATGTTGGTATTCCATTTTTTAAACTTAGTGATATTTTAGTTGTGGATTCAAAACATTTTTTTATTGTTAATACTGACAGAGTTTTACCTGTATCAAATAAAACAATCACAATTAACACGCCATATAAAAGAACTCCTTTTTTCTCTCCAGAAATGCAAAATCTTACTGGTATACCGTCTACTGTAAATTGGAAATCTGCTTATTACAGTCTTGCAAGTGTCGTAGTATTTTGTTTGACGCAAGAATATATTTTGGGTAACAAATTATCTCCTGGAGAAATTTTAGATAAATTATATGCAACAAAGTTGTACTGGGCATTAATGCGATGTTTGGAACCAGAACCAAGAGACCGACGATATCTTATTATTTAATTTCTACAGGTAGTGTATAGATGTCATTAGCCACCTTAGCAAGAAAAACAAAAACAAAGCAGCGTCTTAGAACAAGAGGTAAATTTATTTTAAATATGACCGGACGAGGTAGTGTGTTAGGAATGAATGCCAAAATGAGCAGAGGTAATTGTAAAAACATGACATCTTGTGCTGGAAAAAGAGCTTCGTGCTGTCTCAACGAAGAGGCGGAATGTTGTAGATTTCCTCACGGTGGAAAACCTGCACCACAAATGGGTTACGGCGTCTATTTAAATCGCAAATCCCAAGGAGCATACCATCCTTCTGGTGGAAGACAATGTGATACGGTGGGTGGATGTAGCAATAGCAAACCAGTCTGGAAGCAGTTGTCTAATCTAGACGCCAGTTTTTTTATTGCTAACAAAAAGGACAAGGTACTTGCTTGTAATAGGGATATTTATACGGGTAAAAAAGAGACTGGTTGTGTTGGTCAATGCGATTGTCCTGTCAAGAAAAATATGTGTGGGTGCAGGGCAACTGATTTAGTTCGTTACACGAGAATCAATCAGTCGTTTGGATGCGGCGTTACAAAAGTTGTTAAACAAAGTCGAACAGCTGGGGAGCAAATTGCTCGAAACAGAGCTGCTGTCGATTGCATTAAACCATCTCACAGAACCATCCATCTTAATGCTGTCGGTGATTTATCTTTTGATGGTTGTTGTGGAAACCAATGTTTAATACTGGGTCAGCACTACTCACTACAAGTAGTGAGTAGTAAAGCTGAAATAATCACCATAGAATGGTGTCAAGGGGTGAGTGAAATATGGAACATTGGTGGTTCTGGTACCCACAAGAGATCATTTACGGTGCCAAAATTTAATAACACTTGTAAGACAGCGACTTATGCAAAAATTAATATCAGTGGTAAGATGGTTTTATTGAACTACTGTAAACAAGGATTGAAAAAACCTCTCACACGAGGTTGTTAAAATTGATTATAAACATATTAAAGATTAATAAATTTACAATCCTATAATGTCTAAATATGTTCTTAAACTGCGTATTGTTAGTACCGATGAAGAGTTGCATGCATTTTATAAGGAAAAGGTTGACAAGATGAATACCAATGAATACATTGCCAATTCTCATAAAGATTCAGGGTTTGATATCTTTACTCCGAAGGCCAATCTTAAAATTGGTCCAGGGGAAACGAAACTAGTAGATATGAATATTCAGTGCGCTGCATACAAGATTGTCTGCAATGAAAATGTGTGTCAAAAGTTACCTTCAGCGTTCTTCATGTATCCCAGGTCATCCATTTATAAATCGTCTTTGCGACTTGCAAACAATACTGGAATTATCGACAGTGGGTACAGAGGAAACTTAATGGCCGCATTTGATAATATTTCCCGTATTGGTTCAACTTTTCCAGGTGGCGTCTGGTCACAAGACGAAAATTCCCACGGCAGACTTTTGCAAATTTGCATGCCAGACCTGTCTCCATTTAGTGTAGAAATTGTAAGTACCCTAGAAGATACTATTCGTGGGTGCGGAGGACTAGGTTCTACTGGTTTCTAAATGGTTATCTATAAATTCGTCACATGTGATATAAAAATCTTCTTTTTTTTCTGCTTTATAATTCATTTGTTTTTTACAAGAATTGCACAAATAAACTATATATTTGTATGTTACCTTATTTTGGTCGACCTTTTTATATATTATACTCCTACTAGTGATAGATTTGCACTCCCAACATCCCTGCAACCATCCATGAATTGGGAGATGAGTATCGCTATACAGATTAATCTCTTGAACTAACTTCATATATATATTTGCATTATTTCTAAAATTATAATACTACATTTCTGATACTAATCTTGTATAGTCGTTTTAGTGCAGTATGAATAAGATGGTTCCTTTTTCTTAGTGCTTTTTTTTCAGACTTTTCTTTAACAGTTTCTTGAATAATTAATTTTAGAGGAGGACTTGTTTGTTTTTGAGAGCGTAATTGCATTTGAAGTATAATATTAATGTTTGTTTAATATTATATTTGTTAATTATGGTACTTCTTACCACACATTCCACCTTTGCGTTTTTTTCTTCCTTTTTTTACTGTTTTAGATCTGTATCGATACATTTTGCGTGGTTTAAGAATGACTTTGCCTATCTTTCTCACGGCTTCCAATGGATATTTATCAATTGACCGAGCAACTTTCCCAGCAACTTTATTAATATAACGGGTTCCTTTTTTAACTCGACTTGGAATAATTCCACCACGAGTTTTATGTTTGCGAGTTTTATGTTTGCGAGTTTTATGTTTGCGAGTTTTATGTTTTTGCATTATATAATAGCTAAATACTTTATTTTACACGCATGCTAAATAAAGTATTTGAAAATGTGCACCTTCCGGTAATCGAAACCGGGGCATTTCCTTGGAAGGGAAATATGTTACCACTACACCAAAAGTGCTACTGATTGAAAATTGCTCTTCAAAATTAGATCTCCGGCGAGGGTGAGTTGAACACCCGACCAATCGATCTACAGTCGACCGCTCTACCAACTGAGCTATCACCGGTAATTTTATATTTATAACCCATCATTTTTATATCTAAACAACATTCGACTTCTCTCATTCGACTCATTGTTGTATTTATAAACAAACCCATTCCAATCTGGCTACATCCCCAATGCCTCTGCTCAAACCCCATTACCCTGGCTACTCCCCAATGCCTCTGTCTACACCCATTGCTCTGTCTACACTCATTGCTCCGTCTACACCATGCCTCTGCTCAAACCCCATTGCTCTGTCTACACTCATTGCTCCGTCTACACCATGCCTCTGCTCAAACCCCATTACCCTGGCTACTCCCCAATGCCTCCGTCTACACCCATTGCTCCGTCTACACCCATTGCTCTGTCTACACTCATTGCTCTGTCTACACTCATTGCTCTGTCTACACTCATTGCTCTGTCTACACCATGCCTCTGTCTACACTCATTGCTCTGTCTACACCATGCCTCTCTTCACATCCCCATTCTCTAGATAATGATATCTCGCATTAATA
>Ga0206131_10001368_pt1 | contig 31516 bp, 34 predicted proteins | sample Helgoland_Spring_FD_148636 | JGI IMG/M metagenome (GOLD analysis project Ga0206131, IMG submission 148636) | Pelagic subsurface seawater microbial communities from Kabeltonne, Helgoland, North Sea - Helgoland_Spring_Bloom_20160517_1 | ecosystem: Environmental > Aquatic > Marine > Epipelagic ...
GTGGATGGCTTCTGGCCAGACGAGACTTACGACGACGAATAGTGCAAGCCGTGCACATTAAAGCTTGACCTAAATGTGCACCTAATGCACATTACGCACATCAGCCGATCCCCGGCGATGGAGCGACGAGCGTGGGTGAACTTCCCGAACTTGATGGAGCCACCGAGCGGTTCCTGATCGATGATCGTCCCGCCGAGGTCGATCGTGATGCTGTGGCCGCCGCCGCCGCTGCCCTGATCGCCGATGCAGCGGGACATGCCGCCGACGCGCTGCCGGAGCTGCTGGTTTTGGCGCGGGGCGGGGGCCATTTCGACGCGCGAGTGCGCCCCTATCTCAACGAGGCGATCCATTGCCTTGCTAGCAGCCTCGAAGCTGCGCTGATCGCATCTCACGATGTCGGGTCGGCTGGGGTCGGCCTGCCGCGTAAGGGTGGGGAAGACACGCTGGCCGTTGTGGTTCGCGACTTTCTCGATCGGAGCGTAGCGTGATCGCCCCGCCCGCGATTTCCTCGTTGATCGAGCGCGGCGCCCTGTTCGTGGTCAACCATAGCGCTGGCAAAGATAGCCAAGCGATGTTCGCTGCCATTAGGGGGCTGGTCCCGCCAGAGCAGATCATCGTCATTCATGCAGTGCTGCCGGAAGTGGAGTGGGACGGGACGGTAGATCATATCAAGGCGACGATCGGAGATTCCCCACTGGTCCTAGCGCACGCGCGCAAAACCTTTTTCGAGATGGTTGAGCACCGTGGGATGTTCCCGTCCCCAGCAAACCGTCAGTGCACGTCTGACCTTAAGCGCGGCCCGATTGAGCGGGAAATTAGGCGGTACCTTGCCGGGCATCCTGAGTTCAACGGTCTCGTCGTCAATTGCATGGGGATGCGCGCCGAAGAAAGCCACGGGCGCGCCAAGCTCGAGACGCTGAAGCTCAACGCGGGGAACAGCAAAGCGGGTCGCGAGTGGTATGACTGGCTGCCTATTCATGCCCTATCCGAGGGCGAAGTATTTCAGGCGATCGCTGATGCCGGAGAGCAACCTCACTGGGCTTACGCGGCCGGGATGACGAGGCTCTCTTGCTGCTTCTGCATTATGTCGAGCCAGGAGGATCTGCGTACCGCCGCGCGGCTCGCGCCGGATCTTTATGCTCGCTACGCCAGCACGGAAATCCGCTTGGGGTTCACGCTCAGTATGAGTCGGCGGTCTTTGCCTGAAATCACGGGGATCGCAGCATGATGCGCCCCGCCAATCTCCCCCGATCAATGTTCCAGACTCGCAAGCCACCGCGCGCGCCGCGCCCCATCTGGAAGTGCGCCGAGGAGTTCAAGCGCTGGCTGCGCAAGCTGCCGTGCTCGTGCTGCGGACATATCTCGACTGAGGATAACCCGATCATCTCCGCCCACGTCGACCATGGAGGGCAGGGGACGCGCGACGCCAAAGGCATGTCCACCAAGGTAGCGGACCGCTTCTGTATCCCGCTCTGCGACGATTGCCATAAACGGCAGCATAACCTCGGCTGGGAATCGTCCGAGGTCGAGCTGCCCACCCGGGACGCCGTCGCGCTGTCGACCGCATTCTGGCAGCAATGGCCCGGCCGTGTCGGCTGGCTGGGCGAGCTCGAGGCGGCAGGCGCATGACGGCCCCCGCCATCATCGACCCGGATCTGGAACAGGTCATTGAGGACCTGCAGTACACGGTCCAGCGGATCCAGCAGATCGAGGGGCAGCTGCTCGATGCGGATTACGTGCGCCGGTATCCGGACCTGTCACGGATGCTGCAGGAGAGGCAGGATCTCCGGGACCTGGTTGCGCTCAAGGGCGAGAAGCTGAACCTTGCGCCCCGCGCGCTCAGTCTGATCGTGATCGAGGCGAACCGGGTGCGGAGCAAGGCTCGCGGACGACGCTCCGTGCCGCTCGACAAGCTCTTGAGCGTGATCCGTATCGTCAGCGATGCGGCCACGAGAGACCGGGCCGAGGCGAATGCCGACCTGATCGCAGTGCAGGAGCGCGCGAAGGCCGCCACGACCCGGTCCTCCGGGCTCGCAAACGCGATCGCCTATCTCGAGGCCAGCCGGTCATGAAATCGCTTCACCATGACCCTGACACGCCCCCGGTCGGGCGCCAGCCGACGCACCCGCGGCTTGTCCCGTCGAAGCCGTACCCTTGGTATGGATCGATCAGGGGCGCCGAGCCGGGGCAGCTGGGCGTCACTGGCGGTGACAGGTTCACCGAGCAGCAGAAGGCTGCGCTGATCGAGCAGGGCAGGGACGTGCCGACTGCGGAAGGCATGCTGGTGAAGCGCCAGGCCAACGACAACGAGCTCGACTGGGGCCTCTACCGATTGCCCCCCGTCTACGCGTTCGAGTGCCCCGTCATCGGTCGCCGCAAGGATGGCAAGGTGAAGGTCATCAGCCCCAGCGGCGTCATCAAATACGTCGGCGCCGACGGCTGGGCTCACCGCCCGTTCCTGCGCCCGCGGACCGATGCCTTTGATCACAGGAGATTCCGATGAAGCTGGACGCAGGAATGCATATTGTCGGGGCGCTGTCGCTGGCCGTTATCGCGGCAGTTGCCACGTTCATCCTCGTCGAGGCAATAACCGTGCATCGGCACCGTATTATCGCGGCGCTGCGGCTCGAGCCGATCCCAGCAGCCCACCCGATCGCACCGCGCGCGGAGTATGCCGGGTGCCAGGACGACAGCACCTCTCCCGATCCAGCCCTGGACGCCGCGGCATGACCCGCGGCGGTACTGGCATCGCCTCGGGCATCACACGGCGCAGGCTCGATCGTGAGGAGGTGCTCGCTCGCCGTGCGGAGATCCGGAGAGACCCGCCGAGCGCCGAGCGCCGCTCAGCGCTCAAGGCGATCACGAGCCAACTGCGGAGCATCGACAATCGCAGTGAACGGGTATGAAAGCTGAGAATTATCTAATGCCGCCGACTGAGCGAGCGAAGCGCCGCGTACGCGGCGAGCCAATCAAGCGCTGTTATTCAAGGTCGTTTTCGCTAATCACGATGACGTTGAACTCTGGATTTCGTCCAAGGGCAACGAGCGCCGCATCAGCGATATCGTCGCTGAACCGGTTAAAAAGCACCTCGGCGTCGCCGTCAGGACCATCGCCTGAGAGAGCTTCAAGAACGGCGTACTGCACGGCAAAGTCGTACTCGTCATCGTCGATCTCTGCAGTGAACTCCACCAGCTGTGCTTTCGAATTGTCCGCGACTGTAGACATGTCGATTGTTAGTCGGTCGGCTGGCATGAGATACCCTTTACACGATTTGATAGCTGCAGTTTGCGGCAGTCCAATCGCAATTTTTGGAACTGTGCAATGATTTTGCTCATGTCTGCTGCAGCCGCGTCGTTTTTTTGTGAAGTCGTTCGTGTTCACGATGGTGACGGACCGCTCTGGTGCGCGAACGGCATAAAGGTGCGCGTGGCCGGGATCCAGGCGCCCGACTTCGAGAGCGCTGAGCCGTGCCGCCGCCCGCTGCAGCGCCGGGCCGCCTATACATGCGACGATCGCGCCGCGGCTCGCAGCCAGGCGATCGTCTCGAAGCTGGTCCTGAACCGCCGCATCAACTGCCAGCCGGTCGGGCGCAGCTATAGCCGCGTCGTTGCGCGCTGCACTTTGCCCGATGGTCGGTCGCTGAGCTGCGCGGCGATCGCCGTCGGCGCTGCCGTTCGATGGGATCGGTACTGGCGCGAATATGGGATGGGAGATTGCAGATGACCGAGGCCGCCAACGACCGCGGCGACCACCGCCACGACACGCTGTTGCGCATGAAGGACGTCAAGCGGCGCACCGGATTGTCCGTCGCGACGGTCTACCGTCGCGAGGCCGCAAAGACGTTTCCGCCTAAGGTGAGGCTCGGGCCGAAGTCGGTCGCGTGGTATCAGAGCGACATCGATGCCTTCGTCGCGGATCCGCTCAACTACCGCGCCGCCTGATCGCGCAGCAGGTGATCCGGATGCTCAAGCCCTTCGGTGATCATGCATGCCCAGGTGTCAGCGAGCGCGCGCCGCCGCGCGGAGAAGCGCGCGCGGTTGTAAGCGAATTCCGAGCCCGACATTCCCTTGGGTCGATGCGCGAGCATCAGGTCGATCAGCAGTCGATCGCCCTCGCGCCCATTCTCCATCGCCCATTCGTTCATCAGGGTCGAGAACGCCGAGCGCCAGCCGTGGGGTACATGACGGCCCTTGTACCGACCGCCTGCCATCCGTTTGTAGAGCGTGCTGAGAGCCGCATCGCTCATCGGCTCGCGCGCCGATGTATTGCCAGGAAAGAGCAGTCGACCCCGGCCCGTCAGCCGGTGCAGCGCGCGCAGCGCGTCGACGGCCTGCGCGGGCAGCGGCACGTCATGGTCGAACGCCTCGTCGCCCTTATCTTCGACCTCGAGCTTCATACGCGCTGCGGAGATGCGCCAGACCGCCGCCGACGCGTCGCTACCGGGCTCCGTCCAATCGATGCCCTCGAACTCGGTCCAGGCCGCGGTGCGCAACACGCCGACGCGGACTGCGGTGATCGCCAGGAGCCGGGAGGCGAGCTTCGTCGTCGGGTTGGACGTGGAGCCGTCGACGATCTGCTGCAGCTTGAGCAGATCGGGGAGGGCGGTGATCGCTGGTTGCTTCGCGCCCTTCGGCGTAGGCTTGAGCGCGTTGATCAGATCCGTCGTCGGATTCACGGCGACCAGGTGCTCGCCCTTCGCCCGGACGAATATCGCGGACAGGTAGCCGAGCACACGCTTCGCGGTTTCGATCGACCCCCTTCGCTCGATCTTCCGCAACGTCCGCAAGATCACCGGCCCGTCGATGTCCGCGATCGGGAGCCTGCCAAGATCGGGAAAGACGTCGCGCGTGAGCGCGTTCATCACAACGCCGGCATGTCGCGGGGACCAGCGGGGCCGCTCGTCCTCATGCCAAGCGCGCGCGGAAACCTCGAACGTCGCACCGATCGCAGCGATGGCGGCCCGCCGATCACGCTCGGCTTCGATCGCAGGATCCTTGTTCAAACGGAGCGTGGTGCGCGCAGCATCCCGACGGTCGCGCGCTTCGGAAAGCGGGACCTCTGGAAACTGGCCGAACGTCAGCACCTTTTCCTTGCCGCCGAATCGGTACTTGAGTCGCCACGACTTGGCGCCGGTAGGCGTGATGAAGAGGTAGAGCCCCTTCTCGTCGCCCATTTTATAGGGCTTTTCGCCTGGCTTGGCGTTCCGAACCTCGACCACAGTAAGCGGCATAATCTCACCCCAGCTGTCCAGCAGCGCGGTCAATTGGGGGTATCGGGGAGGGCGGCTTCAAGAATACCCCCACCGATTACCCCAGACTCGTCGCGCTGCACCGTTCTACTATGAGAACGTATGAGAAACAAATGTGGTCCGAAAGGTGCCTTAATGAGCGGCTATGGAGAGGTATGTATCGTATGAAGGAAAAAGTTGGTGGGCCCGGCAGGACTCGAACCCGCAACCTAGCCGTTATGAGCGGCCAGCTCTAACCATTGAGCTACAGGCCCCACCGTTGCGGAACGCCGACATGAAAAAAGGCGCTCCGTCGGGAACGCCTGTTCATGCAAGTCGGCGAGGGCGTCCGTCAATCGCCTCAGCGCATATTATCGATCACGGTGTCGGCGCGGTCGCGGACGTTGCGCGCCGCATCGTCGACGCTATCGGCCGCATTGCGGATCGCCGCCGCGGCATCGTCATTGGCCATCGTATCGGCCATCATGTCCATATTATCGGCCCGTTTTTCGAGATCGTCGGCGAGCATGTCCGCCTTGTTCTCGACCGCCACGGCCTCCGGCGATTTCTGGCAGGCCGCGAGGGACATCAGTCCCATCGCGACCGCCATCGTTGCTGGTCTGATCAGGCGCATCGCGTCATCGATCCGACCGGCAACGTCATGATTACATGTTGTCCGCTTTTTCTTCGGCGGCGTCACGGACGTTGTCCGCGGCGTCATGCATATTCTCTGCGACTGCTTCGGCGTTATCCTTGGCGGTCGGATCCATCGTCGTGTTCGACATGTCCATCATGTTGTCGGCCTGCATGTCCATGTTTGCAGCGACCATGTCGCCGTTGTTTTCAACGGCAGCCGCCTCAGGCGACTTCGAGCATGCAGCGACGGACATCAGGCCGGCGGCAGCGAGAACGAAAGCGATCTTCTTCATTCGGTTGCTCCCAAGCAAAACCAATACTCGCGGCCGACCCGATTGCCGTCGCGAAGCAGCTCAAATAACGCACGGCTGGCCCCGGTCAATCGTCAAAATTCATCAACGCGTCATCATTGCGGCAAAACTGCCCTATTTGCGGGGCGTTACGGAACCGATCGCCTCAGGCGCATTCGCGACGATCGCGAGCATCGTGGTCCAGGCCGCCACGTTTTGCCGCAATTGCTCGGGATCGATCCGCTCGATCGTGTCGTCGGGGGTATGATGCGTGTCGAAATAGCGCAGGCCCGACTGGTTGAGGTCGATCGCCGCGACCCCCAGCGCCATCGTCGGGCCGACATCGGTGCCATCGCCGCCGACACCCGATCCGCGGCTGATGCCCAACGGCGCGAGTGCGCTGGCCAAGCGATCACCCACCGGCTTCGCACTGTCGGGCAGGTTGGTTTCGAACCGCCAGATCCGGTCCGCCCCGAAATCGCTTTCGCTGGCGGTGGCGTGCTTCTCCTTGCCATGGACGCGGGCATATTCCTTGCCGCCGTATCCGCCCGGCTCCTCCGCCCCGAACCAGACGACACGGATCGTCCGGCGCGGTTGCCCCGCCGCCATGACCCGCTTCGCCGCCGCGGTCGTGATCGCGATACCGCTGGCATCGTCGATCGCGCCGGTGCCCAGATCCCAACTGTCGAGATGGCCGCCGACCAGCACGATCCCGGCGTCAGGGTCCGATCCCGGAATATCCGCGATGACGTTGCCCGACGTGCCTTGGCCCGCGAACCGCGGCGTCAGCGTCAGATGCATCGTGACCGGCTTGCCCCGTGCGGCGACGCGTTCGAGCTGCATCGCGTCGGACACCGATAGTGCCGCGGCGGGGATCGGCTTCACGCCCTCCGGCCAGTTGGTGCCGCCCGTATGGGGGTTGCGATGATGATCGGTACCGATCGACCGGATCACGACCGCCGCCGCGCCCTTGCTCGCGGCGAGCGCCGGGCCGACGAAGCGCGCCGGGCCATAGGCGCCATAGCTCGATCCGTCCTGCGTCGGCTCCATCGCATTGCCGATATAGGCGATCTTGCCGGTCAGGCTGCCCGCGGCTGCGTTGGCGAGATCGCCATAGGTCTTGAAGACGACGACGGGCAATGTCACCCCGCCCGCCGGGGTCGCCCCGGAATTGCCGAGCGCGACCAGCGTCAGCTTCTGCGGGAAGGGCGCGGTGATTTCCGCGGTCTCGACGCCGCGCAGCCACACCGGCATCCGATAGGTTTCGATATGGACGTTCTGGAACCCGAGCGATGTCAGCTTCGCCACCGCCCAGTCGCGGGCGCGCGCCTCGGCATCCGTCGCGGCGAGCCGCTGGCCGACCTCGGTCGTCAGCCCCTCGACGATGTCATAGGCCAGATCGTCCTTCAGCGCGGCATCGCGCAGCGCGGCGACCGTCGTATCGACCGGCGGGGGCGGGGCGGGCATCGCGCGCTGGGCGAAGGCCGGGGTGAGGGGCGTGGCGAGGGTGGCGACGGCGACCGCCGCGAGCAGGCTGTGCTTGATCATGACCCATGACTAGGCGCGGCGGCGACGTTTGCCAACGGCGCGCCCAGCCCCTAAATGCGCCCCCAGAAATCCCGCCTCTTTTCAGCTACGGAGCACGCGCCAGATGGCCGTCCAATATTCCTATGTCATGAAGGGTCTGACGAAGACCTTCCCCGGCGCGCCCAAGCCGGTGCTCAACAACATCCACCTGCAATTCCTGCCGACCGCGAAGATCGCGATCATCGGCCCGAACGGGTCGGGCAAGTCGACGCTGATGAAGATCATGGGCGGGATCGATCAGGATTTCACCGGCGAGGCCTGGGCCGCCGACGGCGTCAAGGTCGGTTACCTGCCGCAGGAGCCGCAGCTCGACACGACGAAGGACGTGATGGGCAACGTCAAGGACGGCGTGCGCCCCGTTGCCGACCTGGTCGACCGGTTCAACGCGATCTCGGCCGAAATGGGCGATCCGCAGGACGATACCGATTTCGACGCGCTGATGGAGGAGATGGGCGATCTCCAGGCGAAGATCGACGCGGTCGACGGCTGGAGCCTCGACAGCCAGCTCGAACAGGCGATGGAAGCGTTGCGTTGCCCGCCGGGCGATTCGCCGGTCGACAATCTGTCGGGTGGTGAAAAGCGCCGCGTCGCGCTGTGCAAGCTGCTGCTCGAAAAGCCGGACATCTTGCTGCTCGACGAACCGACCAACCATCTGGATGCCGAAAGCGTCCAGTGGCTCGAAAATTACCTCAAGGAGTATACCGGCAACGTCATCCTCGTGACGCATGACCGTTACTTCCTCGACAATGTCGTCAATTGGGTGCTCGAACTCGATCGCGGGCGCTATTACACCTATGAATCAAACTATTCGGGCTATCTCGAAAAGAAGGTGAAGCGGCTCGAACAGGAAGAGCGCGAGGAACAGGGCAAGGCCAAGGCGATTTCGGACGAGCTCGCCTGGATGCGCCAGACCCCGAAGGCACGCCAGACCAAGTCGAAGGCGCGGATCCGCAATTTCGAACAGCTGATGGAGGCGCAGGAGAACCGGTCGGTCGGCAAGGCGCAGATCATGATCCAGCTGCCCGAACGCCTGGGCGGCAAGGTGATCGAGGCCAAGGGGCTGACCAAATCCTATGGCGACAAGCTGCTCTTCGACAATCTCGACTTCACGCTGCCGCCGGGCGGGATCGTCGGCGTCATCGGCCCCAACGGCGCGGGCAAGTCGACGCTGTTCAAGCTGATCACGGGTCAGGAACAGCCCGATGAGGGCACGATCGACGTCGGGTCGACCGTCAAGCTCGGCTATGTCGACCAGAGCCGCGACGATCTCGATCCGACCAAGAACGTCTGGCAGGAAATTTCGGACGAGCTCGAAATCTTCCGCTTCGGCAAGCAGGAAATGGGGACGCGCGCCTATGTCGGCGCGTTCAACTTCCGCGGGCAGGACCAGCAGAAAAAGGTCGGCCAGCTGTCGGGCGGCGAACGCAACCGCGTCCACATGGCCAAGATGCTCAAGGAGGGCGGCAACGTCCTCCTGCTCGACGAACCGACCAACGACCTCGATGTCGAGACGCTCCGCGCGCTCGAAGAGGCGCTGGAAACGTTCGCGGGCTGCGCGGTGGTCATCAGCCATGACCGTTTCTTCCTCGATCGCCTCGCGACGCACATCCTCGCGTTCGAAGGCGACAGCCATGTCGAATGGTTCGAAGGCAATTACGAAAGCTACGAAGAGGACAAGCGCCGCCGTCTGGGTGATGCCGCCGATCGGCCGACCCGGCTGGCGTACAAGAAACTGACGCGGTGATCCGCGGCCTCGACGAGGAACGGCGATCGGCGAAATACGCGCATATCCAGCGCGAACGCCGGTTCCTCGTCGACCCGGGGCCTGTGTCCGACGCTGCGCGATGCGGTCGCCGTCGAGGTCACTCATGACCGCCGCTATCAAGGCGGCGAGCTTGCGCGCTTGACGGCGGGGGCGATCGCCCCTCTGCTACGCTGGACTTAGGCGGAGACAAGGGGCGTGAGCGTGGTCGAAGAATCGCCGGGCGGTGACAAACCACCGGGTCCCGACGAACTGGCGTACCGGTTGCGCCAACAGTCCGTGCTGGCCGATTTCGGGATCGAGGCGTTGCGGGCGCGCGAATTGGCGCCGATGCTCCAGCGGGCGACGGAATTATGTGCGGCGGGGATGCAGACCCCCTTCGCCAAATTCCTCGAACGTTGTCCGGGCGAGGATTCGCTGCTGGTCCGCGCCGGGGTCGGCTGGCCCGACGGGGTGGTCGGGGAGGTCGAAATGCGCGCCGACCTGGGTTCGCCCGCGGGCTATGCGTTCAAGACCGGTGAATCGGTGATCTCCAACCAGCTCGGTAACGAGGAACGGTTTCGTACCCCGCAATTCATGGCGGATGCGAAAATCCACCGCGCGATCAACGTTCTGGTCGAGGCATCGGGTCAACGATACGGCGTGCTGGAGGTCGACAGCCCCGACGAGGGACAATTCGAAACCGCCGACCTGGCGTTCATGCAGGGCTTCGCCAATCTGATCGGCGTGGCGATCGAGCGACAGCAGGCGGAGGGCAGGCTCGCCGCCGCGATCGAGCATCAGGAACTGCTGACGCGGGAGGCGAGCCATCGGGTCAAGAACAGCCTGGCGATGGTATCGGCGATGCTCAACCTGCAGATGCAGGAGGATCCCGATCCCCGCATCACGCGGATGCTGGGGGATGCGCAGGCCCGGATCGGGGCGATCGCGCAGGCGCACGACCGGCTGTGGCGGGGCGATCAGGTCGGGATCGTGGCGCTCGAGGAACTGATCGAGGGGATCGTGACGGGGCTGGTCGATCAGGCCGACGGCAGCGACGTCACCTGCTCGATCGCGCAGCTGTGGATAAGTGCCGACGTCGCGATTCCGGTCGGGCTGACCGTGACCGAACTGGTGACGAACGCGATCAAATATGGCGGGACGGCGGGGCCGATCACGGTCACGCTGACCGAAGAGGCCGACGGGCTGATGCTGACCGTCGCCGATTGCGGGCCGGGGATGCCCGTGGGCTTCGATCCGGGGACGACCGCGCGGACCAGCCTGGGGATGCGGATGATCGCCAGCCTGTCGCGCCAATTGGGCGGCACGATGGCGTTCGCCGATGCCGCCCCGGGAACGCGCGCGGTGCTGCGCTTCCCCGATCCGCGCAAACGCGAACAGGCGGTCAGCGCACCCGCTTGACGAACAATCGCCCGTCGTCGCGGCGTTCGGTCTGGAAATTCGGCACCGCCTGGATCAAGTCGCTGAGGCGGCGATAGCCATAGTTGCGCGCATCGAAGCTCGACCGGTTGCCCGCCAGCTGCCCCATCGCCGACAGGCTGACATAGCCGCGTTCGTCGCGCTTCACCGAATCATAGGCGTCGATCAACAGCTTCACCAGATCCTCGTCGATCGTCGCGCCGGTCTTCGCCGATTTGGCGGGCGCCGTCGCGGCGGTCGACGCGCCGGTCGGTGCGGTGGCGGGCAGCGAGGCGGCGGGGGCAGTCCCGATTGCGGCGGGCATCGATTCGTCGATCGCGACGTCGGATGGCGGCTTGCGCTTGTCCTTCAGGATGGCATCGACGTCGATGAAGCGCGTACACGCCTGTTTGAACGCCTCGGGCGTCTTGCCGCCGCCGAAGCCGTAGACGGGCAGGCCGTCCTGGCGGATCCGCATCGCCAGCGGCATGAAATCGCTGTCCGACGACATGATCCCGAACCCGTCGATCCGTCCGCGGAACAACAGGTCCATCGCATCGATCGTCATTTTCATGTCGGTCGCGTTCTTGCCCTTGGTCAGGTCGAACTGCTGCTGTGGTTCGATGCCATGCTTGACGGTCATGTCGCGCCAGCCCTTCAAGCCGGGCTTGGTCCAGTTGCCATAGACACGGCGGACGTTGACGCTGCCCAGTTCGGCCAGGACGGTCAGGACGGGGTCGATCGCGTTCCACGATGCATTGTCGGCATCGATCAGCAGGGCGATGTTGCGGGAGGGGGCATCGTCGGTCATCCCCGCTCTGTCACGGCGAAAGCGGGGGGCGTCAACCGGGGGCGGGATATTCGATTCCGACGACTTCATAGTCGCGTTCGCCCGTCGGCAGGATCACGCGGCGCACATCGCCGATCGCCGCGCTCCGCAACGCACGGGCGAAGGGGGAATTCCACCCGACCCGGCCCCGACCCGCGTCGGTCTCATCGTCGCCGATCAGCGTCAGGACACGGTGCTGGTCATCCTCATCGGCGATCGTCACCGATGCCCCGAACCAGACGCGCGCGCGATCGGTCTGCGCGGCGGGGTCGACGATCTTCGCCGCCTTCATCCGGCGCGACAGCCACCCCAGCCGCCGGTCGATCTCCCGCAACCGCTTGCGACCATAGATATAGTCGCCATTCTCCGATCGGTCGCCGTTGCCCGCGGCCCAGGCGATCGTGTCGACCAGCGCGGGGCGCTCGGTCCCAAGCAATGCCTCATATTCGGTGCGCAGCACCGCATAGCCCGCGGGCGTGATGTAATTGGGTCGGTCCATCGGTCCCCGATACAATAGATGACGCCGCCGTCACCCCGAACCCGATCCGGGGCGCCGCGTCCGCCCGAAAAGCGCAAGTGCCCAAGGCTCGCGGCGGGATGACGCTATCCTGTTCCGCTCAGCCCGCGTTGTTCTTGCCCAGATACCAGCTCAGCCGGTTGCTCCCCCGGCTCTTTGCGCGGCTGGGGTTCATCAGGTCATAGACGACCGCGTTTTCGAGCACGCGCTGGACGTAATTCTTGGTTTCGTAGATCGGGATCGCCTCGATCCAGTCGACGATGTCGACGCCGGGCGTCCGCGGATCGCCGTTGGCGCGAACCCATTTGTTCACATTGCCCGGCCCCGCGTTATACGCCGCGACCGCCATCGGATAGCTGCCGTAATTGGCGTACATCCGCTGGAAATAGCTCGACCCCAGCATGATCGACAGATTGGGATCGGTGGTCAGCGCGGCGGGGTTGTAGCTGATCCCGATCTTGCCCGATTGTTCGCGGGCGGTGCCCGGCATCAGCTGCATCAGCCCGCGCGCGCCCGCATGGCTCACCGCGGTCTTGTCGAACTGGCTTTCCTGACGCGAGATCGCGTGGATCAGCGTCCAGTTATCCTCATAGCCCGATGGCACCGACACGATCGGAAAGCCCGCCGCGGTATAATCGCTGAGCCCGTTGCTCATCGCACTGCGCCCGACCATGACGCCAAGATCGGGGCGGCTGAGCTTCTGCGACAATTGCGCGGCGAGCACATGATCGGTGTCGGTCGTCGCATCGGCGGCGATCTGCTTGATGAACGCGGTCTGGTCCTGCCAGTCGCCGATCTGGCCCAGGAACCGCGCGGCGCTGACGACCTCGCGCGCGTCGAACGCGGCGCGGACGGCGGGGTCGATCACGGGCGTGCCGATCGCCGGTGGCGCGGTATAGCCGCGGCCCAGCCGCTCGGTCGCGAGCTGGCCATAGAATTGGTCGCGATACCCTGCCGCCGCGGTATAGAACTGGTTCGCCTCGGTCGGCTTGCCCGCCGCCTGCGCGGCGCGGCCCGCCCAATACAGCCCCTTCGACGTGACGGTCGGCGAATTCGATCCCTTGCCGTACCGATCGAACATCACCATCGCATCGGCGGGCCGGTTGATCTGCTTCAGCGCGACCTGACCGCCCAGCCATGCCAGGTTCGTATATTGGTCGCGCTCCTTATAGCTTTGCGCGCCGATATCGGTGCCCGCGGGATAGACGTCGGCGATCTGGCGCGCGATGTCATAGGCGGTCTGATACTGGCCGTCGTTCGCCGCCGCCCGTGCATGGGTGTACAGCGTTTCCATATATTCGCCGGGATCGGCGGGGCGGGCGGTGAGCGTCCGCGATTGCGCCAGCCACGTTCGCGCGCTGGGGCTGGCCCCCGAATTGCGCAGCCATGTCGCGCGGTCGGCGACGAAGCCCGCATCGGTGCCATAGGGTCCTTGCCCGGTCATCGCGATATCGGCGGCGTTGGGCGCGTTGGTCAGCAGCGCCAGCCGCGCCTCGAACACCGGGCGGCGCGCAGCGCTGGTATAGGCCATCTCGCGCGCGGCGCTCGATGTCGCGTTCTGCCACAGGAGTTCATCGACGCGGGCATCGTGATCGGCAGCGGTCAGCACCGGTCCGAACTGGCCGAAGATCGCGGCTTCGTCCGTCGCCGACAGGGCGCCCATCCGCCACGCCTTGCGCGCGGCGGCATTCGCCTCGACCGACCGACCCAGCGCCGCCAGCGCCCGGGCCTGTGCCACCATGCCCGATGACGTCAGCGGCGGAAACCGCGTGAAATAGGCGACCGCGCTGGCGGGCGAGGCGGTGCCCGCCTGCCGCTCTGCCGCCTTGCGCCGCCCCGCCTCCCCGGGCCAGCCGGGATGGTTCATCAGGAACGAGGCATAGCTGTCGAACGGCAGCGCATCGGTCTGCTGGATCGATCGCCATTGCGCGATCGTCGCGGCGATCCGCCCGTCGTCGGGCGATTGGGGCGCCCGTGGCCCCATGTTGGCCATTTGCGTGCGATACTGGTCGAGCTGGTCCTGTCCCACGACGGTCGTCGCGGCACCGGCGAGGAGGGAAACGATCAGGGCGGTGCGGAGGGGATAAGCATGCATGTGGACAGGATACGGATCGAACCCGTATCTGTCCTGAACAAAATCCTCTTTCTTGTCGCGGCAGGAGTTCGCCATCGTTATGTTTTCCGGATCAATTCCTGCGTTGGTAACACCGTTCGGCGACGATGGCGCGTTCGACGAGTCGGCGTACCGCACGCTGATCGACTGGCAGATCGACGAGGGATCGTCCGCGCTGGTGCCGTGCGGCACGACCGGCGAGGCGGCGACGCTGACCGCCGAGGAGCATTTTTCGATCGTCGCGGTATGTGTCGATCAGGCACGGGGGCGGGTGCCCGTGCTGGCGGGGGCGGGGTCGAACGATACCCGCGTCGCCGCGGACAACCTGCGCCGCGCGAAGGATGCCGGGGCCGATGCTGCGTTGATGGTGCCGCCCTATTACAATCGCCCCAGCCAGGAGGGTATCTATCAGCATTTCGCCGCGCTGGCGCACGACGCGCCGTTGCCGATCGTGTTGTACAACGTGCCCGGTCGTACCGTCACCGATATCCTGCCCGCGACAATGGCGCGGATCGTGACCGGCTTTCCCGATATCTTCATCGCGGTGAAGGATGCCAGCGGCGCGCTTGCCCGCGTGTCGCAACAGCGTAGCGGCTGCGGGGCGGGGTTCGTCCAGCTGTCGGGCAACGACGACCTGGCGCTCGCGTTCAACGCGATGGGAGGCACCGGGTGCATCTCGGTCAGCGCCAATGTCGCGCCCAGGCTGTGCGCCGATTTCCAGACGGCCTGTGCGGCGGGCGATTACGCCGCCGCGCTGACGCTCCACGACCGGCTCTATCCGTTGCACGATGCGATGTTCACCGATGCCTCGCCGGGGCCGGTCAAATACGCGCTCGGGCGGGTTCGCCCTGGCTTCCCCTCGACACTTCGCCTACCGATGACGCCTGCGAACGCGGCGAGCCGCGCGCTGGTCGATGCCGCGCTAACCCATGCAGGACTGGTCTGACGATGCGCCCCAAAACGATGCAGCAACTGCGCCGCTATCATCTGTATATCGGCATGTTCCTCGCGCCCGCAATCATCTTCTTCTCGTTCAGCGGCGCGATCCAGACGATCGGGTGGCAGGACGATCCGGCCCCTGCCGCATGGATCCGCACGATCGCGAGCATCCACAAGAAACAGACGCTGCCCAAGCCGCGCAAGCCGCGTCCCGCGGCGGCGGCATCCGATACCAAAGCGGCCCCGGCGGCGCGGGGTGATCGGGAGGCACCCGCGGTCGCAAAGGGCCCGTCGCCGATCCCGCTCAAGATCTTCGTGATTCTGTTGTCGATCGGGCTGATCGCCTCTGCCGCCTTGGGGATCGCGATCGCGCTCGCCAACCGGTCGACCCGGCGCGTCTCGACGATCATGCTGGTCGCGGGGATCGTGGTGCCGCCGTTGCTGCTGCTGGTGTGAGCCCCGTTGCGTTCGCGCGGCAACCGCCTACATCGCGCGTCTGATGTCACGTCCCAAACCCGCCGCCTTCGACAAGAAGAAGATCGTCGCCGAAAACCGCCGCGCCCGGTTCGAATATTCGATCGACACCGTGTACGAAGCGGGGATCGCGCTCGTCGGGACGGAGGTGAAATCGCTCCGGTTCGGGGAAGGATCGATCGCCGAAAGCTATGCCGAGGTGACCGACGAACAGGTCTGGCTGGTCAATTCGAACATCCCCGAATTCAGCCACGGCAACCGCTTCAACCACGAAGCCAAGCGCCCGCGTAAATTGCTGTTGCACCAGCGTGAGATCAACAAGCTCCACGGCGCGGTCGCGCGGCAGGGGATGACGCTGGTCCCGCTGTCGGTCTATTTCAATTCGCAGGGCCGCGCGAAGGTGGAGCTGGCGCTCGCCAAGGGTCGCAAGGACCACGACAAGCGCGAAGCGATCAAGGAGCGCGAATGGAAACGGGACGCGGCGCGGATCATGCGCGACCGCGGCTGATGGGCGCCAAGCCGAGCGTATGGCAGCGGCTGGCCGCCTGGTGCCATCGCTGCCTCCCGACCCGCGATTCGCTCGAACGCAGCCGGTTGCTGCGCCCCGTCGCGCATCGCGTGCTGGCGCCCGAATTGTGGCGTTTCACCCGGCGATCGGTGCCGCGCGGCGTCGCGCTGGGGATGGTGACGGGCATCCTGTTCCCGCTGGGCCAGATTCCGCTCGCGGCGCTGTTGGCGTTGCCGGTGCGCGCGAACGTGCCGACCGCGGCGGCGACGACGCTGATCACCAACCCGTTCACGACGCCGCTCCTGTGGACGCTCGCCTATTGGATCGGCCATTGGGCGTTGCAGGTCGACGAAGCGGTGCCGGGCGATCCGTTGCGGGCGGCCGCCGAATCGGGGTGGGTGCAGTGGCTGATGTCCGATGCCGCCCCCGCGATCGCGGTGGGGTTGCTGATCGTCTCGATCGTCATGGCGCTCGCGGGGTACGGCGTCAGCGTGCTCGGCTGGCGGCTGTGGACCGCGCGGAAATGGCGCAGGAGATCGGTCAACACTGCGTTCCTATCGACGCAAATTGACTAGCCGTATCAGCGGAGTACAACAGCGCATCCGACTCTCCTTTCAAGGATCATCGATGCGAACTCCGTTTATTGCCGCCTTGCTGCTCGCCTCCGCCGCTTCGGGCGTCGTCTATGCCCAGACCAACGCGGTCGTGCCGAACCCGACCGCCCCCGTCGATGCCACCAACGGCAAGCCCAAGCTGGGCGATTTCGGCGTCGACCTCAGCGCGATGGACACCAGCGTCAAGCCGGGTGACGACTTCTACCGCTACGTCAACGGCAAGTGGATGGACCGCACCGAAATCCCGGCGGACCGGTCGAGCTGGGGCGGGTTCGCGATCCTGCGCGACCTGTCGGACAAGCGCACGCGGGAGGTGATCGAGGAATCGGCGGCGAAGACGAATGCGCCGGGCAGCGTCGGGGAAAAGATCGGCGTCACCTACGCCAGCTTCATGAACGCACCAGCGATCGAGGCGGCGGGCGCCAAGCCGCTCGCCCCGTATCTGGCGAAGATCGCGGCGATCAAGACCCCCGCCGATCTGGCGCGCGCGTTCGGCGTGGCGACGATGAACGGCATCGACGTGCCGATCGGCGCGGGCGTCCAGCAGGATCTGAAGGATAACACGGTCTACACCGTGTACATGGGGCAGGGCGGGCTCGGCCTGCCCGATCGCGACTATTATCTGACCGACAATCCCAAATTCGTCGAGGCACGGCAGAAATACGTGACGCATATCGCGGCGATGCTGAAACTGGCCGGGCAGCCCGATCCCGCCGGCGCGGCGCAGCGCATCTATGATCTGGAAAAGCAGATCGCGCAGGTTCACTGGACCCGTGCCGAACAGCGCCAGGTCGAAAAAATCTACAACCCGATGGCGACCGCCGATCTGGCGGCGAAGATGCCCGGTTTCGACTGGAATGCGATGCTGACGCAGCAGCGGCTGGCGGGTCAGCCGCAGGTGATCGTCGCCCAGCCATCGGCGCTGACCGGCACCGCCAAGCTGATCCAGGCGACCCCGATTTCGACGTGGAAGGAATATCTGGCCTATCACACGATCAGCAACGCCGCGCCGCTGCTGTCGTCGCCGTTCGTCAACGAGAATTTCGCCTTTTACGGCACCACGCTGTCGGGAACCCCGCAGCTGAAGGACCGGTGGAAGCGCGGTGTCGATCTGGTCAACGGCAGCCTGGGTGAGGCGGTCGGCCAGATCTACGTCCAGAAATATTTCCCGCCCGAAGCGAAGGCGAAGGCCGATCAGCTCGTGCGCAACCTGATTTCGGCGATGGATATCCGCTTGTCGAAGCTGGAATGGATGGCGCCCGAAACCAAGGTGAAGGCGCGCGCCAAGCTGGCGGCGTTCACCCCGAAGATCGGTTATCCGGACAAGTTCCGCGATTATTCGGCGCTGAGGGTCGTGTCGGGTGACGTGCTGGGCAATGCCGATCGCGTCGCGGCGTTCGAATATAACCGTCAGCTCGCCAAGATCGGCAAGCCCGTCGATCGCAGCGAATGGTTCATGACGCCGCAGACGGTCAACGCCTATGCCAATCCGACGATGAACGAAGTCGTCTTCCCCGCCGCGATCCTGCAACCGCCGTTCTTCGATCCCAACGCCGATCCTGCGGTCAATTACGGCGGCATCGGCGCGGTGATCGGCCACGAATTGTCGCATCACTTCGACGATCAGGGCCGCAAGTTCGATCCGAAGGGCAATTTCGCCGAATGGTGGACCCCGCAGGACGTCGAACGGTTCAAGGGCTACACCGACAAGGTCGTCGCGCAATATGGCGCCTATGAACCCGTCGCGGGCAGCAAGGTGAACGGCGAGCTGACGCTGGGCGAAAACATGGCCGATCTGGCGGGTGTCAATGTCGCGCTCGATGCCTATCACATCTCGCTCGGCGGCAAGACGCCGCCCGTCATCGATGGCTTCACCGGCGATCAGCGGTTCTTCCTAGGCTTCGGCCAGATCTGGCAGACCAAGGCGCGCGAGGCAGCGTTGCGGCAGCAGATCACGACCGATCCGCACACGCCCGGCATGTATCGCGGCTATGTCGTCCGCAACCTCGACGATTGGTACAAGGCGTTCGATGTGAAGCCCGGCACCGCTTATTATCTGGCGCCGAAGGATCGCATCAAGGTCTGGTAAGCATCGACCATTTTTTGGGCCGCCCGCCGCATCGCCGGTCGGGCGGCCCGTCTATTTCAGGAACATTCTCCCATGAAGCGCATCCTCATCACCGCCCTGCTGGGCGCCACCGCGACCGCGGGGATCGTCCACGCCCAGACCCGTATCGCCCCCACCAAGGTCGCCCCCACCAAACCCACGCGCGCCGCGGTCGGCGCGGTGACGCCCGCCGCCGCCGCAGGGCCGCAGATCGGCAAATGGGGCTTCGATGAGGCGGGGATGGAAAAGACCGTCGCTCCGGGTGACGATTTCTACGCCTATGCCAACGGCACCTGGGCGAAGGACACCGCGATCCCCGCCGACAAATCGAGCTTCGGCGCGTTCGACGTGCTCGCCGACCTGTCGCGCGACCGGACGCGCACGATCCTGGAACAGGCGAAGGGCACGAAGATCGGCACCGCCTATACGACCTATCTCGACACCGCCGCGATCGATGCCAAGGGACTTGCCCCGATCAAGCCATGGCTCGACAAGGTGAAGGCCGCGACCAAGGCGAATTACGCCGCGATCGTCGCGGAGGCGGATCGCAACGGCGTCGGCGTTCCCTTCGGCACCGGCGTTGGCCAGGATGCGAAACAGCCCGACATCTACGCCGTCGGGCTGCGCCAGTCGGGGCTCGGCATGCCCGATCGCGATTATTATCTCGATGCCAAGAACGCCAAGGAGAAGGCGGCGTATCAGGCGCATATCGCCCGGATGTTCACGCTGGCGGGGGAACCCAATGCCGAGGCGCGCGCGCAGGCGGTGGTCGATTTCGAAACGCAGATCGCCAACGTCAGCTGGACCCGGATCGACAGCCGCGATGCGACCAAGACCTATAACAAGACCAATGTCGCCGATCTGGCGACGATGGCGCCCGGCTTCGATTTCGTCGGCTATCTGAAGGGGATCGGCACTCCGGTCGACAGCGTCATCGTCGGCCAGCCGAGCGCGATCAAGGGCATTGCCGCGCTGATCGGTGCCGCGCCGATCGCGGTGTTGCAGGACCAGTTGCTGATCCGCAGCCTCGACGGTTTCGCCGATGTCCTGCCGACCGCGTTCGACCGCGAACAATTCGCCTTCTACGGCACGACGCTGTCGGGCACGCCGCAGCAGGAGGAGCGGTGGAAGCGCGCGGTCGGCTTTACCTCGGGCGCCGTGTCCGACGAGGTCAGCAAGGTCTATGTCGCGCAATATTTCCCGCCCGAGACCAAGGCCGCGGCGGATCAGCTGGTCAAGAACGTCATCGCCGCGATGGGCGCGCGGATCGACAAGCTCGACTGGATGGCGCCGACGACCAAGGTGAAGGCGCATCAGAAACTGGCGGCCTTCACGCCGAAGATCGGCTACCCCACGCAATGGCGCGATTATTCGGCGCTGAACATCGTCGCGGGCGATGCCTTCGGCAACGAACTGCGCGCGCAGCAGTGGCGCCATGACTATAACATCGCGCATCTGGGCAAGCCGCTCCAGCGCTGGGAATGGGGCATGACCCCGATGACGATCAACGCCTATGCCAATTTCGGGATGGTCGAAATCGTCTTCCCCGCCGCGATCCTCCAGCCGCCCTTCTTCGATCCGAAGGCGGATCCGGCGATGAACTACGGCGGCATCGGCGCGGTCATCGGGCACGAACTGTCGCATCATTTCGACGATCAGGGGTCGAAATACGACGCGCACGGCCAGTTGACCGACTGGTGGACGCCGGAGGACGTGTCGCGGTTCAAGGCGCTGACCGCCAAGCTGGTCGCCGAATACGACCAGTATGAACCGCTGCCCGGCATGCACGTGAAGGGCGCGTTGACGCTGGGCGAGAATACCGCCGATCTTGCCGGGCTGTCGGTCGCCTACGACGCCTATCGCAAATCGCTCAACGGCAAGGAAGCGCCGGTGCTCGACGGATTCACCGGCGACCAGCGCTTCTACCTCGGCTGGGCACAGGTCTGGCGGCGTAATTATCGCGAGGCCAATCTGAAACAGCGGTTGCTGACCGATCCGCACAGCCCGTCGCAGCAACGGACCTGGGTCGTCCGCAATCTCGACCCCTGGTACGCCGCCTACAAGCCCAAGGCGGACGGCAAGATCGTCCTGACGCCCGACCAGCGCGTCCGGATCTGGTAACGTCGATCGTAGGAAGCCGGGGGCCATGCGCGAACGCCGCTTGACGCCCCCGGCCCACCGGTCAGAAGACGGGTGATGGCAACGCTTCCCCTGACGACGACGCTGACCCCCGTTCGCCGCGCCGCGCTGATCGCCGCCGGGGCGAGCGCGGGCGCGGCGCTGCTCGTCCTGCTCGTCGTCCACAGCCTGGTGCTCGCGGCGGCGTTCCTGGGCGCCGGGCTGATCGTCGGCGGCGCGATCATCGCCTGGCGGGTCCTTGCGCCACGGCCCCAGCCAGCAACGCGGTCGATCGATTGGGATGTCAGCCGCGCGATCGCGCAGGCCAGCGTCGATGCGGTCGCGGTCACCGATCGGGCGGGGCGGCTGGTATGCGCGAACGATGCTTACGCCGCGCTATTCGCCGGATTTCCCACCCCGCCGGGGCTGCCGCTCGATGCCGATGGCGTCGGCGCGCTTGGCAAGGCGGGTCGCGCCGCGTGGCGCGATGGTCAGGCAAGCGCATCGGGGCTGGCGGTCGGCGACACGCGGCTGTCGGTCGCGATCGCGCGGGCGGGCGATGAACAGGACATGCTGGTGTGGCGTTTTGCCGCGATCGTCGACCGCGATCTGGCGCAGACCGCGACCGACCTGATCGCGCGCGACACGGGCGACCGGCTCGGCAGCGCCGGGGTCATGGCGGCGCTGGTCGATGGCGACGGCCGGATCAGGGCGGGAAACCGCGTGCTGGCCGCGCGCGCGTTGGGCGACGACGGGTCGCTCGCGGGGCAGGATTTCGCCCGGCTGCTCATCACCGACAGCCGCGGGCTCGTCCGGTTCGAACGCGAAGGGCTCGACGGGACCCCGCTGCGCGTGATTCAGATGCCGTTGTTCGATGGCGATCGGTCGCCCGTGCTGATCGCGCTGCTCGACGACACCGATACCGCCCCGGCGATCGGCGCGAGCGCCTCGGCGCATGTCAGAAGCCTCGTCAGCCTGATGCCGTTCGGTATGGCGCTGGTCGATCGGGAGGGGCGCTTCCTCCAGATGAACGACAGCTTCGTGCGCGCCGCCGCGGTCGATCCGCAGCATCCGCCGCTCTATCCGGGCGACCTGGTCGTGCGCGAGGACAAGGCCGCAGTCGCCGACGCGATCCGCCGGTTCGCGGGCGGCGCGACGCATTCGACCGACATGGCGGTGCGGCTGAAGGATCATCCCGACGAACCCGTCGCCTTGACGATCGCGGGCGCGCGCGGCCTGGGCGATGCTTCGGTGCTGCTCAGCCTCAAGGACAATTCGGAGGAAAGCCGCCTCAAGCGGGAAGTCGCACAGGCGACGAAGATGCAGGCGGTCGGCCAGCTTGCCGGCGGCGTCGCGCATGATTTCAACAACATCGTCACCGCGATCATGGGGCATTGCGACCTGATGCTGATGCGCCATTCGCCGGGCGACAGCGATTACGACGACATCCAGCAGATCCGGATCAATTCGAACCGCGCTGCCAGCCTGACCCGTCAGCTGCTCGCGTTCAGCCGCCAGCAGACGCTGCGGCCCCAGATCCTCCAGCTGCCCGACATCATCGCGGAGGTATCGAACCTGCTGAAGCGGTTGATGGGTGAAACCGTCAAACTCGACGTCAATCACGGGCGCGCGCTGGGCGCGGTGCGCGCCGATCCGGGGCAGCTCGAACAGGTCGTCGTCAACCTGGCGGTGAACGCGCGCGATGCGATGCTGAGCACCAATCCCCATGGCGGCGGCACGCTGACGATCCAGACCAAATCGGTATCGGCAGCCGAGGTGCGCGCGATGAAATCCGATATGTTGCCGATCGCCGATTATACCGCGCTGCTGGTCAGCGACACCGGCGGCGGGATCGCGCCCGACATCCTGCCGAAGATCTTCGAACCCTTTTTCACCACGAAGGAGGTCGGCAAGGGCACGGGGCTGGGGCTGTCGACCGTCTATGGCATCGTCAAGCAATCGGGCGGCTGGATCTTCGCCGAATCGAAACCGGGGCAGGGGGCGATTTTTTCGATCTATTTCCCGGTTCATGCTGCGGGCGTCCCGTCGCGGATCGCGCCGCCGCCATCGCGCGCGGCGGCACGGCCCGCCGAAATGTGGGGGACGGGGACGATCCTGTTGGTCGAGGACGAGGATATGGTCCGCGCGGTCGCCGAACGCGCGCTGACGCGGCAAGGCTATACCGTGCTGACCGCGGAAAACGGCGAAGCGGCGCTCGAACTGCTCCAGACCAGCGGGCGCCCCGATCTGTTGATCAGCGATGTCGTCATGCCGACGATGGATGGCCCGACGATGGTCCGCCACGTCCGCAAGGCCTATCCCGACCTGCCCGTCATCTTCATGTCGGGCTATGCCGAAGAACAATTGCGCCGGTCGATCGATATCGACGAAGTTGCTTTTCTTCCCAAGCCCTTCTCGGTCGCGCAGCTGGCCGCCGCGGCGCGTGATGTTTTGTCAAGACCGTCATAAGTTATTGCAAAGGCGGAACGATCAAGGCTAGGGGCGTGGCATGAATTCCACCCAGCGTGTCCTCATTGTCGAGGACGAGCCCCTGATCGCCATGATGCTCGAGGATTTTCTCGACGTGCTTGGCAAGAATGCGGTCGCGACGGCTGATAGCGTCGCCAGCGCCCTGGCCGCGATCGGGGAGGCGGAGATCGACGCCGCCATCCTCGACGTCAATCTGCGTGGCGGCGAGAAGAGCACCGCGATCGCCGAAGCGCTGGCGTCGAAGAACATCCCCTTCGTCTTCGCCAGCGGCGGCAGCGGCGACAGCGTCGATGAACGGTTCCGCGATCGCCCGATGCTCCAGAAGCCCTTTACGATGGACGGCGTCGAACGCGCGCTCGCGGCGCTCTGACATCGATCCGATGCGGATGACGCATTTGTAACGGAACCCGCGTGACCGGTCATGCGCTGGTTGGGGCATGACAGATACACCCATTGCCATCGTTACCGGCGGTGAATCCGGCATCGGTGCCGCCTGCGTCAGGGCGCTTGCCCGGGCCGGGGCCCGGGTCGCCTTCACCTATTTCAAGGATGCCGACGCCGCCGCCGGGGTGCAGCGCGATGCGGGCGGTCCCGCAGTCGCGCTGCCGATCCAGTGCGATGTCGGGGACGAGGCCGCGGTGGCGGCCTTGTTCACCGCGACCGAACAGGCGTTCGGTACCGCGACGTGGCTGGTCAATTCCGCGGGGCTCAACATGACCGGGGTGCGGATCGTCGACATGCCGCTGGCGCAGTTCGATCGCGTCGTTCGATCCGATCTCTATGGCCCGTTCCTCACCTGTCGCGCCTTTGCCCGCGCGGTGGAGGCTGCCGACATCGGGGGGCGGATCGTCAACATCTCGTCGATCCACGAACGCGCACCGCGCGCGGGCGGCGTCGATTATGATGCGGCGAAAGGGGGCCTGGCGCAGCTCACCGCGACGCTGGCGCTCGAATTGGCGCCCAGGCATATTGCCGTCAACGGAGTTGCGCCGGGGATGATCCTCACCCCGATGAACGAACAGGCGATGACCGACGCCGCCTATCGCCGACAGCTCGAATCGCATATTCCCTGGCAGCGTGCGGGGACGCCGGACGAGGTCGCGACGCTGGTCGCGTTCCTGTTGTCGCCTGCCGCCGACTATATCACCGGGACGACCGTGACGATCGATGGCGCCCTGTCGCTCACCGTGGCGCAGGGGGCCTGATGCCGACCTACGCCGTCGAGACGATCGACATCGTCACGCTCGGGGCCGGATCGCCGCTGGCGACGATGGATCTGATGAGCCCGTTCGTCTGGAAAGAAGCGGCCCGTTACCGGATGATGGTCCGCGGCGTTCCCGATCCGCTGGGGCACAACGACCCGACCGGCGTCATCGCCAGCGGGTGGAGCGACAATGGGCTGGAATTCTGCCTCGATCCCGTGCCCGCGATCCTGCCGGGCAACAGCCCCGATAATGCCGATGCGGGCGGCTGCGAGGACCCGACCGTGCTCGTCAGGCCCGATCGCTATGTCGTCTATTATACCGGTGTCGATGCGCGGCGCGAACAGGGCGCGATGATGGCCGCCAGCGGGCCGACGCTCCAGACGCTGGAAAAGCGCCGCGTCGTGCTGAAGGCCCCGGCGGGAGAGGGCAATATCAAGGAGGCGACGATCGTCCAGGCGCCCGATGGCAGCTGGCGGTTGTTCTACGAATATGCCGCTGCCTTCGATCACGGAGTCGCCGCATCGCGGATCGGCGTGGCGACCGCCGCCGCGATCGGCGATCCATGGGTGGCGCTCGACGATCCGTTCGATATTCGGGAGGACGGCTGGGATAATTGGCATCTGTCGACCGGCCCGATCTGCCAGCTGCCCGGTGCGGACCCGGTGATGTTCTACAACGGCGCGACGGTCGACGCGCGCTGGCGGATCGGCTGGGTCAGCTTCTCGCCCGACTACACCCGGATCACCGGTCGGGGCATCGAACCCGTCATCATGCCGCCGCCGCCCGCCAATCGTGACAAGACCGACATCGCCTTCGCCGCGTCGAGCGTGGTCGAGGATGGCGGCATATCGCTCTATTATTCGTTGGAAGACAGCATCCTGCGGCGTGCGCTGCTACGCTATTATCCATAATGTCGGCAGCGAAAATTCAGCAACAGACTTGCGTCGATGGCCCCACCCGCGACATAGACCGCGCCCATGACGAACCGTTTCGACAAATCCCGCCTGCCCAGCCGCCATGTGTCGGTGGGTCCCGAACGCGCGCCCCACCGCAGCTATTATTATGCGATGAGGCTGACCGAGGAGGATATCCAGAAGCCCTTCGTGGCGCTGGCGTCGGCGGGCAACAATTCCGCGCCCTGTAATACGACGCTCGATGCGCAGGCCGATGCGGCGCAGGCGGGGGTGATCGAAAACGGAGGCATGCCGCGCCGGTTCAACACGATCACCGTCACCGACGGCATCGCGATGGGGCATCAGGGGATGAAATCCTCTCTGGTCAGCCGCGAGGTCATCGCCGATTCGGTCGAACTCAGCGTCCGCGGTCACTGCTACGACGCGCTGGTCGGCTTTGCCGGATGCGACAAGTCGCTGCCGGGGATGATGATGGCGATGCTGCGGCTCAATATCCCCTCGATCTTCGTCTACGGCGGGTCGATCCTGCCGGGCCGCTACCAGAACCGCGACGTGACCGTCGTCGACGTGTTCGAGGCGGTCGGCCAACATGCCGCGGGGAACTGCCCGATCGCCGACCTGACCGATCTCGAAAAGGTCGCCTGTCCCGGTCATGGCGCCTGCGGGGGCCAGTTCACCGCGAACACGATGGCCTGCGTCGGCGAAGCGATCGGTTTATCCTTGCCGAACAGCAACATGACGCCCGCTCCCTACAGCTCGCGCGAACAGATCGCGATCGCGGCGGGCTATCAGGTGATGAACCTGGTCGAACGCAATCTGCGCCCGCGCGACATCTGCACCCGCGAAGCCTTCATCAACGCCGCGCGGGTCGTCGCGGCGACCGGGGGATCGACCAACGGCGCGCTCCATCTGCCCGCGATGGCGCATGAGGCGGGGATCGACTTCGACCTGTTCGACGTCGCCGAGGCGTTCAAATCGACGCCCTACATCGCCGATCTGAAACCCGGCGGTCAGTATGTCGCCAAGGATATGTATGAGGCGGGCGGCGTCTACATGCTGATGAAGACGATGCTTTCGGGCGGGTTCCTCGACGGCAATTGCCTGACCGTGACCGGCAAGACGCTGGGCGAGAATATCGACGAGGTGACGTGGAACCCCGATCAGAAGGTGATCTATGACGTCAGATTGCCGATCAGCCCGACCGGCGGCGTCGTCGGCCTGCGCGGCAGCCTGGCCCCCGATGGTGCGATCGTGAAGGTCGCAGGGATGCATCGGCTCCAGTTCACCGGCCCCGCGCGCGTCTTCGATTGCGAAGAGGATTGTTTCGCCGCGGTCGAGGCGCGATCGATCCGCGAGGGCGAGGTCGTCGTGATCCGGTACGAAGGGCCGAAGGGCGGACCCGGGATGCGTGAGATGCTCTCGACCACCGCTGCGCTCTATGGCCTCGGCATGGGCGAAAAGGTCGCGTTGATCACCGACGGGCGGTTTTCGGGCGCGACCCGCGGCTTCTGCATCGGCCATGTCGGCCCCGAAGCCGCCGATGGCGGCCCGATCGCGCTGGTCGAGGATGGTGACACGATCACGATCGATGCGGAGGCCGGGACGATCGACCTCGACGTCCCCGCCGACGTGCTCGCGACGCGCCGCGCGGCATGGACGCCGCGGACCAATGATTATCAATCGGGAGCCTTGTGGCGCTATGCCCGCAACGTCGGGCCTGCCTATCGCGGCGCGGTCACGCATCCGGGGGCCAGCGCCGAAACCCATGTCTACGCGGATATCTAGCGTCGCGTTGTTGTTCCTGGTCGGTTGTGGCGGCGCTGCGTCCGAACGCGACGATACGACCGCCCCGACCGGTGCGGATCCCGGCGCCGGGCGCGGGGTGCGGGTCGCGTGCAGCCATGGCGGCGCGCCGGTCGCCGACACGTGCAGCGTCGAACGATCGATGACCGCGCGCGGCGCCGTGATGACGCTGCGCCACCCCGACGGCGGCTTCCACCGGCTGTTGGTGCGCGCCGACGGGACGATCGCCGCCGCCGATGGCGCAGGCTATGCGCTGGCAACGCAGCCGGTGCCGGGTGGCATGGCGGTGACGATCGGCTCCGACCGCTACCGGCTCCCCGACGTGCTGATCGGCCCGGCGTCGTGATCCCGATCGCGGGCACCCCCATCCTTACCGCCGCGGCGATGCAGGCCGCCGAACGGGCGAGCGGGATCGCGCCCGATCAGCTGATGGCGCGGGCGGGGGCGGGGATTGCCCGCGCGATCCGCCGGTTGGCGAACGATCAGGGGGTGCTGATCCTCTGCGGTCCCGGCAATAACGGCGGCGATGGCTATGTCGCGGCCCGCCTGTTGCATGAGGCAGGTATCGGCGTCCGCGTCGCCGCCGCCGCGCCGCCGTCCAGCCCGCTCGCGATCGATGCCGCCGCCTGCTGGCCGGGACCGGTCGAGACGCTGGCCGATGCGGCCCCGGCGGCGGTGCTGGTCGATGCGCTGTTCGGCACCGGCCTGTCCCGCGCGCTGGCCGACGATATGGCCGACCGGTTCCACGAACTCGCCGCCAGCGCGCGGCTCGTCATCGCGGTCGACCTGCCCAGCGGCCTCGCGAGCGACGATGGCGACGTCCTGACGCGTCCGCCGCGGATCGACGTGACGCTGGCGCTGGGCGCGGTGAAGCCGTCGCACCTGCTCCAGCCCGCGGCGCGCCACTGCGGGATCGTCCGGCTGATCGACATCGGGATCGATCCGGCGGGCGCGGTCATCGCGCTGGCGCGTCCGCATCGCGACGATCCCGGCCCCGATTCGCACAAATATACCCGCGGGCTGGTGGCGATCGTCCCCGGGACGATGCCCGGTGCCGCCGAACTCGCCGCGGTCGCCGCGATGCGGAGCGGGGCGGGCTACGTCCTGCTGCTGACCGATACGCCCGGAACGCCGCATGCGATCGTCCGGCGCGGCTGGTCACCCGATGCGCTCGACGACCGACGGATCGGCGCGGTGCTGATCGGGCCGGGGCTGGGCCGCGACGACGTGGCGACGCGGCGCCTCGACACGGTGCTCGCGACGCCGCATAGGCTGGTGATCGACGGCGATGCGCTGCATGGCCTCGATCCACGGCGGATCGCCGATCGCAAGGAAACCACGATTTTGACGCCCCATGCCGGTGAATTCGATACGCTGTTCGGTGCCGGTGGCGGCAGCAAGATCGATCGCACCCGCGTCGCCGCGGTGCGCGCGAACGCCATCGTCGTCCACAAGGGTGCGGACACCGTCATCGCCGCCCCCGACGGACGGATCGCGATCGCAGCCGACGCCAACGACTGGCTGTCGACCGCGGGGACGGGCGATGTGCTCGCGGGCACGGTCGCGGCGATGTATGCCGATGGCAGCGACGCGTTCGCCGCCGCTGGCGCGGGCGTGTGGCTCCACGCCGACGCGGCGCGCCGCTGCGGCAGGGCGTTTCTGGCCGACGACCTCGCCGCCGCGCTGACCGCGGCCCGGGCCGCGCTGTGAGCACGCAGCCGGGCAACGTCGTCGTCCGCGTCGCGGCGCGGGGGGATGGCATGACCGCGGACGGGCGCCACGCCGCGCTGGCCGCGCCCGGTGATACGCTCGCCGACGACGGCACCGTAATCCCCGGCCCGCATCATCAGACCCCGCCCTGTCGCCATTTCCCGACCTGTGGCGGGTGCCAGCTCCAGCATCTCGACGACGCCAGCTACGCCGCGTTCGTCACCGACCGGATTGCGGTCGCGCTCGATGCCCAGGGCCTGTCCGCGCCGATCCGCCCGCCCTTGATCTCGCCGCCCGACACGCGCCGTCGCGCGACCTTGCATGCCGAGGGAAAAGGCAAGGTATCCCTAGGCTTTACCGAGGAAAGCAGCCACGCGATCGTCGATATCGCGGAATGCCATGTGCTCGCGCCCGAGCTGTTCGCGCTGATCGCGCCGCTGCGCAAATTGCTCGCGCAGCTGGGGCTCAAGCGCCGCGCCGACGTCCATCTGACGCTGGCCGATCAGGGGGTCGATATTCTCATCACCAGGATCGCCGCCGAAGGGCTGAAGGCCGCCGATGCGATCGTCGATTTCTGCCAGCGGCACGGCGTCGCGCGGTTCGCGGTCGACGACGGGCTGGGCCCCGAGACGCGGTGGGAACCCGAACCCGTGACGATCACGCTCGGCGGGCTGCCCGTGCCGCTGCCGCATGCCGCCTTCCTCCAAGCGACGACCGAGGGCGAGGCGGCGTTGGTGGCGGCCGTCCTCGCGGCGGTGGGCGGTCCCGCCACCACCGCCGATCTGTTCAGCGGCCTCGGCACCTTCGCGCTCGCCTTGCCGGGCAAAGTCTATGCCGCAGAGGGCGCGCGCGATGCGGGGATGGCGCTCCAGGCCGCGGCGCATCGCGTCCAGCGCCCGGTGTTCGTCGAACATCGCGACCTATATCGCCGTCCGTTGACTGTCGCCGAACTCGACCGGTTCGGGGCGATCGTGCTCGATCCGCCGCGGGCGGGTGCGCGCGAACAGACCGATGCGCTGGCCGCCTGCCATGCGCCCGTCATCGCCTATGTCTCGTGCAATCCCAGCAGTTTCGCGCGCGATGCGAAGATCATGTGCGACGGCGGCTGGCGGATCGACTGGATCCAGCCCGTCGGCCAGTTCCGCTGGTCGACCCATGTCGAACTCGCCGCGCGCTTCAGTAGATAGCCTCGACGAAGAACAGTCCGTCGGGCGGCGCGTTCAGCCCCAGCCGCCCGCGGTCTTTCGCGATCAGCGCCGCGCCGACGTCGCCGACCGCCCATCGCCCCATCCCGACGAGTGCCAGGCAACCGACCATCGATCGCACCTGATGATGCAGGAACGATCGCGCGCCTGCGCGCACGACGATCCGGTCGCCATCACGCGCCACGGTCAGCCGGTCGAGCGTCCGCACCGGGCTGTCCGCCTGGCAATGCGCGGAGCGGAAGGTGGTGAAATCGTGCCGCCCGACCAGCGCCTGTGCGGCGGCGGCCATCGCGTCCGCGTCGAGCGGCTGGGGCACCTGCCACGCCAGCCCGGCCTCCCAGGTCAGCGGCGCGCGGCGGTTGGCGATCCGATATTCATAGGCGCGGCCCACGCAGGAAAATCGCGCATGCCAGTCGTCGGCGACCGGTTCGCATGCCAGCACCGCGACCGGTGCGGGGCGGACGAGCGCGTTCAGCGCCTCCATCAACCGGAACGCCGCGACCGGTTTGGCGATATCGACATGCGCGCGCATCGCCAGCGCATGAACCCCTGCATCGGTACGCCCCGCGGCATAGACGATCGCGCGTTCGCCGGTCATCGCGAACACCGCCTCCTCCAGCGCCTGCTGGACGCTCGGCCCGTGCGACTGACGTTGCCAGCCCATGAAGGGCCGCCCGTCATATTCGATCGTCAGCGCGAACCGCGTCACACGTCGGTGCCGCTCGGAATGGGAAAGCCCCGCAGCATGTCCGCCGCGCTCGTCACGCCGCGCCCGGCGCGCTGGACCAGCGTCGGTCGAATCGCCCCGTCGCCACAGGCGATCGTCAGCGCATCGTCGACGACATCGCCCGCCACCTGGAACCGGAACGGCAGCACGTCGGCGGCCAGGATCTTGATCCGCTCGCCCGCCACCTCGAACCAGGCGCCCGGCGCGGGGTTCATCGCCCGGATCAGCCTTTCGACATCGTGCGCGCTCTTCGTGAAATCGATCCGCGCCTCCGCCTTGTCGATCTTGGCGGCATAAGTGACGCCCGCGTCGGGCTGCGCGACCGCGGGATAGGCGCCGAGAT
>Ga0206131_10001369_pt1 | contig 31508 bp, 23 predicted proteins | sample Helgoland_Spring_FD_148636 | JGI IMG/M metagenome (GOLD analysis project Ga0206131, IMG submission 148636) | Pelagic subsurface seawater microbial communities from Kabeltonne, Helgoland, North Sea - Helgoland_Spring_Bloom_20160517_1 | ecosystem: Environmental > Aquatic > Marine > Epipelagic ...
TGTCCTGAGGTTATCACACGTACTTACAGCGTAACGGACGATTGTGGTAACTCAATAAACGTAACCCAAACGATAACAGTCAATGACATCACACCACCAACGGCATCAAATCCAGGAGGGATTGATGTTGAATGTGTTGGCGATGTTCCAGCAGCAGATATATCAGTAGTCACAGATGCTGCGGATAACTGCACAGCATTGCCAGTAGTAGCATTTGTATCTGACGCATCAGATGGCAACACCTGTCCTGAGGTTATCACACGTACCTATAGCGTAACTGACGATTGTGGTAACTCAATAAACGTAACCCAAACGATAACAGTCAATGACATCACACCACCAACGGCATCAAATCCACCAAACATTAATATATCCTTAGCTCCTGCGCCCTCCCCGGACATTACAGAAGTCACCGATGCCGCAGACAATTGTACAGTAGCACCAATAGTGACATTTGTTTCGGATCAATCCGATGGCGGAGATTGCCCAGAGGTCATTTCAAGAACATATAGTGTAAATGATGATTGCGGCAACGAAACGATAGTTACTCAATTAATTATAATTGGAGGAGGGTTAGTTCCCACTCCAACGGTTACTGCCAACAGTCCTATTTGTGATGGTGAAGATGCCGTGTTTACCATTAACGGATTAGCTGACGCTGTTGTTACTTATGATACCGGTGGGGGTTCTCAGACACTAACACTTCTCGGGGGTGCTGGGGTCGTAACCGTACCTGCTGCAACATCTAATGTGACAATCACACTTTCTAATATAGCTGATGGTAATTGTGATTCTGATATTAATGAAACCTTGACAGTGGAGGTTAATCCTAGTGAAACCCCATCATTCAATACATTAGGCCCTTATTGTGTTAACGGAACGACTGACGTTTTACCAAATGTTTCTCTGGAGGGATACTCAGGAATATGGACACCATCTTCAATTGATGTTGACAATTCGGGCACAACGACTTATACATTTGTACCTGATTTTGCGGCTTGTATAACAGACGCAACAATGAATGTTATTGTCAATGAAGAGCCATTTGTATTGGCCGCAGCGATTGACTCCTCTATTTGTGAAGGAGATTCTGTTATTTTGTTTATCGATTCTTTATCTGGAGGCCAATTAGTTGAACAATTTATAATGACTTTTAATGAAGCTTTTTCTTATACTACGATAAACACGAACCTGCCTGGAAGTTACTATGTTGAAGTAAGTGGTACATACTCGGGATCAGGGGCATGTGAATTGAGAGATGCGGCATATTGGTTTTATCAGGGATGCTCAAATGTTACACCTATTCAAGAGTATCCATGGAAGTGGAATGGTTCACCGCCGTTTACACAAGCAACTTGTCCCTACACATACAACTCAAATCATAATTATAACTTTTTCTTTGATGGTGGTGGTGCTCAAACGTTTTCATTTTCGGAAGCAAATGCAGCATGGTATGGTGACAATTCAGGAAGTTTAAGCTTTAATGTATATTATCTCGGTGATATAACATGGTCAACAGGTTCGAACGCTGCAGCTGACACTATCGTTCCGCCCGTTGGACAGAATATTTATTCGGTAACTTTAGATTATGGAAATGGTTGTACTGCAACCGATGATTTATCGATAGAAGTATTGCCATCTATTGATCCAGAGTTTACACAAATAGATCCTGTATGCTTGAACTCTCCCGAAATACCGTTTCCAGTAATTTCAAATAACGGAATAAGTGGTATATGGAGCACGCCTAATTTGATTACGAACATTCCAGGTTTAATTGAGGTGACATTTTTCCCCGACCCAGGGCAGTGCGCGTCTAATGCAACCATGAACATTTTAATAAATGACCTAAATCAGCCTAATTTCGACCAACTTGGACCTTATTGTGAAGGAGACAGTCCAGGTATATTATTAGGTGTTTCAAATGAAGGTATAACCGGTTCGTGGTCTCCAAATGTCATTGACCCGCTTTTAATCGGTACCACAACCTATACTTTTACGCCTGATCCAGCTCAGTGCGCATCAGCAACTACAATGGATATAGAAATAACGGCGCCCATAGTTCCTACGTTTACTCAAATTGATGATTTATGTGAAGGCGCAGAGGTTTTTCCTGGCGGTTCGCCTTTTCCTGTAGCTTCGACTGAAGGGATAATTGGTGTTTGGGCTCCTGTTTTTGATGCCTTTAACACAACAACATATACCTTTACTCCAGACCCTGCATTTTGTGCAACGACGACGACAATGACTATTAATATTGTGGGCTTTCCTGTTGTGGACGCTGGCGGAGACCAAATTATAACGTGTATTAATAATGTTGATGGTGCTCAAATAGGCTCTCCAGAAGTCACAGGAAATACATATAGTTGGAGTCCAACAACGGGTCTTTCAAATCCAAACATTGCGAATCCAATAGCGAATCCAAGTACAGCAACGACTTATACATTAACTGTCACAAATTCAACGGGTTGTTCATCAGATGGTACAGTGAATGTAACGATTGACGACACCCCTCCTATCGTTTCAATAACAAATAATACAGGCTCATCCACTTTAACTTGTACCCAATTAGATATTAGTGTTACCGCCACAGGAGCAGATTCTTATACATGGGATAACGGTTTAGGCAACAATGCTGCCGCCACAATTACATCACCCGGAATTTATACTGTCACCGGTACAAGTTTAAACGGTTGTTCATCAACACAATCAATAGAAATCTTTCAAGATAATAACGTGGATTTATTTGTTGTGCTTTCCGACCCTGAGATTTGTTCGGGAGAAGAGGTGTTGATAACTGCGAACAGCGCGAATGCAACAGGTTTTGACTGGATTGTTCTTCAAAATGGTGTCTCAGGAGCATCAGCAGGGACCATATCAAATACACCATCTGGTGCAGAAATTATGCAAGCCCTGCAGTTAACGGGTGTGAACAATGGCTCTGTTGAGTATACAATTACCCCAACTTTAGGAGGATGCATAGGAGCGTCACAAACCGTGATTGTTGACGTTATAGCTCCATTTATCCCTCAGTTTGATTTACTAGGTCCTTTTTGTATTGACGACACTCCAACATCTCTACCGTTAGTTTCAAATTCAGGTATCACAGGAACGTGGAACCCAACAACAATTTCAACAGCTACAGCAGGAACAAGCACATACATTTTTACCCCAAACCCGAACCAGTGTGCTATTTCTCAAGACATAGACGTTACAGTTAATGATTTACCTGTAGTATCTTTTTCAGCTGATAACCTAGGCGGTTGTGCACCCTTACTCGTGAACTTAACAAGTGCTAATGGTTCAGGAACATGGACGATAAGTAATGGTGTGGTTTTAGAAGGCGCTCAAGTACAGCTGAATCTTTTAAACCCAGGTTGTTATGACGTTACATTGGAAATACAACAAGGCGGTTGTTCTAACACTCTTACTGAACCAGACTTCCTTTGTGTAGAGCTTAATCCGATAGCTGACTTTACCGCAACTCCTGATATCTTTACAGATCAAGACGTCTTGGTCTCATTTACTAATTTGAGTTCAGGAGCGAGTTCTTTTATATGGGACTTTGGAGATGAAAATACGAGTACTTTTATAAATCCATCTAACCTGTATGATTATACAGAGGAAGGCGCATTGATAACCCTAACAGCAATTAGCGAGTTTGGTTGTACAGACCAGGCTCAGTTAATTATTGAATATGATGAGCAGGAGGTGTTCTACATCCCTAATACATTTACGCCTGACGGTGATAATTTCAATCAAATGTTTACGCCAGTATTCTATTCTGGGTTTGATCCGTTCAATTTTGAGATGCTTATTTTCAACAGGTGGGGAGAGGTTGTTTTTGAGACAAGAAATTCGGAGATAGGTTGGGATGGCACCTACGGTTTAAACGGTATGAAGGCTTCAGATGGAGCATATACGTGGAAAATAACTTATAAAAACCCAAAAACGGATCAAAGAAAAGTTATTGCCGGTCACGTAACTTTAATTCGATAAAAACGAATAAGGAAGAAAAGATTTTTTGAAAGAGAAGCTTATTTCTTCAAGAATAAACAAAGCGTTATGGGTAATTGTCACATTACTTCCGTTGATTATTATTCCTATAAAGGGTATTCCAGATATTTTTAATGTAGCCAAAGCGCCGGTTTTGGTCTTGGGAACCTTGTTTATTTTATATGATTTAATCCGACTAAAGCAGATACGTCTTGAACAAGAGATAAAACCGTTAGTAATTTACTTGGTACTTGCTCTCTTTGCATCAATCATGGCTTACAAGCCTCTTTTAGCTTTTTCAGGCATATCGCTAACAGCTGGCCGGTTTGAAGGGTTTATTTCTATATTATTTTATGCGATTTTATTTTATGCTGCAAAGCAGCATATGCGACTAAATTTGAAAAACATACTCTTTTTTATTGGGGTTCAAAGTATCATCGCAGCTTATGCTGTTCTGCAGTTTTTTATGTTTGACCCATTGGTGGAGTATTTGAATTACACTAAAGGTTCCTATGCAACAATTGGAAATCAGAATTTCTTGGCTTCCTGGGCATTAATGATGCTTGTCATAGCATCAGGGTTTTATTTGAAATTTAGAAAGCATTCATATTTGATTTTTCCGGCATTATTTTTTGGAGCGCTTCTAGCGTCAAACACAAGAGGTTGTTGGCTAGCGCTAATGGTCATAAGTTTAGCCTCTCTATATTTCTTGAGGTTTTCAAACGTGAGGACATCTTATTTTAAGTTGTTAGCTTCATTTTTAATTGTTTTTTTTACAATGAACTTTTTTAGTGAAAGTAAAATTCAACAAAGAACGAAAACTATAAAAAGCGAACTTGATATAAATAACGAATGGGCGGGTTCAGGTAGGGCTTTGATATGGAAAATGTCTTACGACATTGTTGAAACCCATCCGTTTTTAGGAGCGGGTCCAGAAAATTTAAAAGAAGCCCTAAAGCAGACTAAGAATAAAAGAGCGATTCAGTATGGAGTATTAACAGGCCACACTGTAGATAAGGCGCACAACGATTTGTTACACATTGCAGCAGTCTCTGGAGTTCCTGCGCTTCTTTTCTATATATTATTTATTTTTACTCTTCTAGTAAAGCAGCGGAAAAACATCTTTGACTGTTCTGCTCAAAGCGCGATAGCGCTTGCCGTATTGGCCTATTTGATTCAAAGTCTTTTCAACATTAGTGTTATTGCAGTTGCGCCGTTATTTTGGGTGTTACTAGGATTATTAGCGAATAAAAAGCAGCAGATAACGACTTAGGTAAAGACAATATCTGCCTCTCCATTGAACGCAGCAAATACGATTTTAGGGTGCGATTCTTGGTAAAAGATTTCTCCTCTTTTTGTAACACCAATAGCCCCTGCAAATCCATCGTAAGGCTTGAGCTCATTAAAAGATTTTTCAAACGCTTGTTCTAAACGCATACCGTCAGTTACTCGTGTAACAATTTTGGTTGCAAGACCTCCGCTTACAATATCTTCTCCCACTCCGGTGCAACTTATGGCACAGTTTTCATTTGCATAATTACCTGCAATAGTTGCAGAGTCAGAAATTCTTCCAGGTATTTCAAAGCCCTTTCCTCCAGTCGATGTAGCAGCTGCCAATCTTCCTTTTTGGTCCAGAACGACACATCCAATTGTTCCTGTACCCAAGCTTTGTTTTTTTGCTTCGAACTCTTGTCTCCTTTCTGCTGTTTCTGTTGAAAAAATTGGATATCCAGCGTCTTTAGCATAGTTAGTTGCCCCAACACCGCCGAGCACACGGTCTTCTTCATTCATAAGTTTTTGTGCGATTAAAATAGGATTTTGAATCTCCTCAATATTTATGACACCACTAAACTTTTGATTTACGCCATCCATCAGCGCAGCACTCATTCTAATTTTACCATCACTTTGAATCTGAGAACCAACTCCAGCATTAAAGAGCGGATTATCTTCAAGCAATTTCGCCGTATAAACAGCAGTCTCTAATGCGTTGTGTTTTTTTAAAAAATCTTTACCTTGATTTAGAATTTCAAGAAGCGCCTCTTGTTTCTTATGTTTTGTTTCGTTGGATTGAGAAGATTCACTAAAAAACCCACCGTGAATCAAAATTCTCATGATAGCTCGTTTTCTTTCTTACGAATTTTAAATTTATTAGAGCTCAATTTGTAAGTGTCTCCCATGCTCATTACGTGAACAATTAAATTTTCAATCGAAATAGGTTCGCCAAGCGAAATATCGGTAATGTTCGTGTCTTTAATACTTCTTCCGTCAACAAGAATTACCAGACCCGATCCTAAAGCTTCCATTTGGTCTCCTCCAGAAATCAGAAGTCCCGTATCTTCGCCTAAACCGAGACCGATGATTTTAGGGTTAGAAACAACGGCTTGAAATAGGCGTCCTATTCTTCCACGTTTTACGAAGTGGGTATCAATGGCAACATCATTCATTAATCCAAGTCCGCCCGTGATTTTAATTTCTCCTTTTAACAGTGCTTCTTTACTAGAGCCTTGGTAAATCATATTTCTTGAAGCACATGCCGCTCCAGCAGAGGTTCCAACATAAAGGAAGGCATCATTTTGGTATTTATGCAGTATTAAATCGTGTACCTGAGTACCGCCAATTATTGAGGTTAAACGTAATTGGTCCCCTCCCGTAAAAAAAATGACATCTGCAGCTTGAATTCGTTTTAAAACTTTGTCATCTTGACAATGCTCTCGACTTTCGATACTCAGCACATCAACATTATCCGCACCTAAATAATGAAACGCCTTTGAATACTCAGGCCCAACAACATTCGGAATTCTCGAAGCTGTAGGTATAATTTCAATGCGAGAATCAACACCTTGATCCGATTCGTCGATGATGCGCCTTAAAATACCTCGTTCAAAGAAGTTTAAGTTGTTATCAATTTGTTCGGTGAAATCTTTTTCTGTGAAACTCCCCGTATCTATCCCCCCCCCAATAATTATCAGCTTTCCAACAGGTTTCATAGGAACAAAAGTAATTTATTTGATGGTTAAAACGCCATGAAAAATCAAATTGTTAATTGCTTTGTTGATTTCTATTGGCGGTTAGGTATTTTACCCTTTTCAATATATGTAAATTTGAATGAAATGGCTAGAAAAGTTAAAATAATCAACCAATCTTCTAATGCCTTACCTGAGTATAAAACAATTGGTTCTTCAGGCATGGATGTTCGCGCGCATACTGACACAAAGATTTATATAAAACCATTGGAACGAAGTCTTATAAAAACAGGGTTGTTTTTAGAGATGGAAACAGGAATAGAATGCCAAGTTAGACCTAGAAGCGGGTTAGCTTTAAAGCAGGGGTTGACCGTATTGAATACACCGGGGACTATTGATGCTGATTATAGAGGGGAGATAGGTGTTATTTTAGTGAACTTATCAAACGAAACGGTTTGTATAGAAAACGGAGATCGTATTGCGCAACTTGTTTTTGCTAAAATAGAGACCATAGATTGGGTTGAGGTTAATAATACTGATGTTACCGACCGTGGTACAGGGGGGTTCGGCAGCACAGGAATAAAATAGAAACTTATGAATATTATAGTTCCAATGGCTGGCAGAGGAAGTCGATTAAGGCCTCATACACTAACAGTACCTAAACCGCTAATTCGGGTAGGTGGAAAACCAATAGTCCATAGACTGGTTGAGGATATTGCAAAGATGTGTAATGAAAAAATAGATGAAATTGCATTTGTTATTGGAGATTTTGGAGAGGCTGTTGAAAAAGAACTTATTGATGTTGCGTCTAAATTAGGTGCAAAAGGTTCAATCCATTACCAAAGAGAGCCTCTAGGTACTGCTCACGCTGTTTTGTGCGCTGAGCGCTGTTTAGACGGACCTGTCATCGTGGCTTTTGCAGATACATTATTTAAGGCAGACTTTCAAATTTCTGACCAAACTGAAGGCGTAATTTGGGTAAAACAGATAGAAGACCCAAGTGCTTTTGGGGTGGTTCAATTAAATGAAAAAAATGAAATAGTTGACTTTATAGAAAAGCCAAAGGAGTTTGTTTCCGATCTGGCTATGATTGGGATTTACTTTTTTCGAAATGGGACCGCCTTGAAAGCGGAGCTGAATTATTTAATGGATAATGACATTCAAAAAGGCGGCGAATTCCAGCTTCCTGATGCTTTAAGAAGGCTTACTGAAAAAGGCGTTTCATTTGGCCCAGGCAAGGTCGATGCGTGGCTAGATTGTGGTAATAAAAAAGTAACCGTTGATACAAACAAACACGTATTAAACTTTGATCAAGAAAGAGGGGTAACGCTAAGACATAAAACTGCTGAGGTTAAGAATTCGATCATAATTGAACCGTGTTTTATAGGTGAGGGCGCCAAAGTAATTAATTCTGTTATCGGGCCTCATGTTTCGGTGGGAGAAGGAACAACCATAGAAGGTTCAATATTGAAAAATTGTTTAATTCAACACAACTCTTCTTTAGAAAATCAGGTCCTAAAGGATTCAATGATTGGTTCATTTGCAAATATTCGTCAACAAGCTAAGGATTTGAGTGTAGGAGATTTCACCTCTATAGATGATGCGCTATAACCTGTTTTTTATTCTGATATTATTACTTTGTGCTTGTAAAGAGCCGAGGCTGATTATTGACAATGACAACTCACAAAAGTCAAAAGCATTTATAACTGCATTTCATGAAGGTTTAAGACTGAAAATACAGGGCAATTATTTTAAAGCAATTGAAAGATTTGAATTATGCTTGCAAGAAGAACCCCTTGATGACGCATCACATTTCGCAATGGCTCAAACCTTTTTATTGATGGGTGATTTAGCACAAGCAGAAACCCATACCATTTCCGCAGTTGAACTCGATAAGGATAATGTCTTTTATCAAGTTGAGTTGGCATATATGCTTAGAAATAAGGGCGCATTTGAAGAGGCCGGATCTCTCTTTGATGCGATTATTTCTAGCAGACCAAGAGAAATCGAATATTATTTATTAGCGATTGATTCTTACCGGAAAGCAAAGAATTATAAAGCTGCAATAGGTGTTGTAGACCGTTTAGAAACACTAAAGGGTAATGTTATAGAGTCTGCACTTAGAAGGCATTCGATTTATGTAGAAATGGGGAAACTTAAGGAGGCAGAAAAAGGGCTATTACAACTTCATGCTCAGTCACCCAAAAACCCGATGATTTTAGCGACATTGGTTGACTTCTATTTTCAACAAGGATTAGAAAATAAAGGCATTCAAAATTTGAAACTACTTGTCGAGGTAGATCCCCAGAACGGCATTGGTAATTTAATGTTGGGCGAATATGCATATCAGCAAGGAAAGAGTGAAATAGCCTCAAAATATTTTTATCAAGCCATACAGTCTCTAAATATTTCAGCAAATGAAAGTTTAAACGCACTTGAATATTTAGTTTTTGTTAATGACACTTTAAAAATCAATAATAGTATTGAAATACTTGAAGATATTTTTATGGATAATGATACTGTTCTGAGTGCTATTGGCGACTATTACTTTCAGCATTCAGTAAAAGCGGGCATTTCAGAATCCTTGAGAAACCGTGAATTAAATATGGGAATTGACAAATATAATAAGGCTCTTGAGCTTAACCCGAATCGATATGACTTATGGCAAAAGCTCCTCTATTTTTATTATGATAATAAGCGGTGGGAAGCATTGAGAATATCAGCCCAAAAAACGGTTCGAATATTCCCCCTCAAACCAGAACCCTTTTATTTAGGCGCCGTTGCTTTAAACCAACTTAACGAATACACATTGGCCGAGAGCTTTGCAAGACAAGGACTTATGGCATTAGTGGATGATCGTATATTGGAGTCGGACCTCTTAGGGCAATTAGGCGAGTCTTTTTTTAACACGGGAGACTTAAAACAAGGGATGGTATATTATTTGCAAGCTATAGAACTAGGTGAAAAAGCAACCCGTGATTATTTAAGTTTTAATTTGAGCCTTAGGTTATACGAGAACAAACATGAGCTTAATGAAGCAATTAAAATACTTGACGATGCTCTCTTAAACCAAAACCCTAAGCAATTGACTTTTGAATTGTTAAAGGCTGACCTATTTTTTGTGCAAGAAAGGTATAATGAAGCTCTTGAGCTTCTTAGTGTTTTAGAAAGTGAAGACTCATTTTTGAAATCGGGTGTTTTCGAACGGCAAGGAGATGCGTTGTCAATGCTTAAGAATAATATTAAGGCAGTTATCCTTTGGGAAAAAGCTCTAGAGCTTAATAAAGGCTCTGCTTCGTTGAAGAAAAAAATTAAAAAGGGACAATATGTGGAATAAAAGCATGTGTGCATTTCTATTGCTCTTCATGACCGCTAGTTGTGCCAAGCAATGGAGCGATGCTGCATCATCAAGGCCAGATAAACTACAAAAGCTCAAACAAAAAGATTTTGTGGCAAAGCTTGATAGTATATCAGAAACAGCGCCCAGGCACATGTACACAAAATTGAAGGTGAGCTTTAAGGATTCTGAAAGGAAAATTTCCTTCAAGACAACGTTGAAGGCTGTGAATGATTCGGCTTTAAGCGCAATCGTTTCTTTTGCACGAATTCCTGTATTTAGCGCTATAGTAGACACTAGTACTCTAACAATCGTTAATAAAAAAGACAAATGCTATTCGGTGCAAAAATTGAAGGATTTAACTTCGGATTTAGGAGTAAGTTTTCAGCGTTCTGGAATAGAGGAATTAATATATGGACATGCCATAGGGTTCAATAATAACCAAAAGTATTTTATGCTTAACGACTCTTACAGCTATACCCTTTCTTCACATCGAAAGACGAACAATAGAAAGAAAAAAGACATCGTATACACTTATGAGTTGCATGAAAATCAAAAACACCTCTCATCGACAAAAATTAATGTACCGATGGATACAACACAAATTCAAATCAATTATTTATCTTGGCAAGAGTCTGACGGCTTTAGGCTCCCTAAAAAAATGGAGATAGAAGTCCGATCCCCGACGCTGACGATTGATATAGCATTAGAATATACGAAGCTTGACCTTATAACTCCAGAGGCACTATTTTTAATAATTCCAGAGAAATATGAAAAGTGTAATTAATGTAATGCTCCTCTTCATACTATTTACAACTCCTGGATTTACTCAGGGCAGTACAAGGAACCTCAAAAAACAACAGAAGAAACTTGAACGTAAAATTTCAAGCACGAAAAACCTTTTAAAGAAGGTCACAAGTTCAAGAAAGGAATCTTTAAGTGAACTACAGCTAATTAATACTCAAATTCAGAGCCGCGAAGATCTAGTGAGGCTATTTGATAGACAGGTACTATTGGCAGAGGGGACAATTAGAGAAAAAGAAGATCAGGTTAAAGCTTTAGGAATACGCGTTGAGAAACTTAAAGCTCAATACAAGGAAATGATAATTCATGCATATAAAACACGTAATAAAAATGGAAAGATGATGTTTGTTTTATCTGCAGATAATTATTACGAGGCGCAAAAACGTAATAAATACCTTAAAAGTATAACCGCACTCCATAAAAAACAAGTGGCAATAATCGCTTCGAGTCAGAAAAAAATCAATTCAGAAATTGAAGCAATTAGGCTCGAAAAGGAACGAAAGCAAGCGCTTTTATCGCAAAAGCGATTAGAACGACAAGAAATAGAATCTGACAGAGAAAAGCAACAATTATTATTGAGTGAGATTCAAAAAAAAGAGGCCGCGTTGCGTGCCGAAATTCAAAATAATGAGCGTAAAAAACAGCAGATCAAGAACAAAATAGCTGAAGCAATTAAAAGAGAGCTAGCAGAAATAGAACGTAAACGTAAAGAAGCAGATAGAAAGCGAAAGGCAGCAAACCCCAATGCAAAAGAATTGCCAAGTTTTACAGATGAATCTTCAGAGGGTAAAATTGTTAGTAAAAACTTTGAAAAAAATAAAGGGACCCTACCATGGCCGGTTTCTTCTGGAGCGATTACAGAAGGATTTGGAAAAAACAAACATCCATCCTTAAGTGGCGTTTACACCAATAACAACGGAATTGATTTATCTTGTGCTCCAGGCTGCGGAATACGAGCGATTTTTTCTGGAAAAGTAACTGCAGTTTTCCCTATTGCTGGAGCAGGAAAAGTAATCATTATTAAGCATGGTAATTATAGGACAGTTTACAGTAATTTAAAAGAGGCTTTCGTTTCAATAGGTGATGAGGTTACAACCAAATCCGAGATTGGCATCGTGTCTTTAAATGAGAGCGCCTTAGGTTTGTTGCATTTTGAAATTCACCACGTAAGCGGCATGACCACAAAAAGCCTTAATCCTTCTTTATGGCTTGACCATTAGCTTTCATTTCCAGTGACATTGTGACAATCATCGCACACATTGCCCAAACAGGAACTGCAGCCTTATCTGTATCTAAATAGTTATTTAAAAAAGCGTGTATAAAGTACGAAGCTAAGGACACAATAATACCCATGATGAGTATTTTAACATCATTGTTTTTGGGGTATTTGTAATAAAGTATAATTGAAGAATAAAAAATGGATGCTACAATCGCAAGAAAAAGGAGCATGCCAATCAGCCCAGATTCAGAAAGAGCACCTAAGTATTCGCTATGCGCATTTCCCATGTCTCCAAAATTGGTAGAAATTATAGTAAGATTTTCAGGGTCTTGAAACGCTGCATACTCAAAGGAATACGTGCCAGGACCAAATCCTAAACCTGGTCTCTTTTTGAACATTTCAATGGCACAATCCCACCTATTAATACGCTCGAGGTTTGAGGCGTCTGTTGTGACATTTGCGGCACTTTGTATTTTTTCATCAAAGGCTTCAGTGGTATGTTCATGCGTGTTTTTTGCGAGAGCCATTTGAATATTGTCCCATTGTAAAAACAGCGTTCCCAATGCAATCATAGAAACAGAAATCAGGAGCTTGAGATTCACTTTAAAGTATACAATGCCTCCTATAATTGAAGCACAAATAATGCTTAACCAAGCGGCTCTCGTATAAGAGAATATTAGTCCGAGGATTAAAACAACATTGATCAAAATTAAAATAGCCTTTGACAAAGCAGGGCGTCCTTTTTGACGCAATAAAGCCAGGCTTAAGGGTAAACATAGGGCGATGATAGCACCATAAATCGTGTGGTCTTTAAAAAAGGGCCACATGACCCAATGCCCCTCTTCTTCACCAAAACCATACATTGAATGGTGCACAATAGTGAAGCAAACTACGAAGCTGCAAGCCACAATAAAAAACCATAGAAAACGAACCCTGTTTTCGTGATTTTTAAAAAAATAGGTGCCGAAAATTAGAATGGGAACAATGAACCACAATTTGGAGAGTAGAAATTTAAAGGACACAATTATGTCGGTACTTGTAATTGAGGTGACGAGCATCCAAAGTAGGTAGGAACAAACACTGATTATTATAGGGTGTTTCCAAATTTCAGTATTTAAAAAAGGCTTTTTGAGCTGAAGGAATAGAAACCAAAGCATAAAACCGAATAGCAGGGGCTCTGTCGGTAGATATAAACCAAACCCATCAACATACTCCTCGATGTTTACCGATAGAGGGGTTAAAAAAGCAATAAATAAAAAGAATTTTTCAGTTTGAAAAATAGATAAATACACAAAAAGCAGACCTATTGGGAAAAGCCCGAGGTACTCTATTCGAAACCAATTAAACAAAGTAAAAATGACCGTTAAGACAACGAAGCCAAACGCTAATTTTATTTTATTGTTCAATAGCATTTATGCGTCGCTCTTTAGCTCTCTGTATCTTTCAATAATTAAGAGGCAGAACACAATAAAAACAAAGGAGCCTATTGCAGCAACAATAGTTAAAATCAATCTTTTTGGTTGGTCTTTTTTATCTGCTACTTCCGCTTTTTGAACTATGAATTTATGACTGAATTTTGTTGAAGCATCTGATTCTGCTTGCTCATAGGCAACTTTAAAGTCTTCTAATTTGCTTATTTTTTCATTCCTGGAACGTTCGAGACCATCAAATAGAGATCCAAACTTAGAGTTCACATCTATTTTGTTTCTTAGCTCCTCTTTTTCAGTGGTGCTTTTTGAATCAACCAAGGCTTGAAATAATCGTGACCGAACATCTAGAGAAACGACACCGAGCTTAGCAAGCCTGTCCATTTCGTCTAAGAGTTCTTGAATTTCTTTATCAAGCTGGTCTTTTTTTCTTTTTGTGATTTCAAAAGCAGGCAGTGTTCTTTCCTGAATCATTTGGTTTTTCACAGTATCAATTAAGTTTACTACAGCATTGGCCATTTCTGATGCTTGCTTGGGGTCTTCATCTAAAACATCGATTTTAATCGACCCAAAACGTGTACGTTCAAAGGAAAAATGCCCTTCATAAGCTTGGTTTAACTTAAACATTTTATTTGGATCGTCAGCATCAATTTTATAACGCTTTAATAGATCGTATTTTGAAACAACATAATCACGAATACGCGACGACTGGAGTATTTGAACTAGCTGCTCGGCTTGATCTTCCTCTCCAAAATCCATTGAAGAAGCCTTGACGTTTCTTGATTCGTAAAATGATACAGAACTTGATTTGGATGGAAAAACAATGGCCGTAGAAAGAAATAAAGGCGTGATTAGGAAAGAGAGACTATATGCGGCGATGCTTACTAATAAAGTAAACCCAATCACGATCTTTCGACGCCGAAATAAGAAGGCTAATAATTTCTCTCGTTCTTCATTTAAATTTAACTCTTGATTTTCCATAGGTGACTTTTGCGGTTACGAAAATAGAACATATAAACACAAGTAAAACTTATATTTTAAGAATTTATTTGATTTTATCTGAAGAGAGAATCAGTTTTTTTAATGCATGCACGTCAATTAAGGACAACCCGAAAATCAATATGGATCCAACCATAATTTGAAGAAGCATTAAGTATGAAGAATTTTCAAACCAGATGCTCAGTGCAAATAAACCTGCGGAAAGTCCGGCTAACTTAAGTATACCAATTGCTTTTTTAGGGATGTTGAATTTATAAACACAATATAGAAACTGGGCAATAGCAGTAACACCCTGAGTGCCAAAAGTAGCAATGGCGGCACCTAATGCACCATAACTTGGTATTAATATGAGGTTTATAGTAATATTTGCAATAATACCAATTCCAGAAATACTGTTCAGGATTTTCAAGTTTCCATTCGCAGTTAATAGCGTACCGAAAATGAAATTCATACCAATCGGAAAGAAACCAAGCATCAAAAATTGAAAAGGTCCGATAGCATCAGTAATATCAACGTATATCCATCCAAGAATTAATTCGGCATTAAAAACCGTCACAAAAATAATGATTACAGTGCCGCCTAAAAGTAAATTTGCAGAGGCCTTAACCAAATCCAAAACAACCGAAAGAGAGGTTTTTAGCTGCCTTGAAAATATTGGAAACAGCAAACCAGCAAAGATCATCCCAAACATGAATAACGCATCTAGTAAACGAAAACCTTGGGCATAAACACCAGCTTCATATGCCCCATTCGGATGAATTCTTTCGAGCATAACACCATCTATCCTCGTATACAATAACATCAGGACTATTAATAAGGCATAGGGCCAACTTTTTTTGACAAGCGCCATACCAAATGAGAAATCCCATTTTAAGTAAGGGCGCTCTATATGTTTTAACAGTAAAGCAAGTCCAACGATGAGTGAGGTCCCGTAACAAAAGGTTTGAATCCAAATGAATTCCTCAATTTTAATCTGTGATGGTGCAAATGAAGAAAACAACCAAATACCACCTACAATAATTAAAAGGAAACGGTCAAGAATAGAGATAAAGGCATCTGTCTTGAAAAAATGAAACCCGGCAAAATGACTTCTTAAGTATGCAATACTAAGCACTAGGAATTGATTAAGAATTAGAAAGCTCAGCAGATACAGAGGTCTTCCTGAATAACCAAGAAACAGAGCCAGCCCAAAAGTAAAAGCGGAGTAAACAGTAAACAGAACCAACCTAAAGGAAAAGACTTTACTAAAATATTTTTTGATTTTTTCGGGGTCTTGAGCTAAGTTTTTAGTTGTGAAGTTATTGATGCCTAAGTCGAGAAGGGTATTAAAAATAACAGAGAGATTAAGTAAAGAAAAATACAAACCATAGCTTTCAGGTCCAACGCGATTTTGAACGGTTGCATCAATTCCAAATAAAGCAATTGGCTTTACAAGCAGGTTCAGAAGAACCATCAAAATTAAATTTGAAAAAAAAACTCTTTGCATCTTATTGCTTGACAAGGAGTTTAAATCCAATACCGTGAACATTCATTATTTCGATATTAGAATCCTCCTTAAGCAATTTACGTAATTTGGCGATGTAGACGTCCATACTCCTCCCATTAAAATAATTATCATCCCCCCAAACCGCTCTTAAAGCGGCTTGCCTGTCAAGCAGTTCGTTTTGATTTTTCACAAGAAGTCTGAGTAGCAGGTTTTCTTTAGTGGTTAGTTTTTTTGGCCCTTCTGAAAGGTGAAGTATACGAAGCTCTGGTTCATATGAGATTGTACCAACGTTTACTTTTTGACCGACATTTTTCTTTATTATTTTTGTTCTGCTCAAAATAGCTTTCATTCGTGCTAAAAGCTCTTCCATCGAAAATGGTTTTGTGAGGTAGTCATCAGCACCCAACTCAAAGCCTTTAAGTTTATCATCACTCATGGCTTTTGCAGTTAGGAAAAGTATGGGTATGTTTTTATCAAGCTCTCGCACTTCTTTTGCGAGAGTAAACCCATCCATCTCAGGCATCATGACGTCTAAAATCATAAATTCAAAATTGTTTTTAGGGTCATTAAATAAGTCGTAGGCTTGCCTACCATTTTTTGCAAGCACCGCATCAAAACCTTTGTTTTTGAGATAAGTCCAAAGTAATTGTCCAAGATTATCATCGTCTTCAGCAAGTAATATTTTCGTTTTTGAATCTGTCATATGTTCATTTTAATCTCAAAAGTCGTACCCTTTCCAAAAGTACTCTTGACATTTAACTGCCAACCGTAACCATCGCATACTTTTTTGACATAATTCAACCCTAAACCAAAACCTTTTACATCATGAATATCCCCGGTGGGAACACGGTATAGGTTGTCAAAGATTTTATTAAGGTGCTCTTTTTTTATGCCAATACCTTTATCTGAGAGGATTAGAACGACAGATTCGGCATTTTGTTTTAGTGTAAGCTTTATTTCTGCGGGCTCAAGACTATACTTTATAGCATTTTCTAATAGATTTGCAACTACGCTCCTAAGGTGTGATTCCTGGGCTTGAATTTGAATAAAATCTCCATCATATTCAAAGTCTATTTTATACTTTCCTGAATCGACTCTAAACTTTGCATTATTTATAATCCGCTCACAAACTGGTACAAGCTGAATGGGACCACCTTCCCATATAAGGTCCTTTTTTTCGAGTAATGAGTTTTGAAGAATGTTTTCCACTAAATTTTCGAGCCTTTTATTTTCTTGCTGAATCATATTTAGATAAGGCCCAATTTGGGCAGTGTTTTCTGGCCCAATAACATCAGGGTCTTTAAGCGCCTCGCATGCAAGAGCAATGGTTGATATAGGGGTCTTGAATTCATGTGTCATATTAGAAACAAGGCCCGCCTTCAGCTCTGATAGCTTTTTTTGTTCAACAATCGTCTTTATCATAAAAACCAATGCCGCTAATACGATACAAACTACTAAAACTGAACCGAAAATAGAGCCTTTCATTTCTTTAATTAGAAACTGGTTTTGCTTCGGAAAGTTAAGCTGAAGATAAAGCGTCTCGTTTATCGGGTTGCTAGGAAAAAGTTTTACCTTCTCAAAAGAAGTATTTACTTTCATTTCTCTGTACTTATCTGACGCTTCTTCAAATGATACTGCTTTGTTATTAGCATCGAAAACGCAGAAGGTGAAATCTTCCGGGAGTCTTTCTTTTTTTATTTCGAATGAGATAATGGAATCCAAAAAGATGGCATCTATTCTTTCTTGTGGACTTTTTAATACATTGTCTTTAAATGCCTCAAGCATCATTTCATTTATGTATTTGGCTTTTTTAAAGATTTGTTGAACAGCTTGTTGATTTAGTTGGAGTGATAAGGATGAAGAGTCTCTTCCTGGCAGAATACTAGCATCTTTACTAAAAACATCTTTTATTTCTTGGAAGTTTTTTGCTAAAACTTTTTGTTCTGTTGTTACCCCTGTTAATGAATCATATGCTTGTCCACGAATCACTAGATATTTTTCTCTTTTTCCATTGTTGATAATAAGAGTGTCACTGACGCTGACAGATGCATTAGATGAGGTGAGAGATTGGAATTCAGATTTTAAAATATCTTGGTATTGGACACTGAAATCCTTATTTATGATTTGCATATACCTTCTGTAATCTTCAGCTTTTTCGTGCTTAAATGCAATTTGATTTTGAAAAGCTAAAATTTCAGAAGATAATTCTTTTTTCTTCTGATCATATTTGCTGTAGAGCTGAAATGATTGCACAACCAATAGGCTCAGCATAGATAAGGCAAGTAATATTAGTGCGAGATTGATTTGTTTTGTTCTCATCAGATGCAACGAATCTAAATAAAATCAAGCCATTGCAAAAGAAATGTTAACCATTTTTAACATGCTAAAGAAAGGCTCAATTCGCTTTATACGAGTCGAGGGGTTTCTTTATGAGGTCAATTGATTAATTTTGTTCACAATAATTTATCGACTATGATTGAAATTCAACGTATCAGAGAGCAACAAGACGAGGTTCTAAATGGACTTTCAAAAAGAAATATTGATGCGACAAAGGAAGTAGAACAAATTTTAATCCTTGATAAAGAGTGGCGGGGCCAAAAGACCGCTTTACAAAATTTAGAGGCAGAACTGAATTCGATATCCAAACAAATTGGGCAATTATTCAGCGCAGGTAAAAAAGCGGAAGCACAAGAAATGAAGGCGAAGACCTTAGAGCTAAAAACCGCGGTTCAGTCGGTTAAAAAAATTGAAGAAGGTCTTGAAAACGAGATAAAATCTTTATTGTATACACTACCCAATGTCTGTACTTCAGATGTTCCAAAGGGTATAGACGAATCGGCCAATGAAATTATTGAAGAACATGGAACTAGCCCATCAAAGGAGAAGGCTAAAACACCTCATTGGGACTTGGCAAAAACATATAATTTAATAGATTTTGAGATGGGTGTTAAAGTTACCGGTGCTGGTTTTCCATTTTATCGTGGTCAAGGTGCTCGCCTTCAAAGAGCACTAGTGTCCTTTTTTCTAGACGAAGCTTCAAATGCAGGTTATGAGGAGTATGTTTCTCCTTTAATGGTAAATGAAAACAGTGGTAAAGGAACGGGGCAGTTACCCGATAAGGAAGGTCAGATGTATTATATTCCTGCGGATGATTTGTATATGATTCCAACAGCAGAAGTTCCGTTAACAAATATTTATCGAGATGTACTACTTCCAGATGCAAATTTTTCAATCAAGCTCACGGGACACACGCCATGCTTTAGAAGAGAGGCAGGTTCTTATGGTAAAGATGTGCGTGGGTTAAATAGATTGCATCAATTTGAAAAAGTTGAAATTGTACGAATCGAAACTCCCGAGAACGCAGAAAATGCGCTACAGGAAATGATTCGCCACGTCAAGAAGCTTTTGGAAGCATTAGGTTTGCAATATCGTGTATTGAGGTTGTGCGGGGGAGACACCGGTTTTGCAGCAGCAATAACTTATGATTTTGAAGTGTATTCAGCCGCACAAGACAAATGGTTGGAGGTAAGTTCGGTTTCGCGATTCGATACGTTTCAGTCAAATCGTTTAAGGCTTCGCTTTAAGGATGAAAACAAAAAATCTAGACTGTGTCATACATTAAATGGTTCGGCTTTAGCGCTTCCCAGAATTATGGCAGCCCTTCTAGAAAACAACCAATGCGCAGAAGGGATTAAAATACCAGAATGCCTTACACGTTATACCGGGTTTGAAATGATAACGAAAAAGGGATAAATTAATTTATGTTTAAAGTGTTTTTTTTAACAGTGCTGTTGTTGTGCTCGTGTTCAGACATAGAGAAAGAGGCGCAGCTTTCTAAAATTAAAACACTACAAACCAACCTGTCCAAACACAAACAGTCATTTGAAGTAATGAAAATTGATACTTTGTTTGTTATGAAACAACGTTCAAGCGATTTAGAGAGAAAGCTTAAGCAGAATTATAAATCGGATTCCGTTGATTTAAATTTAGGTCGTAGAATAGATGCTTACAAAAGAATGCGACGGATGTTTGGCCCATTAGGCACACTTGCTGCCAAATTAAACAATGCTTTTAATGAAGAGACCCTTCACCTTCAGCATCTTTATCATGATGTTGACAATGGTTTTGGATCTAGAGATAAATACGATGAATATATTCGACTTGAAACCAAGAAGTGTCGTCAAATCACCATTTTGATAGAAGACTATTTGAGAATTAAAACAGAAGCTTTTGAAATATATGCTAAAGAGCACCGTTTTGTTGCGGATTTTGTCCAACAAATTATGAAAATAGAATGAGGGTTCATATTTCCATCATTTTTTTACTCTTGGTTGTCACGGGATTTACCCAGGTTGATTCAGACATTCAACTTGCAGAGCATTACTACGCTCAAGGTGAGTTTGAAAAAGCAAGAGGTTATTATGAAGCCCTTTATAAAACAAACCCCAGTAAGATATATTTAAATCGGCTTGTCAATTGCTTTGAAGCAGAGGGGGATGAAAAACAAGCTGAAAAAATTTTGAAAAAAGCAGCAGCTAGGGCCCCGTCTGATTTAGATCTTAAATTGCTGTTGTCGAATTTTTATGAAGAGCACAACGCGGATTTAAAAGCAAAGAGAATATATGAAGCCTTACTTGCAAATTACATTACTAGTGCATCCAGAGGTATTTCTTTGTTCAATGCTTTTCTATCACAGTCAAAAATAGATTTTGCTCAGCGGTCATTGGACATCTCAAAAAAACAGTTTAAAAACTACCCGTTTAATTTTCAAGAAGCTGATTTGTACGCGCAAACAAATAAGAACCCTGAAATGGTGGATTCCTATTTAAGCCTTTTGGACAAGCATCAATACTATGATAAAGCAGTAAAAAAAGCATTACTGCGCAGACTAGATTTAAGCTCTGAGCTGACCTCAGATTTTAAGTTGCTGAAACAGGCTCTTTTCTTGAGGGCTCAAAAAGTAAATACGGATGTTGTTTTTGCAGAACTTTTGATTTGGATGTATATGCAAGTCGATAATTTTGCTGGTGTCTATGCACAGGTTGTAAGTGTGGATCTTAGGTCAAAAGCAAATGGCATGAGGCTATACTCTTTTGCCATTACTTGTACGGAAAATAGAGATTTTGCCACCGCTTTACGCGCGTTTCAAGAAGCAAGGGAAATAACTACAGACGAAGAACTTAAGTTTCAATGCCTAAAAGGCATCCTCCATGTAGGTTATATTCAAATAACCGCACTTAAAAAATATTCACAAGAAGAGCTTGATGCTGTTTTAAGTAACTATAAGCTTGCCATTGAATCGATGGGGCGTATTACTTCTGGCACATTACAGGTATTAAAGGAGTATGCAGAACTCCTTGCCTATTATGCAGGTGAAAAAGACGCTGCTCTGTTGTTGCTAAAAAACGCTTCTTCTTCGGCAACATTAACAGCTATTATGAAAGCTGAATTAAAGATGCTTCAGGCAGATATTGAACTATTGAAAGGCAATGTTTGGGACGCTTCTTTGTTGTACATGCAGATTAGTGAAGATTTCAATTATGAAACGATTGGCAACCGCGCAAAATTTAAAAGTGCTCGGATTTTTTATTACGAGGGAGAGTTTGATTTTGCCCAATCTCAATTAGATGTTTTAAAGCAGTCCACCTCAAAATTATTAGCGAACGACGCCTTAGAGCTTTCAATAATGATTACGGATAACTATGGACTTGATTCAAATTATATTGCGATGGCTTGGTTTTCAAAAGCGGATTTATTTGTAGAGCAATTGCAATTTGTAGACGCCTTCGTGCTATTTGATAGTATTCAAGAGAACTACCCTTTTCATTCCTTAGCAGATGAGATATTATATAAAAGAGCGCGTGCAATGGAGCTTCAAGGAGATTGGAATAAAGCCCTTGGTTATTATGAGGACATTGTAAAATTTCATGAAAATGACATTTTAGCAGACAATGCCATATTCAAATCTGCTGAATTGTTAGAAGAGAAGCTTGGAGATGAAAACGCAGCTATTGAGCGTTATAAACAATTGCTATTAAAACATCCTGGAAGCTTGTATGCACATGAAACAAGAAAGCGCATTAGACGTCTTCGTGGTGAGGATATAAAGATAGAAGTAGAGTTTTAGGGTTATTTTGGAAGATCTCTTGTGAAAGAAGGGATCCCTGTAACGTCCATTCCAGTAATCAATAAATGAATGTCATGTGTACCTTCATAAGTTACAACCGATTCAAGGTTAGCCATGTGCCTCATCATTGAATATTCACTTGTGATACCCATTCCTCCATGTATCTGTCTTGCTTCTCTTGCTATATTTAAGGCAATTTCAACATTGTTTCTTTTCGCCATTGAAATTTGGCTTGTTGTGGCTTTTCCTTCATTTCTAAGTTGCCCAAGGCGGAAGGTAAGTAGTTGTGCCTTTGTAATTTCAGTAATCATTTCGGCAAGCTTTTTTTGAATCAATTGAAAGCTTCCGATAGGCACATCAAACTGCGTTCTTTCCTTAGAATATCTTAGAGCTTGGTCATAACAATCCATGGCAGCGCCTAAAGCACCCCAAGCAATACCATATCTTGCAGAATCTAAACAACTTAATGGAGCACCTAAACCAGATCTTCCAGGTAAAATATTTGATTTTGGAATACGCACATTATCAAAAATAAGCTCCCCCGTCGAGGAAGCTCTTAAAGACAGTTTACCATGCATTTCTGGAGTCGTGAATCCATCCATACCCCTTTCCACAAGTACACCATGTATTCTTCCTGCTTCGTTTTTAGCCCAAACGACAGCAACTTCAGCAAAAGGCGCATTTGAAATCCACATTTTTGCGCCATTTAAAATAATATCGTCGCCATCCTCTTTGTAATTTGTAATCATTCCACCAGGATTCGAACCATAGTCAGGTTCCGTCAAACCGAAACAACCCAGCATTTCGCCCGAGGCAAGTTTTGGTAGGAATTTTTGCTTTTGTGCTTCACTGCCATATTTCCATATAGGGTACATAACAAGTGACGATTGAACAGATGCTGTGGAACGCAGGCCGGAATCACAGCGCTCTAGCTCTTGCATTATAATACCATAAGAAATTTGATCTAGTCCAGGGCCGCCATATTCCTCTGGGATGTAGGGTCCAAAGGCACCGATTTCACCAAGGCCAGGCACTAAATGTTTTGGAAATACCGCCTTCTCATAACAATCGTCTATTATAGGAGAGACTTCTTTTTTAACCCATGCACGAGCTGCATCACGAACTAATTTATGTTCATCTGAATAAAGTTCATCTAAATCATAATAATCTGGGTGTGTATACTGATCCGTTTTCATGTCTTATTGTTTTAAACAGTGCAAAATTAACAAATATCTGAGGGGTTTCTTCTTATTTTCTATTTAATTTTGATGACGTTATATGTATCAATTTCAACAATTTTATTTAGCACTCGAGCTCTTTCCAAGAGAAGTTGTTGTGAAAAACACATTATTAGCTTTAGTATTAGTTTGTTTTGGTTTTGTTGGTTTATCACGTTTGAGTTGTCCTAATTTGTTCTCAATTGTTTATAAAAATTACTTTTCTAAAAAGGTTTATGACTCTACTTTAAATGATTCTGAGAAAATATCTCCATTTGCCAATACCCTCCTTATTTTAAATTTAATCATAACTCTAAACGTTTGTCTCGTGTCTTTGGTTCATTCTAGTTTGAATGCTGAAATTTTAATACAAATTACTTTTACAATTTCGCTGATGTATTTATTCTTTTCATTTGTAAGCCATCGACTTGTGGCTTTTATTTTTGGCGATAAATATTTCGGAAAAACGATAGGGATGTACACCCAACAGGTATTTAATTTTTCTGGGTTATTATTGTTAATTCTTGCTTTATTGGTTTTATTAAATGATACTTATAAAGAGGTTATTCAATATTTTGTGTTTTTCGTTCTTTTTTGTTTGCCTTTTGCTAAAGTTTTAAAGGGTGTTCAGTATGCTAAAGTAAATAATTACAGGTGGTTATATATAATTTTGTATCTTTGCACTCTCGAAATATTGCCTTTGCTTTTGTTAGGCAGCTATTTCGTTGGTAAAATATAATTATTGAACCCTTGATAAAACAATAGTTTTGGCCATTAAAACAATCCTTGTCTCACAACCAAAGCCAGAGAATGATCGCTCCCCATATTTTGATATGGCTGAAAAACACGGTCTTAAAATCGACTTCCGTCCTTTTATTAAAGTGGAAGGTGTAACTGCAAGTGAATTTAGAAATCAACGAATCAATTTGGCAGATTATACGGCAGTATTATTAACATCGAAAGTTGCAGCAGATCATTTTTTTCGCATTGCAGATGAAACTCGATTTGAAGTTCCAGATAGCATGAAGTATTTTTGTATTTCTGAAGCTGTTGCGTTGTATCTTCAAAAATATGTGGCATACAGGAAAAGAAAAATATTTTTCGGCAAGCAAAGAATACATGATTTGATGGATGTGCTAAAAAAACACAAATCAGAGAAAATACTTTTACCTTGCACTGATATCCTAAGGGATGTTATTCCAAATACATTATCTGAAAACAATGTTAAATTTAACAAGGCCGTTTTATATAGAACTGTAGCTGCTGATCTTTCTGATCTTGAAAATGTCTTTTATGATATTCTTGTTTTCTTTAGCCCCGGAGGAATAGAATCCTTGTTTAAAAACTTTCCGGATTTTAAACAAAATAAAACTCTTATTGCTGCATTTGGCGCGACGACTGCAACTGCAGCCTTAAAGAATGGATTGGAGCCCAACATTCGTGCACCACACCCAAAAGCACCTTCAATGGTTGGAGCCATTGAACACTTCATAAAAAGTATCGAGAAGTAATACCTCTTAGCGTCCTTGGTTTTAACGCAGAGTTTCACTCTTTCTAATTACTGCTATCACTGCAATTTGTTGAGGTTTCAAGATGCTAAATTGTTTGTATTCACAATAGCGATTAAAATTTCGTAATATCATATTAATGTCTTAAATTTACAATACTAAAAAAATCAAAAACATGAAAAAACTTTTACTTTCAGCATTGGTTTGTTCTGCATTATTTGCAAACAACACTCATGCGCAACTTCCTGACGGAAGCGTTGCTCCAGACTTTACTGTAACAGACATCAACGGAACAGAGCACAATTTATACACTTACCTAGATCAAGGTTACTCGGTTGTTATGGACGTGAGTGCGACTTGGTGTGGACCATGTTGGGGTTACCACCAATCAGGTGCTTTAGAGGATCTATATGTAAATCACGGACCAGCTGGATTTCCTGGCGTTTCTGCAAATACCACTGACGATGTAATGGTGTTGTGGTTTGAAGGTGATGGAAGTACAACTCAAGCAGATCTTGAAGGTACAGGTGGAAATACTCAAGGAAATTGGTTGGCAGGAACTGCTTTCCCAATTATCGATGACGCTTCCCAAAACGGACCTTACGCGATTGGATATTTCCCAACAATTTATACAATTTGTCCAAACAGAAGCATAACTGAATCAGGACAAGCTTCTGCAGCTCAGCACTACGCTGGTATTGGAAATTGCCCGCAGCAAGCTGAAGGAACTGACGCAGGTATCATTGGTTACAATGGTGATGTAGGTCTATGTGGAGCAGCAGATGTTCCTGTGACTGTGGACGTGCAAAACATGGGTACTGATGATTTGACTTCTGCTGAAATTATGGTTTATGACGGTGCAACACTGTTATCAACTACCAATTGGACTGGAAATTTAGTAACATGGGCTTCCGAAACAGTTGATTGTGGAACCGTTTCTGTAACTGATGCAACTACGCTTGATATTGTAATAAATGCGTCAAATGATTCTGAGGCATCAAACAATACAATTCAAAAAGTTATTGCATTAGCTCCTCTATCTTCTTTAGATGTCACAGTTAATATATTTACTGACTTCTATGCAGTTGAAACTTCTTGGGCGATTAAAAACGCAGCTGGAACAACGGTAGCATCTGCAGGTCCTTATACTGCAGGAACTGAGGACAACTTCGGTGGCGGTGGTCCAGATGCAAACACGACAATGACGCATCAAGTTTCTTTACCAGCAGGAGAAGATTGTTATTCTTTTGAATTGTATGATTCATATGGTGATGGTATGCAATATGGTGATGCAACTAGCCCAAGTGGAGAGTTTGGCTTTGAAATCGTTTCTAATGGAACTGCAATAACAAGTGTAGCTGTTGGAGACTTTGGAGAATTGTCTGTTTCTGATGCAGCGCTTAGAACTGATGCAGGTTCAGGTATTGCTGACTTAGGATTAGCAAATATTAATGTATATCCAAATCCAGCTTCAGACGTAGTAAATATTTCTATGGAGAATGTTACTGCTGACGCAATGGTTTCTATCATGGACCTTCAAGGAAGAGTTCTTGCTTCTCAAGTTGCTTCAAGCAATAATGGTATGCAAGTAATTACTTTTGCTACTGAAGGATTCGCAAAAGGAACATATGTTGTTTCTGTTAATGTTAATGGATTGACATCAAACACAAATGTTGTAATCAAGTAATTACAACTTTAGAAAATATGAGGGCGCTTCGGCGCCCTTTTTTTATGCCTAATAAATAAAAGTGATTGTTTGTGTTACAATTTGTTAATAAGGGCATAGTCCGCAGTATAAAAGTTTCAAATGTTTTATATTGCAGAAAACATTTAAAAAATAAAAAATGCGAAACAACAAACCTTTAATGCTAATAGTATTTCTTTTAATCACACAAATCTTTTTTGCACAAACTAAAGAAGAAATCATAGCGAACTATATTGATAACACTGGAGGTGCAGAGGCATGGAATAAACTTCAAGGAATTAAAATGACAGCAAAAGTTTCTCAAGGTGGAATGGATATTCCTATTGAGATGGTTCAATTGAAAGATGGAAGACAAATGACTATTGTTACTTTTCAAGGGAAAGAAATAAAACAAGGCGTATATGATGGGACGCGTTTGTGGTCTCATAATTTCATGACAATGGAAGCCGAAGAAAGTGATGCAGAAGCAACTGCAAATTTTAAACTAGAGTCAAATGACTTTCCAAACCCTTTCCTGAACTATGAAAAAAAAGGTTATACCGTAGAATTAATGGGTAAAGAAACTATTCAAGGCGCTGAGACCTTTAAGATAAAATTGGTTCAAGAGCCTAAAATGGTAGATGGTCAAAAAGAAGAATCTGTTTCTTATTACTTTTTCGATACAGAAAACTTTGTACCTATAGCAATGCAAAGCGAGATACAATCTGGACCGGCAAAAGGGGTTATTGCAGAAACATCTTTTAGTGATTATCAAGAGGTGGATGGTTTATATTTCCCATTCTCTATGTCTCAAGGAGAAAAAGACAAACCAGGACAACCCATAACATTTACATCAATTGTGGTAAACCCTGAGGTTGAAGACGCAGCATTTGCTTTTCCAGATAAAAAATAATTTCTAAACCTATTAATCATCTAAAATGAAAAAACTTAGCTCTTATGCTTTGTGGCTATGTATGGCCACGAGTTTATACTCGTATGCTCAAGAGACAACTGTTGTCGACGGCTCATCTATTTTTGGTGACTTATCCGCTCGACAAATTGGTCCAGCACTAATGAGTGGCCGTGTTAACGATCTAGAGATTCATCCAAGTAATAATAAAATCGTATACCTTGGCGCAGGCGGAGGTGGTGTTTGGAAATCAAATGATGGTGGCGCAACTTTTATTCCAATCTTTGACGACTATATTCAGTCTATTGGAACCATAACTCTTGATCCGAACGACCCTGATAAAACCATTTATGTTGGAACAGGTGAAACCTGGACACGAAACAGCGTTTCATATGGCAATGGTCTTTATAAGACCACAGACGGAGGTTCAAACTGGGAAAAAATTGGACTTGAAAATTCAGAACGCATTGCAAGTATTGTTGTGAACCCAGATAACTCAAATGAGATTTATGTTGCGGCTATGGGTGCGTTATGGGGAGACAATGAAGAAAGAGGCGTTTTTAAATCAACGGACGGTGGTCTGACTTGGGAAAAGGTTTTATATGTCAATCAAAGAACAGGTTGTGCAGATTTATTAATGGACCCAAGAAACCCTTCTGTGCTTTACGCTTCTATGTGGGAGTTTAGAAGAACGGGTTGGTCTTTTGACTCAGGCGGTGAAAACAGTGCCTTGTATAAGTCCATTGATGGCGGTAAAACATGGGATAAGATTCATAATGGGTTTCCTGAAGGAAAACTTGGACGAATGGGTATTGCGATTGCGAAAAGTAACCCGGACGTTCTTTATACAGTTATTGAAGCAGAACAAAAAAAAGACAAAGGCTTGTACAGAAGTAAAGATCTTGGTGCTTCATGGGAGCAAATGAACAATGACTTTGAAATTACAGTGCGACCTTTTTATTTTTCAAGACTCGTTGTAGATCCAAGAAACGAAAATGTGATCTACAAAGGCGGTTTAAGAGGCTCTGTTTCAAAAGACGGAGGCAAGACCTTCAAAGGGCTTGGAAATATGCATAGTGATGTTCATGACATGGTATTTTCGAACATCCATTCAGATATTATGTTTTTTGCGACCGACGGAGGGGTTTACCGAAGCTGGAATGGTGGGACGACATGCGAGATTGTAGAGAACCTTCCGCTCTCCCAGTTCTATCAGATTAGTGTGGATAATGCCACGCCATATAATATTTATGGAGGACTTCAGGACAATGGTTCTTGGTATGGGCCTTCTGCCTCACCAGGAGGAATTCAAGCAAGGGACTGGAATTCTGTTGGTGTAGGAGATGGTTTCAGAGTATTAAAGCATCACACAAAAAATATTATTTATTCAGAAATGCAAGGCGCTGAGAATGTTTGGCGTATAGATCAAGATAATAAGCAGGTAAAAACCATACAGCCCCTCCCAGTAGAAGGACATGATAAATTGAGATTCAATTGGAATGCACCAATGGCTTTGAGCACATTGGCACCAGATAGAATTTATATGGGCAGCCAGTTCCTCCATAAATCAGACAACATGGGTGCTTCTTGGCAAATTATATCTCCAGATCTAACTACCAATGACCCTGCTAAGCAGGATCAAGACAACTCTGGTGGCTTGTCTAAAGATAATTCGGGTGCAGAAAACCACACGACAATTTTCACTATTGCAGAATCGGACCTTGATGAAAATATTATTTGGGTTGGAACAGATGATGGAAACGTTCAGGTTACGCAAGATGGTGGAAAAACATGGAGCAATACGGTCGCAAACATCCCTGGTCTGCCCGCAAACACATGGTGCTACCATATTGAATTAAGTACCTTAGAAAGGGGAACTGCATATGCAGTTTTTGATGGCCACACCGCCAATGATAAAACACCTTATGCTTATAAAACGTCTGACTTTGGAAAGACCTGGAAAAGTATCATTACTGGTGGTGTTGAAGGCGTGGTAAGAAACATTCAGGTAGATTATGAAAATCCGAATTTATTGTTTTTAGGCACAGAGCTTGGTCTATATATCACTACGGATGGAGGTACTCAATGGTATAAGTTCACCAACAATGTACCTGCTGTTGCTATTCATTTTATTGCCCTTCAAAAACAAACAAATGATTTGGTTTTAGGAACCCACGGTAGAGGCGTAATTATTATTGATGATATTTCTCCGCTTCGCGAATTATCAGCAGATAATATGCAGAAGAAGCTTCATTTTTTCAATGCAAAGCCCACGGTAATTAATGAAGAAGCAAGTTTTTCGGGATCCTTTGGTGCTGAAACACAATTTGTGGGTTACAATGAGACAACAGCCGCACAAATAAAGTACCACCTCAAAAAGCGTCATACTTTTGGAAAGATGAGTATGGTCATTTTAAATGTAAAGGGAGATACCATTTCTGAGCTTGGCCCCGGAAAGACGAAAGGAATCAATATTGTAAATTGGAATTATACCATGAAGCAACCTAAAGTTGCGAAAGGAAAAACATTTTCTTTTGGCGGTTTCACTACGCCAACACTTCCAGCAGGGGAATATACCGTGCGTATTACAAAAGGGAAAGATGTTTTTGAGCACCCGCTTGTACTTGTTTACGACCCCAAAAGTATTATTTCCGTAAATGATCGGAACAGCAAACGAGAAGCGGTCATGGACATGTACAACATGATTGAGTCTTTAGCTTATGATGTTTATTGTGTCGACGCGTACCTAACTTATGCCAAGGATAAAAAGAGTAAAAAACTGATTTCAAAGCTAGATGCGCTGAAAGAGACCATGGTGATTACATCCGGGGATAACTATGTAGGGGCTTCAGAACCACAGCTAAGAGAGAAAATGACTAACCTTTTCCAGCGCGTTGAAAGTAACCCAGGGGCACCGACAACAAATGAGCTTGAAAGCTGGTTGCAAATTAAAAAGCGTTATAACACGACAAGGGAAACGCTTAGTAAAATTGAGAAGAAATATAAATTAGGAAAGGAACTTTCATTAAAAACGAAAGAACAATACCTTAAAAAGTAAGAAGTAGATTACAACTTTAACTACAAGCCCTCGAAACCGAGCGCTTTTTTTGAGGCTTTGTTTTTTGGGAGTGGGTAGTTGGTCATAACGGTCTGTATATAGTGCATGCAAAGCACGCACTATAAACCTTGTAGGAGCTAGTTTATTTTTTCTTTTTAAATGTATTAACGATATTTTCTGAAAGCTGCTCTTCATCTTCTTCCGCCTCGCACCAATGTCTATATTCTAAAGAGTCTCCCTTTTCTACTATTTGTCCATAGCAAAAGATACCTGCATTTGCACCAAAATATGCCCCTACAACACCTGAGCTTTTTAAGCTGCTGCAAGGTTCTTCAATAGCTGGATCAACTAAATCACAAGGAGACACATGAGAATTCAATGTATCCATTCTATACTCTTTTCCCTGATAGGTGAATTGTATTAAAGAGTAGGTGTCAAAATAGGGTTCATCCTTTTCGCTATTGATAATATTCCAATTAAATTCCTCTGAAATATGAGTGTTTTCAGATTTCAAATCAGAAGTTTGTGAATCAAGTGATGAGTTTTCTGAATTTGGATTGGAATTTTCATTACAAGCCATCAAACCAATAATTGCTAGCAAGGGAATGATACGTTTTAAATTTACTCTCATGTTTTTTGAATTATCGTTAACGGTTAGTATATGGAAAGTAGGCGATTTAGAAGTACCAAACTTTCGGTTAAGCATAAAGTTGGACACGAGCCAAAAGCTTTGATTATATTACTATTTCGCCTATTTTTTATATACATTGTTGGCG
>Ga0206131_10001391_pt1 | contig 31265 bp, 28 predicted proteins | sample Helgoland_Spring_FD_148636 | JGI IMG/M metagenome (GOLD analysis project Ga0206131, IMG submission 148636) | Pelagic subsurface seawater microbial communities from Kabeltonne, Helgoland, North Sea - Helgoland_Spring_Bloom_20160517_1 | ecosystem: Environmental > Aquatic > Marine > Epipelagic ...
TTACGCCAATCTGACGGACTGCATCCGCTATCGACTGGCCTTGGCCTTGAAGCACCTCTACTTGGCGCAATTTCGCTACGATCTCTTCTGGTTTGTCTCGTCTGCCTGCCATCTTCTGATCCTCCTCTGACGGGATAAATACTATCCCAGTGGGTGGACCACTTCAGCGGGGCTGCTCCACCGCCATATCCCGGATTCTAATACCTAGTGTCACTACTCACAGATGGAATGAGGCCGTTTGGGCGGCGCTGCCGCAGCCCGAACCGTGCGGCAACTTGGGCGTGGCGCGCCGCCAGTGTTCCAGCCCGCATCAGACGCTCGAACGCGTTCAGCACATCCGCCGCTTCACAAGGGCGCTGCGTTGGTTTCAGGCTTGGCTGGCCGCGCGCACCAGCCAGTATTAACGCGGTGTTTGCAGAGGCCCAGAACCAGGCATCCTCTGCATCATTGAACAATTCATAGGGGGCGGCATTCCCAGACTTGAGGGCGTATCGGCGTTTAGACATCAGTTTCTCCACGGATTACGGGCGCCGACCAATATATATAAATGTTCTATTTATGTTTCAATGCAAAAATGAGAACAAAAGTAATATTTTTTGAACTTCTGCAACGCACCTGACTACAGCCATAAAGCGATGCGATTTCGCCTATCGGAATCAATCCCGGGCAGCCGCAATCATATAATTCATGGAAACATCCGGGCTGAGCCGCCAATCCCCCGTCAGCGGCTCATAAACCGCACCCTCTGTCCGTAGAACCCTCAGTCCTTCGGCGCGGAGCGGGCGGGCCAATTCTGACGGCTTCATGAATTTCCGCCAATCATGGGTCCCGCGCGGCAGCCAGCGCAGGACATATTCGGCACCAAACTTTGCAAGCGCCAATGATTTAACCGTCCGATTGATCGTAGCAGCGATCAGAAGACCGCCGGGTGCCACCATCTCTGCGGCAGCGCGCATGAACACATCCGGGTCTGGCACATGTTCGACCACCTCAAGCGCTGTCACGATATCGAACTTAGCACCGCTGGCCGCCAGGGCCTCTGCCGTTTCAAGCCGATAATCTATCGTCAGTCCCGAATCAGCAGCATGTGCGCGGGCAACGCCCAAATTCTCCTCTGTCACGTCCAATCCCGTAACATCTGCGCCAAGCCGCGCCAGCGGTTCTGATATCAGCCCACCACCACAGCCAATATCCACCGCTGTCATGCCGTTCAGCGCATGGGGGCCTTCTGCGACGCCGAAATTCTCCTGCACGGCGTTCATAACGAACCGCATGCGCGCAGGATTGAGCCGATGCAACGGACGGAATGGCCCATCTGGGTCCCACCACGATTCGGCGATTGCGGCGAACTGTGCGGCCTCACGCGGGTCGACCGCACCTTGAACTTGGGCTTGTATATCGGCGGGCATAACGATTTCCGGCCTTTCTTCTGGTTTCAGCGCTTGCGGGCACCGGAACTCCAAAATATGTTGCGCGCAATCCCGACGGCAACTTGTGACAGGCCAGTCGGTCCGCGCGTCCAGCGGGCCGAGGCCAAAGGTATTTTCCCGTGGCGCGCATTGTGCAGAAATTCGGCGGCACTTCGGTGGCTGACCTTGATCGTATCCGCAATGCAGCGGGGCGGGTCAAACGCGCCGTTGACGCAGGCGACCAAGTGGCCGTCGTGGTCTCTGCCATGTCTGGTGAAACCAACCGGCTGGTGGACCTCGTTCGCGCGGCCTCCCCGTTGCACGACGCCCGCGAATATGACTCCGTCGTCGCATCTGGTGAGCAGGTGACCGCAGGCCTGATGGCGATCGTGCTGCAAGAAATGGGCGTGCCAGCGCGCTCCTTCCTTGGTTGGCAAATCCCACTGCACACAGATGGCTTGCACGGGCGTGCCCGCATCATGGATGTGGAGGGCGAGCTGTTGATGGAGCGATTGGGGCAGGGCCAGGTCGCTGTGATCGCTGGGTTCCAAGGCGTCAGCCCGGAAAACCGCATCACAACCCTTGGCCGGGGCGGGTCAGACACAACAGCAGTGGCCCTTGCCGCCGCAATCAAGGCCGACCGCTGCGAAATTTATACGGACGTTGACGGCGTCTACACGACCGATCCGCGCATCGTACCCAAGGCGCGCAAGATCAACCGCATCACCTATGAAGAGATGCTGGAGCTTGCATCCCAGGGTGCGAAAGTGCTGCAGACGCGGTCTGTCGAAATGGCCATGAACCATAATGTGCCGGTCATGGTTCTATCCAGTTTTGAAGATAAACCCGGCACCCTGGTAGCCCACGAAGAAGTGGGGGAGAATGCGGATATGGAGAACGAGGTCGTCACCGGCATTGCCTATGACAAGAACGAGGCGAAGATCACCCTGGTCAATGTTGCAGACCAGCCGGGCATAGCCGCGTCAATCTTCGGCCCATTGTCCGAAGCGGAAATCAATGTGGACATGATTGTCCAGAACGTTTCGCCCGACGGTGAAACCACAAACATGACCTTCACGGTAACGGAAGCGGACTTCGACCGCGCCGTCGCCATGCTGGAAGGCCGTAAGGACGAGCTGAACTATCAGCAAATTATGGCCGACCGGAATGTGGTGAAGATTTCCGTCGTTGGCGTGGGCATGCGCAGCCACGCGGGCGTCGCCCAGCGGATGTTTAGCGCCCTTGCGGATCGCAGCGTCAATATCCAAGTGATCTCTACGTCTGAAATCAAAGTCAGCGTTCTGATCTCTGAAGACTATCTTGAGCTCGCCCTGCGCGCGCTACACACCGCCTACGGCCTCGACGCAACCGAATCACTGGAAGCCTAATGACCACCATGACCCGCGCCGACGCCCTTGCCCATATCCAGACGCTTTCCGAACGCGGCCGTACACTGCTGGGCGTTGAGCACGCCATTCTTGGCGGTGCGATGACCTGGGTATCTGAACGCAACCTCGTCGCCGCAATTTCAAACGCCGGCGGGTTCGGCGTGATCGCATGCGGCTCCATGACGACAGACCTTCTGCGCGCAGAAATCCAAGCGACCCAAGCCCTCACCCAGAAGCCTTTCGGTGTGAACCTCATCGTGATGCATCCGGATTTGGATGCGCTGATCGAAGTTTGCGGTGAAGAAGGCGTAGGCTGCATTGTGTTGGCGGGCGGAATCCCGCCGCGCAAAGCCATGCGCCGAGTAAAAGACTTGGGTGCCACACTGATAGCGCTGACGCCAGCCCTGGGGATCGCCAAAAAACTCATCCGTGACGGTGCCGATGCGCTGGTTATCGAAGGTACGGAAGCCGGCGGCCATATCGGCCCCGTTTCAACATCCGTTTTGGCGCAGGAAATTCTGCCAAACGTGCAGGATGTTCCTGTCTTCGTTGCAGGTGGCATTGGTCGCGGTGAAGCAATGCTCTCATATCTGGAAATGGGTGCAGCCGGCTGCCAGCTAGGCACTCGCTTTGTCTGTGCTGAGGAAAGCGTCGCACACCCGGATTTCAAGAAAGCATTCTTCAAGGGCTCGGCTCGTGATGCGACAGCAAGCGTCCAAGTGGACCCGCGCTTCCCGGTTATTCCTGTGCGCGCATTGGCGAATAACGCCACCCGCAAGTTCGCTGAAACCCAGCATGACGTAATCGCCCGCTGGCGCACCGGTGAATTGGACCAAAAAGCAGCGCAGCTTGAAATCGAGCACTTTTGGGCAGGTGCACTGCGCCGTGCGGTGATCGATGGCGACGTTGAAAACGGCTCCCTGATGGCAGGGCAGAGCGTTGGCATGGTCACGGCTGAGCAACCAACCGCAGAAATCATCCAATCGCTCGTCGACCAAGCGGCGGATGCGCTGATCCAGCGCGCTGCCGGGGCCGCGTAGGCGCGCGGTGGCGGAGGGGGAACAGACCACCGGCTGGCGTCATATGCTCCGCGCCGTTCGCGATGCCGTCGCCATGGATGCGACGGCGGCAGACCGGCTGAACCGCGCTGTCGCGGTTATCGCCGATGCCCTCACCGCTGACGTTTGCTCACTTTACCTGCAACAGCGTGATGGCGCGATGATCCTGGCCGCGACACACGGCCTTCGCCCAGACGCAGTATTCCGCACGCGACTAAGCGGCGGTGAAGGCCTTGTCGGTGTCGCAGCAGCATCCCATCGCCCCGTCGCAATTCGGGATGTGCAAACCCACGAAGCCTTCGCTTACCGCCCAGAAACAGGGGAAGACCCCTACAGCACATTCCTTGGGGCACCGCTCCTGCGCGGCGGTGCTGCCGTTGGTGTGCTCGTCATCCAGCATGCCCAGGACCGGTCTTATTCCGGTGATGATATTGAAGCCGTGGCCATCGTCGCTGCGCTTATGGCCGAAGTCGCGGCAGATCCAGATTTCGCAGCCTTTGTTGCCGCTGGTACTGCCGCCCCTGCCGCACGATTAACGGGCGCACGCCTCTCCCCCGGCCTCGCCATTGGCGTCGCTGCACTTCGGGACCCGCCATTGCCGATCCAGCGCATGGTGGCAGAGGACGAGTCGGAAGAGCTCCGCCGCCTGGCCCAAGGCGTTGACCGGATGCGGAATGAGCTCGACACGCTGCTGGATGATCCAAGCCTGGATCATGCCGGTGAGCATCGGGATATCCTTGACGCATTTCGCCTTGCCGCCAGTGATGACGGATGGATCCGCCGCATCCGCGCAGGCATCGCCAATGGCATGACGGCGGAGGTCGCAGCGCGCAGGGTGCAGACCGAAGCCCGCATCCGCATGCGCAGGGCGCAGTCAGCCTATCTGCGCGACCGGCTGGCGGATATGGATGATCTGGCAGGGCGGCTCGTCCGCGCTATCGCCGCCCAGTCTGGCGATGACGGCATGCATGCGCTGCCGCCGAACGCCATCCTGTTCGCCCATGCACTTGGCCCTGCCGAAGTGCTGGAGCTTGACCGAGGCGCACTGGCGGGGCTGGTGCTGGAAGAAGGATCAGCCTCCTCCCATGTTGCCGTCGTCGCCCGTGCGCTAGGCATTCCGGCCATTGGCGGTGCGAGAAACGCCCTGGCGGGCGTACAGCCTGGTGACCCAATTGTGCTGGATGCAGATCGCGGACAAGTGTTACTGCGCCCAGCCAATCAGGTGATGGCAAGTTTTGAATCCGCAGTCGCCGCCAAAGCGGCCCGTAAAGCCAGCTACGCCTTCCTCGGTGATGCGCCGAGCCGAACCCGAGATGGCGAAGGCATTGCCGTCCTCGCCAATGCAGGCCTGCTGCTCGATGTCGAATCGGCTGTGGCAGAGGGGGCAGAAGAAATCGGCCTGTTTCGCACCGAGCTATCCTTCCTTGGCCGTGCCGGGCTACCGACTGCTGAAGAACAAATCGCACTTTACCGGGAAGTGCGCGACATCGCAGGCGATCGGGCCATTGCCTTCCGAACGTTCGACCATGGCGGCGATAAAACACCAGCATCATTGGCCGGCACGCGGGAGAACAACCCCGCCCTTGGCTGGCGGGCGCTCAGGATCGCGCTCGATATGCCAGAGACCTTGCGCAGCCAGCTTTACGCGCTCGCCGTTGCGGCATCAGACGGGCAGTTAGACGTCATGTTTCCAATGGCAGCGGAGGCTGCAGAGATCTCCGCCGCACGGGCCATATTGCGCGGCGCGTTGGAACAGGCGGAAGCGGATGGTGCCGCGCCTGCAAAAGTCCGGGTTGGTGTCGCGATTGAAACGCCATCCCTGGTTTGGCAAGGCGAAACTGCACTTCGCCGGGTGGACTTCGCCACAATCGGCACCAATGACCTATTGCAGTTCGCCTTCGCCGCAGACCGGGACGGCGTGCGCATGTCTGAACGCTATGACGCGCTGTCTCCGCCTGCCCTGGCCATGCTGCGCCATGTCGTCCAGTCAGCGAAGCGCGCCAATACGCCGCTATCGGTTTGCGGTGAGATGGCGAGCGATCCGCTAGCGGCAATTGCGCTGATTGGCCTGGGGGTCCGGCGATTGTCCGTAGCACCCGCCGCAGTCAAGCCAATCCGGGCGGTTGCGGCTCATATTGATGCTGCTGAAGCTGCCGTGCTGATTGAGGAGCTGATTGGCTCAGAAGAGCATAGCGTGCGCGATCAAGTGCGGGAATTTGCTGAAGCTGCGGATATCCCCATAGATGAACAGTATTAACCCGTTGCCGCCAGCCCCAGGGCATTGTAAAAATGGTGCTAACATAAGACAGATACGTTTGCTGTGATCATCTATTTTAGATCACGGTAACGCGGGGGCCGTAAGCTGTCAGCGTAGCAATTTGTAGGTTTTCACGTGGCGGGCAAAAGCAACCTCAAACTATGGGTTGTCGCAGGGGACGCGAGTTTCGCGGGGCCTAAGCCTTCAGTGTTGCCTGGTGAATCAGTTGGTCTCTTCCTAAGGTTGCTGCGCGAGCGCGCTGGCCTGACCGTTCAAGAAGCCGCTGCACAGGTCCGCATCCGCGAGGCTTATATCCAAGCCATTGAAGATGATCGCTTCGAGTCGCTGCCAGGCCGGGCATATGCCCAAGGCTTTGTCCGCGCCTATGCGGAATTCCTGGGCGCTGATGTCGAATCGACAGCCCGCGCCGCCATAGAAGACATTGGCAAACTTCCAGCGCCCGCCCATCGCGCTCGCAAGCCTGAAACGGAACGTGTGTCCCGCGCTGCCCCCCTGGCCGCAGCCGCTATCTGCTTGGCGCTGGCCGGCTATGTCTACTGGTACTTCGAGAACACCAAATCCCGCTTCGAAGACGCCGCCCAAACCCTTGCCCGGGTCGACGCGCCAGACTTCGTAGAAGGTTCGGAGCCGCGCAGCACAATTGCGACCGGCCCATACCGCCCATTCCCCGATGCCGTGCCGCCTTCTGAGCGCACGACCGTCGCACGCGCCCAGGCCCCCGTGGCCACCCGCCAGACAACCGGTGCACCTTTGCCGCCAAGCCGCAGCAATCCTGGCGCTGTCCGCTATGCAGCACCGGACCAACCACCGACAAGGCAAACAGGAACCGTGGCCACAGCGCCTTTGCCAGACTCCGGCATTCTCGCAGCCGGATTGCCTGAGCCGAGGCTAACCCCGCCACAAGCTTCCCCGCGTTGGTCCATTCCAGCGCCGGGCCCTGCTATGGCATCCACAGATGTTAGAGGCGCGCCGCGCTATAACGCTAATCCGGGTGCCGCTTATGCTGCGACTCCGCCCCATGCTTCAGGTCTCGTTGTGCTGCATGCAGTGGACGATACCTGGATTGAAATTAAGTCCGTGAAGACCGGACGGGTGATGTTCTCCCGTGTGTTGCGCCAGGGTGAACGGTATTCCGCCCCGGATCGGCGCGGCCTGATCATGACGACCGGGAATGCCGGCGGCCTTGAAATTCTGGTTGACGGCCGCGCTGCGCCATCGCTGGGCGGACACGGCAAAGTCGTGCGTGACGTTAGCCTTGAAGGCCATGCCCTGCTAACCGACCGACATTAGCGACGGCATATCTCGCGCGCGCCCTGCGTAAGCGGCGCCTGTTGCAGCCCGAACCCATTTTCACCCCGGTTTGGCCTTTATCGAAGCAACGTTATATATCCCTATAGCAGCGCGCGAATACAGCGCCTCCAAGATCCTCCAAGGGAGCCAGCTTCATTATGAGCGTTCGGCCTTACCGCGACATTCACCGCCGTAAATCCCGTCAGATCATGGTCGGGAACGTCCCCGTCGGCGGCGATGCCCCGATCACCGTGCAGACGATGACCAACACCCTGACATCTGACCCCAAAGCGACCATCGCCCAGATCCGGGCGGCGGAAGATGCGGGCGTTGATATCGTGCGCGTCTCCTGCCCAGATCAGGAATCGACGGCAGCGCTGAAAGAGATCGTTGACAGCTCCAATGTCCCAATTGTGGCAGATATCCATTTCCACTACCGCCGCGCCATTGAAGCGGCGGAAGCAGGGGCTGCCTGCCTGCGCATAAACCCCGGCAATATCGGCTCCTCAGAACGCGTGCGCGAAGTCGTGCAGGCTGCCAAGGACCACGGCTGTTCCATGCGGATCGGCGTTAACGCTGGCAGCCTTGAGAAAGAACTCCTGGACCGGTATGGCGAGCCCTGCCCCGAAGCGCTGATTGAAAGCGCACTGACCCACGCCAAAATCCTGGAAGATCACGACTTCCATGAATTCAAGATCAGTGTCAAAGCCTCTGATATCTTTCTAGCGGTCGCAGCCTATCAAGGCCTGGCGGATGCCTGTGATTATCCGCTGCACCTTGGCATCACGGAAGCTGGCGGCCTGCGCACAGGTACGGTGAAGAGCGCTATCGGCATTGGCTCCATGTTGTGGGCTGGGATCGGCGATACCATCCGCGTCTCGCTCTCTGCCGATCCAGTTGAGGAAGTCAAAGCTGGGTTTGAGATGCTGAAAGCGCTTGGCCTGCGCCATCGCGGCGTCAATGTCATTTCCTGCCCATCCTGCGCCCGCCAACAGTTCGACGTGATCAACACCGTGACGGTGCTGGAAGAACGCCTGGCCCATATCGCAACGCCAATGACGGTTTCTGTGATCGGCTGTGTCGTTAACGGCCCCGGCGAAGCGCGGGAGACGGACTTAGGTGTTACGGGCGGCGGCAAGGGCACGCATATGGTCTATGTCGGCGGTCTACCAGACCATCGCATTACAGATGTTGATCTGGTTGACCATCTGGTCGAGCAGATTGAGCAGAAAGCCCGTGAGATCGACGCTGAGCGTGCAGCCGTCGCAGCCGAATAACCATTTGAATTAGAATATCATACTGGAAGGTATGTCTGTCATGTCCGTTCGCCCAGTTCGCGGGACCGTTGATCTGTTTCCTGATGATTCGCGCCGCCATCGCCGCGTTTCTGAGACTGCGCGTGAATTGGCGGAGCGGTATGGCTTTGGCGAAATCAACACGCCGATCTTTGAGTTCACAGACGTATTCGCCCGGACCCTCGGCGACGTTTCCGACGTCGTGACCAAGGAGATGTATACATTCGAGGATCGTGGTGGCGAGCACCTAACGCTACGGCCAGAAAACACTGCTGGCGTGATGCGGGCCTTTATCGCGGCCAAACTGCAAAATGCGCTACCGCTCAAATATTTCTATTCCGGCCCCATGTTCCGCTACGAGCGCCCACAGAAGGGTCGCCAGCGGCAGTTCCATCAAATTGGTGTTGAGCTGTTTGGCGTTCCTGGCCCTGCTGCCGACGTGGAAGTGATCGCACTTGGTGCCCAGGTGTTGGCCGCACTCAATATGCTCGACCAGACGGTTCTGCACCTGAACACGCTTGGCGATACGCCAAGTCGCGACGCATACCGCGCAGCACTCATCGACTATTTCTCCGGCCACAAAGACCAGCTTTCCGAAGACAGCCTGGGCCGGTTGGAAAAGAACCCACTGCGCATCCTCGATTCCAAGGACAAGAACGACCGTGCCGTCGTGGAAGCAGCGCCCGTATTCGACGATTACCTGACCGGCGAAGCCGCAGACTTCTTTGCCGAAGTGCGCCAAGGCCTGGACGATTTGGGCGTCGCCTATATCCGCGACCCACGCTTGGTGCGCGGCCTGGACTATTACTGCCACACTGCGTTCGAATTCGTAACCGATGCGTTGGGTGCCCAGGGCACGGTCATTGGCGGCGGTCGATATGACGGGCTGGCAGAGATCATGGGCGGACCTGCTACAGCAGGCGTTGGCTGGGCTGGCGGCATCGAGCGCCTGGCAATGCTGGCCGACCAGACCATGGAAGAACTGGAGGCACCGCGCCCAGTGGCTCTAGCACCCATCGGCGACGCGGCGGATCGACGGCTCCGGCAATTGGCTTATGAGCTGCGCGGCGCTGGCATCGTGACCGACATAGGCTATTCCGGCAATCTGAAGCGCCGCATGGCCCGCGCTGCCAAAGTGAACGCTCATACCGCTGTCATCCTTGGCGATGATGAGCTGGTGAAGGGCATGGCCACACTCCGCGATATGGAATCTGGTGAGCAGCAGGAAGTACCGCTTGACGGGATCGCCGCAGTATTGGCGGCCCGGTCATGAGTTTCGACGAAAAGCTTCAGCAAGTCCTGGAGCGGGTCGATGAGCTTTCGTCCCGCATGGCAAGCGAAACATTCGATGCCGACGATTTCGCCAATCTCAGCCGCGAATATAGTGAGCTTGAACCGGTCGCGGAGGCCGTGCGTGCGCTGATGGCGCGCAAGGAAGAATTGGCTGGCCTTAGCGAAATTTTGAATGACCCCGAAGCCGACAAAGAAATGCGCGACCTGGCGGCGATGGAGCAATCGGAGCTGGCGACACAGATAACGGCTGCGGAGCACGACGTACGAATCGCGTTGCTGCCTAAGGATGTCGACGACGAACGGAACGCTATTCTTGAAGTCCGGCCCGGCACTGGCGGGGATGAGGCCGCCCTTTTCGCCAGCGAGCTGTTCCGCATGTATCAGCGCTACGCCGAAAGTGTCGGCTGGAAATTCGAAACGCTCTCATTCGGCGAAACCGAACTTGGCGGCCTGAAAGAAGGCATTGCGGAAATTGGCGGTCGCGGCGTGTTCGCGAAACTGAAGTTCGAATCGGGCGGACATCGCGTACAGCGCGTACCAGTGACGGAAACTGGTGGACGAATCCACACCTCCGCCGCGACTGTAGCCGTACTACCGGAAGCGCAGGAGGTTGATATTCAAATTGAGCCTCAGGATCTGCGTGTTGATACTTTCCGGGCGCAGGGGGCGGGCGGCCAGCACGTCAATACGACCGACTCGGCTGTGCGCATCACGCATATTCCAACTGGCACCGTCGTTAGTCAGCAGGATGAGAAGTCGCAACATAAGAATCGCGCCAAAGCGATGACCATTCTCCGCTCCCGCCTCTATGAAGCCGAGCGTGAGCGCCAGGCCAATGAACGGGCCGAAGATCGTCGCAGTCAGGTCGGATCCGGGGACCGGTCGGAGCGGGTGCGCACTTATAATTTCCCGCAAGGCCGCGTTACGGACCACCGGATTAATCTGACACTCTATAAGATCGACCAGATCATCACCGGCCCCGGCCTTGCTGAGGTCATTGATGCGCTGGTTGAAGAAGATCAGGCCAGCCGCCTCGCAGATATGGACTGATGCCGGAACTGATGTTGGCCGGCGACTGGCTCGGCAAAGCCGCCGCAGCTCTCCACAGCGCAGACGTGCCCCGCGCCATGGCGGAAGCAAGAGCGCTGCTGGCGAGCGCTACCGGGGAGACGCCGTCATTTCTGTTCGCCCATCCAGAGCGCACTTTGGCACCCACAGAGCAGGTCCAAGCCGATGCAATCCTCATGCAACGCATCAGTGGTGCACCGCTCGGGCGTATTTTGGGCGTCAAAGAATTCTGGAGCCTGCCGTTCCTACTCTCCGATGAGACGCTAGAGCCGCGCCCGGATACAGAAACCATCGTCCAGGCAGCGCTCGACCATGCGCCGTCTGCTCAGCCATCGGTGTTGGACCTTGGGACCGGCACCGGCTGCATTTTGCTTGCCGTCCTGCATGATCTGCCCGCTGCGACGGGTGTCGGCGTAGATTGCAGTGTTGGTGCCCTTAAAACAGCCCGCGCGAACGCAGAGGCTCTCAGCCTGCAGGACCGGGCCGCGTTCATGGCTGGTGATTGGGGGCGGGCGCTTAAACCCGGCGCGGCTGACCTCATAGTCTCCAACCCGCCATATGTCGCGACTAAGCATGGCCCGGCACCAGATTTTGCGACCGCGGCCTATGATCCAGAATTGGCGCTTTATGCCGGTGCAGACGGCCTCAATGCCTATCGCACCATCCTGCCAGACCTACCGCGACTGCTGGCACCAGGCGGCGTAGCGGTGCTTGAAATCGGCATTCACCAGATGCCACAGGTCCGTGCGCTCGGCGAGCAGGCGGGGCTGGAATGGGTCGAAGCGCGCCCTGACCTTGCCGGCATTCCGCGCGCAGTGATTTTTCATCAGCGGCCTCAGAAATAAAGGCCTTGGCAACGCCTAGGTTTTAGGCTTACTTACATACGTGCTGGTCAAAGCATACATGCTTCCGGCGCAGTCGATCCGTTGCACAGAATTGATGCCTTCGCCGCTTCAGGCTTTTGTCTGCGGTAGCAAAGCTGATGTCAGTGCGCGTTTGCGACTATCCCCGCCAACCATTGCGGAAATTCAACATGAATCAGCGTCGTTCCCGTGGTCGGAACAATAACGGCAATAATAATTCTGGTGGCAATCGCGGCGGGCGCCCTAGCCCACGCAACCAGTCGTTCGACAGCAATGGCCCAGAAGGCCGGGTGCGCGGTTCCGCAACCCAGGTGCTGGAGCGGTACCTCGCCCAAGCGCGGGATGCACAGACCGCTGGCGATGGCGTCCTGGCTGAAAACCTGTTTCAGCATGCCGAACATTATTACCGCGTATTGAGCGCCCATACCGCCCAGGCTGAACAGCAACAGCGTGAACGGGCACAATACGAAGAGCGCCGCGGCAACCGCAACCAAGGCGAGGGCGAAAACACCGAGGCCAGCGATCGTGAGCAGGGCCGCGAGCAGGGCCGTGAGCAAGGCAGAGACCAAGCTAGGGATCAAGGTCGCGACCAGGGGCGTGATCAGGCACGGGGGCAAGGCCGTGATCAAAATCGCGATAATACCCGTGACGACCAAAGGCGGGATGAGCCAAGACGTGATGAGCAGAGCCGGGATGAGCAAAGTAGGGCACCACGTCGCCCAGAACCCATCGCAGCCGAAAGTGCTGAGGACAACGCTGCCGCCGAGTCGCCAAGCGTGACTGCCGAAGTTCAGGCAGCGCCAGAACCGCAGCAGACAGCGGAAGCGCCAGCAGTGGAGGCGGCAGAAGCACCGCCGCCAGCGCCACGCCGTCGCCGTGCGCCACGGGCGAAACCCGCACCGGCAGAGCCCGCTGAAACCGCACAGGCCGACAACGGCATTGATGCTGCTTTCTTGAAAGCAGAACCCAAACCACGCCGACGCCGCAAGCCTGCAGCCGAAGTAGACGCAGCAGATTGACGCATAACCCGCTGAAGACGGCAGAATCTCGGGCCAAAACCCTTGACTGTTATGGCTTTGAGCCGTATACACCGCCGCTTCTGAGTTCCACTGACATGCACCGTGAGACGTTAAATGGCCAACAGCAAACAAGCTGAAAAACGCATTCGCCAAACCAGCCGGCAAACGGCTGTCAATCGTATGCGGGTCAGCCGCTACCGCACCTACGTGAAAAAGGTCGAGTCGGCGCTTGAAGCGGGCGACAAGTCCAACGCGCAGACAGCGCTAAAAGAAGCGCAGCCGATCATGCACGGTGCGGTCACCAAGGGCATCATGCATCGTAACACGGTGAATCGTAAGCTTTCCCGTTTGGCTAAGCGCGTTAACGCAATGGCATAGTCGCCAGTTCCAAATTGCGACTTTTAAACGCCGGGGTTCGCTCCGGCGTTTTTGCGTTTGGATTAAGCCCACGAGGTTTTTCCACAGAATAAGGGACTTGGCGCGAGTCCCAACACGGCAATCAGAGTCAAGCTTAGAATTTGTCTGAATCGCGATTCTATTCGTTGCAGCCGCCCATCATCCTAGCTAGTCTGATCATGCATTGGGTCATGCCAATGCAATAAAAACGAAGAAACGATACGGACGACTGGGATTAAAACAACACGGTTACCCGCTAGGTGGAGTTTGCTTGAAGCATTCGTCCTGCCCACTTGAGTAACAATATTGTTTCCTAAAGTACCGGTATAAAATAATTTGCTAATGACCTGTGTTATTAGCAAAAATTCCAATGGTGGCAGTAAATTCGGGGGCGATTTTACTATGACTAAGGCTTATTCTGGCGATTTGACGCCAGCGCAGGCATGGGAATTGTTAGGCCAGGATGGCCAGGCGGTTCTCGTCGACGTGCGCACACAAGCAGAATGGCAATTTGTTGGATTACCTGACGCCAGCAGTCACGGACGTGACGCTGCACTTATCGCCTGGCAGGTTTATCCTGATATGAGTATCAACCCAGAGTTTATAGAAACACTCGCCGAAGCTGCGCCAGATAAGGCTGCGCCGGTTATGTTTCTGTGCCGGTCAGGCGTCCGCTCCCAGGCAGCGGCCAGTGCCGCTACGGCAGCAGGCTATTCTAAAGCCTACAATATTTCGGAAGGCTTCGAAGGCAATCCAAATGCCGATCAACAACGTGGCAAAGTAGGCGGCTGGAAGGTCGCTGGCCTGCCCTGGCGGCAGGGATAACGGCAATGGCAAGTCTTGAAGAACGCAGAAATGCCGAATGGGCCCGGATTCGTGGCCGCCTCCGCGCTGATTTTGGCGACGGCGTGTTCCGCAGCTGGCTCCGCCCGCTGACCCTCACCGCCGTTGACGATGCCTCGGTCACCATGAGCGTGCCGACCCGATTCGTCCGCGACCGTGTGAACACCCTCTATGGTGATCGCTTGCGTGAGCTGTGGCGCGCGGAAGACGACGCGATCACGGGCATTGATATCGATGTTTCGCCCGAAACGGCTGGCCGCAAGCCAAGCCTGATCGCAGCCCCACCGCCGGAGCCGTCTGAAGCCGACGACTCGGCAGAAGCGCTGACGGACGATAGCTGGTCGGATGGTGTCGCATCACCACTGGACCCGCGCCTATCCTTTGACACCTTCGTCGTCGGCAAACCGAATGAGTTCGCATTCGCGGCCTGCAAACGAGCGGCAGAAACAGAAAAACCTGCGTTCAATCCGCTATTTCTCTATGGTGGCGTTGGGCTCGGCAAGACCCATCTCATGCATGCAACAGCGCTTGAGATGCGCCGCAAGTTTCCTGAGAAACGCATCCTGTTCCTCACGGCTGAAAAGTTCCTTTATCAGTTCATCCGCGCCCTGCGCGCCCGGGAAACGGTGGCATTCAAAGAGCTATTCCGCTCTGTCGATGTGCTAATGGTAGATGACGTTCAGTTCCTGTGTGGCCGCGACGCGACCCAGGAAGAGTTCTTCCACACATTCAACGCGCTGGTTGACCAGGGTGCGCAGGTGATTATTTCGGCGGATAAATCCCCGAATGATCTGGACGGCCTTGAGGAACGGGTCAAATCCCGCCTTGGCTGGGGCCTGGTGGCGGAAATGAACCCCACCAATTATGAACTCCGCCTATCAATTCTACAGGCGAAGGCTGAGGCGATTAACTTTGACGTTAGTCAGAAGGTCCTGGAATTCGTCGCTCAGCGAATCACCTCTAATGTGCGTGAGCTTGAAGGCGCACTGACCCGCCTGGCGGCCCATGCTCAATTGGTTGGCCGTGAGATCACGGTCGAGTCGGCGAACGATGCGCTGCATGATCTACTCCGCGCTAATGAGCGTCGGGTGACGATTGAAGACATTCAGAAAACCGTCGCTGAGCACTTCAACATCAAGCTGGCAGATATGAGTTCCCCACGCCGCGCCCGGGCCGTTGCCCGTCCGCGCCAGGTGGCGATGTATCTGTCAAAACATCTGACCTCGCGCTCCCTGCCCGAAATTGGCCGAAAGTTCGGCGGGCGGGACCACACGACCGTGATGCATGCGATTCGCAAGATCGACGAGCTAACGGCGGATGATCAGACCCTGGCTGAAGATGTCCGCCTACTCCGCCGCGGCTTAGAATCCTAGAAGGCCTCGTGAATCCCATAAATTGGATCACGCTGCCAATTTCAGAATGTCCACCACTTGATCCGCGCTCGTAATCGGGCGCGGATTGGTGTGCGTCCAACGATCATGCATTGAAAGCTCAGCAACGCGCTCGAACTGATCCGGCGTGACGCCAACAGCACTTAAGCTGCGCGGCATGCCCAGGCCTTCAATGAATTCATGCAGTACATCTGCAGCGTCCCGGCCCGGCGCGCCCATGGCGATGGACACCAAGTTCTGCCGATTCCCATGATCCGCCGGTCTATTCCAGCGCATGACAGCCGGCAGCGTCACACAGGACGTATGCCCATGGGCCACGCCAAATGATCCGCCAAGAATATGCCCGATGGCATGGCTGGCACCCTTTGGCACCCCGGCCTGGGTGCTGGCCATAGAAAGCCACGCGCCCATCTGGCAATCCATTCTTGCCGCCAGATCGCCCGCATCCCGCATGACCCGAGGCAGTGCTTCAGTGAGGAGTGCGAGACCATACAGAGATTGCGCATCTGAAAAAGCGTTCGCAGATCGCGAACAGATCGCCTCAACACAGTGGTCAACGGCGCGCACCCCGGTGGACAGCCACAGCCAATCCGGCGTCGCCAGTGTCAAAGCCGGGTCCAGGATAACTTCGGACGGTGCGCAACCAAGTGAGCGGATCGCCTGTTTCACGCCAATGCGCGGATCGGTAACACCCGCGAGCGGATTATATTCACCGGCAGAAAGTGTGGTGGGGCAACAGACCATTGGGATGTTGGGGCTCCGGTATTCCGGCGAACTGGTCGTGCCGTCCGCCGCCGTCTGCATGATGTAGGGGTCGAAATCCGGCATGTCCCTCAAGTTATGCTCAAGTGCCAGGGTGACGGCCTTCGCGGCGTCCGTAATAGACCCACCGCCAACAGTGGCGACCATGTCCGCCCCCGCTTCCCTGGCACCGTACGCCGCCTCCAGCACGGCATCCCGTGGGGTGTGGGAGGGCATGCCGGAATATAGGCCGGCATAGCGCTGACCAAGGCCCTCCTTTATTGCTGCAATCTCCGGCCCCCGCTCGACGAGGCTTTGGCTGGCCATAATGAAGACACGGTTGGCGCTTGCGCGTTCCGCCGCCGCCGGTAACGCCGCCGCAGCGGCTTCGCCGTATGTCACCTTCGCCAGCCGTGAGAATGTAATGGCACCTGAATGCATCGGGTCCGTCCTTCAGAAATTCATGGAGCCGCATCTTCAACTGCCCAGCCATAGCGGGCAAGCGCCAGAATGGTCTAGGCTTTTGGAAATTGATCCTGTCGGAGACCGATTATGCGCTATGGCTTTTACCTACCAACCCGCGGCCCACTCGCGAACCGGAGCGACCTTTCCGCGATTCTCGACACAGCCGAGAAACTTGGGTTTGCGTCCACCATGGTGGCCGATCACATCATCCTGCCGACCAAAATCGACTCCGCATATCCCTACACCGTCAAAGGTAATTTCTTGAGCCAAGGCGAGTGTTTTGAGCAGCTAGCGTTGATGTCCTTCGTCGCCGCCCGTACGGAAACCATGCGCATTGTCTCCAGCGTCATGATCGTCCCGCACCGAAATCCCGTCTTCAACGCGAAGTCGCTGGCAACCATCGATGTGCTGTCCGAAGGCCGGGTGACGGTTGGCATCGGCGTTGGCTGGATGGAGGAAGAATTTAAGGCGCTGGGCACAGCCCCCTTCAAAGACAGAGGCCGCGTCACGGACGAATATGTTGATATCTTCCGCAAGCTTTGGACCGGCAAGCCTGTCTCCTACCAGGGCGAACATTACAGTTTTGAGGAAGTAATCTGTGAGCCAGTTCCAATCCAACAGCCCGGCCCGCCGATCTGGATTGGCGGCCATTCAAACCCTGCCCTCCGCCGTGTCGCGAAACTGGGCGACGGCTGGCACCCCGTTGGTGCCACCGCCGCATCACCACTGCCGCCGGCCGAAATGCGGGAGAAGCTGGACAAGATCAAAGGCATGATGGATGCCAATGGCCGTGATTTCTCCAAACTGGAAATCAGCTATAAGGCTCCGTTCTATGATGGCGGCGTTCCACCAGAGGGCGAAGAGCGCCGCTTGTTCACAGGCGGCCGGGATGCGGCACTTTCAGACATCGCTGAATTCGAAGCGCTTGGCGTTGATGAACTCGTTTTCGACTTCCGCGCAGATACGGTTTCACAAGCGCTCGACCGCATGCAGCAATTCGGTGAGGACATCATCAACGCTTAAGGTCAAAGCCCGCCAGCCAGTGGATGTTTCTCCAGCACGAGCGCTTTCAAGCGTTCATCAAGGACGTGGGTATAGATTTCGGTCGTTGATAGATCAGCATGGCCAAGCAGTTCCTGGACGGTGCGGATATCTGCCCCGTTCGCCAGTAGATGTGTGGCGAATGCGTGGCGGAGGACATGGGGTGAAACCCTTGCTGGATCAATGCCAGCCTTGACCGCAAGGTCATCCAGCATTTGCCCAATCCGGCGGCGGGACAAACGCCCCTCTTTGCCAGTAGAGGGAAACAGCCAGCGGCTATCCTTCACCTTAGGCGCAAAGCTTGCCCGGTCCGGCGCGTAAGCATTGAGCGCGCGCACAGCCGCACCTCCCAAAGGCACAAGCCTGTCCTTACCGCCCTTGCCGGTGACGATCAGCGCGCCCTCTGCCCGCAGCGCCGTTGCGGGCAAAGCCGCCAGTTCGGAAACGCGTAAGCCCGTCGCATACAGCATCTCGACAATTGCCAGCAGGCGGCGGCCATGGCGGTCATCTGCCTGATTGGCGGCATCCAGCAAGGCTTCAACCTCAGCCTCCGTCAGATGTTTCGGCAGGGCACGGCCTGGCTTTGGGCCATCTATTGCAGCGGTCGGGTCATCGTTACGAAGGCCCTCATTCAGCAAAAACTGAAAGTACTGGCGCAATGCTGAAAGCCGCCGCGCTGATGTCGCCCGGCTAAGGCCACTTCCTGCAAGCCCCGCCAAATAGCGGTTCAGGCCATCAGGACGGCCCGCATCCAACGGCGTTGGTGCCAGGCTTGCTGCAGCATCCACCAGATCACGCCGGTATGCGGCGAGGGTGTTTTGGGCCGCCCCCCGCTCTGCCGCCAGCATCTCTAGAAAAGCGTCGAGATGGGGAACGGTCAAAGATCGCCCTCGACTGCCGCCTCCAGCGCCAGAAAGCGTGCGTCTTCATAGAGCCCAACCGTCGAAAGCGCTTGTGCTGCTTCAGCCAGTCGGTGCGCCCGGTTGCCAACAGTATCGACCTCAACCAGATGCAGCGCCCGCAACACCGTTTCGCCAATGCGCTTATCCGCCGAGGCCGTCTGCAATGGCAGCAAGCCTAGAACTGAGGAGTCGCTGCCAGTTGCATAAGCCTGTGCGGCACCTGCGAGAGAGAGCGGTACGGGCAAACCGACAGCACGACGAAGCTTGGCCATTAACGCAGCTTTCGCCGGAGCAGACGCTGCATCCTGCCCATTGACCGCTGCGATCCAAAGCACGGCGCGTGGACCATCGAACGGTCGTACGTCCTGGCCTTCCGCCAGACTAATCAGTGCAGCCAGGCGGGCAGCGGCATTCAACGCACCCGGCACTTTTCCCGCACCATCTAACGAACGCAGCCAGTTCATGGCCACTTTAGGCTCCCCTGCCGTGAGCAGGCCGCGCCCAATGCGAAGCGCAATATCTGGCCCGCTGGCAAGCGCCAGCAGGTCACGCAACATTGGATGGACCAGTTCCGCCGCCGCACTGTATCCACCGTCAGATTGTCCCGCGAGCAACAGGCGTGCCAAGGCGATCGTCTTATCCGGCCCGTCATTCGCAGCTGCAGCCGCCGCATAGTGCCGTGCGACGCTGCCGCCTGGCGCTTTGCCACCAAGGGCGAAAAACAGCTGGCGGGATTGCTCATAATCAGCAGCACCAGCACGCAGCGCCCGCCATGCCGCTTCCATACGAATGGTTGGTGAGGCGGACGGGTCCGCCGCAATCATCTGTTCTTTGGCGACCTGCAGCCGAGCAATTTCGGCAGGCATCGCATCCAATGGCGGCAAGGCTGGCGGCGGTACGCTGAGCGCCCGCATCATCGATAAATGCAACGGCGACGGTACCTTCAAGGCAGCGACTGCAAGGCCTGGCGCGCTGACGGCACCGGTCATCATATCCAGAAGCTCAAAGAATGCTGGATCGTTCGGGTCCTGCTCAGCCAACAGGCCTGCGCCCAATTCCGCCCGTGCCGTATCGCCCGAAAGTGCCTCGCAGACGGTCAGCATTTTCGCGAAGATCAATGCACCACTGGTCGCGGCCCGGCCGCGTGCAACGGCGCATGCACCCGCATTATCACGGGCGAGCAGGCTGGCGTTCAGCAGCAATACATCCGCCGCCTCACTGCGGCTGGATTTTGGAATGCCGGCGAGCAAGCGGGACGCAAGGTCCGCCTGACCAATTGCCAGCAGCGCTTCTGCGCGGGTTTCAGCAAACCCTGGAGCCGTCTTAGCCCCTTGCGGTGGTTTAGCGGCGACGGCCAATGTGCGGCGCGCCAAATCGGCCAAGGTCGCCGACTGAAGACGCGCCGGCAGGCCTGCGATCAGTCGCGCCATGTCCGCACGGTCCGCCCCACGCCACAAGTTGGCGGCTAAATCAGCGTCAGATGGATCAATCGCCCCCGCTGCTGCCGGATCAAACCCACCATCAAGCTGCAGCGTGCGCACAATGCCGCTTTGCGCTGATGCATGGGCGCTCACCCCGGCGGCGAAGGTCAGAACCAGAAGAAATTTAGTCAGGAAAACGCGCATTGGGCAGCACCTTTTCAACCGTCGACCTGGGCGCTGGGATATCCCAGTACGCCAAGAATATGGCCCCACCAACGGAGACGACTACAAGCGCCGCCGCCAAAAATCCGAAAAACCGACCGATCACTTACCTGCTCCCTTAAACGCCCCTTGGCGCTTCTCTTAACCGCAATCCCGGAACCTCTGCTATAACGCGGCCAAACCATGGCGATTCGATGACCGTATGTCGAGGCAAACATCACCGGTCGCCCGAATTTGGATGAGAGTTTGAACCGTTTAACCCGAACTGTAGCGCTCGTCGGCATGATGGGCGCTGGTAAAAGTACGATTGGTCGCAGACTGGCCACCCGGGTCGGTGCCCGATTCGTGGACGCTGACGAAGAAATCGAACGCGCCGCCGGTCGCACCATCCCAGAAATCTTCGCCACATATGGTGAGGAAGAATTCCGGGATGGCGAGCGCAAGGTGATCGCACGCCTATTGGAGGACGAGCCCCATGTTCTGGCCATGGGCGGGGGCGCTTTCGTCAATGATGAAACGCGCGCAGCGACGAAGGCATCTGCAGCGTCTATCTGGCTGAAGACGGATCTTGAAACGCTCTACCGCCGCGTTCTCCGTCGGGCCAATCGCCCGATGCTGTTCGTGGAGGACCCGAAGGCGGAATTAGAGAAACTTTTGGCCGCCCGCACACCTTCCTACAGCGAGGCTGACATCATCATTGAAAGTGGCGAATGGTCTCCCGATTTAACAGCTGAGCAGGTTGAGGATGCCCTCATCGCCCATGGCGCCGCGCACCAAGCCAATGACGACGAGTATGATTTCCAAGCGGAGCGCCGCACGTGAGCCCAGAGATTCATGAGCCAATCCATGACTGACACCCTGATCGTCCCCGTAGCGCTGGGCGACCGCAGCTATGAGATCGCCATTGGCCAGGGCTTACTGGCGGAAGCGGGCCAGCGCATCCGCGCCGTCAACCCACAGAACCGCCTGATCGTGATCGCCGATGCTGCGGTGGCCAAAATCCATGGCGCTAAACTCAATGCCAGCCTGGATGCAGCCGGGTTCCGCACCGATGTAATCGACGTGCCAGCGGGTGAGGCCAGCAAAGGCTTTCAGACGTTCTCTGGCGTGCTGGAGAAGGCTCTGGCGCTGGGCATTGATCGGCGGACGACCATTGTTGCACTTGGTGGCGGGGTGATCGGTGATCTGGCCGGGTTCGCCGCGTCGGTCCTGCTGCGCGGGCTGGATTTCATCCAAATCCCAACATCACTCTTGGCACAGGTCGATAGCTCCGTCGGCGGGAAAACGGCGATCAATGCTGCGGCCGGCAAGAACCTGATCGGCGCATTTCATCAGCCGAAGCTGGTGCTGGCTGATCTGGATGTGCTGGACAGCCTGACCCGCCGGGAACTGCTGGCAGGCTACGCAGAAGTTGTGAAATACGGCCTGATCGACCGCCCGGACTTCTTCGATTGGCTGAACAAAAATGGCCAGGCCGCACTGGCGGGCGATAAAGCACTGATGGCCTATGCGGTCGCCGAATGCTGCAGGTCTAAGGCTGAGGTTGTGGCGGCTGACGAACGCGAAGCCGGGCGCCGCGCGCTCCTGAACTTAGGCCACACCTTCGGCCATGCATTTGAAGCTGAAGCCGGGTATGACGGCGGACTGCTCCACGGTGAAGGTGTTGCCATCGGCATGGCACTGGCCTTCCGGCATTCGGTCAAGCTCGGCCTCTGCGACCCCGAAGTCGCCCGTGCTGTCGAAGAAAGTTTGGCGGCTTCCGGCCTACCAACCCGTCCAGATCTTTCCGGTAACCGTCCCATCCCAACCGTGGATGACCTGCTTGGCCGGATGCAAAAGGATAAGAAGGCACTTGATGGCAAGCTGACGCTCATTTTGGCGCGTGGCATTGGCAAGTCTTTTGTGGCGGCGGATGCTGATGCAAGTCTCGTCCGCGAAACCTTGGCAGAGGCGTTGACCCCCTGATGGAAGATTTCTTTCTGGATGTTGACCTGGAAATCTGGCTGACGATCGGTGCTGTCTTGGCGCTGATTGCGTTATCCGCATTTTTCTCTGGCTCGGAGACCGCGCTGACGGCGGTTTCTCGGCCCCGCATGCATCACCTGGCGCGCAAGGGCAATGCGCGGGCAGGCGTTGTCCGCCGGTTGAGCGACCGGAAGGAAGATCTGCTGGGCGCACTGCTGCTTGGCAATAATATGGTCAATATCCTGGCAGCGTCATTGGCGACGAGCCTTGCGATCAAGCTCTTCGGCGAAGCCGGCGTTGTATACGCGACTGGGGTGATGACGCTGCTTGTCTTGGTCTTCGCAGAAGTGCTGCCAAAGACATTCGCGATCAACCATCCAGACAAATCCGCACTCGCCGTGGCACCTGTCGTGCGGTTGGTGGTGGCTGTGTTCTCACCGATCGCGAAGGCCGTTCAGAAGGTCGTGCGGGCAGTGCTGTATCTGCTTGGCGACAAGCCCAATGCCGCACTCCGCCGCGAAACGTTGGATGAAGAACGCGAAGAGGCTCTCCGCGGCGCAATCGAGCTACACCACGGCACAGACGCGGAGACCGAGTCCGAGCGTAAAATGCTGAAAAGCATCCTGGAGCTGGCAGACCTTGAGGTTGAGGAGGTGATGACCCACCGCCGCAACGTCGTCATGGTGGATGGCGACAGGCCATCTGAAGAAATCGTCGCCGAAGTGCTGGCAAGCCCCTACACCCGCATCCCAATCATGCGGGACACCCAAGAAAACATCGTCGGCGTTCTCCATGCAAAAGCGCTGCTGCGTGCGGTCCATGCCGCCGGTGGGGACGCCAGCCACTTAGATCTACAAGAGATCGCATCCCCTGCATGGTTTGTGCCCGAATCAACAACGCTGCTGGATCAGCTTCAGGCATTCCGGCGCCGCCGGGAGCATTTCGCGCTGGTTGTGGATGAATACGGCGTCTTCATGGGCGTCGTTTCGCTTGAAGATATTCTGGAAGAAATCGTCGGCGACATCGCTGATGAACATGACCTGCCACTCGCCGGTGTGCGCATGCAGCCGGACGGCAGCTACGTGGCACCCGGCGTGACCGCTATCCGCGACTTGAACCGGGAGCTGGATTGGGACTTGCCAGACGACGACGCAACCACCGTCGGCGGACTGATCATGCATGAGGCACGCTTGCTGCCAGATGCTGGGCAAACCTTCGAATTCTACGGCTACCGGTTCCGCATATTGCGACGGGTCCGCAACCAGATCGCACAAATCCGCATTACACCACCATCCCGCCGCCGGGGCGGCCAGGGATCAGGGGACGACTAAGTTTCATGAGCACATCATATGACGCCCTCGCCGCCCGCTTCGCCCGTGCAAACCGCGTCGATGAGGCGTCAGGATGGCTTCATTGGGACCAGAGCGTCACCATGCCGCCCGGCGGTGCCAGTGCCCGCGCCGAACAGCTCGCAGCACTGGCTGAAATCTCCCACGAGCTGATTGCGTCCGACATCACTGGCGATCTGTTGGCCAAAGCAGAAGCTGAAGGTGCCAGTTCTGCAGAAGACCCGTGGCGGGCTGCAAACTTCCGGGAAATGCAGCGCAATTACCTTATGACGACGGCTATACCGGCAGACTTGGTCGGCGCCCTTTCTCGCGCAAAGAACCTGTCTGAGACGGCGTGGCGCGTTGCCCGCCCAGCGAGCGATTTTGCACTGGCGCTGCCAGCTTTTACGGAACTGGTGAAACTGGTGCGCGAGGAAGCAAGCGCACTCGGCGAAGCGCTTGGCCTCTCCCCCTATAACGCCCTGCTTGAGCAGTATGATCCGGGCCGTCGTATTGCGGATATTGAACCGGTCTTCGATGATCTTCGTGCGTTCCTTGGCGATACAATCCCCGAGATTGTTGAACGCCAGAAAACTTGGGGTGACGGTCGCGCCATCAAAGCGCCCGTCGCGGCGCAGCGTGAGGCAGCACAGGGCCTGCTGAAATCCATCGGTTTTGACTTCGATCATGGCCGCCTGGACGACAGCCTGCATCCATTCTCCACCGGCACACCGGATGATGCCCGCATCACGGCCCGTTGGAACCCTGATGACGCGTTGACCGGCATGATGGCCGTCCTACACGAAGCTGGTCACGCCGCCTATACACGGGGTCAGCCCGGTGATTGGCGCGGTCAGCCCGTTGGCGGTGACGCTGGAATGGCTGTGCATGAAAGCCAATCGCTGAGCTATGAAATGCAGGCCGGACGCACCGCCGCCATGTCGCACTATCTGGCCAAGCTATTGTCTGATGCCGCAAGCACCGACATCACCGGCGAGGCCGTATCCCAGGCGTTGCTGAAAGTCTCACCAGGCTATATCCGCGTGGATGCTGACGAGGCAACATATCCGCTGCATGTCATTCTCCGCTTTGAGTTAGAGCAGGCGCTGATCAGCGGCGAGCTTGCCCCAGCAGACCTGCCCGCCGCATGGAACCAGCGCGTCGTCGAAAGCTTAGCGCTTGATCCGCCGGATGACCGCAATGGCTGCCTGCAAGATATCCACTGGTATGATGGCGCGTTCGGCTATTTCCCAACCTATACGCTGGGTGCTATGGCGGCGGCGCAATTGTTCCAAGCAGCGTCCGACAGCATTGGTACGGATGATCTGCATGGCGCGCTTGAAAAAGGCGATTATGCGCTACTAACAGCTTGGATGCGGGACAATGTCCACAGTCAGGGCCGCATCTATCCATCCAGCAATGACCTGCTGCAGGCAGCGACCGGCGCGCCCTTGAGCAGCAACGCCTTCAAGGCCCATATCAAAGCGCGATACCTAAGTTAGGGGGCGGTATTCAGCCCTTTGCATCAAAGGTGCCGCCATTAGAGACCATTCCCCAATGGTGCCAAGCCCAATGGTCTAATACCTTCGCCCACAAGGAGTTAGGCCTAAATCGCGATACATCTAAGACCGTTCGAAGGGCGGACATCCTGTCGGCCTAATCACAATTCGCGAGGTCTTGAGCGATGTTGCTTCCCGTCGCCTTTTTTAGCCTGATGGCATCCCTAATGATCATCACAAATGTACCCGTATTGGCAAATAGCATGCCCGGCTTAACCGGTCTTGCCGCCGTCGTCGCCGTCATTATCACTTTGACCGCCATGATGCTTTGGCGCCCGGAAGATATGCCGGATTAAGTCCCGTTTAGCGATTGGCGCCCGGCACCCAGAGCACATCATTGGCACCGTCGTCATTGGCATGGCGTGCCATCTGGAAGAGCAGGTCAGAGAGGCGGTTCAAATATTTGATCGCCGGGGGACTGACCGGTTCTTCCGCTGCCAACCGCGTCGCCTCACGCTCTGCACGCCGGGTTAGGGCGCGGGCCATATGTAGATGCGCGCCAGCAGGCGTCCCGCCCGGCAGTACGAATGAGTTGAGCGGCGCCAGGTTTGCGTTAAGCCCGTCAATTTCCTGTTCAAGCCGATCAACCTGGGCATCCACGACCCTCAAGCCACTTGGCTGGTCTTCGCCTTCCTTTGGCGGTGTCGCCAAATCCGCACCGACATCAAACAGATCGTTCTGAATGCGCGCCAACATGGCGTCTAGCGCACCATCAGTGTGCAGGCGCGCAACGCCAATCGCGCTCATGGCTTCATCAACGGCACCGTAAGCTGCCACCCTGAAATCATGCTTTGGCCGACGCTCGCCGGACGCCAGAGAGGTCAACCCCCCATCACCGCCGCGGGTATAGATTTTCGTTAAACGCACCATGTCGCAAAGCTCCAGCTGAATGACTTCTGCTTGGGAGATATGCCGCTTTAGGGCGTAGGTAAACCGTGCTCTAGATTAAAGCATCCGCATTCGAGCGGAGGGATGGGTTGTTCGTCACGTAGGTGATGTAGGGCAGCTTGCCAACGCGGCGATAAACCAACCACAGCCCATAAAGCGCCGTCACCATCGCAGCCAGGAAATAGCCATAACCATAGAATGGGAACCCGGCGGCGCTTGAGCCAATGGCACCGATGACGTTTGTGCCAAGGAACACAGCCTGCAGGCGCATGTTGTCGTAACGCAGATCAAAGTAGCAGAGCAGAATCGTCGCCACGACGATCAGCATATGAAACGCCGCACCCAGAATGCCGAAGCGCAGCATGCCGACCTGCCGGAAATCCATATCCAGCATTTCCACCAGTGTGGGCACCGCAAGCAGTGCGGTCACTGTTACAGCCGCTTGCAGAACCACAAGGTTCCGAAGCCCGCCAAACAGCGTTTCCATCAAGTTCCTATGGGCGCGGGTGATTTCTGGCAGTGTCGCGTGATCGGCGATGTCATCGTAGAAGCGGCGGTAACGTTCGAAGAAACCGGTCTCCACATGCAAGGTAAACGCGGCCAGTGCTGGAATCATGGTCAAATATGCCGCGAACATCGCCCCGTCATAATGGGAATAAAATGGCAGGTTGATGGCGCTCTGCGCTTCTGGTGCCGCCCACCACATGATCCATTTGTCCGACCATCCGCCAAGATTATGCAGCGCGCCAACGACCAGATACGGCCAGAGCGGTCGCAGACGCTTGCCCAGATTCTGCACGTTGCGCACGTCAGATGGATATTCCGCCAAGATCCGCCCCAGCAAAGCAAAGGCGATTGCGCCAAGGCCAATATTGAAGCCCCACAACAAGCCTGATGTCTGGTACATGCCGCCAAGCCAGAGCGCCATGACGAAGGCCATTATCATGCCGACGGCAAAGGCGATGGTGATCGTCCAATAATCCTTCAGCGCGGTGATGAACGTGGCCCCGGCCCATACCGCCGCTACAAGCCCAAAATTCACCACAGCAGCGACAGAGGCGCTTGGTGATAGGTCTGCAATCAAGAAGAACAGGGGTGCAGCCACCAATAGGGACGCGCCAAGCGACACCGCATATAGCGCCACAATCAGGCTGGAGGCCTCGCCCATCCGCCGGGCGAAGATCATATCCGCCATCATCCGGGAGGCGACCATTGTCGGCCCGCCTGTCAAACAAAGCGTGATGCAGAACGTGTAGATCAGCACAGTTCGGAACGCGAGCGCATGGCTTGGATCAACCACACCCTCCGTCAGATAAGCCACGCCTGCGAGCGCTAGGATCGTCATCAGCCAAGGGCCGCTGGTGATCACTGTCGCGTGCAAATAGGCCTGGGCTGCACCACCCAAGTCAGACCGGTCCGCCAATCGGCGGAGTGCGAACCCTACACCCGCCATTAGGCCGCCTCCTCAATCTGTGGGCGCTGGGCAGGGGCATCGCTGGTGGTTTGAACCGTCCCCAAATCTGGCGCGCGCGCAGCATTCCAATAGAGTTCGTTATAGACCGCCAGAATATCTGGCTTGTCATAGCTGGCCTTAACCCGCTGCTGCATGGCCTTGCCCATAGCAGTGCGCCGGGCTGGGTCCGCAAGGATAGCGCCAAGTGCATTGGCCGTCGCTTCTGGATCTGCGCCTGCGGTCACTGCACCGCCTGCCCCGAACGGCGGGTCTTCTGAGGCTTGCCCAAAAATGAGCTCACGGCAGCAGCCCACATCTGTCGTCACCGATGGCACGCCAGCGGCACCCGCTTCAAGCACCACCAAGGGCTGGGCCTCGGATAGAGACGTCAGCGCGATTGCATCCAATTGGCCTAGATAATCATCCAGCTTAACTGAGCCTGTGAATTGCACCGTGTCCGAAACGCCTAAGTGAGCAGCCAATGTCCGACATTCCTTGGCATAGACCGGGTCTTCTTCATCTGGCCCCATCACATAAGCCGCCAGGTCCGGGAAGCGCTGCTTCAGGACTGCGGCAGCGCGGATATAGGTTTTGACGTCCTTGATCGGCACGACCCGGCCAATCAGCGCAATCTGCGGCGGGCGCGCCGCCTGATCCCGTTCAATTCGGCTGAACCGCCCATAATCGACGCCGTTCGGGATCACGCGAAGAGCGGATTCGGGCGCGCCATCACGGCGCTGCATGATCTGGTTGCCGGTATAGAGCGTCACAATCGGGTCAATCGCCTGATACGCAACGCGGGCATAGCTGCGGAATGCGTCAATCCAGAATTCCCGCAAGTCCCGCTTTGCGCGCTTCAGGCTGAACCCGGTCGGCGCACGTTCATGCAGCCAGTCCGCCATGGCGATTTCAATACGGCGTTCATTGGTGTAGATGCCGTGCTCGGTCAAAATGGCGGGGCGGTTGGTTTCAATCCGAGCGCGGGCCGCAAGCAGGCCAGCATAGCCAGTTGAAATCGTGTGATAGGCGCGCGCTTGCGGCAGCGGCGTTAACAACATCTGAAACAAGCCACCCATTAAGGCCCGCCAGCTCCAGAAGAAATCCAGGAACGACGCGCCAGGCAACAGCTTCACATAAAGTCGCTCCGTCAGCCGCCATTTCGATACGGCCATAAGCATCCCGTAAAAAGCCTACAAATGTCCGAACAAGCCTGTTGGTAACCGCTCGTCAAACATACGCGGTCACTCTCTCGCCAGGGCCGTCATCCGACCGCCCTGGATTTCGGTGAGGACGACATGGCGAAATACTTGGTGACAGGGGGGTGCGGGTTCATCGGCTCCCATCTGGCGGACGGGCTAATCGCGGCTGGGCACAGCGTGCGCATTCTGGATGATCTCTCCACAGGACAACTGGCGAACGCGCCAGACGCCGCCCAATTAATGATCGGCGATGCAGCTGATCCGGTCGTCGCACTCCGCTCCATGGATGGAATGGACGGTTGTTTCCACTTGGCAGCCGTCGCCTCTGTCGAGCGCGCCAATATGGAATGGCTGGCGACGCACCGGGTGAACCAGTCCGCCACCATCGCCATTCTGGACGCTGCAAAGGCAACTGGGCCGATCCCGGTGGTCTACGCATCCTCCGCCGCTGTCTATGGCGACAACCCCAACACTCCCTTGAAAGAGGACGCCACGACCCATCCACTCAACGCCTATGGTGCCGACAAGCTTGGCTGTGAACTGCATGCACGCGTGGCGGGCGGCGTCCATGGCGTGCCGACGATGGGGCTTCGGTTTTTCAATGTTTACGGCCCACGCCAAGACCCGAAGTCACCCTATTCCGGTGTTATCTCAATCCTCTGCGACCGGATCAGTGCTGGCAAACCAATCACGATCTTCGGCGACGGCGGCCAGGAGCGGGACTTTGTCTACGTGGCAGACGTGGTTCGGCGCTTGATAAAGGCAATGAAGCGCGCGGACGTCTCCGCCCCGGTCTACAATGTATGCACCGGTCAACCGACAGATATCCTGGGCCTTGCAAACACAATAGGCGCTGTGTTCGATACACAGCCTGAAATCAATTTCGGCCCACCGCGCGCCGGTGACATTCGTCGCTCAATCGGTGACCCCGATGCATCTACCGCCGCACTCGGAGCGCTTAAGCTAACGCCATTGAACTTCGGTTTGGGCTACACCGTTGGCCCCAGAATTCGCGCGGCGTAATCGCAATGCGCAAATTGCGCGGCACGATTCCCAGGCTGCAATGCAAAATGCAAAGCTGATTGCAATTTGCAAAGCGTTTTGCGAGGAATTCTGGCATGGCGCTAAAAGTAAACGGCAGAATTCCGCCGTTTTATAGGGCGTAAAACCTCGGAACCGCCCGGAATCTATGGGCTTGCGCATTTGCGTCACCCTGGCTTGGCGCCATTGGCATAACCCTTGCTCCTTCTGGCTTGAACCAACGTTCTGCCAAAGGAGCCGGTGACTATGCTGAACCATACACCGATCAATTCCGAAGCTACCGCCAACGCCAAACCCGCTTCTATTGCGGACACCGGCGCAGGCCGCGTCACTGTCATCGGCGGCGACGCACTCTTTCGTCACGGCCTTGAGCAGATGCTCACGGATTTCGACCTTTCTGTGATCCATGAAGGCGATGAGCCCCTGGATCTCGCTATCGTCGTTGCAGACGGCCTTTCACCAGAAGCACTGGCCCGGGTCGCCCACGAAATGCGCCGCTCTGGCGCACAATATGTGGCCGGCGTTCTAACCAGCCCAAGCGCTGGCGATCTTTCGACCGCCCTCCGCGCTGGCTTGGACGGCCTGCTGTCCCGCAGCATGTCACCGGAAGCGCTTCGCCGCTCCATTGAGCTGGTGCTGCTGGGTGAGAACGTGTTCCCGACCCGTGTTGCGGAAGCCGCATCCAACATTCATGACGAAGACGATCTGGCTGACTCTCTTGGCCTTAGCGTCCGCGATATGACGATGCTGCGCCTCCTGGCGCAGGGCCTTTCTAACCGGGCGATCTCTCAGCAGCAGAAGCTGCCAGAATCGACCGTTAAATCCCAAGTGCGTCAGGCTTTGGCGCGCATCGGGGCGGGCAACCGCACCCAAGCCGCGCTCTGGGCGATTGAGCATGGTCTTGATGAGGCGCCGCATGCAACCGGCGATGCGACCGCTTGAGTCGCCCGAGCCCTAGCGCGGCACGCGCCAACAAGCCCCAAACAATAGACAAATCCACGAAGTTGGAGATTATTATGCTTAGCAACACCGACAGCCGTTCAACTAACAACAATAACAAAGGCGCACACGAAGTCGGCGCTGCAGTCACTGCCGCAGGTATGGAAAAATCTGGCGTTCTGCTGGTCGGCGGCGACATGCTCTTCCGCGAAGGCCTGAAGCGCCTCCTGCAGACCGCACCGTTCACTCTGGAAGGCGAGTCTGAAAAGATCGCAGACCTGGAAGCCGCCAAGGCTGCCAATGTTGACCCAGACATCATTGTCGTGATCGACGCCCCGGCTGATCCGAAGGCTGAATGGGTGGGACAAATCAAAGCAATGTGGCGCCACGCCCGCATCGTCACACTGTCCAACGGTGCAGACGAAGCCATGCTAACGGCAGCCCTGCGTGCTGGCGTCGATGGTTGCCTGTTCAAGGACATGTCCCCAGTGGCATTGGTCCAGGCGATTA